>Ga0302157_10000582_pt1 | contig 47675 bp, 42 predicted proteins | sample I_Bog_N3_3_FD_193502 | JGI IMG/M metagenome (GOLD analysis project Ga0302157, IMG submission 193502) | Peat permafrost microbial communities from Stordalen Mire near Abisko, Sweden - I_Bog_N3_3 | ecosystem: Environmental > Terrestrial > Soil > Wetlands > Peat | place: Sweden: Abisko, Stordalen...
GAACGACGGCTTCTTCGTCTCGATGTAGAGGCCGCCGACGTCCGAGTTCTTGCCGCCCAGCGCGCCCACGGGCCCGCGCAGCAACTCGACCGAGTCGATGTCGACCCAGTCCCACGAGGACAGGCCGGCATAGCCGTAGCTGACGCCGTCCACGGTGATGCCGACGTTGGGATCCTGCGCCTCCGAATTGCCCTTGCGGCCGATGCCGCGGATGGCCAGGTCTGAACTGCGCGCGTTGCTGCTGTTCTGGCGCGTGACGTTGGCAAGGCGCGTGGTGATGTCGCGTATCGACGTGACGTCCAGTCGCTGCAACTCCTCGCCGCCCACCACGGAGGCGGAGATCGGCACGTCCTGGACGGCCGCGAGGCGATTGCGCGATCGCACGGTCACCGGGGCGAGCGCGGGCGCGGAGGCAGCGTCGGCCACCGGCGCGGCGGCAACGGGCGGCGGCGGCACGGGCACATCGGCCACGGGGCTGGTCCTGCCGTCCAGCGCCTGCTTCAGGCGCGCGTTCTCGGCCTGCACGCGCGCGAGTTCGGCTTTGAGGGCCTCCACCGAATCGACTGCCTGCGCGTGGGCGGCGGGCACGCCCACCAGGGACAGGCCGGCCACCAGGGTGGCGATCGGACCGAGCCGCGCGGCAGTGCCGATGCGACGCTGCGGATATCGGTGGTGCGGCGACGAATGCTTCATCCAGGTTCTCCTCTGTGGTTTGCGAGCAGACCAGGAGAACGCAGGGAGCATACCGTCACGGGTACTATCGATATGCGCTCGCTTTCAGCATCGAAAGCACCAGTTCGCGAACAACGTGGAAGCCAATTGCGCAACGCGGCTGCATACCGCACGCCATCGAATCCCGCACTGCCCCGAACGGCGCTGCGGCGGCGAGCGGAAAGCAGCAGCGCGCCATCACTTCAGGGCCGCGATGCTGGTGGCCAGCGCCGTGATCTCGGCATCGGTCAGGCCGCGTGCGGAGATCGTCATCAGGCCGCCTGCGCTGTTCCTGCGATCGCCGCTGCGCCAGTTCCTCAACTGCGCGGCCAGGTACGCGGCATCCTGCCCCGCGATGCGCGGCGCGTCCGCCACGCCGGGCGGCTGGCCCGGGCCGCCGTGGCACGTCGCGCAGGCCACGATGCCGCGTGCCGGATCACCCTGGGTAACCAGGCGCAGCGCCGCCGCGTCGGGCTCGGCCTCCTTGCCTGCCAGCCAGGGCTTCGCGGCGTACCAGGCCAGGATGTCTGCCAGATCGCCGTCGTCGAAGTTGCGGGAGATGAGCGTCATCACCGCGTGCTGGCGCGCGCCGCTGCGGAAGTCGTTCATCTGCTTGGCCAGGTAGGCGAGCGGCTGGCCATCCAGGAGCGCGTGCACGCCGTCGCCGGGCTGCGCGGTGAGCGGATTCGTCGGGACGTGGCACTCGATGCAGCGCTCGTCCTCGGCCTTCGCGCCACCGGCCGCGGCGTCGGCCCGATGGGGTGCGACCGGCGCGGCGAGCGTCGCGGCGGCGGCGCAAAGCAGCGCGCAGGCCACCAGCGCGCGGAGGGTCGCCGTGCTCACGACTTCTTGTAGAAGGTGTGGCACGTGCGGCAGGTGCGCGACAACTCGGTCGCCGAATCGGCCGCCGCATCGAAGTTGCCGCCGCCCACCGAGCGCACGATCAGGTCGGTGAGATCGCGCGTCTTGCGGGCGAGGTCCACGGCGTCGTGGGCGTCGGGGCGGGCGGCGAAGAAGGCCTCGACCTGGACGAAGTCCTGGTTGATGTCGCGGGCGTCGGACGCGCTGGCCTTGGCGTCCTTCAACGCGATGTTCGAGGACAGGCTCTTGTTGGAATCGTCGATGGCCTGCATCAGGTCGGTGCCGAGTTCGGCGGGCGCCTCGGCGGAACGCACGCTGGCGCAGGTCAGGGTCAAGGCGGCGAGAACGGCCAGCAGGGCGATGGGAAGGATGGCTTGTCGCATGGATGGAAAGACGGAAATGAAAAAAGCCCGGCCGGAGGCGCTCCGGCCGGGCCCAGGCTGCGGGGATGCGCGGGCTCAGACGTCCAGCACTTCCTTGACGACCCGGCCGTAGACCACGGTGGGGCGCTCGGAGCGGCCGTTGTTGAGGAAGGTCGTCTTCAGGTGGTCGAGGCCCAGCAACTGCAGCACCGTGGCCGTGAGGTCGTAGGTGTCGACGGCCTTGTCCTTGTCGGCCGTCTGCAGCCCGATCTCGTCGGTCTCGCCGTAGGTGGTGCCCGCCTTGACGCCACCGCCGGCCAGCCACTGCGTATACCCCCATGGGTTATGGTCGCGGCCGTTGCCGCTCTGGCCGTACGACGTGCGCGAGAACTCCGAGGTCCACACCACCAGCGTCGTGTCGAGCAGGCCGCGCGCCTTGAGGTCGGTGAGCAGGCCGGCGATGGGCCGATCCACCTGGCGCGCCTTGAGCGCATGGTTGACCTCGAGGTCGTCGTGCGCGTCCCAGCTCAGGCGCTCGCCGCCCTTCGGGCTCGGCGCGTCGCCCGTCACCACCTGCACGAAGCGCACGCCGCGCTCGACGAGGCGGCGCGCGCGCAACAGGGTCTCGCCATAGCCGCCGCTGACCTCGTCGTCGATGCCGTACAGCGCCTTGGTGGCCAGCGTCTCCTTGCCGAGGTCCACGGCGGCCGGCGCTGCCGTCTGCATCCGGTCGGCCAGGTCGTAGGACTTCACGCGGGCGCGCAGCTCCGTGTCGCTGGGATAGCGGGCCTCGCCGAAGCCGTTGAGGCGCTTGAGCAGGTCCAGCGACGCGCGCTGCTGCTGCGCGGCGCGCGCGGCCGGGCCGTCGAGGTACAGGATGGGCGAGTTGCCCGGCCGGAACGCGACGCCCTGGTAGACCGCAGGCAGGAAGCCGGAGTTCCAGTTCTGCGAGCCGGCGCTCGGTTCGCGATTGCCGTCGTAGAGCACCACGTAGGGCGGCAGGTCGGGATTGGCCGAGCCGAGTGCGTAAACGATCCAGGCGCCCAGCGACGGACGGCCCGGGTTCAGGTCGCCGGTGTTGAGCTTCAGGATCGAGATGTCGTGCGTGGCGCCCACCGTGACGCTGGACTTGATGAAGGCCAGCTTGTCGGCGTGCTCCGCGAGGTTGGGCAGCAGGTTGGAGAAATACGCGCCGCTCTCGCCGTATTGCTTGAACGTGCGACTGGGCGCCACCCACAGCTTGCCGACGCCGCCTTGCGTGCTGGTCTTGATGCCCTTGAGGAAGGACGCGGGCACGTCCTGTCCCGCCAGCTTGTGCAGCTGGGGCTTGTAGTCGTAGAGGTCGATCGTGCTGGGCGCGCCGTTCTGATGCAGCCAGATGACCGACTTCACCTTGGGCGTGAAGTGCGGCTGCTTCGGAGCCAGCGGGTCGACGATCTCGGAGGCCATGGCCGACTGCAGGCCCAGGCCCGGCAGCAGCGTGCCGAGCGCGGCGCCTCCGGCGTAGAGGCCCGATTGGGCGAGGAAGTCGCGGCGTGAATGTGTGCTCATGATCGGGTTCCTGTTCAGTGCGATGAAGAGATGGGAGGGCTCAGAAGCGGTAGGCGAATTCGTTGGAATTGGCCACCGTGTGCACGAGGTCGACGAAGGCCGCGGCGTGCACCGGGTCGATCGCGACGCCCTGCTTCAGGCCGACGGGCACGGCCACCGTGTAGGTGCCCGTCTTCGAGGCATCGGCCACCTTGTCGGAGACGATGCGTTCCTGCTGGACGAGGAAGGCCGTCAGGGCCACCCGCTCCTCGCTGGTAGGCTTGCGTGACAGCAGCACCTCGTAGAGACGGTCCACGCGCGCCGCGTCGTCCTTGCCGCTGTCGTTGATCACGCGTCCCGCCAGGGCCTGCGACCAGCCGAAGACGACGTCGCTGTTGAACAGCGTCAGGGCCTGCAGCGGGGTCGTGGTCACGTCGCGCTTCTGGTGCGGCTGGGCCGTGTCGGCCGGGTCGAAGCTGACGGTCAGCGGGTACGGCACCGAGCGGCGCTCGAACGTGTAGATGCTGCGGCGGTGTGCGTCCTCGTCGCTGGCGGGCTTCTCCCACAGGTTGCCGGCGTTCAGGTTGCCCGGCACCGGCGGGAACACCGGCGGGCCGCCGACCTTGTCGACCAGCTCGCCCGAGGCGTAGAGCAGCGAGTCGCGGATCTCCTCGGCCTCGAGGCGCTTGCGCGGGAACACCGCCAGCAGCTTGTTGTCCGGGTCGACCTTGAGTGCGTCGGCGCGTTCCTGCGACGATTGCCGATAGGTGCTCGACAGCAGGATCTCGCGCTGCAGCTTCTTCACGCTCCAGCCGTGCTTGACGAAGTCGGCCGCGAGGTAGTCCAGCAGCTCGGGATTCGTCGGCTTCTGCCCGGCGCGCCCGAAGTTGCCGACCGTCGCGACGATGCCCTTGTCGAAGTACTGGCTCCAGACGCGATTGACGTAGACGCGCGCCGTCAAGGGGTTGTCGGGGCTGGCGATCCAGTTGGCCAGCGCGGTGCGCCGGCCCGAGGTCTTGTCCGTCGGCGCGATGTCCACGTGCTGGCCGGTCGGGTTCCAGAGCGCGGGAATGCCCGGCTGCACCTCCTCCGTGGGCTTCTCGTGCGTGCCGCCGAAGCGCACGAACGTGGGCGGCGAATCCTTCGACAGCTCGAGCGCCGTCGTGAGGTTGACCGACGTCACGTCCGACGGCTTGAGCTTGTCGAACTCCTTGAGCTGCTTCTGCAACTCCTCGTACTTCTTCCACTTCGGGATGTTGGCGGGGTCGTAGGCCGCGTCCGACTTGTCCTCGGCGGACAGCTTCAGGTAGGCCGCCTTGGAAGCCCGCAGCGTCTCCACCGACTTGTGGCGCCAGTTGACCCAGCGATCCAGCGGCGTCCACTCGCTCTCGGGCTTGAACAGCGAGGCCTGGCTGTCGGTGAGGTAGCGCTCCTTCTGGTACTTGACCGCCTTCTCGTCCAGGCCGGCCAGCAACGCGTCCTGCTGGTCGCGGATGGGCTTGGTGGCCGCGCGGTAGGCCGCCTGGGCCTTTTCCCAGTCGGCGTCGGCCGCCGTCTTCTGCTGCAGCTTGTAGCTCTCGTTGAAGGCGGTGTTGGCGAAGAACGCCTGCAGCTGGAAGTATTCCTTCTGGCTGACCTTGTCCTGCTTGTGGTTGTGGCAGCGCGCGCAACCGATCGTGGAACCCAGCAGCGTCTCGCCCACCAGGTCGGTCATGTCCGTCTCGATCTGGTACTTGCGCTGCAGCAGGTCGCGCGAGTTGGCGTTGTCCGGATACCCGGCCAGGTAGCCGGTGGCGATGCGCGCCTCCTGGCTGTCGGGCCACAGCTCGTCACCCGCGAGCTGCTCCTTGACGAACCGGTCGAAGGGCTTGTCCTGGTTGAAGGCCGCGATCACGTAGTCGCGATAGCGCCAGTTGTTGGGCCGGTTGCTGTCGTTCTGGAAGCCGGTGGAGTCGGCGTAGCGCGCCAGGTCCAGCCAGCGCCGCGCCTGGCGCTCGCCGAAGTGCGGCGAGGCCAGCAGGCGGTCGACCACCTTGTCGTAGGCCTGCGGCGACTTGTCGGCGACGAAGGCGGCGACCTCTTCCGGCGTCGGCAGCAGCCCCCACGCATCGAGCGTGGCGCGGCGCAGGTAGGCCGCGCGATCGGCCTCGCGCGAGGGCTTGAGCCCCGCCGCCTCGATCCGGGCCAGCACGAAGGCGTCGATGGGCGTGCGCACCCAGCCCTTCTGTTTCACCGCGGGAACGTCGGGGACGTCGACCGGCTGGTAGGGCGACCATGCCCTGGCGGGCGCCTGCGGCGCCGCCGCGGAATTGACGTCCTGCGCGCTCACGCAGAGCGTGGCGGCACTGAGCAGCGCGACCATCAAGAGTGCTTGTTTCATCGACCTCGCCTTCACGTTGGATGGAGCGGACGCGTCCGCCAATGACCAATTCAGTCAGTGGTTAGGGTGCCGCCCCGGGGCCGGCTTGCGTGCGTCCGCAGACCTTCACAAAGCAGGCGCCATGCCACCGGCTCCAGCCATCAGGCGGGCGGCCGCAACTGGTGCGGAATCGACAGCGGAGGCGTCCCGGCAGGGGTATCGGCCCGCATGTGCTGGAAAGCCATCGCCGGCGCTGCACGATTCCAACCGACGAGCACATCCGCGCAGGTGTTGAACGACCAACACAAGGACCGCGCATCAGCACCCGGCGTCGCATTCGATGCAGCTTGGCCGCCCACGGAGGTGGGATACCCCCTGCCCTACCCGACCACCGCAGCGCGCATATGCAGCCGCGCATCGCTTCGTTGGGAGCGCGCATCGGAGAACCCAGAATCGTTGCTCAGCGCCGGCGGCCCGTCCACCGGCATCCATCCCATCCGACTACGACGCGAGAAAGAACGCATGGCTCTCCGACCCCTGAACGATCGAATCATCATCAAGCGCAGCGACCCCGAGCTCAAGACCGCCGGCGGGATCATCCTGCCCGACTCCGCGGGCGAGAAGCCCGAACAAGGCGAGGTGGTGGCCGTGGGCCCGGGCAAGCGCAACGAGCAGGGCCAGTTCATCGCGCCCGGCGTGGCCGTGGGCGACAGGGTGATCTTCGGCAAGTACAGCGGACAGACGGTCAAGATCGGCGGCGACGAGTTGCTCGTCGTGCGCGAGGAAGACCTGTTCGCCGTGATCGCCCAATAAGGGAAAGGGAAAATACACATGACTGCAAAGCACATCCTCTTCGGCGACGACGCGCGCGCCAAGATCGTCCGCGGCGTCGACATCCTGGCCAACGCGGTCAAGGTCACGCTGGGCCCCAAGGGCCGCAACGTGGTGCTCGAGCGCAGCTTCGGCGCACCCACCGTGACCAAGGACGGCGTCTCGGTGGCCAAGGAGATCGAACTCAAGGACAAGCACGAGAACATCGGCGCGCAGCTCGTCAAGGAAGTGGCCTCGCGCACCAGCGACAACGCGGGCGACGGCACCACCACCGCCACGGTGCTGGCCCAGGCCATCGTGCGCGAGGGCTTCAAGTACGTCGCCGCCGGCCTCAACCCGGCCGACCTGAAGCGCGGCATCGACAAGGCCGTGACCGCGCTGGTGGCCGAGATCGCCAAGATCGCCAGGCCGACGACGACCAGCAAGGAGATCGCCCAGGTGGGCGCGATCTCGGCCAACTCCGACTGGGACATCGGCCAGATCATCGCCGACGCCATCGACAAGGTGGGCAAGGAAGGCGTGATCACCGTCGAGGACGGCAAGAGCCTGAACAACGAGCTCGACGTGGTCGAGGGCCTGCAGTTCGACCGCGGCTACCTGTCGCCCTACTTCATCAACAACCAGGACAAGCAGACCTCGGTGCAGGACAACCCGTTCGTGCTGCTCTACGACAAGAAGATCAGCAACATCCGCGACCTGCTGCCCACGCTGGAAGCCGTCGCCAAGACCGGCCGGCCCTTGCTGATCATCGCGGAGGACGTCGAGGGCGAGGCGCTGGCGACGCTCGTGGTCAATTCCATCCGCGGCATCCTCAAGGTGGTGGCCGTCAAGGCGCCGGGCTTCGGCGACCGCCGCAAGGCCATCCTCGAGGACATCGCGGTCCTGACCGGCGGCAAGGTGATCGCCGAGGAAGTGGGCCTGACGCTGGACAAGGTCACGCTGGCCGACCTCGGCCAGGCCAAGCGCGTGGAAGTGGGCAAGGAGAACACGACGCTGATCGACGGCTCGGGCGCCGCCGAGCAGATCCAGGCCCGCGTCAGGCAGGTGCGCGTGCAGATCGAGGAGGCCACGTCCGACTACGACCGCGAGAAGCTGCAGGAGCGCGTGGCCAAGCTGGCCGGCGGCGTGGCGGTGATCAAGGTCGGCGCCGCCACCGAGGTCGAGTTGAAGGAGAAGAAGGCGCGCGTCGAGGATGCGTTGCATGCCACGCGAGCGGCCGTGGAAGAAGGCGTCGTGCCCGGCGGCGGCGTGGCGCTGCTGCGCGCCCGCCAGGCCCTGGGGTCGCTCCGCGGCGACAACGCCGACCAGGACGCCGGTATCCGGCTGGTGCTGCGCGCCGTCGAGGAGCCGCTGCGCCAGATCGTCGCCAACGCTGGCGAGGAGGCGTCGGTGGTCGTCGACAAGGTGCTCCAGGGCCAGGGCAACTACGGCTACAACGCCGCCAACGCCACCTACGGCGACCTGGTCGAGCAAGGCGTGCTGGACCCCGCCAAGGTGACGCGCACGGCGCTGCAGAACGCGGCCTCGGTGGCGAGCCTGATCCTGACCACGGCGGCGATCGTCACGGAAGTGCAGGAAGACAAGCCTGCGCAGGCCGGTGGCGACCACCACGGCGGCGGCTTCGGGGGCGGCCCGGAGTTCTGATCAGGACAAAGGCCGGGCGTCCGTTCGGGGACGCCGGTTCGAGCGACGGTTCGTCGCGCGGATCGGCAGTTCGTCCCGGGCCCCCGGCCGGTCGTCGCAAGTCGTTTGGGCCCTGCGTGGGTTGCTCCGATAGTCCACTCATCGGAACACGGATCAACGCACCTCAAGGAGCCCGCCATGACCAAGACCACCCCCCAGTTCGCCGCCCTCGCCCTGTCCGCCCTGATGTCGCTGGGCATCGTCGCCGGCATGAACGGCCTCGCGACCTCGCAGTACGCCGCGGCGGACAGCCTGGAGATGGCGCGCTACGGCCAGGCCCACGTCGCCGTGCAGCACGTGACCGTCGTGGGCCATCGCGCCACGGCTTAATTCCTCGTCCTTCAGACTTTCGAGTGAGTGCACCGCTGAGGCCAGAGGTCGAGCCCACCACGGTGGAAGTCGAAGTAGGCCGGCGCATCGGGCAGATGCTTGGCGATCGTCTTGGCGCGGAAGTACCGACGCTTCGAGAACGCTTCGCGCAGGCCGGCTGCCTGCGCTGCGCCGAGGCGGTTGGGACAAGTACTGCCACCCATCTTCTAAGGAAATTTGGCATCGTCGCGCCATCGAGGCCGCGACGATGCCCGCGGCCATCGCTCTGGCAGGGTGACGTGCTTGACGCGAACCACGGGCCAAGCCGTCGGCGCTCCTTCAGGTGGTCGGGGGTCTTGACTCACGGCGTTCCGACGCGGAGAGGGCGCGCGCGGCGCGTGATGGAAGTTCCGGGCGCGGCCCGCCAGCGCTGCGTGGACAAAAGTTCATTGGAAGCCCTCGTTTTCCCCGCCGTCCCTGCGCGGGAAACCGACGGCCGGCCAAGCCGGGAGGCAAGGCCCCCGGCCACCTTGGCGCACGCATGGTCTCGGCGTGCGCGAAGAGTGACCCACGGGAAAATCTGAAGGACCTAATTCTTGAGGCGGTAACCCGTCTTGAAGATCCAGGCGACGACGCCCATCGCGATCGCCAGGAAGCCCAGCGTCATCGCGATGCTGAGCCCCACGCTCACGTCGCCCGCGCCGTAGAACGACCAGCGGAAGCCCGAGACCAGGTAGACGACCGGGTTGAACAGCGCCACGGTCTGCCAGAACGGCGGCAGCATCGAGATCGAATAGAAGCTGCCGCCCAGGAAGGTGAGCGGCGTGACGATCAGCAGCGGGATCACCTGCAGCTTCTCGAAGCCATCGGCCCAGATGCCGATGATGAAGCCCACCAGGCTGAACGTGACGGCCGTCAGCACCAGGAACACCAGCATCACCAGCGGGTGGTCGATGTGCAGCGGCACGAACAGCGCCGCGGTGGCCAGGATGATCAGCCCCAGGATGATGGACTTCGACGCGGCCGCGCCCACGTAGGCGATCACGATCTCCACGAACGACACCGGCGCCGACAACAGCTCGTAGATCGTCCCCGTGAACTTGGGGAAGTAGATCCCGAACGACGCGTTGGAGATGCTTTGCGTCAGCAGCGACAGCATGATCAGGCCCGGCACGATGAACGCGCCGTAGCTGATGCCGCCCACCTGCGGGATGCGCGAGCCGATGGCCGCGCCGAACACCACGAAGTACAGCGAGGTGGAGATGACCGGCGAGACGATGCTCTGCATCAGCGTGCGCCAGGTGCGCGCCATCTCGAAGTTGTAGATGGCCTTCACGGCATGCCAGTTGGCGGTCATTGCTGGCCTCCCTCGACCAGGCTCACGAAGATCTCCTCCAGCGAGCTCTGCTTGGTGCGCAGGTCCTTGAACGGGATGCCGGCGTCGTTGACGTGCTTCATGAAGTCGACGATGCCGCGCGTCTCGCTGCGGGTGTCGTAGGTGTAGGTCAACTCGAAGCCGTCCGGCGAGAGCGTGAGCTCGTAGTCGCGCAGCGCCGCCGGCACCGCGGAAATCGCGTCCTGCAGCAGCAGCGTCACCTGCTTCTTGCCGAGCTTTTGCATCAGCTCGGTCTTGTCCTCCACGAGCAGCAGCCGGCCCTTGGCGATGACGCCGATGCGGTCGGCCATCTCCTCGGCCTCCTCGATGTAGTGCGTGGTGAGGATGATGGTGACGCCCGTGGCACGCAGCTCGCGCACCAGCTGCCACATGTCGCGCCGCAGTTCCACGTCCACGCCCGCGGTAGGCTCGTCGAGGAACAGCACCTGCGGCTCGTGCGACAACGCCTTGGCGATCATCACGCGGCGCTTCATGCCGCCCGACAGCGTGCGGATGCGCGAATCCTTCTTGTCCCACAGCGACAGCGCCTTGAGGGTCTTTTCGATGTGGGCCGGGTTGGGCGGCTTGCCGAACAGGCCGCGGCTGAACGACACGGTGTCCCACACGGTTTCGAACGCGTCGGTGGTGAGCTCCTGCGGCACCAGGCCGATGATGGCGCGCGACATCCGGTAGTCGTCGACGATGTCGTGGCCGTCCACCGTCACCTGGCCGCTGCTGGCGGTGACGATGCCGCAGACGATGCCGATCAGCGTGGTCTTGCCGGCACCGTTGGGGCCCAGGAGCGCGAGGATCTCGCCCTTGCGGATCTCGAGGGAGATGTCCTTGAGTGCGCTGAACCCGGAGGCATAGGTCTTGGAGACGTTCTTGACGGAAAGGATCGATGACATGGCGCGCAGTATCCCGCCACATCGAAAATCGTGCTTGCTAGCTCGAAATTCGCCATTCGAGCTCGCGCCGTTGCGCCGCGCTTTCGACGCCCAGCTCGATCAGCGCCATGACCGCCAGCGCCTCGTCGGGCAACACCGGGTTGGGTGCCTCGTTGCGGATGGCCGCCGCCACGGCCGCGAAGTAGGCCTGGTGCGCGCCGGGCTGCAGCGCCACGGGCGTGCGCACCGCGCGGCCATCGGCTGCGCGCGTGACGAGCTCGGCCGGGCCGCCGTCGATGCCCCAGTCGGGCTGCGCCGGCCAGGTGGGCCGCACGCCGGCCTTCAGCGCGTCCTCCTGGGTGTCCAGCCCGCGCTTGACGAAGCTGCCCTGCGTGCCGTGCACCGCGAAGCGCGGCGCGCTGTCGGCCACCAGCATGCCCGCGTGCAGGTGCACGTGCAGCCGGTCGTAGCGCAGGTGGGCGTGGAACCAGTCGTCGGCCAGCGCGCCGTCGCGCGTGAGGTCGCGCGCGAGCGTGATCGCGCGGGGACGGCCGAACAGCGCCAGCGCCTGGTCCGCCAGGTGCGGGCCGAGGTCGAACCAGAGTCCCGCTCCCGGGCCCGCGCTCTCGCGCCAGCGTGGGCGCACCTCGGGACGGAAACGGTCATGGCGCGAGTTCATCTCGACGACTCGGCCCAGCGCGCCCTCGTCCACCAGGCGGCGCAGCGTCAGGAAGTCGCCGTCCCAGCGCCGGTTGTGGAACACCGACAGCAGCAGACGACGCTTGTGGGCCAGCGCGACGAGCTCGCGCGCGTCGGCCAGCGCCACCGTGAACGGCTTGTCGATGACCACGTTGCAGCCGGCCATCAGCGCGGCGCGGGCGAGCGGATGGTGCGTGTCGTTGGGCGTGGCGATCACCACGAGGTCGAGGTCGGTGCGCGCGATCAGCTCGGCCGGGGTCGGATGCACGGCCACGTCGGGCCAGTCGGCATGCACCTTGGCCGCGTCGGAACTGGCCACCGCCACCAGGTGCAGGTCGGGCACCGCCGAGATCAGCGGCGCGTGGAAGGTCTTGCCGGCATAGCCGTAGCCGATCAGGCCCACCTTCAGCCGGGGTCGCGAGCGTGTCGTCATCGAATCATTTCGTCATGGACAGCAGCGCGAACACGGCGCCCTGCGGGTCGCGGCCATGCAGCACCCACGTGTCGCCGGGCACCTGGTCCGGCGGCACCGTCACCGTGCCGCCCAGGCGCGCCACGCGCTGCGCGGCCGCATGGATCGAATCGACACGGAAATAGAAGTGCCAACCCGTCTGAGGCCAGTCGGGGTCGCGGGTCATGATGCCGCCGCTCGGGATGCCGTCGATGTCGAACAGCTGGTAGGTGCCCAGGCGTCCCACGTCCAGGGCCTCGCCGCGGGTCCAGCCGAACAGCGCGGCGTAGAAATCGAACGCGGGGCCGCCGTCGGGCGCTCGCAGCTCGGTCCAGCCCGTCGTGCCGGGCGCGTCCGCGGCCGGCATCGGTGGCGGCTCGGTGGGCATCGGCTTGAACAGCACGAAGGCGGCACCGTGCGGATCCGTCACGGAAGCGAAACGGCCGACGCCGGGAATGTCGCCCGCAGGCCGCAACACCTTGCCACCCAGTTGCAGCAGCCGTGCCTGGCTGGCATCGACATCGTCGACGGCGACGTAGCCGCGCCAGCCGGGCGGCCTGCCGATCGCCGCGAGTTCGGCGGGCAGGGCCATCAGGCCGGCCGTGCGTGCATCGCCCACCTTCAGCAGCGTGTAGTCGACTCCGGGCATGCCCGAGTCCTGCGCCTGCCAACCCACGACGCCCGAATAGAAGGCGGCGGCGGCGGCCACGTCGGGCGTCATGAGCTCGTACCAGACGAAACGTGAAGCGGGCATCGCGGACTCCTGCGAATGGGGGCTGCCCCGGATTATGCGCGGCCCTCCGTCCGCGCAAGTCCCCGAACCGAACGCCCGAACGCGTGCTGTCAAGCCCTTGCTTGCACCTGCCCGCACGGGTTGTCCACAGCGTCTGGGGACAAGCCTGTGGAAAACGGTTTGTCACTCTCCTGCAACCCGCCAAAAGCCGTCGTTTTCGCTGGATTGCACGCGGACGAGGCAGTGTCACGAATTTGCCATGATCGTCATGTGACAGCGACTCGAATGCCCCGACGCCGTGCGTTGCGCCGGGCGCCGCCGAATCATCCGCTTACACGGCGGCCGGCACCCCGGGGCGCCTGCCCTGCATCGGCCTGGCTGATCCTGGCAGCAGATTATTGAATGATCTTCCGCGTCCCCTCGCCGCAGAATGAAACCGCCCTCCCCGGCCGCGACAACGGCCAGGGACGCGGGCCTTCAAACACGACGAGGAGCGATGGCAGTGATCCCCGGCAAGAGTCTCTCGATGGCCCAGCGGCTGGCGGCCGGCTTCGGCTTCGTCATGCTGCTGGTGCTGGCGATCGCCGTCGACGGCGCGTTCGCGCTGCAGGAGGTCAACGGCCACCTCAATCGCATCGTCGACATCAACGATCGCCGCACCGGGCTCGCGAACGACCTGCTCGAGGCGATCGACGGCATGGCGATCGAGGCTCGCACGATCGCGCTGCTGACCGACATCGGCGCCATCGACAAGGAGCGCAAGGCCTTCGAGCGTTCCGCCGCGCGCTACGCCGAGGTCCAGGCCACGCTCGCCGCCGCGCTCGCGGCAGACGACCCCGCCGACCCGGCACGCGCGATGTTCGCGCGGATCTCCGCCAGCGGCGCCACCTCGCTGCCCGGCCTGCGCAAGGCCGTGCGCCAGGGCGTCGAGGGCTCGAACTTCGAGGCGACGCAGACGCTGATGAACGACGTGCGCCCGGCCGAGGCGGCGTGGCGAATCGACGTCGCCGACTTCCTCGCGCTCCAGCAGGCACGCACGGCCGCCTCGGTCGCCGACGCCCGCGCGAGCCGGCGCCAGGCCTTCGCGCTGAGCGCGCTGCTGGTCGCCTCGGCGCTGGCCAGCGGCAGCCTGGTCGCCTGGTGGGTGATCCGCAACAACCTGCGCATGGTGCGCGTCATCGCCGAGCAGAACGCCACGCTGGAATGGCGCGTCCAGGAACGCACCGCCCAGCTCGCGCGCAAGACCGCCGACATCAACGCGATGCTGCAGAACATGAAGCTGGGGGTGTGCACGGTCGTCGAGGGCAATCGTCTCCATCCCGAGTATTCGCGCCACCTCGCCGAGCTGACACAGCGCGAAGCGCTCGCCGGCGAGCCGCTGCTCGACTGCCTGTTCGGCCACAGCGACCTCGGCGTCGACCAGAAGGACCAGCTCGACGCCGCGCTCGCGGCCATCGTCGGCGAGGACCCGATGATGTTCGACTTCAACGCGCACCTGCTCGTGCGCGAGATGCGGCTCGCCGACGCGGCGGGCGACGAGCGCATCGTGCAGCTGGACTGGAATCCCATCGTCGGCGCGGACGGCCGGGTCGACAAGCTGCTGCTGATCCTGCAGGACGTGACCCAGCTGCGCGCGCTGGAGCACGAGTCGGGCGAGCAGCGGGTGCACCTGGAAGTCATCGCGAGCGTGCTGAAGGTGCCCGAGCCGAAGTTCGTCGAGTTCGTCACGACGTCGCGCGCGGCGATCGTCGCATGTCGCGCGGCACTGAGCGCCGGCACGCGGCCGGAAGAGCCGACGCTCACGCTGCTGTTGCGGCACATGCACACGCTCAAGGGCAATGCGCGCACGTGCGGCTTCGGCATCATCGCCGACGCGGCCCATGTGGCGGAACAGGGCTACGAGCACCTGCGCCGGGACGCCGACTTCGCGTGGGAGCCTGCGCGGGCCAGCGCCGAACTGGAGGCGGTCGATGCCGCCGTCACGCGCTACGCTGCCACCAGCGAGAACACGCTCGGCCGCCGCAGCCGCCCCGCCGACGCGATGGCCGCGCGCGGCGTCTTCCTCTCGCCCGAGCAGCTGACCGAGCTGCAGGCGGCGGTCGCGGAGCTGACCCGCGCCACGCCGACGAGCCCGCTCGCGCGCCTGGTCGCCAGCCTCGGACTGCCGCCGCTGCGGCGCGTCGTCGCCGAGGCCATGGCCGGCGCACCGGCGCTCGCGACGGAGCTGGGCAAGACGCCCCCGGCGTTCGAGGTGCTCGGAACGGAGATGTCGCTGCGGCCGCCTTTCGCGCGCACGCTGCGCGACTGCCTGATGCACGTCGTGCGCAATGCGATCGACCATGGCATCGAGACGCCCGACGAGCGCGCCCGCCAGGGCAAGCCGACGCAGCCGATGCTGCGCTTTCTCTGCGAACGCGACGCCGGCGGCGTGCGCCTGCGCATCGTCGACGACGGTCGCGGGCTCGCGCTCGGCCGCGTGCGCGAGGTGGGCCGCGCCGGCGGGCTCATCGCCGCAGGCGCCGCGCCGTCCGCGGTGGCGGAGCTGATCTTCCATTCGGGACTCTCGACGGCGCGCGCGGTCACCCAGGTCTCGGGCCGCGGCGTCGGCATGGACGCGGTGCGCGGCTTCCTGCGCGAGCACGGCGGCGACGCCCGCATCGTGCTGGGCGACGACGCGACCCATGCGGACGGCCACGCCCCTTTCGAACTCGTGCTGGAGCTTCCGGCCGAGGCCTGTGTCTTCTGAAGGAACGCCATGCACGTGGACGCCCCCGTCCTCCTCATTTTCCTCGCCCTCGTCGCGGCCGCCGTGGCCGTGCCCGTGCTCGCGCTGCGGCGCGTGCGCGCACTCGAGCGCCAGCTCTCCGAGGTCGAGCGCAGGATGCCCATCGTCCCGGCACCTGACGGCGTGGCGACGTCTGCCGAAATCGCCGCACGCCTGGCCGACATCGGCTCGGCCCTCGCCGGCTGGCGCGAGGCGTCGGCGTCGAGCACGCCCCCGCACACGGCCGAAGCCGGCGCCGAGCCGCTGCGCGAACGCCTGCGCGAGCCGTTCCGGCGCCTGGGCGACGACGTGCGCGGCCTCAAGGATCTCGCGTTGATGTTCGAGCGCTGGCACCAGGACATGCGCGCGCTTGCCGAGCGCAGCCGCGACATGCACGACAAGAACCGCGAGTTCGCCGCGATCGTCCAGCAGATCGTGATGCTGTCGCTGAACGCGACGATCGAGGCCGCGCGCGCCGGAGAGGCGGGACGTGGCTTCGCGGTCGTCGCCGCACAGGTGCGCGGGCTGGCCGGGCGCTCCGAGGCGCTGGCATCCAGCTACAGCAGCAGCCTCGACGCCAACGACTTCGCCACCAGCTCCACGTTCCAGGACATCCAGGCGAGCGGCAAGCTGATGATGGCGGCGCTCAGCGGCCTGGAGCTGGCCGTGCAGCAGGCCCGCCAGGCGGTGGGCTGAGCCGATGGCGACGACCTTGCTCTCCGCCGCGTCGCGCGCCGGGCTCGACGCGCTGTTCCGCCGCGCCGCGGCGGCCAACATCGGCCCGACGCCGCAGCGTGCACCCGACGTGGTGGCGGTCGCGTCGCCGCACCCGCCGGCGGCGGACTGCGTGGGCGTGCTGGCCTTCACGATCACGTCGTTCCGTTTCCGGCTGGTGGTGATGCTGGGCGTGAACGCGGGCGTGCTCGAGTGGGACGACCCCGACGCGGAGGCCGGCCGGCGCGCCGCGATCGACGCGCTCGCCGAACGCGGCAACATGGCCTGCGGCGAGATGGCCCGCGACCTGGCTCGCGGCGGCCGGCACGTGGGGCTGTCCACGCCGACCTGGCTGCGCGCCTCGGCGTCGCCGCTGTTGGAGGCGTCCGCGCCGCAGCACCTGTCGGCCTTCGAGCTGCGCCTGGACAACGGCGCGCACCTGGATGCCTGGGTCGCGCTGCGCGCATATGCCCCGATCGAATTCGACACGCTCGTGGCGGCATCCGCCGACTCCGCCGGCGAGCTCGAGCTGTTCTGACCGCGACGCACCCCGCGTCCGGCACACTCCTGAAAAGGTAGGTCCCATGGCCAAGATCCTGGTGGTCGACGACTCCAGCACCGTGCGCGACGAGGTCGCCGGCTTCTTCCGCAAGAACGGCATCGACACCATCGCGGCGGTCGACGGCCGCGACGGCCTGGCCAAGCTGCGCGCCGATCCGGGCGTGAAGCTGGTGATCTCCGACATCAACATGCCCGACATGGACGGCCTGACGATGGTCGAGAAGATCCGCGGCGAGCTGCGCAACGCGAGCCTGGCGGTGGTGATGCTCACGACCGAGAACAACCCGCAGATGAAGGAGCGCGGAAGAGCCGCCGGGGTCAAGGGCTGGATCGTCAAGCCTTTCCGCGGGGAGTCGGTGCTCGAAGCCTTCCGCAAGATCGTCCAAGGCTGATGCAACCATCAATAAAAGTCGCGCAGATCGATCCCCGGACCAGCGCGACATCGGATAGATTTACACCCGATCGATAGATTCGACCGGTTGGATTTGTTGAATATTTCCTAGGGTTCCGGTCGTTCCAGGCGCCTCCGACGCAAGTCGGTGGCGCCTTTTTTATCCGTTCGCCGAAATCTCGTGCCGGATTCATGCAGCCATCTGAATAGTTCATGCAGAGCGATGGTATTCACGCATGGCGCCGACATACCCTTCAAACTAGGTGAATCATTAAGTTCGAATGCTTCGCGGATATGAATATTGCATTTAGCAAATGGCGCTCCTGAAACTACATTGAAACCCAATGGGACGCAGGGTTCGAACGCCCTCGCCCCAGAAACCAGCCGGCATCGACGCGGGCACGCACCCGGGTCGCCGCCCCGTTCCGGATCCACGACACCCCACGGGCACGCGCCGTCTGCACGGCGGCCGCGCCCCACCACAGGAATCACGCCATGGCAAAGTCTTTCATCGCTCTCGCCGCCCTCGCCACCCTCGTCGGCACGGCGTCGGCCCAGTCGAACGTCACCCTCTACGGGGTGATCGACCTGAGCGCCAACTACATCAAGAACGGCAGCATCGCCACCAAGTCGATCGCGACGAGCCAGCTCGCCAGCAGCCGCCTCGGCTTCAAGGGTTCCGAGGATCTCGGCGGCGGCCTGTCGGCGGGTTTCCTGCTCGAGGCCTCGCTCGATCCTGCGTCCGGCTACGCGGGCGGCGCCTACGGCTACGTGCAGCCGGCGGAGGGCAACGGCAGCGTGATCGGCGGAACGCCGTCCATTGCCCAGGGCCAGCTGTTCAATCGGCAGTCCATCCTGACGCTGACCAGCCGCACGCTCGGTGAGATCCGCATGGGCCGCGACTACGCGCCGACGTTCTGGATCCAGGGCCTGTACGACGTCAACGGCACCAACGGCCTGGGCGCGGGCTACAACCTGCTGAGCACGCTGGGCAGCGGCGCGGGCACGACCGTGCGCGTGAACAACGCCGTCGAGTACGTCACGCCGGACACGCTGGGCGGGGCCTACGGCTTCTTCATGGGCAGCCTGGGCGAGGGGCTGACCGGCGCGGAATACGACGGCGGCCGGATCGGCTATCACCACGGCGCCTTCGATGGCGGGATCGGCTACGGCCAGACGAAGACCGCCGTCTCGCAACCCTTCAAGATCCTCAACTTGGGCGCCACCTACGACTTCGGCGTCGTCAAGCTCTTCGGCCTCGCGGAGCAGCACAAGTGGGGCGACGCGGACGAGAAGATGTTCGAACTGAGCCTGTCCGCGCCGTTCGGCGCCAGCGAGGTGCGCGCCAGCATCGGGCGCGCGAACTTCGGCGGCGACACGCCCACCCACGTGAGCTACGACATCAACGGCGGCAACCACGCCAACATGCTGGCCCTCGGCTACATCTACAACCTGTCCAAGCGCACCGCGCTGTACACGACGGCCGGCTACATCAAGGATGACGGCAAGCTGATGGGCCTGGTGGTGCTGCCCCAGCAGTCCGTGCTGAACGCGAACGCGGTCGACTCCGAGTCGCGCGGCCTGAACGTCGGGATGCGTCACGTGTTCTGATTCCCGTCCGCGGGAATGGCTCGCGGCGGCGCCATGGCGTCCGCGAGCGACCGGGAGTCTGCGCGGCAGACTCCTGGGTCACCCCGGGGCGCCGTTGAACCCCTGCAGGTTGACGGCCAGCCTGAGGAAGTTCACCAGCGCCCGCAGCGGCGCCGACTCGTTGCCGCGCTGGTGCACGAGGCCGATGTCGATGCTCGGCAGCCCCTCCAGCAGCGGACGCGTCTCGATCTTGAAGCCCTCGCGCGACCACGGCCGGTAGGCGACGTCGCTCAGGATCGTCACCGCGCGGTTCAGGCCCACCGTCGTGCGCACCGCCTCGATGCTGGAGGTGCGCAGCGTCACGTTCGGGGAGAGTCCGTGCAGCGCCCAGAACCCCAGCGTGGTGCGCTCCACCTCGTCGACGTCCAGGAGCGCGTAGGGAACGTCGCGCAGGTCGCCGATGGACACGGTCTTGCGCTGCAGCAACGGGTGGTCGGCGCCCGTCCAGAGTTGGCGCCGCGAATGCGCGATGGTGACGGACTCGAGCTCCGTGGTGTTCTCGAGGTTGTTCAGCCACAGCACGCCCGCGTCCGCCTCGCCGAGCAGCAACGCCTGCTCCAGGCGCGGACGCGTCATCTCCACGATTTCGACGTCGATCTTGTCGTACGCCGTCGAAAAGCGATGGATCGCCGGAATGATGTAGTAGCCCAGCATCGCGTGGGTGGCAGCCAGGCGGAGGCGGCCGCGCATGCGCTTGTCGAGCAGCGACGGCGTGGCCATGGCCGCCGACACCGCCGCCATGATGTTCTGGGCATGCGAGTGGAAGCGCTGGCCCTCCGCCGACAGCGACACGCCCGTGGCGTGGTGGCGGTAGAACAGCTTCACGTCCAGAGTTTCTTCCAGCTCGCGGATAGCCGACGTGATGGCGGTCTGCGTGACGTGAACCAGGTCCGCCGCGGCTGAAAACTGCCCTGTTTCCGCAGCTGCCAGAAAGTATCGAACCTGCTTGATCGTCAGCTGCATGACTTCTCCGAATGCGTGTGCGCTCATTTTCCATTTTCGCTCCTCGATGACAACTCATAGAGTGCTTATCAAGGGTAAATCAGGAGGCCTCGATGATTGCAGCGACCGAGTTTCTACGCACCATCCTGGCCATCACTTTGATATCCATTTCCATAAATACAGCAGCGAGCGACAAATTGCCCGAAACAGTGCGCGACAACGCCCGGAAAGGGGGCGCCAACGATATCGTCGTCGGCCAGATCGCGTCGGTGACGAATCCCGCGACGAGCGAGGTCGCGACCGATTACCGCGACGGCCTGGCCCTCGCCCTCGCGCGCGCCAACGCCGCCGGCGGCGTGCGCGGGCACCGCGTTCGGCTGCAGGTGGAGGACGACAACTTCGATCCCGCCCGGACGGTGGCGCTGGCCACGCACCTGGTACAGGACGAAGGCGCGGTGGCGCTGGTCGGCTGTGTCGGCACGGGCTCGCTCGCGCAGCTGGAACGCAGCCACTTCCTGGAGGAGCACCAGATCGCCGACTTCGCGCACCTCACCGGTTCGCGCGCGGAGATGTCGGCCGACTTCGTGTTCCCGATCCGCGGCAGCTACGAGGACGAGGTCGACGCGATGCTCGCCCACGCCGCGACGCTGGGTCGCAAGCGCGTCGGCTTCCTCTACTGGCGCGTCGGCGCAGGGCCGCAACTCGCGGGCGAGATCCAGGCGATGGCCGGGTCGCGCGGGCTGGACCTCGTCGCATCGACGGGCTTCGACGTCGTCAAGGATCCCGCGGCGCAGGCCGCGAACGCACGCCGCGCCGTGCAGGAGGTGCGCGCAACCGCGCCCGATGCCATCGTGCTGATCGCCGCCGGCCAGCAGCTCGCCATCGCGGTGCACGAGATCCGCGCCGCCTACGGCGCGAGCATGCCGATCTACTGCTTCGGGCAGGTGAGCCTGAAGAGCTTCGTCCAGGCCATCGGCACGCAGGACGCGCGCAACGTGAGCCTCTCGCAGGTGATGCCGGGGCTCGGCCGGTCGCAGCTGCCGATCATCCGCGAATTCCTCACCGACCGCAGCCATCTCCGGCCCGACCTGCCCGAGAGCTACGCGGCGCTCGAGGGCTACGTCGCCGGACGCGTGCTGGCGCAAGTGCTGGCGCGCGCCGCCGACTTCGGGAGCGCCGCGATCGCGCGCGCCGCCCGCGAGTCGGGGGTGATGGACGTTGGAGGGTTCCGGGTGTCGTATGGCGCATCCGGCAAGAACAAGGCGCTACAGCCGATCGACATGACCATCGTGGGGCGGGACGGCGAGCTCGTGCGCTGACGCCCCGGACAACGGTACTCCAACAGAAGGACTCAGGGACATGCAAGACTCCTATTCCAGCCGCGAGCTGCTGGCCAAGCTCGTGGCGATCGACACCACGTCTTCGAAGACCAACCTGGACCTCATCGACTGGGTCTCGCGCTATCTCGCCCGCCACAACGTGTCGGCGCACATCACGACCAACGACGCCGGCACGAAGGCCAATCTTTTCGCGACGCTCGGTCCCGCCGACGAGGGCGGCATCTGCCTGCACGGGCACACGGACGTCGTGCCGGTGGAGGGCCAGGCCTGGACCAGCCCCGCCTTCGAGTTGACGGAGCGCGACGGCATGCTGTTTGGCCGCGGCGCGGCCGACATGAAGGGCTTCGTCGCCTGCACGCTGGCGGCCGTCCCGCAGTTCCTGGCCAGGCGACTGAAGACACCCATCCACATCGCGCTGAGCTACGACGAGGAGGTGGGCTGCTTCGGCACGCCGCGCATGATCCGCACCTTCGGCTCGCAGGTCGCCAAGCCGCAGATCGTCATCGTCGGGGAACCGACCTTGATGTACCCGGTGGTCGCGCACAAGGGCGTCGCGGCGATGGAGACGCGCTTCCACGGCAAGGCCGCGCACTCGAGCATGCCCCACCTCGGCGCGAACGCCATGACCGCGGCGGCCGAGATGGTGGCCGAGCTCGGCGCCCTCTGCCGCGAGCTGCGCACGTTGCGCTACCCGTACCCGATGAACCCGTCCGGCCCGACCTTCAACGTCGGCACCGTGCACGCCGGCACCGCCCGCAACATCGTGGCCAAGGAGGCCGTCATCGAGTGGGAGATCCGCTATCGCGACACGGACAGCCTCGCCGACATCCAGGCCCTCATCGAGCGTCGCACCGGCGAGCGCATCCGGCGCGTGCTGGGCACGGACGCCGGCGGCGTCGACTGGGAGACTCTCGAGATCGTGCGCGTGCCGTCGTTCTGCGTGCGCGAGGACGGCAAGGCGGTCAGCCTGCTGCGCGAGCTCGGGGCCGCAGGCGCCACCACCGCCGTGCCCTATGGCGCCGAGGCCGGCCAGTACGCGGAGGTGGGCGTCGACAGCGTCGTGTTCGGACCCGGCTCGATCGAGCAGGCGCACAAGCCCGACGAGTTCATCACGCTGGCGCAACTCGAGGCTTGCAACCGCTTCATGGGCGAGCTCGCGACCTGGGCCCAGACCCATCACCTGGCGTCCCACGCCTGGGCCGTCTGACGCGGCGCGGAGCAGACGATGAGCTGGTTCATCCTGGGTCGGATCGCGCAGGGCATGGTGGTGATGCTGGTCGTCGCGCTGGTGTCGTTTTCCATCTTCCAGTACGTCGGCGACCCGATCACGAGCATCCTGGGGCAGGACGCCAGCGAGTCCGACCGGACGCAGCTTCGCGCCGAGCTCGGGCTGGACAAGCCGGCGCCGGTGCAGTTCGCGCGCTTTCTCGCGCGCGCGGCGACGGGCGACTTCGGCCTGAGCCTGTCACAGGGCCAGCGGGTGTCCTCGCTGCTGGCCGAGCGCTTCCCGGCCACGTTCGAGCTCGCCAGCCTGGCCGGTCTCGCGTCGCTCGTGTTCGGCATCCCGCTGGGCGTCTACGCCGCGCTGCACCGGCGCAGCTTCGGCGCCAGGCTGGGCATGGCCGTGTCTCTGCTGGGCGTGTCGGTGCCGACCTTCTTCCTCGGCATCCTGCTGATCCTGGTGTTCTCGGTGCACCTGCACTGGCTGCCCAGCTTCGGGCGGGGCGACACGGTGGACGTCGGCGGCTGGAGCACCGGCCTGCTCACCCTCGACGGCTGGCGTCACGCGCTGTTGCCCGCGTCGACGCTGGCGGCGTTCCAGCTCGCGCTGGTCGTGCGGCTGGTGCGCTCGGAGATGCTCGAAGTGCTGCGCGCCGACTACATCCGCTTCGCCCGCGCACGCGGACTGCGCGACCGAAGCATCCACTTCCGCCATGCGCTGAGGAACACGCTGATGCCGGTGCTCACCATCGTCGGCCTGCAGTTCGGCGGACTCATCGCGTTCGCGATCATCACCGAGTCGGTGTTCCAGTGGCCCGGCCTCGGCCTGCTGTTCATCCAGGCGATCGGCACCGCCGACGTGCCCGTGATGGCGGCCTACCTCTGCATGGTCGCGGCGGTCTTCATCGTCATCAACCTGCTGGTGGACGTGGCCTACGCGCTCGTCGACCCGCGCCTGCGCCGGCGCTGAGCCGCGCCCGGCGAACGTCCCCCTTCCACTCGAGCACAAGGAAACAGCATGACACCGCGACGCTTGGCCATCCTCCTGGGACTGGCGATCTCCTTCGGCACCTCGCCTGCCGCCACGCTCCACGTCGCCCAGGCGGGCGATGCGACGTCGATGGATCCCCACTCGCTCAACGAGACGATGCAGCTCGGATTCCTGGGCAACATCTACGAGCCCCTGGTGGCACGCGACAAGACCCTCGCGCTGACGCCGGGCCTGGCCACCACCTGGCGCCGCATCAGCCCCACCGTCTGGCGCTTCTCGCTGCGCAAGGGCGTCACCTTCCACGACGGCAGCCCGTTCGGTTCCGACGACGTCGTGTTCTCGTTCAAGCGCGCGATGGGCGACGGCTCGGACATGAAGCCGTTCACTTCCGGCATCAAGGAGGTCCGCAAGGTGGATGACCTGACGGTGGAGATCGAGACCGCCGAGCCGTACCCCATCCTGCCGGACGTGCTGTCCGAGGTCTACATGATGAGCCACAAGTGGTGCGAGGCGAACAAGGCCGAGCGTCCGGTGGACAAGCGCAAGGGGATAGAGAACGCGGCCAGCTTCAAGGCCGACGGCACGGGCCCGTATCGCCTCAAGGAGCGCCAGCCCGGCAGCCGCACCGTGCTCGTGCGCAACGCGCAGTGGTGGGGCAAGGCCGAAGGCAACGTGGACGAGGTCGTCTTCACGCCCATCGCCTCCGACCCGACGCGCGTGGCCGCGCTGCTGTCCGGCGAGGTCGACGTGATCGAGCCGGTGCCGCTGCAGGACATCGACAAGATCAAGGCCGATCCCGCGCTCAAGGTCATGCAGGGGCCGGAGCTTCGAACGATCTTCATCGGCATGGACCAGAAGCGCGACGAGCTCAAGGGCTCCAACGTGAAGGGCCGCAACCCGTTCAAGGACAGGCGCGTGCGCCTGGCGCTGTACGAGGCGATCGACATCGAGGCCATCCGCACGAAGATCATGCGCGGCGCGGCGACGCCCACCGCGTTGCCGCTGGCCCCTGGCGTCAACGGCTTCGCGGCGAACCTCAACAAGCGCGCGCCCTACGACGTCGAAGGTGCGAAGAAGCTGCTGGCCGAGGCGGGCTACCCGAACGGCTTCGAGGTGCCGATGAATTGCCCGAACGACCGCTACGTCAACGACGAGCAGATCTGCCAGGCGCTGGCCGCCAACTGGGCCCGCATCGGCGTGAAGATCGACCTGCAGCTCGAGAGCAAGTCGATCTACTTCCCGAAGGTGCTGCGGCGCGACACCAGCCTCTACCTGCTCGGGTGGACGCCGGCGACCTACGACGCGCACAACGTGCTGCTGTCGCTCCTGCAGACGCCGTCGGCGACGACGGGCACGTTCAACCTGGGCTCCTACAGCAACCCCAAGGTGGACGAGCTGATCGGCCGCATCCAGAGCGAAGTCGATCCGGACCAGCGCCTGCGCCTGATCCATGAGGCTCTGAAGCTGCAGCAGGACGACGTGGCGATGCTGCCGCTGCACCAGCAGGCGCTCGCCTGGGGCATGAAGCGCGGCGTCACGCTGGTGCAGCCGGCGGACGACACCATGCCCTACAAGTGGATCAACCTGAAGTGAGCACCATGGCACAGCCCTCATCGACGCCGTCGGTGGTTCCGGGTCGCGCACGCCTGCTGGCGGCGTTTCGGCGCTTCGCCGACGGCGACGTCATGCACGACTTCCTGCACTCGCCGGTGGCACTCGGCGCGGCGCTGGTGGCCCTCGGCTGCCTGGTCGTCGCCTGCTTCGCCGGCACCTTCGCGCCGCACGATCCGTTCGACCTCGCGACGCTGGATCTCGACAACGCGCGCCTGCCGCCGGCGTGGCAGGCCGGCGGCAGCGGGCACTTCCCGATCGGCACCGACGCGCAGGGCCGCGACCTGCTCTCGGCCATCATGTTCGGCACGCGCATCTCGCTGGTGGTGGGCGTGGGCTCGGTCGTGCTGTCGCTGCTGATCGGCGTGGGCGCGGGACTGGTCTCGGGCTTCGTGGGCGGCCGGCTCGACGCGTTCATCATGCGCGTGTGCGACGTGATGCTGTCGTTCCCGGCCATCCTGATCGCGCTGCTCGTCGACGGCGTCGGCCATGTGCTGTTCCCGGACGCCACCGGCGCCACGCCGTTCCTCGTGCTGATCCTCGCGATCTCTCTCACCGGCTGGGTGCAGTACGCACGCACCGTGCGCGGCCTGACGCTCGTCGAGCGCGAGCGCGAGTACGTGCAGGCGGCCCGCGTGACCGGCGTCGGGCCGCTGCGCATCATGGGCTCCCACGTGCTGCCCAACGTGCTCGGGCCGGTGATGGTGCTGGCGACGATCCAGGTCGGCCAGTCCATCGTCGTCGAGGCCACGCTGTCCTACCTCGGCGTGGGCGTGCCGCCGACCTCGCCGTCGCTGGGCACCCTGATCCGCCTGGGCAACGCCTACCTGTTCTCGGGCGAATGGTGGATCGCCGTCTTCCCCGGCTGCATGTTGATCGCCATCGCGCTGAGCGTGAACCTGCTGGGCGACTGGCTGCGCGACGCGCTCAACCCGAGGCTGCGATGACCGAACCCTCCCCTCTTCGCGAGCGCCTGCTCGACATCCGCGACCTCGTCGTGCAATTCGAGGGCCGGCGCGGCACCGTGCGCGCGCTGGACCACGTGAGCCTGCACGTCAATGCCGGCGAGATCCTGGGCATCGTCGGCGAGTCGGGCGCCGGCAAGTCGATCACCGGCGCCGCCGTCATGGGCCTGATCGACCCGCCCGGCCGCATCGCGGGCGGCGAGATCCGCCTGTGCGGACAGCGCATCGACAACCTGTCGCCTGCCGACATGCGCGCGGTGCGTGGACGGGTGGTGGGCATGATCTTCCAGGATCCGCTGACCTCCCTGAACCCGCTGTTCACGATCGGCCAGCAGCTCGTGGAGACCATCCGCACGCACCTGGCGCTGTCGGCCGCAGGTGCGCGCGAGCGCGCGATCGCCCTGCTGGCCGAGACCGGAATCGCCGCGCCCGAGGCGCGCTTCGACCAATACCCCCACCAGTTCTCCGGCGGCATGCGCCAGCGCGTGGTGATCGCGCTCGCCCTCGCCGCCGAGCCGCGCGTGGTGATCGCCGACGAGCCCACCACGGCGCTGGACGTCTCGGTGCAGGCGCAGATCATCGAGCTGTTGCGCCGCCTCTGCCGTGCGCGCGGCGCCGGGGTGATGCTGGTCACCCACGACATGGGCGTGATCGCCGCCGCGTGCGATCGCGTCGCCGTGATGTACGCCGGACGCGTCGTCGAGGTGGGCGAACTCGCCGCCGTCGTGCGGCGCCCCTCGCACCCTTACACCGCCGGCCTGATGGCCGCCATTCCGTCGCTGGGCAAGCGCGTGCAGCGGCTCGCGCAGATCGACGGCGCGATGCCACGCCTGGACGCCATCCCCGCCGGCTGCGCGTTCCACCCGCGCTGCATGCAGGCCTTCGAGCCGTGCAGCGTGCGGCGGCCGCCGCTGGTCCGCGTCGCGCGCGCCGAGGCCGCGTGCTGGCTGCACGCGCAAGACGCGCGAAACGCGCCATGAACAAGGAGAGAGACATGTCCGGCCAACCGTTGCTCGTGGTGGAAGGCCTGCGCAAGGACTTCGTGCTGCCGCAGCCCTGGATGGCGCGACTCGCGGGCGCGCCGCGCCGCGTCGTGCATGCCGTCGACGACGTCGGCTTCGAGATCCCGCGCGGCCGCACGCTGGGCCTGGTCGGCGAGTCGGGCTGCGGCAAGAGCACCCTGGCGCGCTGCCTCGTCGGCCTGCATGCGATGGACGGCGGCCGCGTCACGTTCGACGGCACGGCCGTGACGCGCGCATCGCTGGCGCGCGGCGAACTGCGACGGCGCGTGCAGATGATCTTCCAGGATCCCTACGCCAGCCTCAATCCGCGCTGGCGGGTCGGGCGCATCGTCGGCGAGCCGCTGCGCGTGCACCGCCTGGTGCGCGACGCGCGCGAACTCGAGGACAAGGTCGCGTCGCTGCTCGTGTCGGTGGGGATGTCGCCTGCCGATGCCCGCAAGTATCCGCACGAGTTCTCCGGCGGACAACGCCAGCGGATCTCCATCGCGCGGGCCCTGTCCACGCAGCCCGAGTTCCTGGTGTGCGACGAGCCGACCTCGGCGCTGGATGTCTCGGTCCAGGCGCAGATCCTCAACATCATGGCGGACCTGCAGCAGGCGCGCGGGCTCACCTACCTGTTCATCTCGCACAACCTCGCGGTGGTGCGTCACGTCAGCCACGAGGTGGGCGTCATGTACCTGGGCCGGCTGGTCGAGATCGCCGGCCGAGACGAGATCTTCGAGCGTCCTCGCCATCCGTACACGCGGCAGCTGATCGACGCGATCCCCGATCCGGCGGCGCTCGGCACCCGGCGCGCGCCGATCCGCGGCGAGGTGCCCAACCCGATGAATCCCCCGCCGGGCTGCCCGTTCAACCCGCGCTGCGCCCATGCCGACGAGCGCTGCCGCACCGAGCGGCCGCGCCTGCGCGTGCACGGCGCGTCCCGCGTCGCCTGCCACGGGGTCGAGGAGGGCCGGATCGACATCCTGCCCGCCGGTGCCTGATCGCCACCGCGCCGGAAACGCCTGCGCAACCTTGCCCGGAGATCATGCCGTCATGAAGCGCCCCTCCCTTCGCCTCGCGCCGTGCGTGACCGCCTTCGCCACCTTGGCGGCGCTCGCGTTCGGCTCCGGCTGCAGCATGCATCCCGTTGCGCCGGCCGTGGAAACGGCCGCCGCGATCCCGCCATCGTCTTACTGGCACGCCGACGGGCAAGCCACACAATCGGCCGCCTGCCGCACGCATCTCGAGGCGCTGCGGGGACGGCTGCACGGGCTGCCGATGACCACGCTGCTGGCCGTGCGCGGCGACCAGGTCGTGTTCAGCGAGGGCCCCGTCGACCGCGCGACGCAGATCGCCTCCATTCGCAAGAGCCTGCTGGCCATGCTGTACGGCCAGCCCGTGGAAGACGGCCGGATCAAGCTCGATGCGACGCTGGACGACCTGCACTTCGACGACATCGGCGGCCTGCTGCCGATCGAGCGGCAGGCCCGCATCCGCGACCTGATCGAGGCGCGCTCGGGCGTCTACCACCCGGCCGCGAACGCCGGCGACGACGCGGCCGCCGTGCCACCGCGCGGATCGCAGCGACCGGGCACCTACTTCATCTACAACAACTGGGACTTCAACGCGGCGGGCGCGATCTACGTCCAGCTCACGGGGCGCGACATCTACGACGCCTTCGACGCCGACATCGCGCGCCCCCTCGGCCTCGAGGACTTTCGCCGCGGCAGCCAGCACTACGCCGGCGACCCGGCGCGGTCGCAGCACCTCGCCTATGCATTCCACCTCTCCGCGCGCGACATGGCCAAGGTCGGCGAGCTGATGCTGGCCGATGGCCGCTGGAATGGCCGCCAGCTCGTGCCGGCCGACTGGGTGCACACCATCACGACGCAGGTGACGCCGCCTTCCGCGATGCACCCCGCGCACGCGGCGCAGCGTGGGGTCGGCTACGGGATGATGTGGTGGGTACCCCAGGGCGGCGCTGGCTCGCCGCTGCAGGGCTCGTACATGGCCTGGGGCCTGTTCGGCCAGTGGATTCTCGTGATGCCGCGGTCGGGCCTGGTCGTCGTCGAGAAGTACGACGTCTCGGCACCGCTGACCGCGCGCATCCCCACCGTCCCGGTGTCGGACTTCCTGCAGGAGGCGGCCGGCATCGCCGAGGCGGGTTGCTGATCCGGCGGCCGCCGCCCGCACTTCTAGGGAAAATGCTGCACGATGTTCGCAGGTGGCAATTCCGAATAGATATAGACCATGGTGGCCTCGGCAGTCTGGCGCGCCAACGGATTGCCGAGGATGGACCTCGAAATGTCGAACGGAATATCGGCACCGTTCAGATTGCGCAGCAGGTACCTGTCGACTTCCCGCGCATCGGGCGAGAAGATCACGCAGGCGGCGTTGGCGACCAGGTCGACGCGATGGACCGCGGCATTGACGGCGACCAGGTAGGTCTGGTGAAGCGGAGTCGTACCGTGTTGCACCGGCCCCCCGTCCAGCCGTCTGACACGGTTCCAGGCCGCATTGCAGCGCATCCGGAATTCGTCTTCCCAGTTCAATGAACCGTAGACATATCGATAGTGCCCCATGGTTCGACCTTTCATCCGTCATCGCCAACGGTGTGGAGGCCAGCGCGCCGCGTGAATTCATGGATGCACCCGATCCACTCGCGTGAGCCCAAGGAAGCCAACATAGCGGTGCAATGGAGGAACAAGTATCCCTATGCACGATGTCGCATTCGAAGCCGGACTGACGTTTTGCTGCTGCACTGCGGCGCGGGTCATTGCGGCGAGTGCCCATTTCCGAAGGCAGCAAGGGATACGGTGCCGCGTACAGCCTGGCAACTTCGGGCTCGCTGACGGACGTGTCTTCGAAAGACGGTCGAGGTTGCAAGGAAGACCTGACGCGGGATTCAAGGCATGCAAGGCATTGGAAACGCTGCATTGCGGTCAGAGGTGTACAGCGAGTGGCAGGAGAACGCCCATCCGCGTCCCTTTTTCAGGCGGCCGGGTGGCTCGCGCTCACTACACCCGACGTCGATCGGACCTGGGTCCGCGCCTGCCAACGCTTGATCAGGCGTTGGGCCGGCCGTTCCACGATCCGGTGGACCAGGTAGGCGAGCACGACCATGCCCATCATCACGAGGACGACCGCCGCGTTGGCGTTGACATCCATGGCCTCCAGTTTCCTGATGGCAGCAAAGCCGATCACTTGATGCAGCAAATACAGCGGGTATGAAATTTCGCCGAGAAAAGCCGCCGCGGCGGCCGCCAGGGGCCGAACCGGAATCATCATCGCGAACTGAACCACGGCGGCGAACGCCAGTATCTTGATCGCCGCCGTCGCGTGGAAATGACCGCCCTCGCCCATGCTGCCCGCTGCGACCGCCGCCACCAGGAGCAGGCCGGGAACCATGATCTTCTTCTGCGAAAATCCATACAGCGCGATGCCGACGACGAAGAGATGCGCGTAGAGGTAGTCGAACGCGAGGGCGGTCGGCGTGAACAGGCTGTCGCCGTGCGCGATTCGCTCCCGGACTGCAAACGAGACCCAGGCGATCGCGGCATACGGCAGCGGGTTGCGCAGCGACGCCGCAAAGTCGTCTTCCTTGCTGACGCAGCGGTGCTGCACCAGGAAGAAGAAAAGTCCCAGCCCGACGTAGAAGCAGACTTCCACGGTCAATGTCCAGTACGAAGGATCGACGTAGACGCTTCCGTAGAGTCCCACGACCAGGATGAAATTGACAAGGAAATCGACCACGCCGAGGTGGCGCGGGTTGAAGCCCGTCGTCCAGACGCAGGCTGCCGTCAGCAGCATGCACGCGACGAACGCCGGGTACAGCCGTGCAAATCGCGCAATGGCGAAATCCCTCGCGCGGCGGCTGCGCTCGAGCGTCATGAAGATGACGAAGCCGCTGATGACGAAGAATATCTGTACCCCGATCGCCGGATAGTTGAAATCGATCCACAACTTCGCGTTGTGGGGGCCGATCACGCTGGCGTGCTGGGAGGTGTAGTGGTACAGCACCACCAGCAAGGATGCAATACCCCTGAGGGCATCCAGTCCGCCGAAGCGCGCACCGCGGCTGTTCTTCGTGGTTGACGGAAGCACGGGTTCCAGCATGCTGGCCTGTCGATCTGTGGTGAACAATCCTCGGATTGCCAATCCGGGCGGTGGCAGGACGGCCGCGCCGTCGCCACCAGGATGTCGCAAGTGCCTGTCCTGCGCAGCCGCATGCCGTGCAATACCGCCGTTCGATCGCAACGACGAGGGTGCGCGGCCCACGGTTTTCGGGGATGGCTCCCCTTCTTGATCGAAGACTCTGGGGGCAATATCCGAGCCCGTTGCGTCGCGAGAGGGTCCCGCACGATCTCCGCAGCGCGGCGAGGCGGGCGTCCTTGCTCATCTGGTGCGCAATCCTGGCGTCGTCGCGGCCCAGGCGTGGCGCACGCCGCCCCGTACCCAGGCGCCCGAGTCCGCGGCCGAGCAGCAACTCTTGCCATGGAATGAGGTTGCGCGGGCGTCGTTCAATGATAGGACGGCACCGTGCCAAAAGTTGATGCAGGTTGGGATGACCTGCAACCCGACTGCGGGCTCTGGCGCCCGCCGAATGGCGTCGCCAACTCGCGCCGCCATCGGGTCGCCCGAATTCCGGATCGGCACATTTTTCTGTAGTTCGAGCGAACCTTTCGCTCGTCAGCTTGATTTCGACGACCCGGGACACCGCTTTGCGGCAAGTCATGGATTGCAGGCATTGGATCGGCGGCGCCAGCACCACCGAAGAAGCGGAACCCTGTGAGCCAAAGGTCAGTCCCTCCACTTGATCAGCAGCCGTGCATCCTTTGGCGCGTGCTGTGAGTTTGGCGACAAACCCATCCCGTCCACGGCGACGTTGTCGAGGTATGCGGCGATCGCTTCCACGGCCGCGCCGCTCTTGCAACAGCCTGAACGTCGCCGGCACATAGCCGCAGTATTCGTCGCGAGCGCGCGCTCCGTCCGCGACGCCAACCGGTTCCCGGACGCAGTGGCGTGTCTCCTCCACCATGCAACGCAGACCGTGATCGTCCATCCGTTCGTTGTTCGCTGGCGGCAATCCGGAGTAGTCCTAGACATGGCTACCTCGGCCCTCTGGCGCGCCAACGGATTGCCGAGGAGGTATCTCGAAATGTCGAATGGAATATCGGCACCGTTCGGATTTCTCAGCAGATCCCTGTCGACTTCCCGCGCATCGGGCGACACGAGTCGCGAGGCAGCAAGTGGCCGAAAGCTCCGGTTCGCGCCACGCACGATACGCGTCTCGCAAGAGGGAGCGCCAACCGCACGCACAGGCACGGACGCGGGAGGAAGGAAGGCACCCGAGTTGGATTGCATTCTTCGGGCGCGATGGCGGCCTTGCTCATTCGGACGGCTGGCGCTGCCGGTGGCGTCTACAGTAACCGCATTCGAACGCCGGCAAGGATCGAGTGTGAACCGCATCGACGAAGTGATCTACACGGGAGGCACGCGCACTCTGGGCGGCCGCGACGGCTCAGCGCGCAGCACGGACGGACGGCTGGATGTCGCCCTGTCGCGGCCAGGCGGTTCCGGCCGCGGCACCAACCCGGAACAACTGCTCGCCGCGGGCTGGTCGGCCTGCTTCATCGGCGCGATGGGACTCGCCGCGCGTGCCGCTGGCGTCGCGCTACCCGCCGACGTGGCGGTGGACGCCGAGGTCGATCTCGGCAAGTCTGGCGACGGTTTCGCTCTCCAGGCCAGACTGAACGTCAGGCTCTCGGGTCTCGATCCGTCGGTCGCGCGCGACATCGTCGATCGCGCCAACCAACTGTGCCCGTACTCGAAGGCAACGCGCGGCAATATCGCCGTCGACATCAACCTCGCCTGATGCAGCGCAGGCTTTCCGGGCCGGATTCGACTCTCGTTCGCAGTCGCTCGGCAGTCGTGCCCAGTGGCCCGCGCGGCCGCCCGCAGGGGTCGGCGGTGGTTCGGGATCGCCCTCTGGACAGAGTGAGCATGCATCCGACTGCGCCCGCGGAAGTGATGTAACCTTGGACCAACCTGACTCGAAGATTATCCGCTCGATGAATGACCAACTACTGATCGATGAGGCACGCTACTGCTCCTTCGGCGACACCGTGCACTACGTCAATCCGCCAAAGGTATTTACAGGATGCGATGGAAGCTACATGTACGACGCCGAAGGGGTGCCCTACCTCGACCTGCAGATGTGGTATTCCGCGGTCAACTTCGGCTACAAGAACAAGCGCCTCGAAGCGGTGATGCTGCGCCAGATGGAGACCCTGCCGCAGATCGCGAGCCAGTACCTTCATCCGACGAAGATCGAGCTGGCCAAATGGATCGCTCAGGATGCCGAAAGGAAGTTCGGACTTCCGGGCCGCATTCACTTCAACGTGGGCGGTGCGCAAGCGATCGAGGATTCGCTGAAAGTGGTGCGCAACGCAAGTAACGGCAAGAGCCTGATGTTCGCCTTCGAGGGCGGGTATCACGGCCGCACGCTGGGCGCATCGAGCATCACCTCCAGCTATCGCTACCGGCGCCGGTTCGGTCACTTCGGCGAGCGGGCTCAGTTCATCCCGTTCCCGTATCCTTTCCGTCGCCCCAAGGGAATGACCCCCGAGGAATATTCGGAACATATCGTCAGGGAGTTCGCGCGCAAGTTCGAGAACGAGTACCACGCCGTGTGGGATCCGAAGACGCGCCAGTGCGAATTCGCGGCCTTCTACATCGAGCCCATCCAGGGAACAGGCGGCTATGTCATCCCGCCCGCAAACTTCCACAAGGGCCTCAAGAAGGTGCTCGACGAGCACGGCATCCTGCTGGTCGTCGACGAGATACAGATGGGCTTCTGGCGTACCGGGAAACTGTGGTCGATCGAAAACTTCGACGTGAAGCCGGACGTGCTGGTCTTCGCCAAGGCACTCACCAATGGGCTCAACGCGTTGTCGGGCCTGTGGGCTCGCGAGGAGCTGATCAACCCCGAGGTGTTCCCGCCCGGCTCGACGCATTCGACGTTCGCCTCGAATCCGCTGGGTACCGCGCTCGGGCTCGAGGTGCTCAAGATGACCGCCGAGATCGACTATGGAAAGAAGGTGCGCGAGAGCGGTGCCTATTTCCTGGACGGACTGCGCGACCTGCAGAAGCGCCACAAGGAGATCGGCGATGTCGACGGACTGGGTCTGGCGCTGCGCGCCGAGATCTGCACCGAGGACGGCTTCACGCCGAATCGCGCTCTTCTGGACAAGATGGTCGACATCGGCCTTTCGGGCGACCTCGATTTCGAGGGCCACAAGGCCGGGCTGGTGCTGGACGTCGGCGGTTACTACAAGAACGTCATCACGTTCGCGCCGTCGCTGGAGATCTCCCGCAGCGAGATCGACCAGGCCATGGTGCTGCTGGAGCAACTGCTGGTTCGCGCCAAGGCGGGCTGAGCCCAGGCAGCGCCGGTCGGCCCTGCGTCACGCGGGCTCGGTGTGCCTGGCCTCGCTTGGACTCGCCGCGGTCGGCACGTCGGCGATGCGCCTGACGAAGTCGATCACGCGCTCCGCCAGCAGCCGCCGATCGCTGTCGATGGTCACCATGTGGTAGCTGTTTTCCAGGAACAGGCGCTCCACCGGGCCTTGCACCTGCCTGGCCACCAGGTCGGCGTTCGCGAGGCTCGACACATCGTCCTCGGTGGCGTGGACGACCAGGCACGGCGCGCGCACGGCGCGCAGCCGACGTCGAACGTGCTTGCTCAAATCGTGCATCTCGATGATCGAGTACCAGGGCGTGCCGGAGAGACCGGCGGCGCCGCTGTCGCCGCCCTGCATCTGGGCGAGGACGAACTTGCGCAGGCCGGCGTTGCGGATGCCGTAGGGCGGACGCTCGAGGAACATCCGACGGCGCCCGATTCCCAGCGCACGCACGGGCTTCAGCAGGAATGCCAGGCGCGTGAAGATGGGCATGCTCCAGCCGTCATGCCAGAACGACGTGGACAAGGCGACCACGCCGTCCACCAGGTCCGGCCTCGTGGCGGCCAGTTCCAGCGCCAGCACGGCACCCATGGACAGCCCCACCACAACGAGCCTGTCCACGCGAGCGCGGAGCCGCTGCGCGGCGGCATGGACGCTCTCCACCCAGTCCTGCCAGTGCGTGGCGACCAGGTCGTCCAGGCTGGCGCAATGGCCGGCCAGTTGCACTCCATGCACCTCGAACCCGGCACTCTGAAGCGAGCGACCGAGCTGTCGCATCTCGTTGGGCGTGCCAGCCAGGCCGTGCACCAGGAGCAGGCCGGTGCGGCCGTTGGCACCCTGGCCGGGCAGGAAGAATTCGCGCGCTGAGATCGGCGAAGGGGTCGATGCCGTCATGCGGAGACGCGCGACCGGTCGATGGTATTGACCATCAGCGCAAGCGCATCCTCGAAATTGCAAAAGACCGCGTGCGCAATCCCTTCCCCGACGCAGTGGTCGACCAGCCTGGACTTCGCGAGCACGAAATCGGCCTTCGCGGCGACACAGAAATCGGAGCGTCCATCCCCCACGAACAAGACCTTGTGCGATGTCGCGGTGTGGCGGGCCAGCAGTTCGCACTTGCAGGTCCCGCAGGCACTGACGCAGGTCGCGGCGGCGTTGGGCGAGGTCAATCGCCAGCGACGTTCGTCGAGCTGGACGAGGTGGTTCGCGTACACCGGAAGGCCCTCCAGGCCGTGCACGGCCAGGACGCGATGGATCGCGCTGTCCATGCCATCGCTGACGACCTGCAGCGCGATGCCCAGGCGCCCGGCCGCCTTCACGAACGCAAGGAAGTGCGGGTCGATCGCCACGCCCGCCAGGAAATCGTCCAGTTCGGCTCTGCTCATGTCCAGCAGCGCCACCTGTCGCTTCATGCACTCGCCGGATCCGATCCGGCCGGCCTCCCATTCGGCCTCGATCTCGCGCCAGCCGGGCCGCGCGAAGCGCTCGAGCATCGCGTCCGTCACGTCGACGACGCTGATCGTGCCATCAAAGTCGCACTGGATCACCCAGCCGCTGTCGGTCGTGGCGGGAGGCAGGACTACCAAGGGGTCGCTCATCGAATCTCGCTCTGGATCGGGCTCAGCGGTTATTGCACCACAATCGCCGGCAACGCTTCTCGTCCGCGGAAAGCGACCTCACAGTCCGGTCCGCAGGCGCCGACGACGCCGGGGCCAACTGTGGGATCATCGCCGGCTATCATGCCGAAAGAGACCCCAGCCAGCTCACGCATCGGGCATCGCGTCATCGTCGTCCTGGCGATCGCCATCGCGCTCGACACGCTCAGCCAGTTGCTATGGAAGCTCGCCGCCACCCGGCTGCCGGCCACCCTGGCGCCCGACGCGCTGCTGCATTCCATCGCGCGCGACCCGCTTCCCCTGCTGGTGATCGGCGTGTTCATTCTTCAACTGATCAACTGGCTGCTGGTGCTGGAGCGCGTCGATCTGAGCTATGCCCAGCCGCTGACGGCCCTGAGCTATGTGTCGGTGTGCCTGCTCTCGGCGTGGCTCTTCGGCGAGCGCCTGGATCTCCACAAGGGACTCGGCGTGTTGTTGGTGCTTGTCGGTGTCGTCCTGGTCAGCATCGAACCGACGCGACGGGAAGCGCGATGAACTCCCGGCTGGTCGGCATGCTGCTGGTGCTGGCCTGCACGGGGGTCGAAGGCGTGGCACAGATCTGCCTGAAGCAATCGAGCCGGCGGCCGGCCCGGCGCGTGCGCTGGATCGGCGCGGGCGTGGCGTTGTTCGTGGTCGAGGCGCTGCTCTATACCGCGGCCCTGCAGCGGCTCGATGTCAGTGTGGCGTATTCGCTCGGAGCCATGAGCTTCGTGGCGGTGGCACTCGGGGCAGCCTGGCTGCTCGGCGAATCGCTGCCGAGCACGCGACGACTGGGCATCGCCTGCATTGTCGCCGGCTGCGTCGTGCTGGCGACTGGCGGATGACGACATCTCCTTTCGAGGTCGTCTGGGTAGAACGCGCGGACGACATTCCCGCGTCGACCTGGGCGCGGTTCTTCGCGCCGCCACGCGAAGGCGCGTGGTGGTACCGCGCTCTCGAACAGAGCGGGCTGGACGACCAGTTCTCGTTTCGGTATCTCTTGCTGACGCAGGACTCGACCACCGTGGGTCTGGTGCCGACGTTCGTCATGGACGTGCCGATGCGCCTGGTGGTTCCGCCGGTGCTGCTGCCCTGGGTGTCGGCGCTCGGTCACGTGTTTGCCTGGCTGCGAGCCCAGCGCACGCTGTTCGTCGGCTCGCCATGCGCGGAGGAGGGCTGGATCGGGCTGGCATGCGGCATCGACGTCCCGGCTGCGCTGCGCCGCGTCGACGCCGCGCTGCGCGCCGAGATGCGACGCCAACGCGCCAGCGTGCGCGTCTGGAAGGACTTTGGCGCAGCGTGGGACGAGAGGCTGGGTGCGCTCGCGCGGGACGCCGGGATGTTCCGTCTCGTGAGCTTTCCGGGCACCGTCGTCGCCCTGCAGGGGTCGCGCGAGACCTACCTGCAGTCTCTCGGCGGCAATCGACGGCACCAGTTCAAGAAGAAGATCCGGCGCAGCAAGGAGGCGATCGATCTTGGAGTCGAAGTGATTCGCCAGCCCGACGATTCCACGCTGGACCAGTTGTTTGCCCTGTTCTGGCAGACCTACGAGAAGGCGACGACACGCTTCGAACGGCTGAACCGCCGATTCTTCGGAATCGTCGCAGCCGAGTCGGGCACGAGCTTCATCGTGCTGCGCTCGCCGATCACCTTGCAACCGGTTGCCTTCATGATGTGCTTCGAGTCGCCGGGATCGCTGATCAACAAGTTCATCGGCATCGACTACCGCACGCCGCGAGAGTGGATGCTGTATTTCCGGCTGTGGGATGCCGCGGTGGATCACGCGGTCCATCTGGGCGCGACGGTGCTGCAGAGCGGCCAGACCGGCTACCGTCCCAAGATCGACCTCGGGCACGAACTGGTTCCCCTGACCAACTACGGGGCCCACCGCAATCCGTTGATCCACTGGATCTACGCGCGCGTGGCCGCCGAGGTGGATTGGGCCACGCTCGATCCCGTACTTGAGACCGCGCTGGAAGCCCATCCTGAATTGAGGCGGCCGCCTCGGAAGGCGCCACCGATGGGCACGGGAGAGGCGCAGCCTCTGCATCAGCTGCCCGCCGATTGAACAGACCGAAAAACGACGTCAGGAATCGCGCCCCGCGCCTGCGGTCAGACGGCCCCGGTTGCCTGCCAGATCGCCGCCGAGCGCGCAGCGGCTGCCATCCTCAGACCTTCTGGGGAGCCGCCGACAAGCCGTCGATCAGCACGGCGAGCTGGCGCAAGGTGGTGACGGTGGTCGCGGCTTCGTCAGGCACGGTCACGTGGAATGCGTCGTCGATCTCGAACATCAGTTCGGCGACTGTCAGCGAATCCATCTCGTAGGTAGCAAACGGCGCATCCGGATCGATCACCTCAAGGGCGACGCCGAACTTGTCGTGGATCAGGTGGGTGAGGCGGTCGAGAGTGCTCATGGTGAAGTCGCTGCGGCCACGCTGTGGACATTGAAGGAGAGATGTTGCACGAAAGGTAAGCCGAGAAGCGTCAGCAGGAGATTCTTCGAGGTGGTCATGACGGGTTTCCGAGAAAGAGTCTCGCGATCGGCTCCAGCATTCTTGAGCGGGCCCCGCGATCCCAGCCCTTGTTTGTTCAACGCGGGGTAAACCCTATGCGTTGACGTGAAGCAAGAAAAACAGTGCAAGAAACCGTCGCGGCCGGAGAACGAGCAGGCCCTTGCGAGACGGCTCTGGAATTGCGGGCGCCGGCCTGCTTGTCGCTGCCCACGTCAGGTGGGACACTTCCGGGGCCCAGACCCGGCGAAGAGATGAGCCACTCGAAAACGGTGGAAACCATCGGCTGAGGAGCAAGCTGGAGACCATGATGCGGCACGGCGAAAGCATTGCGGACGAGTCCGGTGGCAAGAGGATTTGCCGGCCTGTGCGTGCGTTCCGACCGGGCAGGAAGCGTCTGCTGATCATGGTCGCTGTTGCGTTCCTGCTGGTCATCTGTGGATACGCAGCGCAGCAGCTGACTCTTCGAGAACTCGAGCACGAAGGGATCGAAGTGAAGGCGATGGGGCGGGATACCCCCCTGGATTTCGGTGCCCCGTACGAGACCCTGATGCTGCCCGTGGAGGGTCGCCTGTTGCAAGCCCGCCTGGTCAGGGGAGCCAGCGCGACGTCTCGAGCAGTCCTCATCTTCCATGGCAATGGCGAGGCGATCTCGGACTGGTCCCATGTGCAAGCCTTGCTCCGTGCCGCTGGTCTGAGCTCGATGGTTTTTGACTACAGCGGCTTCGGAAACAGCACCGGCACGCCTTCCGTGGCCCACCTTCGAGAGGACGGCCTGGCCGCCTATCGTGCATTCGTGGAGAAGTTGCCCGCCGCGCAAGCGCGCTATGTCATCGGGCACTCCCTGGGCAACGCCGTGATGCTGGACGTGTTGCCCGCGCTGCAGCCCGAACCGGCTGGTGTCATCGTCCACGCAGGGTTCACGTCTGCCCGCGAAATGGCGATCCAGACTGGGCTGGCGGCCCCCTGGCTGGCGAACTGCCTGCCCGATTTGTGGGACAACGAGGCGGCCATGGCCCGGAATGCGCCGACGACTCTGGTGATGCACAGCGATGCGGACGAGGTCATCCCGCAGGAAATGGGCATGCGGCTTGCGGCGGCCGCAGGCCGTCGCGCTCGCTTCCTGGGTCTGCACGCAAGCAAACACGACGCCTTGTACCAAGAGTCGACACCACAGGAAATGCAGCCGATCATCGACTTTGTGAAGGGCAGCGGCTCATTCGACGCCTCGTCTCGATTGGCGGTCGCCGTCCCTGCTCATCCCTGAAGGCCCCTGCGGTCTAGCGAGCCAGGTCCGCAGCCGCAGCCTCCGCCCGCAACGCCCCCAACGTCCCCGTCGCCACCAGCACGCAGGTGCGCACCACGTCCCGCCGCGGCAACCTGTAGCCCCCGGTCATCCACATCTTCGCCACCTGCAGCCCCGCGCCCACCAGCGCGCGGCCCAGCAACTCGCGGCGCGCCTTCGACAGCTTCAGCGCGGGCTGCGTGGCGGCCAGCGGCGCGATGGTGAGCTCGGCCATCGCCCGCACGGAGTCCTCGTACAGCGCGTCGATGGCGGGGCTGACGCCCAGCACCTCCACCAGCACGATGCGCGCGAAGCGCGGGTCGCGCACGGCGTCGAACCACAACGCGTAGGCCGCGGTGGCCTGGCGCTCGATGGCCGCGGCGTCGCCGCTCCAGGCCTCGGAGCGGATCGACTCCTGCGTCAGCCGCGTGGCGAAGTCGTGCACGAGCGTGCGGTAGACCTCGGCCAGCAAGGTCTCCAGCGAGGCGAACGACTCGTAGAAGTAGCGGTCGGTGAGCCCGGCCGCGGCGCAGATGCCGCGCACGGTGGCGACGCGAAAGCCTTGCGTCCCGAACAGCTCGACGCCGGCCTCGACGAAGCGCGCACGCCGCGTGGCGACGCGTTCCGCCAGCGCCACGCCGCCATAGGCACGGGCGGGCGCGAGGGTCGGCTTGGGGCGCGCGGGCATGCCCTATTTGACACGAAACGGGCCGCCGCCTACGATTGCCCTCGAATCTGACGACACGCGTCGTCACTTATGCGACACACAAGAAACCTGGAGACGGCATGACCCCGAAACCCTGGGCGCTGCGCGGCGGCGTCGTCGTGCTCACCGGCGCCGCCAGCGGCATCGGCGCGGCGCTGGCCGCCAACCTGGCGCGGCGCGGCATGCACCTGGCGCTGGTCGACCTGAATGCCGCCGGCCTGGAGGCCACCGCCGCGCAGGCGCGCGCCGCCGGCGTCACGGTGAGCTCGCACGTGCTGGACGTCGCCGACCACGCGGCCGTCGCCGCCCTGCCCGCCGCCGTGCTCGCGCAGCACGGCCGGGTCACGGCGCTCGTGAACAACGCGGGCGTGGCGCTCGGCGGCCTGTTCGAGCAGGTCGCCGCCGAGGATTTCGACTGGCTGATGGACATCAACTTCGGCGCCACCGTGCGCCTGACGCGCGCGTTCCTGCCCGTGCTCGCGCGCGAGGGCGCGGCGCAGCTGGTCAACGTGTCCAGCATCTTCGGCATCATCGCGCCGCCAGGGCAGACGGCCTACGCGGCCTCGAAGTTCGCGGTGCGCGGCTTCTCGGAGTCGCTGCGCCACGAGCTCGAGATGAGTGGCTCGCCGGTGGGCGTCACCCTCGTGCATCCCGGCGGCGTGCGCACCGCGATCTCCGAGAACGCGCGCCTGGCCAAGGGCCTGGACAGCGCCGAGGTGGCACGCGAGCGCGCCAACTGGCGCAGCCTGCTGGCACTCGACGCCGCGACGGCGGCCGAGATCATCGCCGTGGCCATCGCCAGGCGCGCGCCGCGCGTGCTGGTGGGCAGCGACGCCAAGGGCGCGGCGCTCGTGCAGCGCGTGTTCCCGGTGACGTACTGGAAGCATGTGGCCCACGACATCGCGCGGCGCGTGAAGCGGAAATAGGACGCACCATGGCAAGCTGGCAGGCCAAGGCGGCCCGATACGTGATCCGCAAGCGCGTGCGCCCGGCGCTCGGCGACATGAGCGACCTCATGCGCGTGCGCAAGGTGATGGGCAACGCGCTGCCGCCGCCCAAGGGCGTGCGCTACACGCCGGGCACGCTGGGCGGCGTGGCGGGCGAATGGGTGGAGCGCGAGGATGCCTCGGGCCCCTGCCCGACGCTGATGTACGTGCACGGCGGCGGCTTCGTCGGCTGCTCGCCGAGGACGCATCGTCCGATCACCGCGGGCTTCGCACTGCAGGGCATGCGCGTGTTCGCGCCCGACTACCGGCTCGCGCCGGAGCATCCGTTCCCGGCGCCGCTGGACGACGTCGCCGCGGCCTGGCGCGCGCTGCGTGCGCAGCACGACACCGAGGCCAGCGGCCAGCGCCTGGTGCTGGGCGGCGAGAGCGCCGGCGGCAACCTGGCGCTGGCGCTGATGCTCGTGCTGCGCGACGCCGGCGAACGCCTGCCCGACGCGGCCGCCCTGTTCTCGCCGGCCACCGACCTGAGCGGCGGCAGCCCGTCCATCGAAGGCAACGGCGATCGCGATCCGATGTTCCACGGCCCGTCGCTGGCCAACCTGGGCAACGCCTACCTGGGTGCCGGCGGCGACGCGACGAATCCGTTGATCTCGCCGCTGTTCGGCGACCTGCACGGCCTGCCGCCGCTGCTGTTCCACGTGGCCGCCGAGGAGGCGCTGCGCGACGACGGCCTGCGTTTCGCGCAGAAGGCGCGCGCGGCCGGCGTGCACGTGGAGACCACCGCGTGGCCCGTGGTGCCGCACGCCTGGCAGCTGCTGGCCAAGGTGCCGGAGGCGCGCCAGTCGATCGCGCGTGCGAGCGAGTTCCTCAAGACCGCGCAGCCCGACGCCGTCGAGCACCTGGACGCGATCATCGTGGGCGCCGGCCTCTCGGGCATCGGCGCGGCCGTGCACCTGCAGCGCGACTTCCCCGGCCGCCGCTTCACGATCCTCGAGAGCCGCGCGGCGATGGGCGGCACGTGGGACCTGTTCCGCTATCCCGGGGTGCGCTCCGATTCCGACATGTTCACGCTCGGCTACGCGTTCAAGCCGTGGACGGACGAGAAGTCGCTGGCCGACGGCCCGGCCATCCGCCGCTACATCGTCGAGACCGCGGTGGAGCACGGCCTCGACCACCAGGTGCGCTACGGCCACAAGGTGGTGCGCGCCGACTGGTCGTCGGCGGACGCGTGCTGGACCCTGGAGGTCGAGCATGCGCCCGACGCAACCGGCGTCGCGCGCCGCTCGCGCCTGGCGTGCCGGTTCCTGCTGGCCTGCAGCGGCTACTACCGCTACGCCGAAGGCCACGCGCCCGAGTTCCCCGGCACGGCCGAGTTCTCGGGCCGCGTCGTGCATCCGCAGTTCTGGCCCGCAGATCTCGACCATGCCGGCAAGCGCGTGGTGGTGATCGGCAGCGGCGCGACGGCCGTCACGCTGGTGCCCGAGATGGCGAAGACCGCAGCGCACGTGACGATGCTGCAGCGCTCGCCCACCTACGTGCTGTCGCTGCCGGCGCGCGATCCCGTCGCGCAGTCGCTGCGCCGCTGGCTGCCGCGCATGGCGGCCTACCGGCTCACGCGCACGAAGAACATCGGCGTGGCGATGCTGTTCTTCAACCTGGCGCGACGCTGGCCCGCCAAGGTGAAGAAGAACCTGATCGGCATGGTGGGCCAGGCGCTGGGCCCCGGGCACGACGTGGCCACGCATTTCACGCCGCGCTACGACCCGTGGGATCAGCGCGTGTGCTTCGTGCCCGACGGCGACCTGTTCGACGCGATCCGCAGCGGCCGGGCCGAGGTGGTCACCGACCACGTCGACACATTCACGCCCGGCGGCATCCTTCTCGAGTCGGGCCGCGAACTGGCGGCCGACATCGTCGTGTCGGCCACCGGCCTCACGATGAGCCTGCTGGGCGACGTCGTCTTCGCCGTCGACGGCCAGCCGGTCGACTTCTCGAAGACGCTGGGCTACAAGGGCATGATGTTCTCGGGCGTGCCCAATCTGGTCTACACCTTCGGCTACACCAACGCGTCCTGGACGCTGAAGGCCGACCTGACGGCCGACTACGCGTCGCGCCTGTTCGCCTACATGGACAGGCACGGGTTCGCCAGCGCCACCCCGGCCGCAGGCGCGGACGTCGAGACGAAGCCGTTCCTCGACTTCTCGTCCGGCTACGTGCAGCGCGCCGTCGCCATGATGCCCAGGCAAGGCGTGAAGTCGCCCTGGCGGCTCTACCAGAACTACCTGCTGGACCTGCTCACGCTGCGCTACGGCCGCATCGACGACGGCACGTTGCGGTTCGTGAAGCGCTGAACATTGGCCCCAGCCCGGCACGGGCTTGGCGCTTGCGTTGCAATGGCCGAGACCCCAACGCCGGAGTGCCCATGCCCGCCCTGTTCCAGCCCTTGAAGCTCGGAGAACTCGAGCTCGAGAACCGCATCGTGATCGCGCCGATGTGCCAGTATTCCGCCGTCGATGGAAACGCCACCGACTGGCACCTGATCCACCTGGGCCACCTCGCGCTGTCCGGCGCGGGGCTCATGATCATCGAGGCCACGGCCGTGGAGGCGGATGGCCGCATCACCCCCGTCGACCTGGGCCTGTACTCCGACGCCAACGAGGCCGCGCTGGCCAAGGTCCTGGCCGCGGTGCGAGCGCAGTCCCCCATCAGGATCGGCATGCAGCTGGCGCACGCCGGGCGCAAGGCCTCGAGCAAGGCGCCCTGGGACGGCGGCCAGCAGATTCCCTCGGCCGCGGCCGACGGCTGGAAGACGGCGGCACCGTCGGCCCTGCCGCACGCGGCCGGCGAGGAGGCGCCCCACGCGCTCGACGCGGCCGGGCTCGCGCGCGTGCGGGACGCGTTCGCGCAGGCGGCCGTGCGCGCGGCGCGCCTGGGGATCGAGGGCATCGAGATCCACGCGGCGCACGGGTACCTGCTCCACCAGTTCCTGTCGCCCATCGCCAACCGGCGCACGGACGACTATGGCGGCAGCCTCGAGAACCGCATGCGCTTTCCGCTGGAGGTGTTCGACGCCGTGCGCGCGGCCTTCCCCGCCGACCGGCCCGTGTGGGTGCGACTGTCGGCCACCGACTGGGTGGACGGCGGCTGGGACCTGGACAGCAGCGTGGCGTTCGCCAACGCGCTCAAGGCGCGCGGCTGCACGGCCATCCACGTCAGCTCGGGCGGCGTGTCGCCCCTGCAGAAGATCGCGCTCGCCTCCGGCTACCAGGTACCGCACGCGGCGCGCATCAAGGCCGAGACCGGCCTGCCGACGATCGCGGTGGGCCTCATCACCGAGCCCGAACAGGCCGAGACCATCGTCGCCAGCGGCGAGGCCGACGCGGTTGCCCTGGCCCGCGCGATGCTCTACGACCCGCGCTGGCCCTGGCACGCGGCCGCGAAGCTGGGCGCGCAGGTGCGGGCGCCGAAGCAGTACTGGCGCTCGCAGCCGCGCGAATACAAGGACCTGTTCGAGGGCGTCAGCATCGGCCAGCGCTGACGAACGCCCTCAATCGCCTTTCTCGGGTTCGCGGAACTCCAGCGGCCACACGTCGCCCGGCTGGCGCGCGTTCTCGCGCTGGCGCAGCTCGACGCGACGGATCTTGCCGGACAGCGTCTTGGGCAAGTCGCCGAATTCGACGATGCGGATGCGCTTGTAGGAGGCCAGGCGTGCGCGCGTGAACGCGAGGATGGACTGCGCCAGCTCCGGGCTGGGCGCGAAGCCGGCGCGCAGGATCAGGATGGCCTTGGGCACCGCCAGCCGGATCGGGTCGGGCGACGGGATCACCGCGGCCTCGGCCACCGCCTCGTGCTCGATCAGCACGCTCTCCAGCTCGAACGGGCTGATGCGGTAGTCGGAGGCCTTGAACACGTCGTCGGCGCGGCCCACGTAGGTGATGTAGCCGTCGTCGTCGCGCGAGGCGACGTCGCCCGTGTGGTAGTGGCCGTCGCGCATCGCCTCCGAGGTCTTCTCGTCGTCGTCCTGGTAGCCCAGCATCAGCGCCAGGGGGCGCGGCGACAGCGTCAGCGAGATTTCGCCTTCCTGCGCGGGCTGGCCATCGATGTCCAGCAACGCCACCTCGTAGCCAGGCAGCGGGCGCCCCATCGAGCCGGGCTTGAGCGGCTGGCCGGGCGGGTTGCCGATCTGCGCGGTGGTCTCGGTCTGGCCGAAGCCGTCGCGGATCGTGATGCCCCAGGCCTTGCGCACGATGTCGATCACCTCGGGATTCAGCGGCTCGCCGGCGCCCACCAGTTCGCGCAGCGAGGTCTTGTAGCGGGCGAGATCCTGCTGCATCAGCATGCGCCACACGGTGGGCGGCGCGCACAGCGAGGTCACCTTGTGCCTGACCAGCACGTCCAGCGCGGCGGGCGCGTTGAAGCGCGCATAGTTGTAGATGAAGATCGTGGCGCCCGCGTTCCACGGCGCGAAGAAGCAGCTCCACGCGTGCTTGGCCCAGCCGGGCGAGCTGATGTTCCAGTGCACGTCGCCAGGCTTCAGGCCGATCCAGTACAGCGTGGACAGGTGGCCCACCGGGTAGCTCTGGTGGCTGTGCAGCACCAGCTTGGGCTTGGACGTGGTGCCGGAGGTGAAGTACAGGAACAGCGGGTCGCCCGCCTGCGTGGGGCCGTCGGGGACGAACTCGCCCGGCTGCTCGTGCGAGCTCGCGTAGGTCAGCCAGCCCGCGGGCGACCCGCTCGCAGCCGAACCCACCGCGATGCGCGTGTACGCTCCGGGGAACACGTCGAACTTGGAAGTGGCCGCCGCCGAGCAGATGACGTGCTTGACGGCACCGCGCTCGAAGCGGTCGGTGAGGTCGTCGGTACTCACCAGCGTGGTGGTGGGCACGATCACCGCGCCCAGCTTCATGCAGGCGAGCATGGACTCCCACAACGCCACCTCGTTGGGCATCAGCAGCAGCACGCGGTCGCCGCGCGCCACGCCCAGCGAACGCAGCCAGTTGGCCACCTGGTTCGAGCGCTCGGACATGCGCGCGAAGCTGACCTTGTCCTCGCTCCCGTTCTCGTCGACGATCCACAGCGCCGGCGCGTCGTTGCCGCGGGCGAGCGCGTCGAAGTAGTCGAGCGCCCAGTTGAATTCGGACAGCTGCGGCCAGCGGAAGTCGCGGTAGGCGGTGGCGTAGTCCTCGCGATGCTGGAACAGGAAGTCTCGCGCGGCCAGGAAGGCGGTGAGGCCGTCGGCGGGGGATGCGGTCATGGGGTGTCGTCTCCGTCGTGTTCGGACGCCGTCGTGCGGCGGTCTCTGGCGACCAGGATACGGGAGACGGCTAACGCGCGCCTGACGCGGCCGGGGGCGCACTGGCCAAACCTGGAAACGCAGGGGTCTGGCATCTCCTCCCATCGCGACCGGCGCCGTGGCTCGTGGCAACGTCCAGGCGCGATGTGAGGAGATGCCGGACCCCTTCGGCCCCCCGTCGGCGGACCGACTCAGGCGGCCAGCGAAGCGGGCGCGACCGCGGCGATGGGAATGACGCGGGCACCCTTGGCAGCGAGGGCCTCGGCGGCGGTCGGACGGCAGGCGCGGGCCGCATCGAAGGTGTCGCGGGCGCAGTCGCCGCAGCGGCCGCAGGCGGTGGCCACGCGCAGTTCGTCCTGCAGTTCCTCGAACGACGTGCAGCCGTGGCGCACTTCGCGCTCGATGTCATGGTGGGACACCCGATGGCAGACGCAGACGATCACGGCAGGCACTCCTGCGAGGTGGCGGTCTTCGTGGCGGCGGCGAGCGACATGCGAGCGGATCCGGTTCGGTGACGTTTGTGCAACTATAACGCGAATCGTTCGCATTTACAAACCGCGGAAAAGTCCCCATGCAATGCCACGGATCTCGGCCGGGGCCGCCTGGAAACCCGCAGGCTCTACGCGGGGATCTGCAGCTAGTGCAGTGTTCGGTGCTAAGCGGTGCATATGCCCCAGCGGATTTGGCCTCGTGGCTAGGCGAAAACCGCAGCCATGCCGGGTGGCATGGCGAGGATTTTCAACGACGCCACGGGGACAAAGGCGCAGCGCACAAGTGCCGCCTAACGCCGAACACTGCACTAAGATCGCGCCAGCTCAACCCTCCGACCGTCGCGCCCATGAAGCTCCAGTCCCGCCTTGCCGCGCTGCTCCTCCTGGCCCTGGCGTTGGCC
>Ga0302157_10000585_pt1 | contig 47600 bp, 39 predicted proteins | sample I_Bog_N3_3_FD_193502 | JGI IMG/M metagenome (GOLD analysis project Ga0302157, IMG submission 193502) | Peat permafrost microbial communities from Stordalen Mire near Abisko, Sweden - I_Bog_N3_3 | ecosystem: Environmental > Terrestrial > Soil > Wetlands > Peat | place: Sweden: Abisko, Stordalen...
CGAGCGGCACGAGGTGGGCGAGCTCAAGTACCGGGAATTCGACGACCAGTACCAGGTCTTCGACGGTGAGGGCGGCTGGACCAACGGCTGCTTCAACTGCGACGTCATGCTCCGCGACGCCCCGATCCAGGACGCCTTCGAGGAGGCCATCGGGGCCTTCCGGGTCTATGACCGGTACGTGCTCGACCACACCGAGTTCCCGAAGGCCGACCTCCCGCCCGACGACATGCCGATGCCCGGCGACCCCGCCTTCGCCGCCTCGCGGGCGTCACGTACCGCCTCCCGCATCGTCGGGGACGAGTTCGCCGACTTCTGATCACCGGCGGCCCACCTGCGCCGTCGGCCGGACGGCAGGCCCGCCGCCGGGCACCGGACCCGGCGGCTCAGCCCAGTTCGGTCCCGACCACGGAGACGAACGACACCATCTCCCCGGGGTAGCCGCCCAGGTTGTGGGTGAGCGCCAACGTGCGGTCGGTGTCGATCTGCCGCTCGGGCGTGGCCTCACCCCGCAGCTGCAGGAACGCCTCGAAGAACATGCGGAGCCCCGAGGCGCCCACGGGGTGACCGAAGCTCTTCAGCCCGCCGTCGGGGTTGACGGGGAGCTCGCCCGTCCGGTCGAACGTCCCGGCCAGGATCTCCTTCCACGCCGTGCCGCGCTCGGCGAAACCCAGGTCCTCCATGAGGACCAGCTCGGTCGGGGTGAAGCAGTCGTGCACCTCGGCCATGGCCAGCTGGCGCCGGGGGTCGGTGATGCCGGCCTGCCGGTAGGCGTCGAGGGCGGCCGTCTCACACTCGGGGAAGTGGGTGTAGTCGTAGTCCGGGTCGATGAGCCCCGATCCGCTCCCCGTGGCGAAGGACAACGCCTTGATGTAGATCGGCTTGTCGGTGTAGCGCAGGGCGTCCTCGGCCCGCACCACGATGGCCGCGGCGGCCCCGTCGGCCACCCCGGCGCAGTCGAAGACACCCAGGCGTCCGGCCACCCGGGGTGACGCGCAGATGGTCTCGGTGGACACCGCCTTGCGGAACTGGGCCCGCGGGTTCAGGGCGCCGTTCTGGTGGTTCTTCCACGAGATGCGGGCGAGGACCTCGCCCAGTTCGTCGTCGCCCACGCCGTACTTCTGCGCGTAGGCCGGGGCCACCATGGAGAACATGGCCGCCGCCGTGAGGGTGCGGGCCGTGCCGTCGTTGGGGATGGGGAACTGGTTGAGCCCCTGGTAGCCCGAGTCCTTGACCTTCTCCGCCCCCAGGGCCATGGCCACGTCGTAGGCCCCGGAGGCCACGGCGTAGGCCGCGGCCCGCAGCGCCTCCGACCCCGTGGTGCAGTAGTTCTCCACCCGGGTGACCGGCTTGCCCTCGAGCTGCAGGGGCTTGGCCATGGTGATGCCGCTCATCCCCGACTGGGCCGTCCCGAACCAGAAGGCGTCGACCTCGTCCTTGGTGATCCCGGCCGAGGCGAACGTCTCCTCGGCGGCGTCGACGATGAGGTCGTCGAGGCTTTTGTCCCAGTGCTCGGCGAAGCGGGTGCACCCCATGCCGACGATTGCCACCTGGTCCTTGATTCCGTGCGATGCCATCGGTTGCTCCTCTGTGCCCGGCCCTCAGCCCTCGGGGGCCGGGGTCGTGGTGGTCGGGGTGGTGGTGCGGACGGGCTTGGCCTTCCAGAAGTAGTCGTGGATGCCGTCGGCGGTGAACAGTTTGCGGAAGGTCATCTCGACCCGGTCGCCGATGGCCACGGCGTCGGGGTCGACGTCGGTCAGCTCCACAGGGAACCGCCCGCCGCCGTCGAAGTCGAGGATGGCGAAGACCACCGGCGGACTGGGGGAGTAGGCCATCCGGTCGATGGTGTAGGTGGCGATGGTGGCCCGGGCGTCGGCCCGGGCGATCGGCTCCATGTCGTCGACGGCACCGCCCTGCATGGAGATGCGGGCCGGGGGCAGGTGGATGGCCCCGCTGGTCCGGTCCTCGGAGCCGACGAAGCCGTACTTCCACGCGTCGTTGCGCCACGCCGCCGACGACGACACCCGCGCCGGCTCCGGCCGCCGGGGCGGCTCGGGGTCGACCATGCCCCGCCAGGCCAGGAACTTGGCATAGGGGAGGTCGGCACCGCCGGCCACCTGGTCGGCCACCGGGCGGGCCGGCGTCCACGAGGCCAGAGCCCCGGTGGTGCGGAAGACCAGGACGTCGGCACCGTCGGCCAGGCCGACCACGGCCAGCACCTGACCGGGCGAGGCCCGCTCGATCAGCGAGGCCAGGACCAGTCCGATGTGGGCCGAGCCCGTCTGTCCCACGGTGGCCGAGAGGTCGTCGGCCAGGGCCTCCGGGGCCACGCCCAGGGACCGGGTGAGGGCCTTGGCCGCACGGCCGTGCATGCCCACCACGGCCACGGCGTCCACCTCGCCGGGGGTCACACCGGCGTCCTTCAGCCCGGCCTCCCAGGCCTGGGTCCCGAGCGGCACGTACCGGGTCTCCCCGAACCGCTCCTCCCAGACCCGGGACCGGCGCTCGCCCGGCGCCCGCCACCGGTCGACGAACTCGTCGGTCACCGAGGCGCCACCGAGGTACTCGGCCACCACCGGGGTGCCCGGACCGTCGTCCCCCACCACCAGGGCGGCGGCGCCGTCGCCCCCCGCCGACTCGTCCGACGAGGTGGGCAGGCCGTCTCGGAGGTCGGCCAGCACCACCAGCGAGGTCCCCGAGCCCCCGGTGAGGGACGAGACCAGGGACCCGGCACCGGAGCGCAACGCCCCGCCGAAGTCGTAGGCCGGGACCTCGGCCGGGAGCCGCAGGGCGGCGTGGACGGCCGAGGCGTTGGTCTTGTCGAGGTAGGCCGGGGAGGCCGTGGCGAACCACAGGGCGGCCGGTGCGGCGCCCGGGGCCCCGGCGAGGGCCAGACGGGCCGCCTCGACGCCCATGGTCGTGGAGTCCTCGTCGTGGGAGGCCACGGCGCGCGTGCCCTTGCCCCCGCCGCTCCCGAAGAACTGGGAGACGGCCGCACGTTGCAGCCGGCGGTAGGGGACGTACCCCGCGGAACTGACGATTCCTCGCATGTGCCTGGTGATCCCTTCGATGGCCTGCGGCCGGCGTTCGGCCGGCCGGTGCTGCTCGGGGTGCGGCCGGGTCCCGACCCCGGTCCCCGGGGAGGGGCCCCGCCGGTGGCGTTGGCCCCCGACCGTGCCCCATCCTATGATGGCCACAGTATCTGACGGTCAGTCAGGAAACCACCGGGGCACCCCGCCCCGGTGCGACGACGGAGGACCACCACATGGACTTCGAGTTCACCACGGAGCAGCTCGACTTCGTCGAGGAGGTCGAGGCGTTCCTCGACGCCAACGACGACCCCGAGATCTTCGACGTCACCCGGGAGAACATGGCCCAGATCGTCGACACACCCAAGCGCCGGCAGTTCATGGCCAAGGTCGGCGAGAAGGGCTGGCTGGGCATCACCTGGCCCAAGGAGGTCGGCGGGTCCGAGGGCGACGGCTTCTACGAGTACCTCCTGAACGAGGCCCTGGCCGCCCGGGGCGGACCCCAGATCGGCAAGGGCGTGGGGATCATCGGCAAGACGATCATCGCCCACGGCAGCCAGAAGCTGAAGGACGAGTTCCTCCCCAAGATCCTCCGCAACGAGGTGGAGTTCGCCGTGGGCTACTCCGAGCCCAACGCCGGGTCGGACGCCGCCTCCATGCAGCTGAAGGCCACCCGGGACGGCGACGGCTGGATGCTGAACGGTCAGAAGACCTGGACCACCTCGGCCCACTTCGCCGACTGGTACTGGCTGGGGGCCCGCACGGACACGCCCAAGCACCACGGCATCACCCTGTTCCTCGTTCCGCTCGACCACCCCAACATCACCATCAAGCCCATCTACACGATGGGTGACGAGCGGACCAACGAGGTCTACCTCGACGACGTCTGGGTGTCGGACGACTACGTGGTCGGCGAGGTCAACAAGGGGTTCCAGTACATCTCCGAGGCGCTCGACCTCGAGCGGTTCACCTTGTTCACCTACTCGCCCGTCCGCCAGCGCCTGGACCTGCTGACCGAGTACGTGGCCGGCGCCCGCCGGGACGGCGAGCCGATGAAGGACGACCCCCTGGTGCGGTCCCAGATCGCCCAGCTGCACACCCAGGCCGAGGTGGCCCGGGTCCTCGGTCTGTCGTTCGTGTACAAGTCGATGAAGGGTGGGGCTCCGCCGACCTCGGAGGCCTCGGAGTACAAGCTCTACACCACCGAGTACTCGCGCCGGTTGGCCAACGCCTCGATGGACCTGGGCGGTCCGGGCAGCCAGCTGCGGGTGCGCACCGAGGAGGCCCCGATGGCCGGCCGGGCCGAGTCGACCTACCGCTACACCGTGATCGACACCATCGGCGGTGGCGCCTCGGAGATCCAGAAGAACATCATCGCCCGGCGCAAGCTCGGGCTGCCGAAGAACTTCTGAGTGACCACGGCCGCCTCGCAGAGCGCGCCACCTCCCGCCCCCGGCCCGCTGGCCGGGGTGACGGTCCTCGACCTGGCCTCGGTGGGCCCGGCCGCCCGGTGCACGCGCCTGCTGGCCGACTACGGGGCGACCGTGGTGAAGGTGGGCGCGGTGCCCGGCCGTGGCGCCGAGCCGATCGTCCCGCCGTTCTTCGCCTACAGCGGCTCGCGTCACCTCCGGCGGGTGAACATCGACCTGAAGGACGCGGGAGGCCGTGACGCCTTCCTGGCCCTGGTGGCCGGGGCCGACGTGGTGGTCGAGAGCTTCCGCCCCGGGGTGATGGACCGGCTGGGGCTGAGCTTCGGGGAGCTGTCGGCAGCCAACCCCCGGATCATCGTGTGTTCCACGACGGGCTACGGGCAGACCGGACCGAGGGCCTCGTGGGCCGGGCACGACATCGACTACCTGGCCGTCGGGGGCTACCTGGCCACGTCCGGATCCCGGGCCGACGGCGGACCACCGCTCCCCGGGGCCACCATCGCCGACGCCGCCGGCGGGGGGATGCACGCCGCGCTGGCCGTGCTCGCGGCCCTGGTGGGCCGGGAGGCCACCGGCCGGGGAACCCACCTCGATGTCTCGATCGCCGACGGGGTCCTGTGGCTGACGTCACTGGCCGCCGACGAGCACCTGGCCACCGGGACCGAACCCGGGCCCGGCCACGACATCCTCACCGGTCGCTACGCCTGCTACGACACGTACCAGGCCCGTGACGGCCGGTGGCTGGCCGTGGGCGCCATCGAGGGCAAGTTCTTCGCCAACCTCTGCCGCCTGCTGGGCTGCGACCAGTGGGCCGCCCACCAGCTGGACGACGAGGTCCAGGACAAGATCCGTGACGACTTCCGGGCGGCCTTCGCCACCCGCGACCGCGACGAGTGGGTCGAGGTGCTGGCCGGGGCCGACACCTGTGTGGCCCCGGTCCTCACGGTGTCCGAGGCCGTGCGGGACCCGCAATACGAGGCCCGGCACGCCGTGGTCGCCGCCGAGACGGCCGACGGCCGTCGGTTCCGCCAGGTGGGGCCGGTGCTGGCCGGCATGGCGCCGGCCGCCGAGCCGGTGGCCGTGCGCGACGCCACGGCGACGGACACCGACCACCTGTTGCGGGGCGCCGGCCTGTCGGACGAGACGATCAGTGGGCTACGAGCGAAGGGGGTGGTGGCGTGAGCGGCATCGGGGTCGACGACATCGACGGGCTCATCGGGGTGGGCCAGTACGAGGAGGAGGGCGGGTTCCCCGTGGAGCGCGGCTACGTGTGGACCTCCTGCGCCTCGGTGGAGAACGGCAATCCGCTGTACTGGGACGACGAGGTGGCCGAGGCCGTCACCGGCGGACCGATCGCCCCGCCGACCATGCTCTCGCTGTGGTTCCGGCCCCACCACTGGGCCCCGGGCCGCACCGAGCAGGCCCTGCCGCTGCAGATCCACTTCGACCTGAAGGAGGGCCTGGGCCTCCCCGAGGCGGTGATGAGCGACAACACCATCGTCTTCCACGAGCCCGTCCGGCCCGGGGACCTGCTCAGCACGCGCCAGATCCTGCGTTCGGTCAGCGACGAGAAGACCACCAAGCTGGGCACGGGCCGGTTCTGGGTCATCGAGGTCGAGTACCGCAACCAGGACGGCCAACTGGTAGGGGTCGAGAGCTACACGGGGTTCGGCTATCGGCGGGCCACCACCGGGGGGGAGGCGTCGTGAGCACGGCCCCCACGCCCACTCTGCTGCTGGCCGACGTCTCGGTCGGGGACCGGCTGCCCGATCTGTCCTACGACGTCACGGCCACCACCGTGGTGCTCGGCGCCCTGGCCACCCGCGACTGGCGGCCCATGCACCACGACAAGGACTTCGCCGTCAACCGCAACGGCGTCCAGGACATCTTCCTCAACACGCCCAACCAGGCGGCGTGGTTCGAGCGCTACGTCACCGACTGGACCGGCCCCTACGGCCGCCTGCGCCGGATGACCTTCCGCATGCTCGGCTCGGTCTTCCCCGGCGACACCATGGTCTTCGCCGGGACGGTCACCGAGGTGGGCATCGACGAGGTCGGCTGCGGCTGGGTCCAGATCGACATCGCCCTCACCGTCGGAGGCCAGGTGAAGACCACCTGCGTGGCCCGGGTGGCCGTGCCCCTCGAGGCCGGCGACAACCCGTGGTCCCGCACCGCCGACCGGTGGACCCCGTGACCACCGTGCCTCCCGTCCGTCCGTCCGTGCCGTTGTCCGTCTCACCACCAGAGGAGATCCGACCATGTTGAACCTCGATTTCAGTGCCGAGCAGGAGATGTTGCGCGACACCGTCCGGGGCATCTGTGCCACCTACAGCCCGCTGACCGTCGTCCGCGAGCTGGAGGACGACCCGGTCGGGTACTCGGCCGACCTGTGGAAGCAGCTGGGCGAGCTCGACCTCATCGGTCTGCTGCTGCCCGAGGAGTACGGCGGGTCGGGGATGACGGCCATCGAGGGCGTCGTGGTCTACGAGGAGTTCGGACGGGCCCTGGCCGCCACGCCGCACTTCGTCAGCTCGGTACTGAGCGGTGGGGCGCTGGTCCGGGCGGGCTCCGAGGAGCAGAAGTCCGAATGGCTGCCGAAGATCGTGACCGGCGAGGCCGTGTTCACCCCGGCGTGGCTCGAGCCCGAGAACACCTACGGCCCGAAGGGCGTCGAGCTGCGGGCCGTGCCCGACGGTGACGGGTTCACCCTCACCGGGGTCAAGCGCCACGTGGCCTTCGCCTCGTCGGCCACCCGCCTGGTGGTGCTGGCCCGCACCGGCGACGCCCCCGGCGACGTCGACCTCTTCCTGGTTGACCCGGCGGCCGAGGGCGTCACGCTGACCCAGCAGTTCACCATCGCCTCCGACGCCCAGTACAAGGTGGAGCTCGACGGCGTGCGGGTCACGGCGGCCGACCGCATCGGTGGCGCCGGCACGGGCTGGGCCACGTGGGACGAGGTCATGCACGGGGCCGTCATCCTGGCCGCGGCCCAGGCCGTGGGCGGGTTGCAGTACGCCCTGGAGATCACCGTGCAGTACGCCAAGGACCGCCATCAGTTCGACAAGCCCCTCGGGGCCTTCCAGGCGCTGGCCCACTACCTGGCCGATGCGGCCACGGCGGCCGACGGGGCCGAGGTCCTGGTCCACGAAGCGGCCTGGGCCCACGCCGAGGGTCGGGACGTGGCCAAGCTGGCACCCATGGCCAAGCTCTTCGCCTGCCAGACCTTCCGCGACGTGACGGCCACGGCCCAGCAGATCTTCGGAGGCATCGGCTTCACCCTGGAGTTCGACATCCAGCTGTACTTCCGCCGGGCCAAGGAGCTCCAGCTGTCGTGGTGGGACACCCGTACCCTCGAGGAACTGGTGGCCGCCTCGGTCCTGGACTGAGCGTCGGCCCACCGGCACCGGGCGGCCCACCGGCACCGGCCGGCCCACCGACACCGGCCGGCACCGGGGCCGGTCAGTCCCCGTCGGCGGCGAGGACCGGGGCCACCCGGTCGACGAAGAGCTCGAGCGAGCGCCAGGCCGTCTCGGGGTCGAGCCCGGCCACCAGGGGTTTGACCCGCAGGGCCGACCGGGGGTCGAGGCCCCGGGCCAGGTCCACGCACCCGGCCGGGGTGACCACGGCGTAGTGACCCGACCGCTGCAGCCCCTCGAGGCCGTCGGAAGGCACCCAGGGATTGGACCCCGGGATCCCGGCCGACCAGGCGGCGTAGGCGTCGGCCTCGTGGAGGACGTGCCGGCCGATCTCGGCCCAGGTCCGTTCGGGGTCCTCGGTGACGAAGACGGCGGCCGGCCCGTCCGGCCACAGCAGGATGCCGTCGCCCTTGCCCAGCCGCCGGCACTCCGCCCGGTAGGTGTCGGCCAGCGCCGGGTCGGGGGTGGGCGGGAGGAAGGCGTCGGCCAGCCGGGCCGCCCGCTTGGGGGCCGCACCGCCCATGGCCACGAAGGGACGGGGCCGCTGGAGCGGCCGGGGGGTGACAGTGGCCCGGCGCCCGGCGTAGGTGACCGGCCCGCCTTCGAGCGCCGCGGTGAAGGCCGCCACCTTCTCCTCGAAGACGGCGCCCCGGGCGGCGAAGGGGACGCCGAACATCTCGTTCTCGGCGGGCACGTACCCCGGGACCAGGGTCAGCTCCAGACGTCCTCCGCTCACCAGGTCGAGCACGGCGGCGTCCTCGGCCGCCGAGACGGGGTCGCGCAGGGTCAGCACCAGCGCCGAGATCATGATCCGCACCTGTGCCGTCCGGGCCGCCACCGCGGCCCCGAAGACGAAGGGCGACGGGAGGTACCCGTCGGGTGACCCGTGGTGCTCGGAGAGCACCACCCGCGGGCAGCCCCGGGCGTCGGCCCAGGCCGTCATGTCCAGGGCCTCGCGGTAGAGCGTGGCCGGCGGGGTGCCGAAGTCCGGTGCCCGCAGGTCGTGGAGCAGGACCCAGGACGTCATGGCACGTCCACCGGCGCGTCGACCGGCGCGACGACCGGCTCGGGCCGCCGGGCATGCCGCCGGGCCGCGGTCAGGGACTCCCCGGGCCCGGTGGGATCGCCGGGCCCGGCCACCAGAGGTGAGCGGGCCAGCACCACGATGCCGGCGACCATGGTGGCCAGGGCCAGCACCTCCAGCGGTACCCGGGGTCCCGAGGTGGCCAGGTGGTCGCCGAAGAGGGCGAGGCCGAGGGCGATGCCCACCAGCGGGTTGACGGTGAGCAGGGTGGTGCGCGACGCCGTGATGGGACCGGCGTGGAGGGCGTTCTGGAGCAGGAAGACCCCGAAGATCCCCGTGACCACGATGGCGTAGGGCTCGACGTGGGTGAAGACGTGTCCCCATCCCTCGGTGATGTAGATGGTGAGCGACTTGGTCAGGGCGGCGTTGAAGGCGAAGGTCACCGCGGTGGCCGCCCCGAAGGCCGCGGCCCGCCACCACCGGGGACCGGTCCGGGCGGCCAGGATGCCCGCCACCACCGCGGCCACCACGACCGCCGTGGCCACCAGCCAGCTGGAGGTCCGGGGGGTGAGCCCACCTCCGCTGGGGTCGGCGATGACGAAGAAGGCCCCGAGCCCCACCACGAAGGTGCCCGACCCGACCAGTTCGCGCCAGCCCAACCGGTAGTGGAAGGCAGTCACCAGGATGGCCTCGAGGAAGAGGAGCTCGGTGGTGAGGACGGGCTGGACCACGCTCAGCTGCCCGAAGCGCAGGGCGATGGCGCTGAGGACGAAGGTGAGGGGCATGAGGGCCAGGCCCAGCAGCCAGATGCCCCGTCGCAGGGCATGGGTGATGAGGCTGAGGTGCATGGTGGTGTCGGCGGGAGCCGTCTCGACCCCCATGCGCTGCAGCACGGAGGTGACGGCGTTGACCAGCGCGGCGGACGCGGCGAAGAGGTAGACGATGCCCCCAGTTCTACCCCCGACGGTGGCGGGCCGGGGGACGGACGGCGTCCGGCCACCCCGGCCGGCCCCGGCCACCCCGGCCGGCCGGGGCCGGCCGGGGTACGTTGGGCGCAACCCGCGGCCGACCGGCCGCCCGAGGGAGGTGTGGTCCCGTGACTGCGACAGCCACCGGCGCGTCGGCGCCGACGGTCCCCGATCTGCTGGACCCCGAGTTCTACGTCGACTTCGACCGCATGCACGAGGCGCTCCGCCGGCTCCGGCACGAACAGCCGCTGGCCCGCGACGAGGCCAACGGACTGTGGGCGGTCACCCGCCACGACGACGTGGTGGATGTGGAGCGTCGCGACGACGTCTTCGTCTCGGGGCTCGGGTACCGCTCCTTCCACTCGCCGGACGAGGAGAACATGATCTCCCTCGACGACCCGCGCCACGCCGAGCACCGCCGGCTGATCTCGCGCCGGTTCACCCCGAAGGCGGTCCGCGACCTCGAGCCCCTGCTGGTCGGGATCATGGACGGGCTGATCGACGCCTTCATCGACCGGGGGGAGGTCGAGGTGGTCTCGGAGCTGGCGGCACCCCTGCCGGCCCGGCTCACCGCCCACCTGCTGGGCTTCCCCGAGGAGCGGTGGCCGGACGTCCAGCGCTGGTCGGAGCGCCTCATGCGCTACGACCGGATCGCCACCGAGGACGTGGCCATCGTGGAGTTCCTGGAGTCCATCGGCGAGTTCTCCGAGCTCCTGTTCCCCCTGGCCGAACGGCGCCGGGTCGACCCGGCCGACGACCTCATCTCGGTGTGGGCCAACGCCGAGCTGGACGGCTGTCCCTTCCCCGACCAGTCCCTCATCGACGAGACCGGCCTCATGATCTCCGGCGGGGCGGAGACCACGCGGACCACCGTCGCCCGTTCGCTGGCCGTCTTCTGCGAGCACCCCGACCAGTGGGAGGCACTGGCCGCCGACCCGACGCTGGTGCCCGGGGCCGTGGAGGAGATGGTGCGGTGGGTGACCCCGCTCAACAACTTCTTCCGCACGGCTGTGGCCCCCACCCGCATCGGCGGGGTGGAGATCGCCGAGGGTGACCGGGTCATCCTGCTCTACCCCTCGGCCAACCGGGACGAGGCGGTCTTCGACGACCCCTACCGGTTCGACGTCCGGCGCGAGGGCAACAACCACGTGGCCTTCGGGTTCGGCACGCACTTCTGCCTCGGCGCGCCATTGGCCCGCTTCGAGCTCCGGCTGCTGATGGAACGGCTGACCCGGCGGATCACCAACCTCCGGGTGCTCGAGACACCCGACATCGAGCCCAACATCTTCGCCAGCGCCGTGCGGTCCTTCCGGCTGGGCTTCGACCGGCGCTGACCCCGGGCGACCGGCAGCGCGGTCCCCCCCGTCCCCGGTTCCCCTGCAGGGAGAACGGCCAGGTCAGCGGTAATGTGCTTGACAAGTTACTCCCGAGTCAGTCAGCATGACACCATTCGAGACGGCTGGGGGGCCGGTGCCGCACGCACCGGACCTCCGAATGGGGGCAGTGATGCGTGACGCGATCCGCGGTTCGAAGCGATCCGGCCGGCTCGGCCGACTCCGTACGGGGATCGTGCTCTTCGCCGCCTCGGCCGTGGCCCTGGTGACCATGGGACTCACCTCGGCCCCCGCCGGTGCGTCCGGCCTGCCGGTACCGACGGGTTCGACGGCGGTGACCGAGGCCCTGGCCAATTACCTCCTCAGCCCCGACGCCGTCACCGGCGCCAACAACTGGTTCTGCCGCCCGTCGGCCGCCCACCCCTACCCCGTGGTGCTGGTGCCGGCCACCGCGGCCAACGTCGGGTTCAACTGGGTGACCTACTCGCCGGCCCTGGTCAACGCCGGCTACTGCGTCTTCTCCTTCAACTACGGCCAGACCATCCCGCTCTTCCCCGCCGACGGTCTCGGTGACATCGCCGCCTCGGCCCAGACGCTGTCGTCCTTCGTCAACCTGGTGCTCTCGGTGACCGGGGCCCGCCAGGTCGACCTGGTCGGCCACTCCCAGGGCGGCATGATGCCGAACTACTACCTCAAGTTCCTCGGTGGGGCCCCCAAGGTCCACGTGTTCGTCGGCCTGGCCCCGTCCAACCACGGCACCACGCTGGACGGCCTGGTCAACCTGGGCAACAACCTGGGCATCCTGGGCGTGGTGAACAGCTTCTTCAACGTCACCAACCTGCCGGGCCTCTACGAGCAGGAGCAGGGCTCGGCGTTCCAGACCCATCTCTTCGCCGGCGGGGACACCGTGGCCGGTCCCCGGTACGTGGTCATCGAGACCGACCACGACGAGGTGGTGACGCCCTACACCAACGCCTTCCTCACCGGGCCCAACGTCACCAACATCCTCCTGCAGAACCAGTGCCCGTCCGACCCGGTCGCCCACATCGGGATGTTCGACGACGGCGTGGCCCTGCAGGACACCCTGAACGCCCTCGGGGCCGACAGCCCGACCTTCACGCCGACCTGCACCAACTACGGCCTGCCGCTCTGATCCCCCGGCGGGAGGCCCCGCCGGTCAGGTGACCGGCGACGTCGACCCGTCGCCGAGGGCGGCCCAGGCCCGGTAGCCCCCGGCCAGGTCGGCGGGGTGCCGGTAACCCAGCTGCCGGAGGCTGTCGGCGGCCAGGCTGGAGGCGTAGCCCTCCGAGCAGACCACCACCACGGGACGGTCGAAGCCCGTGGCCTCGGGGATGCGGTGGTCACCCCGGGGGTCGAGGCGCCACTCGAGGACGTTGCGCTCCACCACCACGGCGTCGGGGAGCGCACCCTCCTCGGCCCGCTGGGCCGCCGGCCGGATGTCGATGACCAGCCCGCCATCGGCCACGAACCCGGCGAGCTCCCGGGGGTCGACCCGGGTGATGGAGGCCCTTGCCCGCTCGACGAGGTCGTCGGGTGACGCCGTCACGACGGGTCGTGCGACCGGGTGACGTCGAACGGTCCGACGGGCTCCAGGTGCTCGGTGCGCGTGGGGGAGAGGCGTCCGGTCCCGTCGAGCTCGAAGTAGGTCATGGTGGTGAGCTTGGGCCCGTAGACGTGGACGCTCACGGCACCCTCGTCGTCGACGTTGATGATGTCGTGGACGGCACCCACTCCGATGGTGCGGTGCTGGCCGACACCGAGCACCCTCGACCGGATACGGGCCACCCCCCGATCGGTCGGCCGCACGCTCGTCTCGTGGAGCGTCCCCGCGGCCACCACGAAGGCGCCCCGGGAGTCCCCGTGGTCGTGCAGCTCGATGGTGCCGCCGGGGGGCCAGCCGATGGCCCAGGCCTCGAACAGATCGGTGGCGGCCAGGAGGGTCCAGGTGCGTTCGGGGGCATGGAGCAATTCGGGCATGTCGGCCGCCGAGACGGCAAATCCCTGGGCGATGGCCAGCAGGTCGACCCGCCGCCGGGGCAGGGACACGATGCGGGCGTCGCCCCCGCCCCCGTCGGCGCCCGTCTCCGAGGGGTGGGCGTGACGGGAGCGGACGGTCGGATCATCGGGGACGAGGGGGAGTACGAGGGCCACGGGGCCACTGTAGGACTCTAAATCCGACGTATCAAGTCATTTTTATAGGAAGTGGGGCGGCGAACTCCCCGCCGGTCGCCCGCCGGGGTCCGGCCGGGCCCCTGTCCGGCCCCCGTCCGGTCCCTGGCCGGCCCCCGGCCCGGGGTACCGGTGGTGATGACGTACCGGTGGGGGGTGGGCGGTACCATGGAGGTGTGTCCCGCCGAGCGGCGGGTCCCGACGCAGGAGGCACGGTGGCCACGACGACCAGGAAATCAGGCGGCTCGATGGGAGCACAGCGCAACTTCTCCCGGATGATGGCGGCGTTCCCCCGCGTCGCGGGTGCCGACGCCGCCGCGGCCGGTGCCGGTGCCGCGGTGGCCCTGGCCGACCGCCCCGCTCCGCCGACCGCTCCGCCGACCCTCCTCCCGCCGCCTCCGGCCCAGGCCCCCGGTGCCTGGTCCGCTCCGGCCACCTACGGCCAGGCCCCCGCCTACGGAAACGGCCAGGCCCCCGGCACCCTCCCGCCGCCCCCGGCCTACGCCCCGCCCCCGGCCTACGCCCCGCCCCCGGCCTACGCCCCGCCCCCGGCCTACGCCCCGCCCCCGGGCCCGGGCCAGGTCGCCGGTTGGGGACAGCCCCCGACGGCCGGTGCCCCGCCCTACGGCGCCACCACCGGCGGGTACCCGCCGGTGTCGGACGCCCGGCCCTTCCTGGCCTCGGAGGTCTTCAACAAGGTGGCCATCCTGTGCGCCGTCGCCCTGGCCGCCGGCATCGTGGGCTTCTCCCTGCCGGTCTCCGGGCCGGTGGTCGTCGTGGCCATGATCGCGGCCATGGGGACGGGGATCTGGGGGGCGCTGGCCCCCCGCCGGGCCCGGGTGCTGGCCCCGGTCTACGCCGTGCTCGAGGGGTTCGTGCTCGGGGTCATCTCCCAGCTGTACGACGCCCAGAGCCACGGGATCATCCCCGCTGCCGTCATCCTGACGGCCGTGGTGTTCTTCGCCACGCTGGGCGCCTACCGGTTCGGCCTGGTGCGGGTGAACAACCGGTTCATCATGGCCACGGTGATCTGCACCATCGGGCTGGCCGCCGTGGGCCTGGCCGTGATCTTCGGGCTGACCTTCCCCGGGCTCAGCGCCAACGCCACCCAGTACCTGGTCTTCGGCGTGATCTACCTGGTGATCGCCGTGATGAACCTCTTCGTGGACTTCGAGATGGTGAAGCGGTGCCAGCAGGCCGGTGTGGTGGCCGACGCCGAGTGGTCCGCCGCCCTGATCATGATGTTCTCCATCGTGATGATCTACCTGTCCATGCTCCGCATGCTGGGCGGGCGCCGCTGACCTGACCGGCCGTTCCGCTACCTGCGGGCCGGCGGGGGTCAACCCTCCGTGCCGGCCCCGTGACCGTCGGTGCCGTCGCAGGTGATGTCCATCTTCAGCCCGAGGGCGTACCCGTCGAGGTAGGCGTCGGCCTCGACCAGGCGGGGGTAGCGGGCGGCGATCGCCCGGAAGCGGGGCGAATGGTTCGGCTCGAGCAGGTGGGCCAGCTCGTGGACGACCACCGCGTCGAGGACCCACTCGGGCACCTGGCGGAGACGGTCGGAGATGCGGATGGTGCGGGTGAGCAGGGTACAGGAGCCCCACCGGCGGTGTTGCCGGGCGGACCATCCGATCGACGACGGGCGCACGCCGTCGACGTAGCGGTCGGCCAGCTCACCGGCCCGCCGGGTCAGTGCCTCGTCACCGGCTGAGATGTTGGGGCGCAGCCGCTCGAGCCGTCCGACCATGAGGGGGACCATCTCGTCGATCTGGCGCCGGGAGAGGTGCGACGGGACGACCACGACCATCTGCCCGCCCTCCCAGTGGGCGCCGACGGTCTTGCGCCGCCGGGTGCTGACGCGCACCTCGACGTCGGGGTGGAACAGGGACGGTGGCAGGACGGTGGTGGTCATGGGAGGGACGGTAGGCGGGGGGTGTCACGCTCCCCGGTCCCCAGTGTGCCACCCCCGGTCCGCCACCCCGGTGACCGGGCCCGGTCCCCGGTCGGTGGCCAGCCGAATGAGGGCCCACCGGGCCGGGAACTACGATGACCCCGTGCGTCGGTACTTCACACCCCGCTGCCTGTGGATGCACCTCACGCTGCTGGTCCTCCTCCCGGCCTTCACCCTGCTCACCATCTGGCAGTACCACCGGGCCATCGGTGGGAATACCCTGAGCTGGGCCTACACCTTCCTCTGGCCGCTGTTCGGCGTCTACGCCGTCTACATGTGGTGGCAGCTCATCCACGACGACCCCGAGGACCGCAAGCGCGCCGTCCACGTCGGACCGGCCGCCGACCACGGGGAGTCCGGCCCCGCCGTGGGCTGGGCGCTGGGGGGACCCCCGTCGCCGGACTACGAGATCGAGACCAGGCCCGAGATCGACGACGAGGAGGAGGACGAGGAGCTGGCGGAGTACAACCGCTACCTCGCCGGCCTGAACGACGACAACGACCCGAAGACGTGGTGAGCACCGTGGGCATGGCCCGATCGTTCCTCTTCTACCGGGTCATGGCCTTCGTGGTCGGGACGCTGCTGATCCTGTCGATCCTCGCCGCGGTCTTCTTCCAGGTCCTCGGGCACCAACCCTTCGTGATCCGTGTGGTGTGGACGGCCCACGGCTACATCTACGTGGTCTACCTGGTGGCCGCGGGCAACCTGGCGTTGCGGGCCCACTGGGGACTCGGCCGGATCCTGTTGGTGGTCTGTGCCGGGTTCGTGCCCTTCCTGGCCTTCATCATCGAGCACCGGGTGAACGTCCAATTCCAGCAGGAGCAGGCCGCCGAGCAGGCCGCCGAGCTGGCCGCCGGACAGGCCGCCGGACAGGCCGCGGCGCCGGCGGACGGCGCCGGTCCGGTCAGGCCCGGGGGGACCACCGCCCCGGGCTGAGCCCGGCCGGGAGGCCCGGTCGGCGCCGTCACACCGACCGCCTAGCGTCGACCCCATGGTGACCGGTGGGGGCGACGACGGGGACGGGCTGAGGGGACGGGCCGAGGCCCACCTGCGGGACCTGGCCGGGCCCGACGCCGTCCTACGGGAGGACCAGTGGACGGCCATCGAGGCCCTGGTGGCCGGCCGGCGCCGGGCCCTGGTGGTCCAGCGCACCGGGTGGGGGAAGTCCGCCGTGTACTTCGTGGCCACCGCCCTGCTGCGGGCCGACGGGGGAGGGCCCACGGTCATCGTCTCGCCGCTGCTCTCGTTGATGCGCAACCAGATCGCCGCGGCGGGCCGGGCCGGCATCCACGCCCGTACGGTCAACTCGGCCAACGTGGAGGAGTGGTCGGCGACCTACGCCGCGGTCAACCGGGGGGAGATCGACGTCCTGCTGGTGTCGCCCGAACGGCTGAACAACCCGGACTTCCGCGACAACGTCATGCCCCGGCTGGCCGCCACCTGCGGGCTGCTGGTGGTCGACGAGGCCCACTGCATCTCCGACTGGGGCCACGACTTCCGGCCGGACTTCCGGCGCCTGCGCACCCTGCTCGAGGAGCTGCCGGAGGGGATCCCGGTACTGGCCACCACGGCCACGGCCAACTCCCGGGTGGTGGACGACGTGGTCGACGTCCTGGGGCTCGGACACGAGCACGGCGACGTCCTGGTGCTGCGGGGCCCGCTGGACCGCACCAGTCTCCACCTCGGCGTGGTGCACCTCCCCGACCAGGCCCACCGCCTGGCCTGGCTGGCCGACCACCTCGGCGACCTCCCGGGATCGGGGATCATCTACACCCTCACCGTGGCCGCCACCGTCGAGGTGGCCGACTATCTGACCCGCCGGGGCTTCGCCGTGGCCTCCTACTCGGGGCGGACCGAGCAGGCCGAGCGCCTGGCCGCCGAGGAGGACCTGCTGGCCAACCGGGTCAAGGCCCTCGTGGCCACCTCGGCCCTGGGGATGGGGTTCGACAAGCCCGACCTGGGGTTCGTCGTCCACCTGGGGGCGCCGCAGTCGCCCATCGCCTACTACCAGCAGGTCGGCCGGGCCGGCCGCGGGGTTGACCGGGCGGAGGTGGTGCTGCTGCCGGGGACCGAGGACGAGGCGGTGTGGGCGTACTTCGCCGGGGTGGGCTTCCCCGAGGAGTCGACGGTGCGGGACACGCTGGCCGCCCTCGACGCCGCCGGGGGGCCGGTGAGCACGGCGGGCCTGGAGACGGCGGTGGCCCTGTCGCGGTCGCGCCTCGAGGTCATGCTGAAGGTGCTCGACGTGGACGGTGCCGTCCGGCGGGTGCGCGGGGGCTGGGAGTCCACCGGCCGGCCGTGGCACTACGACGCCGACCGCTACGGGCGGGTGGCCGGGGTGCGGGCCGCCGAGCAGCAGGCCATGCGGGACTACCTCGCCACCACGGGCTGCCGCATGCGCTTCCTGCGGGAGCAGCTGGACGACCCCGAGGCGTCCGACTGCGGTCGGTGCGACAACTGCGGCGGGTTGGATCTGGCGGGGGAGACCGACGGGGCGTCGCTGGCCGCGGCGGCCGCCCAGCTGGAGCGCCCCGGGGTCCCCCTCGAGCCCCGTCGCCTGTGGCCCACGTCCATGGAAGTCCTCGGCGTCCCGGTGCGGGGGAAGATCCCGCCGGGGGAATCGGTCGAGGCCGGTCGGGCACTGGCCCGGTTCACCGACATCGGGTACGGCCCCCGGGTGCGGGCCCTGGTGGGCGAGGGGGTGCCCGACGGCGAGGTCCCCGACGCCCTGGTCCGGGCCGTGGTCGAGGTGCTGTCCGCGTGGCGGGAGGAGTGGCCGGAGCGTCCGGCCGGGGTGGTGTCCGTCGGGTCCGGTACCCGTCCGCGGCTGGTGGCCGACCTGGCCGGGCGCATCGCCGGCATCGGCCACCTCCCCTACCTCGGGCCGGTGGACCACCGCGGGCCCGGCGGTGCCGCCCGGTCGAACAGCGCCCAGCGCCTGCGCGCCGTGTGGGACGCCTACCGCCCCGGGGAGGAGCTGGAGGCGGCGGTGGGCGGCGACCTGGCCGGGCGCCCGCTCTTCCTGGTCGACGACTTCGTGGACACCGGCTGGACGATGACGGTGGTGGGGCGCCTGCTCCGCCGGGCCGGCGCCGGGCCGGTCTACCCGCTGGCCCTGGGGGTCGTGGCCTGACGTCGGGACCACCGGCGCCTCCCCCGTCGGCCCCGGTGGGGCCGCGGGCACCTTGTACGATGGTCCACCGGACCGCAGTACCCGGGGACACCACCCTCGGCCCGTTCCCCTGGTCCACCGGGCGAGGAGACGGAGGGGCGACGTGACGATGGCCAACCGACGGGACACGGTGGCCTCCCCGCTCCGGCCCGCCCCGGGTCGTCCGCGCCGCCGCCCGACCCTCCCCGGTGGGTCCGCCGTCGGGGGACCGGGCCGGTGACCACCCTGGAGGTGGCCGGGGTGCACAAGGCCTTCGGGACCAACGCCGTGCTCCGGGGCGTGGACCTGTCGGTGGCCGAGGGTTCCTTCACGGCCATCCTCGGTCCCTCGGGGAGCGGCAAGACCACCCTGCTGCGGATCCTCGTCGGGTTGGAGCGGGCCGACCGGGGCACCGTGGCCCTCGGGGGACGCCAGGTCGACGGTGCGTCCTACGTGCCGCCCGAGCACCGCGGAGTCGGGTACGTCCCCCAGGAGGGGGCCCTGTTCCCCCACCTCACGGTGACGGCCAACATCGCCTTCGGCCTGCCCCGCGACCGCCGGCGGGTGCCGCGGGACGACCTGCTGGAGATGGTGGGCCTCGGAGGTCTCGGACGGCGGTACCCGCACCAGCTCTCGGGGGGCCAGCAGCAACGGGTGGCCCTGGCCCGGGCCCTGGCCGTGGAGCCGTCCGTCGTCCTGCTGGACGAGCCCTTCTCGTCGCTCGACGCCGGTCTGCGGGCCTCGGTCCGCGAGGACGTCCACGACGTGCTCCGCCGGGCCGGCACGACGTCGGTGCTGGTCACCCACGACCAGGACGAGGCCCTGTCGATGGCCGACGAGGTGGCGGTGATCCGCCACGGCCGGATCGCCCAGTGCGGGTCCCCCGAGGAGCTCTACGAACGCCCCGTCGACGCCGATCTGGCCCGCTTCCTCGGTGCGGCGAACCTGCTCGACGGGACGGTGTCGGACCGGCGGGTGGCGACGGCCCTGGGCACGCTGGACCTGCTCGGTCCGTCGGGACCCGGGACGTCGGCCGAGGTGGTGGCGCTGGTCCGACCGGAACAGCTGACCGTCCACGTCGACCCCTCACCGGGGACGGTGGGGGTGCGGGGCACCGTCCGCCGTTTCGACTACCACGGGCACGACGCCGTGGCCACCGTGGCGCTCGAGCAGCCGTGCGGGACCGACGAGGTGGTGGCCCGCACCCCCGGGTCCCTCGACCTGCGCCCCGGGACGGCTGTGGTGGTCACGGCGTCGGGGTCGTGCCTGGCCTGGCCCCGGACCTCGGCGGCATCCGAGGTGGGGGACCTGGCCGCGGCGGTGGTCAACGGTCCCGGAGCCTGACCGACCGGGCCCCGGACGGGGATCAGCGGCCGGCGGAGCGGACGGGCTCGGCCGGCCGGGTGGGCATGCCCCGCAGGGCGTCGGGGTGCGGTCGGTCGACGGGGACCCCGAGGGTGACGGGCCACACCGGCAGCACCAGTGACGACGCATGGTCGCCGCCGCGTCCGATCCGGTGGACGGCGCCCTCGACCACGGGGTTGTCGAAGCACCAGAACGGATGGTCCCGGCCGGGTGTGGCGATGGTCACCCGGAGACGCGACCCGGCACGGAACACGTGGGCCAGCGGGTAGAGGGGGAGGCGGAACGACAGCCATCCGCCGACGACGAGCGGGACGACGTCCTCGGCCGTGAAGGTGTAGTCGACGGCCAGCTCGTCGCTCCGGGCCGGGTCCTCCACCCGGTGGACGGGACGGTGCCAGCCGCTCTGCACCCGTTGCTCGAGCCCGTCGGGCCGCACCTCGGTGATCGTGGCCTGCACCGCGGTGTCGACCGTTCCGGCCTGCAGGTGGAGGTGGACGTGGCCCGACCCGGCCACCACCAGGTCGGCCCCGAGCGGTCCGGTCTCGAAGGCCACCCGGTGCCGGTCGGCGAAGCGGGTCCACGTCCGGGAGATCTCGGTGGTGGGCCGGGTGAACCGGTCGAGGTCGTCGAGCAACTCCTTGGCGTAGGCCGCCTCGCCGGCCGCCGGGTCGTCCTCGTAGGACTCGACCCCACCGTCCGCCGGCCGGGTGTCGGCCAGCGCGCCGTCGGCGTCGAACCACCACCGTCCGGGGACCACCCCGGGCGGGGGGAACGACGGAGCGGACGTCTCGAAGCGGTGCGAGGTGGCCCCCACCACCGGGCTGCCGGCGCCGTTCTCGAAGAGCAGGCGGACCCGGGGCTCGGCCAGGTACTCGGCCAGCGCGGCGTCGACGTCGTCGCCGAATCGGGCGAAGCGGTCGGGCTCCAGCTCGGCCTCGTACCCGAACACCGACACGAACTGGGCCGGCGCGAACATCCGGATGACCTCGGGTAGCCGGGGGATGCGCCGGGCCACGTGGAACGAGAGGAACTCGAACCACCGGCTGAGGACCATGGGGCTGTAGCCGTCGGGGTGGTGCCCGTTGAAGGCGGTGACGCGGAAGTCCGGTGAGGCCGTGAACGAGCCGAGCATGGTGGCGAACCGGCTGCCGGTCTGCTCGTCCTGCCAGGCCCCCGTGAGGAAGACCGGGACGTCGATGCGGTCCACCCGGAGGCCGATGCGGCGGGGCTCGGACAGCGGCCCGAAGTACCGGATGGCCCAGCCGCCGGCCTCGAAGTCGAGGTTCTGGCTGCGGATCCGCTGGTTGGCCTCGGCCACGGAGTCGCCGGCGTCGATGCGGGCCCGGTCCCAGGCCATGCCCCCGGCCATGGTCTCGGCGTCGCGCATGGCGATCCACGCCCGGGTGAACCCGGAGTTGTAGATGCCCCCGGGCCACTGCTGGCGGTAGAGGTCGTCGATGACCGACAGGGGGGTGATGGCCGCCAGGTGGGGGGGACGGGTGGCGGCCACGTAGAGCTGGCTGATGCCGGGGTAGCTGAGCCCCACCATCCCCACCTTGCCGTGCAGCACCCAGGGCTGACGGGCCACCGTCTCGATGACGTCGTAGCCGTCGGCGGCCTGGGCCGGGCTGAAGATGTCGAACACCCCGCCCGAGCAACCGGTGCCCCGCATGTTGACACCCACCACGGCGAAGCCCAGCAGGTTGGCGATCATGGTGCCCGGCTGGGGGTTGTCGGGGTCGGACGGGCCGTAGCCCGAGTACTCGACGACGGTGGGCCACGGGGCCGGGCCGTAGAGGTCCTCGTTGGGGAACCGGACCATCACCGACAGCTGCACGCCGTCCCGTACCGTCAGGTAGCCGTACCCGGCGTCCAGGTGCTGGTCGTAGCACGACGGGTCGGGGAGGTCGTCCACGTCCAGTACCCGGACCGGACCGTGGGTGACGGGGGGCGACGCCGACTCGTCGACCACGGTGTAGTCGCCCGGCGGCAGGGGCCAGCCGTCGGCCAGGGACGCCACCACGTCCTCGGCCCCGGCCAGGACCCGGTGGACCGACGGGACGAAGGCCAGGTGGGCCTGACCCAGCGAGTCGGCGACCAGGGTGGCCACGGCCGATCCGTCGCCGTCGCACACCCGGAGGTGGGCGCCCGGCCCGGCGCCGGTGACGGTCAGGGTCTCGACGCCGGGGGAGAGTTCCACGGGGCGACGCTACCCCGTGGCTCCGTCGGGCACCCGGGTCGGCCGGAGGGGCTCGTGCCCACCGGCCCGGTAGATGGCGTCGATGACCGCCATGTTCCGCACGGCGTCCTCCGCCGTGGAGGGGAACGGCATGCCGTCCAGCACGGCGGCCATGAAGGCCTCGAGCTGGCAGGCGTAGGTGGACTGGGGCCAGGGCTTCTCCCGCCGCCGGACCCCGTCGGCCCCCCGCACCGTGATGGAGCCGCCGAACTTCGGGCGCATGGGGTTGAACACCCGGAGCTCCCCGGTGCTTCCGGTGACCCGGATGTGCATGGTCAGCAGGTGGTGGGACCACAGTGAGGAGACCACCGTCCCGGTGGTCCCGCCGGGGAAGGACAGGTGGGCCGAGGCGAACCGGTCGACGCCCCGGCGGGTCATGGCCAGCGTGGCCCGTTCGACCGTGGGTTCGAGGCCGACCACCGTCCGGACGAAGTTGACGGCGTAGCAGCCCACGTCCATCAGGGCGCCCCCGGCCAGGGCCGGGTCGTAGCGGATGTCGTGGGTCTTGACCAGGGGGAAGCACAGCGACCCCTCGACGTGGCGGAGCTCGCCCAGCTCGCCGCTCCCGACGATGGCCAGCAGGCGTGCCGTGAGGGGGTGGTAGCGCCAGTGGAACGCCTCCATGACCACCAGCCCGCTGGCCTCGGCGGCCGCCGCCACCTCGGCGGCCTCGTCGGCGTTGGCGGCGAAGGGCTTCTCGCACAGCACGTGCTTGCCGGCGGCCAGGGCCCGGAGGGTCCAGTGGCCGTGGAGCCCGTTGGGCAGCGGGTTGTAGACGGCATCGATCGACTCGTCGTCGAGGAGGTCCTGGTAGGAGCGGTGGACCCGACCGATCCCGTGGCGGGAGGCGAACGCCTGGGCCCGGGACGGGTCCCGGGCGGCCACGGCCGCCACGGTGGCCCCGGCGACCGTCCGGGCCGGTACCACCAGGGCCGCCGGGGCGATGGCTGCCGCCCCCAGGATGCCGAACCGGACCTCTCGGTTGGTGGTCATGTCGCTCCTCGTCGGGTGGTCGGTGGCCGGTGTGGCTGCCCGGTCACGGGGTCACCGGCAGGTGGTCCCCGCCGGGGGCAGGGTACCGCCGACCAGGTACCCGGTGACGGCGCGCTGCATGCAGCGGTCGGTGGAGCCGTTGAGCAGCCAGGTGTGGCCCCATCCCTGCCAGGTCAGCTGGCTGGCGTCCGGGTAGGCCGCAGCCAGGTGCTGGGCCCCGACCAGCGGCGTGTTGGGGTCGCCGGTGTTGCCGATGACCAGGACGGGCGGTGTGCCGGTGGGGTGCACGCCGGTGACCGGTCGGGTGGCCGGGGGCCAGGCCACACAGCCGGCCAGCTGGTAGGTGACGGCGTAGGCGCCGAGCAGCGGGTACCGGGCGGCCAGCGCCCGGGCCTGGGCCCCGGCCGCCGTGGCATCGGGGTGCACGGCGGCGTCGTTGCAACTGATGGCCCACTCGGCGTCCACCAGGGGGGTGCCGTCGATGTCCTCCTCGAAGCCCAGGGCCAGGGTGCGCAGGGGTGCGCCGTCACCGGCCCGGGCCGAGGTCAGGGCCTGCAGGTAGGGGACGGTGGACGAGGGGACGCTCAGGACGAAGAGCGTCGCCATGTCGAGGTCGCCCACGGTCACCGGCTGGTCGTCGCCCCCACCCGGAGCGGGCAGCGGCGACCGGGTGAGCGACGCCGCCAGCGCGGCGAACCCGGCCCGGGGATCGGAGCCCAGCGGGCAGGTGGCCGGGGGGCAGGTGGCCAACAGGTGGTCGAGGGACGCCTCGATGGCCGGGGCCTGCTCGTCGGCCTGTCGGGCCAGGGTGGCGTTGACGTCCACGGCCCCGTCGAGGACCATGGACCGCAGCCGGTGGGGGAACAGCTCGGCGTAGACCGTGCCAAGCACGGTGCCGTAGGACAGCCCGTAGTAGCTGATGGTGGCGAGGCCCAGGGCCTGGCGGATGCGGTCCATGTCCCGGGCGGTGTTGGTGGTGTCGACCAGCGGGGTGAGGACCGGGTGCCGGGCGGCGCAGGCCCGGGCCATGGCCGTGAACACCGGGGCCGACGGGATGGGCTCCCCGGCGGCGGGGACGGGCAGGGCGCTGGTCACGGCCGACGGGGAGGTGCCGCACTGCAGCGGGTCACTGGCCCCCACCCCCCGGGGGTCGAACGACACCACGTCGAAGTCGTCGCGTACGGTCGACGGGAGCAGGTCGAGGGCCAGGGGGAGGATCTGGTTGCCGCTCTCGCCGGGTCCACCGGGATTGAAGAACAGGGTGCCGGTGCGGGCCGTCGGGTCGAGGGCCGGTGACCGGGTGACGGCGAGCTGCAGGGTACCGGCCGCGGGGTCGCGGTAGTCCTCGGGGACGTCGACCGTGCCGCACTGGATGACCTCGCCGGTGTTCCCCGGGCAGGCCGACCAGGCGACCGGTGCGGGCGGGGCCACGGCGGGCAGGGTGGTCGCCGGCGCGGCCGTGGTGGCCGTGGTGGACGGGGAGGGCCCGGCCGAGGTGGTGGTGCCGCACGCCGCGGCGGCGAGGGCCAGGGCGGCGAGGGCCAGGGCGGCGAGGGCCAGGGCGGCCCTGTGCCCGCGGTACGGCCGTGTGGGACCCCGTGCTGCCATCGCCGACGACCGTAGCAGCGGGGGAACTCCCGACGGCCGGCGCACGGGGTACGGCAAGCCCGCGAGCAGGGGGTATCCACCGGCGGAACCCGTCCGGAGGGGATGATTGGGGCAGGGATCCCGGCGGTCGGACCGGGTCCCGGTGTCGGACCCGGAGAGGGGGTTGGACCACGTGCACGGTGACGCTGCCGGTAGTCCCGCCGGGCGGCGGTCGATCGGTGATGCCTTCGCGCCCCGCGCCAACAGCCTGAACTTCCTCCGGCTGATGATGGCCGTGGCCGTCGTGTTCTCCCACGGGATCATCCTCGGGGCCTTCGGTTCGGAATACGTGCTCGGGCACACCACGATCGGGAACGTCGCCGTCATGGGCTTCTTCGTCATCAGCGGGTTCCTCATCGCCGGCAGCGCGGGGCGCAACGGCCTGGGCCGCTACCTGTGGCAACGCTTCCTCCGCATCATGCCGGGGTTCTGGGTCTGCCTCGTGGTCACCGCCGCCGTATTCGGACTGGTGGGCTGGCTGGTCAAGGGGGACCCCCGGGGACCCCAGTGCGGTCTGGACTGCTACGTGACCGGCCCGGCGGGGGCCGTCGACTACGTCACGCACAATTTCTTCCTGTGGATGGGTCAGTACCAGATCGCCGGTGGGCCCCGGGGGGTGCCGTACCCGTTGGCCTGGGACGGGTCGCTGTGGACCCTGTACTACGAGTTCCTCTGCTACCTGGCCCTGGGGGCCCTGGCCTTCGTGGGCGTCCTGCGTCACCGGACCCTGCTGCTGGTCGTGGCGACCGCCGTGTGGCTCACCGAGGCGGCGGTGGCCGTACGTCTGGTGAGCCCGGGCCTGAACGTCGACGAGTCGTCGTTGCTCCGGCTGGCCCCGGCCTTTCTGGTCGGGGCGGTGGTGTACGTCTACCGTGACCGGATCCCCGACTCGGGGTGGATCGCCCTGGTGTGTACGGCCGGGTTCGTCTCGGGCCTGTGGTGGGTCGCCGGGGGCGGGTCGATCAACGGTGCGACGGTGCTGGCGCCGCTGCTGGCCTACCCGATGCTGTGGCTGGGGATCCACCTGCCGTTCCGGTCGATCGGGTCCCGCAACGACTACTCCTACGGCGTCTACATCTATGCGTTCCCCGTGCAGCAACTGCTCGCCATCTGGGGCCTCCAGCGCTGGGGGTACGTCCCCTTCGTGCTGCTGACCCTGGTCGGCACGGCACCGTTCGCCGTGGCCAGCTGGTGGCTGGTGGAGCGGCAGGCCCTCCGCCACAAGGGCTACACGCCGTCGGTGCTGGCCCCCAACCCCGTCAAGGTGCCCGGACTGCGGCGGACCAGCCCGCTGGTCAAGTGGGTGGCCTACCAGCTCAGCCCCCACCCCGGGGTCCACTCGGCGACCCGCCGGCACGCCCATTCGCGGGTGCGTCCCCACCACCGGTTGGGCCACCCCTCGTTGATGGCCGATCGGGCGCGGGCTGCCGGGGCGGCCGGGCCGGTGACCCTGCGCCGGTACCCACCCGAGCCGGTCGGGGCCGGGGCGGGCGGGCGCGGTCCGTCCGGGTCGTCGACGGCCGTCGGCTGAGCCGACCGGTCCCGAGGCGGCGCGCCGACGGCCGGTGCCGGCCGGTGCCGACCTGTGCCGACCGGTGCCGGGCCGACGGCAGGGGAGGGTCCAGCCGGGTGCCCGGTGTACGCTGAGCATCAGGAATTCGTGCGGAGCACCACCCCGGCGCCCCACGCGGACGCCACGCCCACGTAGCTCAGGGGATAGAGCACTCGTTTCCTAAATGAGGTGTCGCAGGTTCAATTCCTGCCGTGGGCACCAGTGTGATGCCGCGAGGAGATGGGCGACTGAGCGGCGCGGAACGTCCGCCTCGGGGGACCCACCGAGGGGGGACCACCATAGGCACCGGTCGCGTCCGACGGTGACCGTGACCGGTCAGCAGCAGGTCATTCGATGACGCGATTCTTGAGTGCTGGCGCTCGACCGACGTCCATTGGGCTGATTCTGTTTCCGGACGTACCTGTTGATCGTTGTCGCTGCGAGTCGTCGGGCGCGTGCGTGCCTTCGACGATCAACGCTCGAATGTGCCACCAGGCCATTGACTGTCCAGTGGGGTCCGCCTCGGACCCGAGGCGGACCAGCGGTTGCACCTCACACATGGAGACCTCCCCAGGCGAGTGGGCCCTGGGGACGTCCCTAACTCTTTCCGGAGTAGTGGCTTGCCTCGGTCAACGGCTGGATCGGCTTTCCCGACCGGATCAAAGGACTGTCCCAGAGCCCACCGGTGGTGGGTGCGCGCACGACCTTCACCCAGGCCGCCGGTACCGGCGCGATGCTCGGGTCGTGGGTTCCGTCACACCGCAGCAGAATGCCCGGCCCGAACGCCCAGGTGTGGTGTTCGACGACCTCGCTCGGGTGGTACTTGCTCGGCGGACGGTAGATGATCTTCGTCAAGCCGAGAAAGTACAGGTCATAGTCCGGTACCACAGCACCCGGGTTCATCTTGGTGTAGGTATCGCCGAGGTTGAGTGACTCCCAGTTGGTCGGCGTCTTGCCGGGCCCGGCGTCCACCAAGATCTCCGAGCTGACATCAGGTGTCGTGTTGACCTGACGTCTCGTGGGTTGCGTCTCATCGAGGCCCCAGATGAGTGGCGCGGCGGTGAACCCCGAAGGATTCGGAAAGGCGTCCCCCCGTTCCGTGACGGCAACGTCCGCGTCCAACGAAGGATGGGCGTCCCAGATGGTGACGGGTGCGATGCATGCCGAGTCGGTCACCTTGGAAAGCGAGTCCCGGAGGAAGCGCCCCGGATGGCTCTGACCGTCGTCGCTCGGCTGCACACCAGTGGACCACTCGGTGGTCACCGTTTGCGACGGAGCGTTGCAGTCCTTGTACACGCCCTTGGTGCCGTTGATGGGCCCGCCGGCGCAGATGCCTCCGAGGTGGATCGACTCAGTCGATGGTCCCATGTCGGCCCAGAGGGCCTCATCGGCAGGGAGCGCAGAGGGCGCCAGCGGAGGCAGGCTGCTGTACTTCACCTTGTGGGCGATCAACTCCGCAGAGAAGGCATCGAGTTGCGCCTTGGTGGGATACTCGGCCGCGGCTTGCGTGGGGGTTGCCGTCGGTGTCGTCGTCATGTTCTCGATTTCGTTCACCTGGGACTGCTTGTCGACATACCACCCCTGGGTCGGAGCGGCTGCGATGGGATCCGGTAGCGTCGGCGGCATCGGCAGTGATGCTGGTGCCGGAAAGATCCAGGTCTTGATCTGGGCCGGCAGCGCGTAGCTCGGGGCATAGCTGGGTCCGCCGGACTCCTGCTTGTCAAGGGTGGCGACCGTGGCCTTCGCGTTCTCCGCGTTCGGGCCGGCCTGTGACGCGATCACTCCCAAACCGGTCTGCAGGACGGCAAAGTAGGACGCCTCGAGATCAATCCAATACGTCGAAATGCTGTTCTGAAGATTTACGTAGCTGGGTGTCAGGTACGGCGGGCCGTCAACCGCCTGCTCGCTCGTGGCGAGGTCGAACGTGTTGGCCTTCACGTAGTTGTCCAGCATCGCCCATTGCTCGTCGCTCTCCTTGCCGCTGATCACATCGGCCAGGTAGGCGCCCGCCTGTGTCGCCGTCGTCGCCCAGCTCGAACTGTTGTATCCGGCGGCGTCGATCATTCCGAGCGATGCCGCCAGCAGACGAGCACCGGCGCTGGCGTTCGGAAGATCGTTCGGGTTGGAGGACAGGCTGCCGGCGTAGAGGTCGTCGAGACTCGTCGGGTGGGTGTAGGTGAATGCAGGTGATTCCGGCGCCGGAGCGATGGGGTTCCCGGCGGCGTCCGAAAGTGCACAGCCTGGGAGCTGTCTGGCATCGGGCTTGCCGCCGTTGGTATTGAACCAATTCATGCAGCCGAGAAACTCCTGGTCCTTCTGGACGGCCAGCGTTATCGGATCGATGGCCTTGGCGATCCGGTCATAGGCGTCCCGAACGCCCTGATTATTGAGTTCACTGATGATCTTGTTCAGCAGGTCGATGATGTCGTGCTGCGTGCTGGCGACCGAATCGAGCTCGGTCTTGATTCCCTGAAGGGAGGTCATGAGGTCCATGAAGTGATCCTCGTCCGAGTCGGAGAAGCACGGATGGCCGTCCGCCACATTCTGACGGCACGAACCTTCGAACTTGAAGGCAGCGCCGGCCGCGTAATAGATCGTCCAGTCGCCCGGCTGAAAGGGCACCAATTGTTTCGGCTGTGAGGTGTGGGACGTGGCGGCGCCCGCGTCAATCGTGCTCAGCGGCAGCGTCGTCATGACCGCAAGTCCGCAAGCGATCGCGATCAGCGGATATGACTTCCAGGTTCTGGATTTGCGGCGTCCGCGGCGCTTCATGAGGCTCTCCCTTGGACCTCGCCGGATGTCCAAAGCCGATGGCGACCTCCAGCGACGATTTCAATCGGAGAACCATACACGCCGTCCAACGAAATCAGACGTTCGCCGACCAGTCCGGGTGTCGACCGGCGTCGGGTCCGAGCCGCCGGTCGGAGCCGAATCGCCGGCATCGGGCACTGAGGATCACTCCCCCGACGGTTGGTACGCGGCGTGGAACCTGGGAACGGCCGGTCACTGGAAGCCGGAGCCGAGTCGTGTGAGACTCCGCCCTGATGATCTCCCCTGGTGGGCACGGCCGCACGGTGACACACCCTGGGATGATCCAGGTACTTCGGGACAGCGCGACGGCGATGGGGAAACGACGGTGACCAGGCGACTGCGGTGGATCCCGGTGGTGGCCGCGGTCGGCTCGCTGGGGCTGGCCGCCCTGTGGCGACAGCGCGTCGGACAACTGGGCTCGATCGGTGCTGTCGACGGACCGGTCGACGAACCGGCGACGGACTCGTGGGCCTGGCTCACCGCCCCGGGGATCGAACCGGACGAGGCCACCACCCGGACCGCCGTCCGCTACGCCGAGGCGGAAGGACTCGACGTGGTCGACCTCGTGCCCGGCGACCTCCCGACGGACCGGGTCCTCGAGCTCTTGCGGTACTACAGCCCCGACTACCGGACAGCGCCGTTCGCCGCCGGGATCACCGCCCGCCAGGCCATCCTGGTCAGGAGGTCCGTGCTGGAGCGGGCCGGGATGACGCCGTCCTCCGAGCTCGACGAGGTGCAGTTCCTCCGCGCCGCGGCCGAGCTCAAGCGGTTCTGCCCGACCTCGACGGACGTGGCGGTCGCCGCCGGTCTGCGGGCCACGGACGAGGACCCCGGCCGACGGATGGGGTACCTGACGGCGAAGTGGAACAAGGCGGCCCGGCTCGGGGTGGGGGTGCCGCTGGTCGGCTATCTCGTCCTGGCCGCCGGTCTGGTGCTGTCCCCGGTCTGGGGCCTGATCGCCCTGGTCTCCTGGTGTCTGCAACCCCTGGTGGCCCTGGCCGGCACCACCTTCTCCCCACCGGACCTGGTGGCCCACAGTGCCGGTCGGTGGTTCAGCGGCCCGAGGGATCTGCTGCGCGTCGCCCGGGGACGGTGGCGTCCCACTCCGGCCGAGCTCGGGTTGCCCGACCCCGAAGTCCTCCGGGAGGAGTACGCCGCCGCCCTGGCGCGGGGCACCGCGCCGTTCTTCGAGGACCACCGGGACGACTGCCCGATCTGCGGCTCACGCCAGCTGACGGTGCGGCTCGAGGTCCCCGACCTGATGCAGGGCAAGCCGGGGACGTTCGTCCTCGAGGAGTGCCACCGGTGTGGTCTGGTGTTCCAGAACCCGAGGCTCTCGATCGAAGGTCTGGACTTCTACTACCGGGACTTCTACGACGGCCTCATGGGGCAGGCCACCGGGGACATCTTCGGGGCCGACGATCGGACCTACGAGGCCCGGGCCGCCATGGTCCGGGGACGGGCCACGCCGAAGAATTGGCTGGACGTGGGTACGGGCCACGGACATTTCTGCCTGGTGGCGAAACGGGTGTGGCCCGACACGGTCTTCGACGGGCTCGATCTGTCCGAAGGCGTCGAGGTGGCCGAACGGGCCGGTTGGGTCACGACCGGGTACCGGGGCCAGTTGGTGGAGCTGGCCGACCGGCTGGCCGGGACCTACGACGTGGTCAGCATGCACCACTATCTCGAGCACACCCGCGAGCCCCTGGAGGAGCTCGATGCGGCGGTCCGCGTGCTGGCCCCCGACGGCCACCTGGTGATCGAGCTCCCCGACCCCGAGTGCGGGTTCGAGCAGCGGGTCCTCGGGAAGTACTGGGCCCCCTGGTTCCAGCCCCAGCACCAGCACTTCCTTCCGGTGAGCCGGCTCAGCGAGGAACTGGAGCGCCGGGGGATGGAGGTCCTCGAGGTACAGCGGGGCCCGGCGTACATGCCGGGGGCCTTCACCGGGGCCGCCGGGCTCCTCCTCAGTCGGCTGGCCCCGGCGACCGACCTGCCCTGGCGACCACGGGCGGGGACCATGGACCGGGCCAGGCGGACCGCGGTCATCGTGCTCGGCGCTCCGGTGGTGGCGTTGGCCTTCGCCGTCGACCGGTTGGTCACCCCGGTCGAGCGCCGGGCCGCGGTGACCAACACCTACCGGCTGGTGGCCCGGCGGACGTGACGGGGCCGGAGGTCTCCCCGGTGTGTGGACCCCCGGTGCTGCTCAGCCCGAAGGCGTCGAGGTGACGCGGTAGTCGCCACCGAAGTCCCCGAAGAGCGCGTAGCCGTTCTCCCCCGGGCCCTCGTCGATGCAGGCTTCGTCCTCGACCGAGAAGCTGATGTCCGAGTACGACCCGGGAGCGACCAGTCCGTCGAAGGTCTGCTCGTCCTGGGGTTCGACGAGCGGCGAGCCGTTGCCCGGTGTCACGTTGTCGGTGACCCTGATGGAGAAGCATTCGATCGAGAAGAAGAGACTTCCGCTCGGGCCCGTCGTGAAGATCGGGCTCACCTGGTCGACCGTGTGGGTGATCTGCTCCTTGTACCCCGCGGCCCGCCACGCGGCATGGGTGGCGTTCGATCCGCTGACCTCCGATTGGAGGATCCGGGACTGGGGCGAATAGTCGGTCGGTGTGCCCGATCCGAGGTTCCCCGTCGTGTCGACGGACTCGAAGTACTCGGCGTACAGGGCTGGGGCCAGGGTGATCTCGAACTCCTGGCTCACTGATGGCGGATCAGCAGAGAACGGCGCGAACCCCGAGAAGCCGGTACTTCCGCCGAAGTCGGCGACGAAGGAGATCAGCCACGGTGCCCCGGGGATCGCCTGGGTGAAGACGACGAAGAAGTTCGGGGCCTGTTGGCCGTTGTCGGTGCCGGTGAGCCCGGCCCCGAAGGAGATCGGGTAGCTAGTCTGCGGTGGCACGGCGATCACCGACGCGGAGTAGGTGACCGGACCGGAAAGACAACCGCAGACGAGTGTGCCCATCGAGGCGTCGAACGCCGACGGTGTCGTGTAGGTGCCCAGTGCCGTGGGGTCGTCGTCCGTCATGGCCTGGGTGTACCCCGCCCAGGTGGTGGCCAGCACGGTCTGCGCCACGGCCGGGGTGACCCAATCACCAGCCGGCCCGGTCTCGGTCGAGGGCGCCGGACCGGCTACGGCCGGGGTGGTGGTCGGCGGAGTGGAGGTCGACGTGGTCCCTCCGGAGGACGGTGACCCCACGCCGGCCGGCGACGTGGCCGGGGTGGACGACGATCCGGTGGGGGCCGGTGCGGGACCGGCTGTGGTGGAGGTCGTGGGTTCGGACGGAGTGGTCCGCATGGCTGTCGGGCCCGGCACCGTGGTGGACGGCGAGCTTTCTACGGCGTGCCCGATCCCGAAGGCCGATCCGGCGGCCACGGCGAGCAACAGCACCGCACCGATGCCGATGGCCACCGGACGCAGGTACCACCGTCGACGGTCCGGGGGAACGGGCGGCCGTGCGGTGAGCTCGGGTACCGGACGGGGCCCGGGAGCCACCGACGAGGTCGGGGACGGAGGGCCGTCGATTGGTCCGGTCGTCGGTGGACGGAGCGGCGGAGGGGAGCCGTGGTCCGGTGGCACGGCGATCGGCGGCACCATCAGGGGCGGAAGCCGTGGTGGTGCCACCGCCTGTCTGTCGACGGGCGGTGGCACCGTCGGTGGCGAGGGGGGCGTCGGGGAGGTCAGCTCGGCCAGCTCGGGGGCATACCAGCGGCCGTCGCTGGCCAGCCACCACCCCGGACCCTGCGACGTAGCACTCACGGTCTGGGGAGCCCCGAAGCCTTGCCTGTCACCTCGACACCCTACGTGGGCACATCAGCCGCTGGTCGAAGCCTGGCGAACGGTTGACGTCCGCGTCAAGGTAGATTGACGTAGACGTGAGATCACCCGACCCCCGCCTCCACCCCCGCCACGACCCCCGCCGGCGCCACCCCCGACCCGGGACGGTCCGGCCGTGACGGTCGTCGACCGCACCCCGGCCACCGCCGACGTCCCGGCGGCCGGCCACCACCGGTGGGTCCGCCACACGGCTCCGCCCGGACCGGGCTACAAGTGGGTGGCCCTGTTCATCTCCACCCTGGGCATGCTCATGGCCACCATCGACGCCTCGATCGTGCTCATCGCCATGCCCAACATCTTCCGGGGGATCGGGCTCGACCCCCTGCAGCCGGGCAACAGCTTCTACCTGTTGTGGATGATCCTGGGCTTTCTCGTGGTCACCAGCGTCCTGGTGGTGACCCTGGGCCGCCTGGGCGACATCTACGGTCGGGTGAAGACCTACAACCTGGGCTTCGCCGTCTTCACCTTCTTCTCCCTGATGCTGTCCATCACCTGGATGACCGGGCACGCCGGCGGGATGTGGCTCATCGTCATGCGGATCTTCCAGGGGGTCGGGGCGGCCATGCTCATGGCCAACTCGGCGGCCATCCTCACCGACGCCTTCCCCGCCGACCAGCGGGGCATGGCCATGGGGGTCAACCAGGCCGCGGCCTTCAGCGGGATGTTCATCGGGTTGATCCTCGGAGGCGTCCTGGCCCCGATCAACTGGCGGCTGGTCTTTCTGGTCTCGGTGCCCATCGGACTGTTCGGCACGGTGTGGGGCTACCTGCAACTACGCGAGCTGGGGGAGCGGCACAAGGCCCGCATCGACTGGCCCGGCAACATCACCTTCGCCCTCGGGCTGATCCTGGTGATGGTGGGCATCTCGTACGGCATTGAGCCCTACGGCCACGACACCATGGGCTGGACCAGCCCCAAGGTGCTGGTCTGCCTGGGCCTGGGCATCGCCCTCCTGGTGTCGTTCTGCGTGATCGAGACCAAGGTCGCCCAGCCCATGTTCCGCATCCAGCTCTTCAAGATCCGGGCCTTCACCTCCGGGGTGCTGGCCAGCTTCCTCGCCGCCCTGGCCCGGGGCGGCCTGATGTTCATGCTCATCATCTGGCTCCAGGGGATCTGGCTCCCCCTCCACGGCTACGACTTCAGCGTGACCCCCCTGTGGGCCGGGATCGCCATGATCCCGCTCACCGTGGGGTTCCTGGTGGCCGGGCCGCTCTCCGGTGTCCTCTCCGACCGGTTCGGGGCCCGTCCCTTCGCCACCGGCGGCATGCTGGGCACGGCGGCCTGCTTCGCCGCCCTCGAGTTCCTGCCGGTCAACTTCAGCTACTGGGTCTTCGGGCTGATCCTCTTCCTCACCGGCGTGTTCATGTCGGCCTTCGGTTCCCCGAACCGGGCCGGGGTGATGAACAGCCTCCCCCCCGAGCACCGGGGCGCCGGCTCGGGCATGAACACCACCTTCCAGAACTCGGCCCAGGTGCTGTCCATCGGGATCTTCTTCTCCCTGATGATCGTGGGCCTGTCGTCGGCCCTGTCGACCCACCTCTACCAGGGCCTGGTGGCCCACGGGGTCCCCTCGTCGGCCGCCGAGTCCACGGCCCACTTGCCGCCCGTCTCGACCCTCTTCGCCGCCTTCCTCGGCTACAACCCCGTCCAGCACCTGGTCGGGCCCCACGTCCTGTCCCAGCTCCCGGCGGCCCAGCAGGCCACGTTGGAGGGCCGGGACTTCTTCGCCGGCCTGATCTCGGCCCCGTTCCGGGACGGCCTGCACGCCGCCCTCGACTTCGCCATCGTGGCCAGCCTGCTGGCCGCCGTGGCCTCGTGGACCCGGGGTGGCCGCTACGTCCACGCCGAGGACGTACCGGTGCTCGAGGAGGACGGGGGCCTGGGTGTCTGACCGGCTCCTCCTCCCCGAGCGGTCGCCGGTCGTCCTGCGTATCAGCGAGGTGGCCAAGCTCACCGGGCTGACCACGCGGACGCTCCGCTACTGGGAGGAGCAGGGCCTGGTCACCCCGTCGGACCGGCGGGACAGCGGCGAGCGCCTGTACTCGCCCCAGGACCTGGCCCGGGTGGCCCGCATCCGGGACCTCCAGGAACTGTTGGGGTTCTCCCTGGCCGAGGTCCGGGTGGTACTGGACACCGAGGACGTGGACGTCCTCGACCGGGTGCGGTCGGAGATCCGCACGGGCGACCCACCGCCCGAGCGACGTAGGGTGCTGCTGGACGAGGCCATCGCCGCCAACGACCAGCTGCTGGCCCGCCTGGACGAGACGCTGGCCCGGATCCGGGCCTTCCGCGACGAGCGGGCGGAGAAGGCAGTCCGGCTGCGGGCGGCCCGGGCCGAGGTGGCGGAGGTGGCGGAGGTGGCGGAAACCGTGGAGGACCGTGGGACCCCGGGGCCGGCCCGGGGCCGGACGAGACAAGGGAAAGCGAGCGACCGTCGATGACCGAGGACCTGCGAGCGGAGACCGTCACCATCACCGGTGCCGGTGGGGACGAGATCGAGGCCTACCGGGCCGTTCCCCTGGGCGGGCCGCCGGCCGGCGGGGTGGTGGTCATCCACCACATGCCGGGCTTCGACGCCGGCAACAAGGAGATCACCCGGAAGTTCGCCGCCCACGGCTACCTGGCCATCTGTCCGAACCTCTACAGCCGCGAGGCCCCCGGGGCCAGCCCCGACGACGCCGCGGCGGCGGCCCGGGCCAACGGCGGGGTGCCCGACGAGCGCCTGGTGGGCGACGTCGCCGGGGCCATCGAGCACCTGCGCTCCCTCGACGGGCACAACGGCAAGGTGGGGACCATCGGCTACTGCTCGGGCGGGCGCCAGTCCTTCCTCGCCGCCTGCAGTCTGCCCCTGGACGCCGCCGTGGACTGCTACGGGGCCTTCGTGGTGGGGACCCCTCCCGAGGGACTGCCCCTCAAGGTCACCCCCATCGTCCACCTGGCCGGACAGCTGTCGTGTCCCCTCCTGGGCCTGTTCGGAGCCGAGGACCAGTACCCGAGCCCGGCCCAGGTGGACGAGCTGGAGCAGGCACTGGTGGCTGAGGGCAAGACCTTCGAATTCCACAGCTACGAGGGCGCCGGCCACGCCTTCTTCGCCGTCGACCGCCCGGCCTACCGCCCCGAGGCGGCCAACGACGGGTGGGAGAAGGTCTTCGACTTCTACGGCCGCCTGCTCGCCACCGACTGAACGGAGACCACCATGTGCACCTACCAGACCGTCACGCTGAGCGTCGAGGGGAGCGGCAAGGGGGCCGAGGGCTGGTTCCCCGTCACCGATGCCACCGTCTACTTCGACCACCCCGTCCACGCCTCGGCCGAGCACACCCTCAACATCGACCTGCGCAACCCGGCCCGGGGGGCCGCCGCCCGGGTGGCCGCCGAGCTCGATCCGGCGTCGGCCCGCGCCCTGGCCGAGGCCATCCTCGAGGCCCTGGCCCAGGTCCCCGAGGAACTGCGGACCGCCGCCGGCTGACCGCCCCCGCCGGGGGCCGGGACCGGTCGGCCGGGGGTCCCCGGCCGCCGCCGGAAGCCCCCGGATGGTAGGTTGGACCATCAACAGAATCCTTGACGCGCCGTGACCGGCCCGCTCACCGGTCGACGGACGGTCAGGTCGCATCTGATGCAGGTCGTCGACCTGTTCGCCACCCCGTTGACCACCTCCCACTACGTCGAGCTGGTCAACCCGCTGTGGACCACCCACCGGCTGCAGGCCCGGGTGGTGGACGTCCACGACGAGACCCCGACGACCCGCACCCTCACCCTGAAGCCCGGCCGGGGCTGGCACCGCCACCGGGCCGGGCAGTACGTACGGGTGGGCGTCACCGTGGGCGGCATGCGCCAGACCCGGACCTTCTCGATCTCGTCGTCGCCCGACCGCGCCGACGGCCGGATCACCATCACGGTCAAGGCCACCGAGGGCGGTCGGGTCACGCCCTTCCTGGCCCGTGAGGTGCCGGTCGGCACCTTCCTCCCCCTCGGGCAGCCCCAGGGCGACTTCGTCCTGCCCTGGGCCGTGCCCCTGCAGCCGCTGTTCCTCACGGCGGGGAGCGGCGTGACGCCGGTCATGAGCATGCTGCGCACCTACGACCTCGAGGGCACCGTGCCCGATGCCTGCCACCTCCACTTCGCCCCGACCGGGGCCGAGTCCATCTTCCACGGCGAGCTGACGGCCCTGGCCGAGGCCCACCCGCGCTACCGCTACCTCCCGGTGTTCACCCGGGAGGAGGGCCCCGGACACGGCGTCCACCTCAGCCGGGAGCTGCTCGACGAGCACTGCCCCGACTGGGAGCGGCGCGACGTGTGGGTGTGCGGGCCACCGGCCCTGGTGGCCCGGGCCGAACTGCTGTGCTCCGACGCCGGACGGACCCGTCACCTCCACGTGGAGCGCTTCCAGGCCCCCCTGGGGGACCCCTTGCCCGGTGCGGCGGGCGGGACGGTGCGCTTCGCCGCCAGCGGCCGCGAGGTGGTGGCCGACGGCCACACCAACCTGCTGTGGGTAGCCGAGGACGCCGGCCTCAACCCGCCCCACGGCTGCCGGATGGGCATCTGCCACTCGTGTGACTGCACCCTGGTGCGCGGCAAGGTCCGCGACCTGCGCACCGGTCGCCTGGTCGGGGAGCCCGGCGGCCGGATCCAACCGTGCGTGTCCGCGGCGGCCGGCGACGTCGAGCTCGGGTTGTAGGGACGCCGACCATGACGGCCACGCTGCCCACCGGATCGACCGCCCCCGACCTCGAGGGGATGGGACGGGCCCTCGACGACCTCTACGACGAGACCATGGAGGACCGGGGCGGGCGGGATGAGCACTACCTCCGACGGCTGATCTCGTTCCAACGGCACCTGGCCGTGGTGGCCCGGGTGGTCATACTGGCCTCGGTGGCCTTCCTGCCCCGGTGGCACTGGGTGCTGGCCGACTGGTGGTCGTTCGCCGCGGTGGCCGTCACCGGCTCGTGCCTGCTGGCCCTGGCCAAGGTGCTGGAGAACATGGAGATCGGCCACAACGTCCTGCACGGGCAGTGGGACTGGATGGGTGACCCCGAGATCCAGGCCAACTCGTGGGACTGGGACATGGTGTGCCCGGCCGACCAGTGGATCTACGCCCACAACGTGGTCCACCACACCTGGACCAACGTGATGGGACGGGACCGCGACATCGGCTACGACGTCCTGCGGGTGTCGGACCGTCAGCGGTGGAGCCCGGCGTACCTCCTCCAGCCGCTGGTCGGAGCCGGCCTGGCCCTGGTCTTCGAGTGGGGCATCGCCCTCCACGACGTCGACGTCGGCTCGCTGGCCGCGGCGGGCAGCCCCCGGGCGTCGGGAGTGGGCACCCGGGCCAAGGGCGTGGTGCGCAAGGCCTCCCGCCAGGTGCTGAAGGACTACATCCTCTGGCCCCTGCTGGCCGGTCCGTGCTTCTTCTTCGTGGCCGGGGCCAACCTCCTGGCCAACGTGCTGCGCAACGTCTGGGCCTTCGTCATCATCTTCTGCGGGCACTTCCCGGCCGGGGTCTCGGTGTTCACCGAGGAGGACGTGGCCGACGAGACGAGGGCCCAGTGGTACCGGCGCCAGGTGCTCGGGTCGTGCAACATCGACGGTGGCCGCCTGTTCACCATCCTGAGCGGCAGCCTGAACTACCAGATCGAGCACCACCTGTTCCCCGACATGCCGTCCAACCGCTATCCCGAGGTGGCCCCGAGGGTCCGGGAGATCTGCGACCGGTACGGCGTGGCCTACAACACCGGGTCGCTGCGGCGGCAGTTCGGCACCACCACGGCCAAGATCTGGCGGCTGACCTTCCCCGGCGGGCACACGTCGCCGGCGGTGGCCGCCACGGTCTGAGCGGCCGTCAGGAGGTGGCGACCCCGGGCGGGGGCGACTCGCCGGTGGGCAGGCCGCCCACCACGATGATCCCGGCCAGCGAGAAGGTCAGGCTGAACAGGGCGGTGACCCGGGTGATGGTCGGGGGACCGGGGGCCACCACCACGAAGGTCATCACCGCCACGTTGACGGCGATGATCACCCCGAGGGCCCACTCCGGCGACCGGCGGTCGACGAAGGAGATGCCGGCGATGACCAGGGCGGCCCAGAAGTAGACGCCCTGGTAGTCGAGGTGGCCCTTCTGGCCCGACCAGGCCAGGAGGACGATGCCCTCGCCGATGGCCGTGCGTTCGAGGAACGAGACCCGCAGCCGGAAGCTGGGACGCTCGATCGGGCCGCGCCGGCCGATGGTGTCGGCGATCACCGACAGGGGGGTGTCCACCAGGAGCTGGGGGACCTGGAGGGTCCGGTGCTTCAGCCGTTCGTGGACGGGGCTGCGGGAGGGCTTGCGCCCGGGGAGCATGATCCCACCCCCCTCGCGTACGGTGAGGCGCAGCTGCTGGCTCTTGTGACGGACCGAGGCGGTCTCCAGATCGGCCCACGGGACGAAGATCCGGAGGTAGGGGAAGCGGATGCCGTGGCCGTCGAGGACCAGGGCCGCCGCCCCCCGCCGCCAGACGGTGGTGCACATGGCGCAGATGAACACCACCCAGGCGAAGAACAGGCACCCGGCGATGACGTGGCCGACATGGTTGTGCCCCGGGTTCCGGATGGACAGCACCCCGGCGGCGATGGCCGAGGGCACGCTGAGGAGGAGCCAGACCAGGCGCCGGCGCGGGGGCACGATCAACATCCCCGAGGCGTCCGGCATGGCGCAACTGTAAACGCCGCCGCACCGGGCCACCGGAGGAGGACCCCGGGCATGGCGGTAGGGTCCTGGGACATGCCCGACGACCGACGCGACGCCGAGATCACCCTCCTCGGGGCCACCGGGTTCACCGGTGCCCTCATCGCCGGGTACCTGGTGGACCACGCCCCGGCGGGGACGCGGCTCACCCTGGCCGGGAGGAACCGGTCGAAGCTCGAGGCCGTGGCCGCCCGGGTCGGGGGGGACGTGGCGATCGTGACGGCCGACGTCACCGACGCCCGCTCCCTGCGGGCCCTGGCCGAGCGCACCCGGGTGCTGGTGTCGACCGTCGGGCCCTATCTGGTCCACGGGGAGCCGGTGGTCGCCGCCTGTGCCGACACCGGCACCGACTACCTCGACCTGACCGGTGAGCCCGAGTTCGTCGACCTCATGTACCTGACCCACCAGGCCCGGGCCGTGGCCACCGGGGCCCGGTTGATCCACTCGTGCGGGTTCGACTCCGTCCCCCACGACCTCGGGGCCCAGTTCACGGTGGAGCAGCTTCCCGACGACGTGCCGATCCGGGTCCGGGGCTACGTCCGGGCCAAGGGCACGGTTTCCGGGGGGACCACGGCATCGGCGTTGGCCGTCATGGCCCGGCTGCGGGCCGGGAGGACGGTGCACGACATCCGCCGCCGGGTCGAGCCGCCCCTGGACGGCCGCCGGGTGCGGGTGGTCCACGGACGTCCGGGCCACGATGCCGATACCGGCTTCTGGGTGCTTCCCATGCCGACCATCGACCCCCAGGTGGTGGCGGAGTCGGCCCGCCAGCTCCCCGCCTACGGACCGGACTTCTCCTACGCCCACTACTGGGCCGGGGAGAGCCCGCTGACCGCGGCCGGGGTGGCCCTGGGGGCCGGGGCCCTGGTGGCCGTGGCCCAGGTGGGCCCGGCCCGTCGGGCGCTCGCCCGTTTCCGTCCGTCGGGCTCCGGTCCCACCCCCGAGCAGCGGGCCGCGGCGTGGTTCCGGGTGCGCTTCGTGGGTGAGGGCGGCGGTGCCCGGGTGGTCACCGAGGTGGCCGGCGGGGACCCGGGCTACACCGAGACGGCCACCATGATCAGCGAGACGGCACTCAGCCTGGTGGTCGACGACCTGCCGGCGACGGCGGGCCAGGTCACCACGGCATCGGCCCTGGGGCCGGCCCTGCGCACCCGGCTCGAGGCCGCCGGGATCACCTTCTCCGTCCTCGACTGACGGCTGCCGCAGCGGCCCGGGCCGCCCCCGGGGTGCGGCTCAGTCGGGGAGACCGAACCGGGCCCGCAGGCCGGCCGGCACGAGGTCGAGGTACTCGGTCGGGTTGCGGGCGATGACCGTGCGCACGTAGGGGCACTGGGGGACGACGGCCAGGCCCCGGCGCCGGGCGTCGGCCAGTACCCCGTCGGCCAGCACCCGGGCCAGGCCGTGGCCCTCGTGGCCCTCGAAGGTCTCGGCGTGGGTCAGCGTGAGGCGGTCGCCGCGGAGCCGGTACTCCTCGATGGCCACCACCTCGCCGTCGACCACCAGCTCGTAGCGGTGGGCCGCGGTGTTGTCGATCACGTCCATGGTCCCCTCCTCGGGTCGGTGGCCGGGCACCGGGTCAGCCGCCGGCCGGTCCGGGGCCGGGCGGTGGCGTCTCGACCCGGGGCAGGGTACTGGCGACGGTGCCGAAGCGCCCGTCGTCGGTGGACCACGCGTGGTGGGCGTCGACGAACTCCTGGCGCGAGCGGCCCACGAAGTTCCACCACATCCGGATGGTCTCGGGGAACGGCTCGCCCCCGAGCAGGATGGCCCGGGCCGGGGCGTCAGCCCCGATGACCAGGGTCCGGCGCCCGGGGGCCAGGTAGCCCAGGTGGCCCGGACCGAGCGTGCGGCCGTCGACGGCCACCTCCCCGTCGAGGACCACCAGGCCGTGCTCGAAGCCGGCGTCGAGCGGGACCTCGGTGATCCCCCGCACCGACAGGTCGGCGCCGACCAGCGGCGTGTCGTGGCGGGCCGGGCTGCGCCCACCGGCCAGCTCCCCCTGGAAGACCACGGCCCGGGCCCCGCCGAGGTCGACCTCGGGCAGCCCGGCGTGGTGCTCGAAGGCCGGTGGTCCGTGGCGGGTGGACTCGGGCTGGGCGATCCACAGCTGGATGCCCTGCAGCGGTCCCTGGTAGGTCCGGGTGGCCTCCTCGGCGTGGGCGATCCCGTGGCCGGCGGTCATCAGGTTGAGCTCGCCGGCGGCGAGGAGCTGGTCCGTGCCCAGGCTGTCGCGGTGGCGGGCCACCCCCTGGATCAGCCAGGTGGCCGTCTGGAGCCCCATGTGGGGGTGGGGGCCCACGTCGAGGCCGTGGTCGCCGCGCACCTCGACCGGGCCCAGGTGGTCGGCGAAGCACCAGGCACCGACCGTGCGCCGACCGGCCCGGGGCAGGGCCCGGCGCACGGTGATGTCCCCCACGTGGGCCTCGTGGCTCGCGGTGACCTCGACCGGTGGGGGTACCGGGGCGGGGGTCACCGGGGGTACCGCCGGAGGTGCCGGGGTCGGTGGTCGGGGGCGGGGCGCGGTGTCCGGACGTGACGCGGACCGGGGACGCGCCGCACCGCCGGACCGGGGTCGGACCGGCCGCGCTCGGAGCACTTCGGACGGACGCCCATGCCACCAGTATCGACGCGTCGGCGGCGCCGTGCGGGGGGCCGGTCGGCGCCCATCCCCGCGGGGATCAGTCCAGGGCGCGCCGGAGGACGGCGGCGCAACCCTCCGGGTCGGTGACGAACCCGGTATGGCCCCCGGGGAACGTCAACAGCGTCGTGCCCAGGCGTCCGGCGAGGGCGACGGCCGTGCGCTGGGGGAACTGGCCGGTGGACTCCGCCCCCGCGGCGACGACGACCCGGGCCGGTGCCGCCTCCACGGCGGCGAGGTCCGGGTCGTAGCAGGCGATGGGCAGCAGGCCGTGGCCGAAGAAGCGCCGGCTCATGGCGACCTCGCCGGGTGACGGCGGCGGCCGTTCGGCGGGCTCGTCCCCGGCCGGGTCGGCCATGCCGGTGAACGAACCGAACCGGTCCCACGCTGCGCCGATGCCCTCGTCGAGGTAGGTGTCGTAGATCTCGTGCATCGCGGCGCGGGCCTCGTCGGCCCCGGGTAGTAGCAGCGCCAGCGGTGGCTCGTGGGCGACCAGGGTCCGGACGTGGTCCGGGTGGCGGGCGACCAGGGCCAGGCCGGTGACGGCGCCGCCACTGCTGCCGAACACCAGCGCCGGCGTGCCGTCCACCGCCTCCAGCACACGGCGGGCGTCGTCGGCCAGCAGGTCCGGTTCGGCGTCCTGGTCGGGGTCGTCGATGGTGCTGCGGGCGAACCCCCTGGGGTCATAGGTCACGACCGTGTAGCGGTCGGCCAGCCACGGGGCCAGCCGGGCGAACCCCAGGGCACCCATGGGGTGGCCGACCAGCAGCAGCGTGGGACCCGAGCCCTGCACCTCGAGGTGCAGGCGGGCGCCGGGGACGTCCAGCAGGTGACTCGTCGACGGCACCTCTCCACACTCCTCCTCGGTCGGGATCCGGGCCATCCTGCCAGGTCCGCACCCGGCTGTCCCGCGGTGACCGCAGAGCGGAGCACGCGTCCGGGGCCAACCGAATTACAGTGCGTGGCCGTGCCGACCTGGGGAGATTTCGAGGAGGCCGAGCCGGAGTTCGCCGCCCGGGTCGCGGGGTTGTTCGACGCCGGACGGCACAAGACGATCGCCACGCTCCGGGCGGACGGCTCCCCCCGCATCTCGGGGATCGAGTGCGAGCTCACGGACGGGGAGCTCCGGTTCGGCTCGATGGCGGGCGCACGGAAGGCGGCGGACCTCGGCCGTGATCCCCGGTTCGCCATCCACGGGCCGACCTTCCACCCCGTGGAGGGGCACGAGCGCGACTGGCCCGGCGAGGCGAAGATCGCCGGGCGGGCGTACCCCGACCGCCCGTCGACCGGGGAGGACCGGACCGACGGACCTGACGCGGCGATGTTCGTCGCCGACCTCACCGAGGTCGTGATCACCGGGCTCAACGCCGATGCCACCCGACTGGTCGTCGAGTGGTGGACGCCCGAGGGGGGACTGCGGCGGGTCGAACGGGAGTGACCGTCGGGCGTTCCCCGGCCCGGCGGGGCGATGACCGCGACCGACCGGGTCGCCACCCGTCCTCGTCGTCGCGGGGCAGTCCGTCCCTCAGTCGGCGGTGAGCACCACGGCCTGGTCGGGCCCCAGGTGGCCGGTGTAGGGAGCACCCTCGCCGACCCCGTCGCTGGCGATCTCCACCCGCAGGGCCCGGCCGGCGGCCTGCGGGTCCACGTCGACGGACTCACCGGTGTAGTTGACCAGCACGGTGCGCTGGTCACCGGTGGACCCGTCCCGCCGCCGGTAGGCCACGACCCCCTCCGGTGCCTCGAGCTGGACGAGATCCCCGACGGTGAGGGCCGGTGAGCCCCGCCGGGCGGCCAGCAGGCGGCGGTAGAGGTGGAGGACCGAACCGGGGTCGTCGCGCTGGGAGGCGTAGTTGCGCCCGTCGGCATCGGGGGGGAAGGGGAGCCAGGTGGCCACGCCCTCGGGAGTGGGCCACCCGTGGTCCGGGGTCCCGTCCCAGGGGATCGGAGCCCGACAGCCGTCGCGACCTCCCGGGTCGAGCCGCTGCTCCTCGGTGATGACGGCGTCGAGGAGACCCAGCTCCTCGCCCTGGTAGAAGAAGGGCGTCCCCCGCAGGGTGAACAGCAGGACGGCGGCGGCCCGGCCCCGGGGCTCGCTGCGCCGGCCCCGGGTGACCTCGTCCTCGCCCAGCAGGCGGGCGCCGTTGTCGTACCGGGTGCGGGGTCGGGGGTTGTCGTGGTTGGACAGCACCCAGGTCGGCCAGGCGCCGCGTGGGGTGAGCTCCCGCTCCTCCTCGGCGATGGCCTCGTTCCACTGCGTTGCCCGCCAGGGGGCGAGCAGCGGGGGGAAGTTGAAGGCCAGGTGGAGCTCGTCGTCGTCGCCGTAGTACTCGGCCACGGCCGCCGTGGACAGCAGGAAGACCTCGCCCAGGATCATCCGGTCACCCGGGTACTCGTCGATCAGGTGCCGGATGGCCCGGAGGCGCCCATGGGTGACCCCGACGTCGTTGAGCACCGAGTGGGGGATCGGCGCCAGGTGCGCCGGGTTGTCGGGCAGGTCGGGGTCCTTGCCGATGCAGTGGACCACGTCGGCCCGGATCCCGTCGACACCGCGGTCGAGCCAGAAGCGCAGGATGTCGTGCATGGCCGCCTCGACGGCGGGCTCGTCCCAGTTGAGGTCGGGCTGACCCGGCTCGAAGAGGTGGAGGTACCACTGGCCGCTGGCTTCGTCGAAGGTCCAGGCCGGATGGTCGGGGGCGAAGGTGGAGACCCAGTTGTTGGGCGGCCCGCCGTCGGGGGCCGGATCGCGCCACACGTACCAGTTGCGGTGCTCGGCGTCGCGGCCGCGCTTCGAGTCCACGAACCACGGGTGCTGCTCGGAGGAGTGGTTGGGGACCCAGTCGACGATGATGCGGATGCCCCGGTCGTGGGCGTCGGCCACCAGCCCGTCGAAGTCGTCGAGGGTGCCGTAGACCGGGTCGACGGCGCAGTAGTCGCTCACGTCGTAGCCGAAGTCGGCGTTGGGCGAGGGGTAGAAGGGCGACAGCCAGAGGGCGTCGACACCCAGCCATACCAGATCGTCCAGGTGGGCCCGCAGCCCCGGCAGGTCGCCGATCCCGTCACCGTCGGAGTCGGCGAACGAGCGGGGGTAGATCTGGTAGACCACGGCACGCTTCCACCACGGGTCGTCGCTGGGCATGGCTGCTCCTTTCGGTGACGGGGGCCGGGGCCCGCCGCCGGTGTCCGCCGCACCCCGGGAGCCGGGGCGGCGGTGGGGTCGGGCCGGTCAGGCCGTGGGGACGGGGGCCTCGGGGACGGTCCGGGGCGGGGTGGGCGGTGCGTCGGGACGGGGCGGCTCGCTGTCGTGACGGACCAGGCCCCTCGAGACGACGTTGCGCCCGTCGCCCTCGGCCCAGACGAGGATGGGCGGCAGCACGATGAGGGCCGACAGCAGGGCCACCAGGACGTTCAGCCCCACCACGATGCCGAAATCGCGGAGCAGCGGCCACGACGACGTGGCCAGCACGGCCACACCGGCCACGGCGGTCAGGCCCGAGACCACGAAGGCCCGGCCGGTGCGCGACGCCGTCGTGGCCATGGCCTGGATCGGGTCGGACCCCCGGCCCCGCTCCTCGACGAATCGCAGGAGGATGAGGGAGGTGAACTCGGTACAGACGGCCACCACCAGCGGACCCGACACCGCGGTCAGCGGGCTGAGCTGCAGGTGGAGGGCCCAGGCCACCAGGGTCACCGCACCCACAGCGATGAGCACGGGGACCAGCGACAGCAGGGACCGCCAGACACTGCGCAGCCGGACGGCCAGGAAGAGCCCGACGAAGATGATGGCCAGGTAGGTGAGCAGGGTGCGCGAGGCGGCCAGGTTGTCGATCAGGCCCACGCCGACCACGGCGATGCCGCCGGGGGCCACGGCGATGCCCGCCGGCGGGTGGACGTTGTCGTTGAGGTCGTTCACCACCGGCGTGAGATCGCCCAGCACGGCCGTCTTGGAGCGGAAGAAGGTGCTGAGGGCCTTGCCGTCGTCGGCCACCCCGGAGCGCTGGATGTCGGTGGGGGCGATGCAGTAGGCCTGGGCCACCAGCGAGGCCGGCGGGGCCACGATGGAGGCCCCGGGGACCTCCATGAACTCGGCCACCAGGTTGACCATGCCGGTGGCCGGGAAGAGGAGGCCGGAGTACTTCTGGTAGAGCTGGTCGGAGAAGGTGGTGACGTAATCCACCGTCTTCTGGCTCATGTCGCCGCCGTAGGGGCAGGACGCGGTGGCCGGTTCGGTGGTCACCGGGTTCTGCGCCGGTGCCTGGGCGGTGACGAACGGGGCGTCGGTGGTGATCAGGGCGCCGAGCTCGTTGTCGGTCCCCGTTCCGGCCTTCAGGGTGTTGATGTCCTGGACCGTCGGGTCGTGGGGGTTGATCCACTGGAGGGGGTCGGTCTGCAGGGTGATGTGCCCTTCGACGGCCAGGCCCCCGGCGAAGACCACCACGCTGACGATGGCCAGGGCCAGGGCGGCCCTCGGGGGGACCCGGCCCAGCCACACCACGAACCGGCTGAGCCGGCCGGTGGAGAAGTCCTTGCCCTTGGTGGGGGACTTGTACTCCCGGATCCCCAGGATGGCCAGGGGCAGGATGATCGAGCAGATGCAGACGGCGATGATGCCCACCACCAGGAGCCAGCCGAACTGGCGGATCATCGGCACCTTGGCCAGGGTGAGGGCGAGGAAGGCGAAGACGGCGTCGAAGGTCACGACCAGCAGGGCCGGTCCCAGGTTGCGGGCCGTGGCCTGGATGGGATGGTCGGCGCGGTCGAGCACCACCTCCTCCTCCACGCGCGAGTGCAATTGGATGGCGTAGTCGATGCCTATCCCGAGGAGGACGGGCAGGCCGGCGATGCTGGCCAGGGTGAGGGGGATGCCGATGTAGCCGGCCAGTCCGAACGCCCACACCAGGCCCACGGCCACCACGAAGAACGGGAGCAGGCGCCACCGGACGTTGAACAGCAGGGCCAGGATGATGACCATGATGAGGGCGGCCAGGCCCCCGAGGCGGAGCATCCCGGTCTTCAGGTAGTTGTTGATGGTCTTGAGCAGGGCCGGCACCCCGGTGACCAGCGGCGTCCCCCCGGTCACGTGGTCGAAGTGGGCCTTGGCGAAGATGGCCTGGACCGAGGTGAAGGCCGCCGACTCCTGCTCGATGGAGAGGTCGCCCTTCAGGAAGACGATGGCCACCCCGTGACCGTCGTTGGGCAGGAAGGCCAGCGACGAGGTGCGCATGGAGCCGTCGGTGCTGTGGGCCAGGAAGTTCACCCACGCGGGGTTGGTGAGGGTCTGCTGGGCCGGGGAGAATGTGCCGTCGGCGGCC
>Ga0302157_10000588_pt1 | contig 47359 bp, 43 predicted proteins | sample I_Bog_N3_3_FD_193502 | JGI IMG/M metagenome (GOLD analysis project Ga0302157, IMG submission 193502) | Peat permafrost microbial communities from Stordalen Mire near Abisko, Sweden - I_Bog_N3_3 | ecosystem: Environmental > Terrestrial > Soil > Wetlands > Peat | place: Sweden: Abisko, Stordalen...
GCAGAACATCGAGGACTTCCCGCATCTCAAGCGCTGGCTTGAGGACATCCGCGAGCGTCCGGCCACGCTGCGCGCCTATGCCCTGGCCAAGGAGATCAATCCAAATTTTGGTCAACCGGCGATCCGCACCGACGAAGAGCGCAAGCTCCTGTTCGGGCAGACCGCGGCCGTGGTGAGGTGATTGGATGAGCATTGGGCCGTGAACCCATAAGTCTGCCGGGCTGACGCCACGCCACAGCCCGCCATGCCTCGATAGCCGACGTATCGCTGCATGGCAGCGCAACGACGCTATGTGCCAAAAGCCGTCGGTGATCCCAGCCGATAGTCGCTTGCAACACGGCTTCAATGCATCATTGCGCCGGCGTTTTTGAGCGCTCTTCGGCCCGATATACGTGCGTCGCAATCAACCGCGCCACTTCGCCGGCGTGGGTCGTGATCATGAAATGCGCCGCTCCGCCGATTGCCTCCAACATGGCATCGCCTATTTGCTTGCTGAGCAGCACGTTGGCGCGCTGCACTGCTGGGTTACTCCTATCCCCCAGCACGACCAGGGTCGGAAGCTGGACCTTGGCCAGAGCTTCTGCCGTTAATGGAAAATCGTATGCGCTTGCCCAATCCAGGATGTTCGTTGCCGTCGTCGCCACCGCGTAAGCGCGAACCCGCCCAGGCAGAGAGGCAAAGCTGCCCGCACCGCCGTAAAAATCCATCATCATCTCGACAGCCTCGGGCTGAGCTCTCTCGAAGGCGGCAAAATAGGCCTCCGACATCTGACGGAATGCGCGGTAGTGCGGCTCCTCCTCCGGTTTTTGCAGCACCCCCATCGCCGGGGCCTCTATGATGGCAAGACTTGCCAGAGCAACCCGGTTGCGCAGGGCCACGGCGAGCGCCACCAGTCCGCCGAAGGAATGCCCGACCAGATGGACCCGGCCACCGGCCCTCCGAATGACCGACTCAACGGCTTCGGCCTCGTAGGCGATGGACGGATCGGATGCCGTGCGGCGCTCGTCGGTCCCTCCATAACCGGGCAAGCTTGTGGTCACCGCGCGCAACTGGCTTCCCCATGCGGCGATCACGGGCCGCCACACCGCGCCCGTGCTGCACGATCCCGGCACGAGAACGACAGCTGGCCCGATCCCGCACTCGTCATAGTCGACGCGGCCACGTCCTTGCCCGGTCATGGCATGGCTCTCCATGGTCACCTCGACCCAAGCCACGGCACCAGCATCGAGACCCGCTCCCGGTAGCGTAGGTACTCGTCGCCGAACAGCGCAACCAGGTCGCGCTCTTCCAGCCAGATGCCGACGAAGATGTAGGCGGTAGTGACCGCCGCGAACAGCAGATGACCGGCCGTCATGGTCGGGGTCGCCCAGAACGCAATGATGAATCCGAGATAGATCGGATGCCGCACCAGCTTGTAGAACAGCGGCGTTCGGAAGCGCTGCGCCGGCATTGACCGACCGGCGAGATTGCCGGCGACCTGATGCAGCCCGAAAAGTTCGAAGTGATTGATCAAAAACGTGCTGCTCAACACGACGAGCCAGCCGACGAAACCCATCACGGTCGCCGCCAGGGCAAGATGCGGTTCACTGATCTGCCACACCACAGTCGGCATCGGTCGCCACTGCCAGAGCAATAGTGCGAGCGCCAGGCTCGCAAGCAGAACGTAGGTGCTTCGCTCGATCGATTTCGGTATGAACTGGGTCCACCATTCTTTGAACCGCGGCCGGGCCATCACGCTGTGCTGAATGGCGAACAGCGACATCAGCAGGAGATCGATGATCAGCGCCCCGGCGGGTGACGCGACAGCTCCGCTGTCAATGGTCTTCGGTACCATATAGCCCGAGACGAATCCCACGGCGTAGAGGAAAGTGATGAAGAATACCAGGTAAGCTGCGATCCCGTAGAGGAATGCGATGAAGCGGCTTAACGGGCCGCTGGCCGCATGGCCGATCGTTTGGCTCTGAGTCATGGTCTGCTCCGTAATGCCTGGGCGCGGGCTGCGCCGAATAAGCGGCAGGATGGGCGCGGCCCGCACCAAAGACTTTGCCCGGGGCTTGATTTATCCGTGGGATCGGCTTGATTGTTGCTTGAGCGCGGCTTCGGCGGCGAGAGCGCACCTTTGCAATTTTTATTTGCCGATCATGTACTTGACACCGAACGCCGCGAGCTGCGCCGCGGCGGCGAAGCCGTTGCGGTCGAGCCGCAGGTATTCGACTTGCTGTTCTATCTCCTGGGCAACCGCGACCGCGTTGTCAGCAAGGACGATCTTATCGGCGCGGTCTGGGGTGGCCGGGCCGTTTCGGATTCCACGCTGACCAGCCGCATTAACGCCGCGCGCAAGGCGATCGGCGACAGCGGCGAGGAGCAGAAACTCATACGCACGGTTGCCCGCAAGGGCCTGCGCTTTGTCGGCACCGTGCGCGAGCAGTCGCACGACAAGGTGGTCCCGGCGGGAGACGACCATCGCGGAGCTCTGCGCTCGGCGCTCCCCCTGCCGGACCGTCCGGCGATAGCTGTCTTGCCATTCGCCAACATGACCGGCGATCCGGCGCAGGAGTATTTCTCCGATGGTATCAGCGAGGACATCATCACCGCGCTGTCAAAGCTACGCTGGTTCTTCGTCATCGCCCGCAACTCCTCGTTCATCTACAAGGATAGAGCCGTGCACTTGAAGCAGGTCGCCGAGGAGCTCGGGGTCGGTTATGTCGTCGAAGGGAGCGTCCGCAAGGGCGGCGACCGCGTGCGCATCACGGTGCAGCTCAACGATGTTTCGACCGGCAGCCACCTCTGGGCGGAGCGTTACGACCGCGGCCTCGCGGACGTATTCGCGGTGCAGGACGAGATCACCGAGGCCATCGTCGCCGCCATTGAGCCGCAGCTCTATGCGGCTGAGAATTTTCGCGCCAAACGCAAGGCGCCGGACAGCATGGACGCCTGGGACTTGGTCATGCGGGCCCTGTCGCACTATTGGCGGGTGACACGGCAGGACAACATGGTTGCGCAAGCTTTGCTGGAAAAAGCCACCACCATCGATCCGAATTACGGCCAGGCCTTTGGCGTGCTTGCTGTAAGCCACATGTTCTGTGCCCACATGGGCTGGGAAAGCATCGCCGAGGCGGCCCCCATCGCCGAACGTGCGGCGCTGACGGCGATTCGCGCCGACAGCGAAGACCCCTGGGCGCACAATGCCCTTGGCAACTCTTTTCTGTTCGCGCGGCGTTTCGATGACTCGCTCGCCGAATTCGAACTGGCCCTCAAGCTCAATCCGAACTTCTCTCTGGCACAGGGCTACTATGGCCTGGCGCTCTCTTACTGCGGCCGTTGGCAAGAAGGAGATCTGGCCGCGCGCCGCGCTCTTCGCCTGAGCCCGCGCGATCCATTTTCGGCTATTTATTGCGGCATTGCCTCGTATGCTCAGTTCGTCGGGCGCAACTACGCTGAAGCGATGCGCTTGGCGCGTGAAGGAATCCGGCAACGCAGCGACTTCGTCGGTGCCCATCGCGTCTTGACGGCCGCCGCTGGAATGGCCGGCGAGCACGACGTCGCCGCGACTGCGCTCGCCGATCTGCGTCAGGTCCAGCCCAACATATCGCTGGCGTGGATCGCCGGCCAAATACCTACCAAACAGGAAGCCGAGCGGGAGCATTACCTGGAAGGCTTCCGCCGAGCGGGGCTGGACTAGCCTGAGCCGTCAATGTCCGAGTTGGTCGAACGAGCTCGTTTGGACCGTTCGTGCCACACGTGGAGACATCCCCACTGGTAGCGGATGACGCCCTTGCCGGCATAGGACGAGGTGACGTTGGAGAACTCGCCCTCGAAGGTCGCGGAAGCCGACCAGCCATTCATCCATTTCATCTCGATCGCGGCCGTCGTCAGCGCGGGAGTCGGCTGCCTGCGCCGCGCCGTTGGCGACGAAGCCTGCACCGGGGAGTGCCTGGAACGTGGCTGCGATCGAACGGTCCGGATCGAAGTCGTGCGCCCAGGCAAAACGGCCGCGCAGCGTCAGGATGCCGTCCGACTGCGCCCATGACTGTGGCAAACCGGCACCACCGACCTTGCGCCCGAGCAAATCTCCTCAGGGTCATTCGCTGCAGGCTGCGAGTTTGTCGAATAGGGTCGCAAAAACGCCGACATTGCTTGATCATGCCGAAGGACCGTTCGACCATGTTGCGTGCACGATACAGATACGGGCCGAAGCACGACGTTCGTCAAACTCGCATCGATCGAATTTGGCTGCGCGCTGATGAGTCCACGCCCCCCCTCCCCGGCAGGCGTGCCCGGGGCTTGACCCGCTATCCATCCATCTGAAAGATGGATTGCCGGACAATCCCCGATCAGGCCGGGAAGGGGCGTCCGGCGATGACGCTTTATGTTCGCCGCACGTGCAGGGTCACTATCAAATGGCGCTCAAACTTTTCGAACTGGTCGGCACCGATCCAGGCCGTCCGTTCAGTCCGTTCTGCTGGCGGACGCGGATGGCGCTGGCGCACAAGGGGCTGTCAGCCGAATCGATCCCGTGGCGCTTCACCGAAAAGCAGGCGATTGCCCCGCACCACTCCGAAAAAGTGCCGGTGCTGATCGACGGCGAAACCGCCGTCGCCGATTCCTGGGCGATTGCAAGCTATCTCGAGGACAACTATCCGGATCGACCCTCGCTGTTCGGCGGCGACGGCGGCCGCGCCCTGGGCCGGATGCTGAACTGGTGGGGCGACATCACCGTGATCGGCGGCATGTTTCCGCTGATCGTTGCGGATATTCCCGGGCACCTGCAGCCGGTGGATGCGGCTTATTTTCGCCAGAGCCGCGAAGCGCGGTTCGGCAAGCCGCTGGAAGAGGTCGTGGCCGGCCGCGACCAATCCGTCGAGGGCTTTCGCCGATCGCTCGACCCGATGCGGCTGACGCTGAAAACCCAACCCTATCTCGGCGGCGCTGCGCCGAACTATGCCGACTACATCATGTTCGGCGGATTCCAGTGGGCGCGCGTCGTCAGCCCGTTCAAATTGCTGGCCGAGGGCGATCCGATCTATGCCTGGCGCGAAAAATTGCTCGACGCGTTCGACGGCATGGCGCGCAAATCGCCGGGCTATCAGCTATAGCATCGTCGCGTCTGCGGCAGTTGCCGGCCGCTGATGCGCCGAGATGGACACAAGACAGGAGAGCGACGTGCTGCACAGAAAGTCGATTTGCGGGGCCGGTATCGCTGTGACGCTGCTGCTGGCGGGCGCGTCTGTCGCGCTTGCCCAACCGGCGGCCACGGACGACGCGGCCCGTGCGGCCCATGACCCCCTGCTCAAGAACGGCCCGGAAGCCTGGGACGCCAATCACGACGGCGTCTTCACCTGCGAAGAATGGAAGAGCCATCTGGACCGGATATTTTCCCTGGCGGATCGCAACCATGACGGCAAGCTCGACGAGACAGAGTTCGCCGCGGTGCGCAAGGCCGACCCCGCATTGGCGGACGCCGACTTCGGATATTTTGACGAAAATCAGGACGGCAAGATCACCCGCAGCGAATTCGTAAACAAGCCCAGCGAGTTCATCCTGCGGTTCGACAAGAACGGCGACTGCCGCGTCACGCCCGACGAGATGAAATCGGCCGCGAGCCCGAAAGCGCCTGCAGGTCCTGTCCGGGACCGGTTTCACACCAATTGAAGGCCGGGCGATTCAATAGAAGTCGACATGGTTCCGCCGGCTTATCGGTCGGTTGAGTCCGCCGCGGCGCTTCACCGGCCGCACCTTTACGCGGATCAATAAATAGGCAGGCGGCTGCAACAGCGGGCTGCGATGCGCCAGTTGCGCTTGCAGCTCGGCGGCTTCGGCTATGAAATTTATATAACTTAGATCTCCTTCCCATCCGGAAAAAATATTTCGAGATCGATAGGTTGCTTTTCACCGCGCAGAATCGTTGAGCGGCATCGAAAGCGCGTCGACGGTATGAACTTTGCTTTTGCTGGGTGCAACGACGCTGCCGGGTGGCCGGCATCGCATCCAGGAGGAAGGCCGCAATGATTTCTCGCAAGCTGGCGAACAGTGGGATGCCTTTGCCATCGTCGACAAGTGCGGCGGTGGGAGCCGCGCGCCTTGTCGGCAAACCGCTGGCGTTGGGCCTCGCCTTGATTGCGATGCTGCTCGCCGGGATCGGCGGCGGTCCTGCGAATGCGGAAAATCCCGACATCAGCAGCCGCCGCGCTTCGGCACGAACGGATTTTACCAACGACGAAATCAAGGACGGCTTTTTCAAGATCGCGTTCAGCGCCGAATTGCAACTCGGCGAGGCGGCGCAACGCGTCCGCAAATACGACGAGCCGGTCAGGATCTTCGTGGTCAGCCAGGGCCTGCCCGATCGCCGCCCGGAGATCGCCGAGATCGTCGCCGATATCCGGGCGCGCGTGAACCATCTCGATGTGGCCATCACCGAAGACCGCCAGGCCGCCAATTTCACCGTGACCCTGGTCGCGGAGCACGACATGGCCCGCACCATTCGCGCGCGTTACGGCAGCGACAGGGCGAAGCGAATTCAGCAATCGCTCAATCCGGAATGCCTGTCCGGCATCGGCAAGGACAAGCTGTATCGTATTCGTCGCGCCGAGGTAATCCTGCCGGTCGATGCCGGAGAATTCGCCTTCTACGATTGCGCCTACGAAGAATTGCTGCAGGCGCTCGGCGCCATCAATGACGACCGCACCGTGCCCTGGACCATGTTCAACGACGAAGTCCAGATGGGCTTCTTCGATGTCTATGATCAGTATCTTCTCAATATTCTGTATGACCCGCGGATCCGGCCGGGCATGACCAAGGACGAGGTCACCCGGCTGCTTCCTGACATATTGTCAGCAGCACGCGCATGGGTAACCAACACCAACCTGCCGCGTCGCGCCGACGCTCTGCATCAGCAGCTGGACGGCGACTAGGCGATCCCGTAACCGTCCCCCTCGACGGCTCGCGGATCGTTCGCCGCTACGCTCAGTGTTTCGGCGCCGTGTATCTCGCAGACGACGACGAGTACTCCGTGATCGCGAAGTGCTCCGGCCGGTTGGTGCGAGCCTGATTCGCGGCAGCGACCTGGCTGGCGCGGTTATATTTCGACGGCGCGCTCGCAGAGGCTCCGGCCTCAGCGCTGCCGCAGCTCAACAGTGCTGCGGAAACAAGGGCGAGCGCTCCGGCAATGGTCATAAGGCTTTTAGGCATTTCAGCCTCCATTTGGTTCGAACAACCCAAACGGAACAGGCTTGACGTTTCCTACGCATCGCCTGTTCGGCGTCTTGTTGTTCCCAAGGCCAGCAAGATGATCCCAACTTTTAGAAAGCGCAAGAATCAATCATAGCCTGCCTGAAATATGAGCAATTCCGGCGTCGGGACGAAAAGAGGTGCTGCCGGGCGCTGGGCGCCGGCCGGCCGATCGATCGGGCGCTGCAGCGGGGGCTTCCGCATCCAATAACCCGGTCTTCCGGTCTTGGGCCTGATGATCCGCACCGCCTTCGCAGGCGAGCGCCTTTCCTTCAAGCCGATTGGGGCTGCGTCACGCGGCGTCCCCGACCCGAAGCTGCGTCAGCGCGCAGCATCCCGGCCATGCGCTCAAGCTGGCGCGGTGGGATTGTCCGCCTGCGCTGCCGTCTTACGCAAGCAATCCCGGCACAGGCAGTCCCCGCCTGCGACCGGCATCGGCAGCCGCGCAGCTTCACCCCGGCACCAGCACGGCCCGGACGGGTTGCAGTCGAATTCGGTTCCGCAGGCGGAACAGCGAAGGCGGCGCGTCAGCGGGAATCCTAACCGATTTGTCATCAATTGAACCGAACTTCGGCCGCGTTTTTCATGTCGGGTTCATGCCGAATTGCCTAGTCACTGAGAGTACACCGCTGACCGCGCGAGGGAAATCCGATGGCCCGCGATTCGCAAGCCGCGCTTGTTGCGCTCAATCGTTTCGGCCTTGGCGCACGCGGCGGTGCCTCGGGCGATTTCGTCAATGCCGCCTCCGATCCCCGCGGCTTTGTCAAAGCCGAACTGGGCCGCCCCGACGGCGTGCTGCTCGAGGTGCCCGGACTGCTGTCGACCCCGGCCTTGGCGCGGGCGGTGTTCGCCTATCAGTTCGAAATAAAACAGGCGCGGGATGCCGCTGCGAAATCCGGCACGCCGGGGCTCCAGTCCGACACGGCGCCGGCGCAACCTGCGGCGGACGCCAAGGCGCAACGGCGCAATCTTTCACTCAATAACGTCGCCATGGACATCTCCGGAAAGGCGCAGGCGATCGACATTCCGGAAAAGATCGACGCCAATGCGGCGATGGCCGTCGCCGAAGCCATGCCGTCGAACGCGGCGAAGCCGCCGCCCCGACCGCTCAACATCATCCAGAAGACCTACCGCGCCGAGGCGCTGGCGCGGCTGCAGCGCGCCGGCATCGCCGATTGCGGTTTCGTCGAACGCCTGGTGGCGTTCTGGTCCAACCATTTCTGCATCTCCGCCAACAAGGGCGGCCTGGCGCGGATGTGGGCCGGCTCGTTCGAGCGCGAGGCGATCCGGCCGCATGTGCTCGGGCGCTTCGCCGACATGCTCATGGCGGTCGAGCAGCATCCGGCGATGCTGTTCTTTCTCGACAATCAGCAGTCGCTCGGCCCCGAATCCCGCGCCGGCGAAAACCGCAAGCGCGGGCTGAACGAGAATCTGGCGCGGGAAATCATGGAGCTGCATACGCTCGGCGTCGGCGGCGGCTACTCGCAGGACGACGTGACGTCGCTGGCGCGCATCATCACCGGCTGGACCTATGCCGGCCGGCAGGGACAGCTCGGCGAGCCCGGCAGCTTCGTGTTCAACGCCAATGCCCACCAGCCCGGGCCGCAGCGCCTGCTCGGCAAGGTCTACGAGAATAACGGGCTGGCGCAGGGCGAAGCCGCCTTGGCCGATATTGCGCGCCATCCCTCGACCGCGAAATTCATCGCCACCAAATTCGCGCGCCACTTCGTGGCCGACGATCCGCCGCCGGCATTGGTGGCGCGGCTGCAGGCGGTGTTCCGCAAGTCCGACGGCGACCTCAAGGCGCTGGCGGTCGCGCTCGTGGATTCCGACCAGGCCTGGCAGGCGCCGCTGACCAAGCTGCGAAGCCCTTACGATTTCCTGGTCGCGACCGATCGGCTGCTGGCGCGAATTCCCGAAGATCCCGGCCGCCATCTCGGCAGCCTCAATGTCCTGGGCCAGCCGCTGTGGTCTCCGGCCGGACCGAACGGATTTCCCGACAGCAACGCGGCGTGGGCCGCGCCCGAGGGGATGAAGCTGCGGCTGGACGTCGCGGCGCAGGTCGCCTCCCGTCTCTCCGACAGCGTCGACCCGCGCGACCTGCTGGAGCTGGTTGCCGCCGACGCGGCGTCGCCGGAAACGCGGCGCACGATCGAGCGCGCCGAATCCCGCCAGCAGGCGCTGGCGCTGCTATTGATGTCGCCGGAATTCCAGAGGAGATGACGATGGATTGCTGTGAAAGCCTGGCCTCGCCGGCGACATCGCGACGCGCGCTGCTGCTGGGCGGTGCCTCGTTCGCGGCCTGGGCCTATCTGCCCAAATTCGCCCGTGCCGCCGACGGCCGCGACCCGCGCCTGATCGTGGTGATCCTGCGCGGCGCGCTGGACGGCCTCGCCACCGTGGCGCCGGTCGGCGACCCCGACTATGCCGGGCTGCATGGTTCGATCGCGTTGACGCCGGGCGGCCCGCACGCGGCATTGATGCTGGATTCGCTGTTCGCGCTGCATCCGGCGATGCCCGAATTCGCGCGGATGTATCGGCAGAAAAACGCCGCGGTGATTCATGCGGTGGCGACGCCCTACCGCGACCGTTCCCATTTCGACGGACAGGACGTGCTCGAAAGCGGCTTTGCCGGGCCCGGCCGGGTACAGTCGGGCTGGCTCAACCGCGCGCTGGAGGCGTTGCCACGCGGCGAACGGGTGTCGAGCGGGCTTGCCGTCGGTCCGACCACGCCGCTGGTGCTGCGTGGCGCGGCGCCGACCGTCGGCTGGTCGCCGGTCGCATTGCCGCAGGCGGCCGACGATACCGCGATGCGCCTGCTCGAGCTCTACCAGCATCGCGATCCGGCGTTGGCGTCGGCGCTGTCGCAGGGATTGCAGCTCGAGAAGGCCGCGCAGGGCGACGACATGAAGCCGAAACCGGGCACCAACAATACGGGCGCGATGCGGCTGGTGGCGCGCGGCGCCGCGAAATTGATGTCGGCCGACGACGGACCGCGGATCGCGGCGCTGGCGTTCGACGGCTGGGATACCCATGCCAATGAAGGCGGTCCGGTGGGCCGTCTGGCGCAGCTGCTTTCGGGCCTCGACGGCGCGCTGGCGGAATTCGAAAGCGGGCTCGGCGAACGCTGGCGCGACACCATAGTGGTGGTCGCGACCGAGTTCGGCCGCACCGCGCGCATCAACGGCACCGAGGGCACCGATCACGGTACCGGCACCATTGCGCTGCTGGCGGGCGGCGCGGTGAACGGCGGCCGGGTGATTTCCGACTGGCCAGGATTGAAACCCGCCGATCTCTACCAGGGCCGCGACCTTGCGCCGACCACCGATCTGCGCGCCGTGATCAAGGGCGTGCTGCGCGACCATCTCGGTCTGGCGGAGCGGGTGCTGGCGGACACGGTGTTTCCCGACAGCGCAGCGACAAGGCCGCTGCGGGGGCTGCTGGCGTGACAACGTCCCGACCGCCGGCAGCGGGCCGCGCGAGAACCAACGCTACTCCTTGGTGATCTCGTCGATCTCGGCCAGTTGCTCGGCGCTCAGCGTCCAGCCGATCGCCTTGACGTTCTGCTCGACCTGCTCGACGCGGGTGGCGCCGGCGATCACGCTCGACACCTGCGGCCGCGACGCCAGCCACGAAAATGCCAGCTCGAGCAGGGTATGGCCGCGTGCCTGCGCGAAGGCCTGCAGCTTTTCGACGATATCCTCGTTGCGCGGCGTGACATAGCGATCGCGCAGAGCCGGGGCCTTGCCGAACCTTGTGTCTTCCGGCGCCGCGGCGCCGCGCTGGTACTTGCCGGTGAGCAGCCCGCTGGCGAGCGGGAAGAACGGCAGCAGGCCGAGCTTGTACTGCTGCGCCGCGGGCAAAAGGTCCTTTTCGATCCCGCGCACCACCAGGCTGTATTCGTCCTGGCACGACACGAACGGATTGACGTTGATATGGCGCGCGGTGAGTTCGGCCTCGGCGATCCGCCATGCCGGAAAGTTCGAATTGCCGATGTAGCGGACCTTGCCCTGGCGTATCAGGTCGTCAAGCGCCCGCAAGGTTTCCTCGATCGGCGTCAGCGGATCGAAATCGTGCTGCTGGTAGAGATCGATGTAGTCGGTCTTCAGCCGAGTCAGGCTGGCCTCGACGGCGGACATTATATAGCGCCGCGAGGCGCCCTGCCTGGTGCCGTCCCGGCTCATCGGCTTGGAGTATTTTGTCGCCAGCACGATGTCCTTGCGGCGGTCGCCCAGCACCTGGCCCAGCACGGTCTCGGAACCGCCCATTCCGGCATAGATGTCGGCGGTGTCGAACAGCGTGATGCCGAGGTCGATCGCCTTGTGGATCACCTTGCGCGAGGTTTCGAGATCGGTGCGCTGGCCGAAATTGTTGCAGCCAAGGCCGACGGCGGAGACCCGCAGGCCGGAACCGCCGAGATTACGAATTTGCATGGGTCATCCTTGAGGGCGCGATCGGCAAAAGTGGAATGCGGCTTTGCCGGACAGATCAGGCGCAAGACCGGATCGCATTGTGACCTGCGCCACTTCGGGCCGCAAGGCGCGGGCGTGCATGGCGCCTTGGCAGATCAGGCGGGGTGCGGCAGCAACGGCTGAGAGGACGATGCCCGGGGTATCGGCAACGCGGCCGACCGCCGGCCAAAAAAATGCGGCCCCGGTCAGACGCGGCGACTGACGGGGACCGCTGGGGCGCTTGATCTGTGACGGGGGGCCTGATCAGACGCAGGCGCAACCTAGCCTTGCTTTGTTACGCGGCAATGACAGAAGCAGTTATCCACAGGCGGGTTTGGCCGCGCCCGGCGCGGCTGCCGGAGCGCTATTCCGCGGCTCGCAGGTGCCGGGTCGGGCTACGGCCTTCGCCGCCGCGCTGCGATTGGTAGTGCTCGAGCCTGGCTGGATCGTCGGTGTGGCGGACGAGGTCGGTCACCGGCGTGTAGCTCAGCATTCGCCCGCCATCCGGCAACGCCGTGCAGCTGAAACGCAGCACCCGCCCGTCCGCAAGGTCGATATTGATCGGAGTCTTGTCGCCGGATCGCATCATCTCGGTGCGCCGCGCGATGAAGGCGCTCAATTCGCCCTCCGGCAGCTCAAAGGCGCCGGTGTCGCGGCCATGATACATCAGCGCGATGAACGGCGGCTTGCTGTCGGCCTTGGCGTCGGGAAGCGCGAAGTAATTGCGGAAGGCGCGATTGATGAATTCCGCCCTGGTGTCGGCATCCAGCAACACGATGCCGATATCGACCTGATCCAGCGCCGCCGACAGACGCTCCGCGACGACATGATGCCGGCGCTCCCGGCCGAACGCGTCCGTGCGTTTTTTCCGCAGCAGTCCGGTGATCCCGGCGGTGGCGGCAGTGCTGATCGCCAGCATCACGAGGCCCGCGAGATCGGTCCCAACGTAACCGGGCGTCGCGCGGCACAGCAACAGCGCCTGACCCGCCACCGCGATGACGGCGCTGATAAGGCCCGGCACGAGGCCGCCGAGCGAGCCTGCAAGGGCGACGAGGCAAACCAGCAGCGGGGCGGGGCTGGGAAAGACGATAAAATGACGATCGGCGACGATGGCGCAAAGGGCCGTCGCCGCCGTCAGGGCCGGGCCGGAGATGGCACGCCAGTCGAACTGCATCGCTATTCTCTCCCACGAGAGTAAGGACGGCAGTTTGACGGATGGTTGCATAAGCGGCGGGTTTTCCCGTGCCATCCTTAAAAAGCCGCTGATCGAACCGGCGCGACTTTTCCGGTTTCTTGGATCAAATGATCTCGATTGCGGACGTTCTGAAAGGCCGCGCTACGGATTGTCCGTCGGAACGGGCGGCCGGTTCCGATCGGCCGCGCCCGGTTGCGTCAAAACGGTCGGCCGTCCGGAAAAAAGCCTTGAGCTACGCCGGAATCGGCATCGCCATGCTGACCTTGATCGAAAACACCGTGATGGTGACGATCAGGCACACCGACAACGAGCCGACCGCAAGCGTGGCTGCGACGGCGTCGGCCAGTCGCGAGGAGGCTACTGGCGCGGAACGACCCTCGAAGCCTGCTGCTGTGCCGGGCGACCGGTTCATTGCCGTATTCCTCTGATGGAGGGGCGAATCACCCCCAACCCATGAATCCTGACACCGATAGCCGGCAATTTTGCGGCGGCAGGGCCTCGAAAATGGCGAAATGGCGGCGAATCCTGCTGAGATGTCAGTACCTTCGCGGCTTTAAGCGTCGGCGGCGATTCCGGCCGGGTCTTCGACCTCGGTATCCGGCCGCCAGTCCATCGGGACGAACCCGTCGGTCTGCTCGACCCGCCGCAACCAGGCGCGGATCGCGGGAAAGCTCGCCAGGTCATAGTCGCAGCGGTCGGCGAGATGGGTGTAGCCGTAAAGCGCGATGTCCGCGACCGTGAGTTGCCCGGTGGCAAAATAGTCGTTGGTCTTGAGGTGATTTTCCATCACCTGCAACGCCGCATAGCCGCGCTCCATCCAGTCTTCCAGGGCGTGGGTCTGCAGGGTGCGGCCCCCCTTGACCAGCGACAGCCAGAAATAGGCCGCGCCGATATTGGGCTCAAGCGCGTGCTGTTCGAAGAACATCCACTGCAGCGCCTCGGCGCGTTCGATCCGGGTGTCCGGCGCAAGCGAGGTGCCGCCGGCGACATACCAGAGAATGGCATTGGATTCGGCGAGATAGCGTCCTTCCGCGACTTCCAGCAACGGCACCTGTCCGCTGGGATTCTTGGCGAGAAAGTCCGGCGTCCGGCTTTCGCCGCGCAGGATGTCGATTTCGATCGCGCGATACGGCGCGTTGAGCAATGCCAGCGCAAGGCGGACCTTGTAGCTGTTGCCGGAGCGCTGCATCGAATAGAGCTTGTACATTCGGATTCGTTCGACCGGTGTGACGCGTGGCCCCTGCGCGGCGATGGATTGCAATGTTGCCGCGCAACGCGGCTAAACAATGATGCCGATGCGGAGTCATCGCAAGACCCGGAAGATGGAAATAGTCAAAAACCTCTGCCGCACCGCACCCGCGCAGATGATTCCACCTACACGCCCAAGCACATAGGATCACGCTTGCGCGACTCCGGCCGCCGCATCGTTCGGCGTAGATGGCTTGGGCGCGGCCATGCGGTACGAAGCGGCGCGCCCGGGGGCGGCTGCCGTATTCGGCACGCAGCGCGGGCGGCATCAGCAGCGCCGCGCCGGAGGCCAGCCGAGGCGGTCGGCCCGGATCGCAGTTCCTTCAAGCCGGCATCGACGGCCACGGGTTTTCACGGCAAGCGGCCCGTTGCCGAAACGCGGGCATTTGCCGGAAATGAGCCAATTCGACGCGGAATTTTAGGAATCTTGCGCCGATGGGCCTTGCCACGCCAGGCGATGTCCGGCATCGGGCAGCCAAGCGGAGCAAGCTTCTTGCGGTGCAATGCAACGCGCTTTAGGGTGCGGCGATCCCATAATAAAGAGTCGTGGATTGACGTGTTCACGATGTTTGCCAGGAGATGATGATGCCGTTTCTGTCCGCTGCGCTCGACCGTGTGAAGCCGTCCGCAACCATCGCGGTGACGGATAAAGCACGCGTGCTCAAGGCGGCGGGCCGCAACGTCATCGGCCTCGGCGCCGGCGAGCCCGATTTCGACACCCCGGCCAACATCAAGCTGGCGGCGATCCACGCCATCGAGGCCGGCAAGACCAAGTATACCGCGGTCGACGGCATTCCCGAGTTGAAGGCCGCGATCGCAGCCAAATTTCAGCGCGAGAACGGCCTCACCTACCAGCCCAACCAGATCATCGTCGGGACCGGCGGCAAGCAGGTGCTCTACAACGCGCTGATGGCCACCATCAATCCTGGCGACGAGGTCATCATTCCCGCGCCCTACTGGGTGAGCTACCCGGAAATGGTGGCGCTTGCCGGCGGCGAACCGGTGCCGGTGGTGTGTACCGCGGCGCAGGGCTTCAAGCTGCAGCCCGAGGCGCTGGAAAAGGCGATCACGCCAAAGACGAAATGGATCATCCTGTGCTCGCCGTCGAACCCGACCGGCGCCGCCTATACGCGTGCCGAGTTGAAGGCGATCACCGACGTGCTGGTCAGGCATCCGAACGTATGGGTCATGACCGACGACATGTACGAGCACCTGGTCTATGACGATTTCGTTTTCACGACGCCGGCGCAGGTCGAGCCGCGGCTGTACGACCGCACGCTGACGGTCAACGGCGTGTCGAAAGCCTATTGCATGACCGGCTGGCGGATCGGTTACGCGGGCGGCCCCGTCGAACTGATCAAGGCGATGGCGACGATCCAGTCGCAGTCGACCTCGAACCCGTCGTCGATCTCGCAATGGGCGTCGGTCGAAGCCCTCAACGGTCCGCAGGACTTCATCCCGGTGAACAACAAGATATTCAGGGAGCGGCGCGATCTCGTGGTGTCGATGCTCAATCAGGCCAAGGGCATCGACTGTCCGCGGCCGCAGGGCGCGTTCTATGTCTATCCGTCCTGCGCCGGCACCATCGGCAAGACCTCGCCGTCCGGCAAGGTGATCGGCAATGACGAGGATTTCGTCACCGAACTTCTGGAAACCGAAGGCGTCGCGGTGGTGCAGGGTTCGGCGTTCGGGCTCGGTCCGGCGTTTCGCATTTCCTACGCGGCCAAGACCTCCGATCTGGAGGACGCCTGCAAGCGCATCCAGCGATTTTGTGGCAATTTGAGGTAGTCAAATCATTTCGCCGTCGAAGCTTTGAGGTTTTGACGGCGGTTTTTTGCCGGCGCCTTGTTTTGGACACGACGCTTGCTTCCTGTGCCCCCGCAAGTTCAATTCGTCATGCGGAGATCAGTTTGATGCGACTTTCGACACTCGGTATTGCCACCGCTGCTTTGGTGGCTTCGTTCGCCAGCGCCAATGCGATGCCGCCGGTTCGTGCCGGTATCCTGCAATGCCAGGGCGGCCAGAATGTCGGCTTCGTGGTCGGCTCCGTGACCAGCCTGGAATGTGTGTTCCAGGGCGAAGGCCGCCGCCCCGAAGCCTATGTCGCGACCGTCCGCCGGTTCGGCGTCGATCTCGGCTTCACCGAGCAGACCACTTTCGCCTGGGCGGTAAGCGCGCCCTCCGGCCGGATCGGCCGCGGCGAACTTGCGGGCAGCTATGGCGGCGTCGGCGCCAATGCCTCGGTCGGGGTCGGGTTCGGCGGCAATTTCCTGGTCGGCGGTCCGGCAAACGCCTATGCGCTGCAGCCGATCAGTGTGCAGGGCCAGACCGGCTTGAATGTTGCGGCCGGCGTGGCCGGCATCGAGCTGGAGCCGGTCCGGTTCGCGCATGGCGGTCCCTACCGGCACTATCGCCGGCATCGCCACCACCACTGAGCCGTTCCGCGCCTGATGCAAAAAGGCTCGCGCAAGCGGGCCTTTTTTTGCAGGCGGGGAGTGCTCGATGCTCCGGCACCGGGGCGTCCGGCCGGCGAGGCTGACGGGCGGCATTCCGGCACGGCAATTCTGGCACGACCGGCGATGTTGTGTCATAGAGAAGCAAGCGCCATCAGCCATGGCGTCCTCCTGATTCTCTGCTCGCATCACACTTATCAGCCGGAGATTTTTTTCATGCGCCGCTCATTCATCCTTGCCGGTATTGCGTCCACCATGCTGGCTGCCTGCTTCGCCGCCGCCGATGCGCAGCCGATCCAGCGCGTACAGGTCGGCGTCCTCGAATGCCGCGGCGGCGCCAGCATCGGCTTCATCGTCGGCTCGGTCACCAATCTCGGCTGCGTATTGCGGGTCGAGGGCTTCCCGGAGGACCGCTACATTGCCACCATCCGCAAGGTCGGCGTCGATCTTGGCATCACCCAGGAATCCGCCCTCGCCTGGGGCGTCTATGCCCCGGTGGCGCGGCTCGGGCCGGGCGACCTTTCGGGCAACTATGCCGGCGCCCAGGGCAGCGCCTCGGTCGGCGTCGGGGTCGGCGGTAATGCACTGATCGGCGGCTCGGATAATTCGATCGCGCTGCAGCCACTCAGCGTGCAGGGCCAGGTCGGCCTCAATGTCGCGGCCGGGCTGGAAAGCCTGGAGCTTCGGCCGGGAAGGTAATCGAGCAGCCTTCGCCACGATTGCGGCGACGGGAGCGACGAAACGGTTCCGGCCCGTTGGCCGGCCGGATGCCGCAGCCGTGCGCTCGATGCACCGCAGCGACGTTTTTCCGGCTTGCCAAATCGCCGGCGGAGGGGGAGCATTCAGCCGCCGACCCAATCAAGGGCCGAGCTCCAGATGAGGAGGCGGCAATGGGACAGGACGTCAGAAGTCCCCGCGGTCCACGGTGCATCGCACTGGTGGGCCCTTTCCAAAGCGGTAAGACCACACTTCTTGAAGCGATCCTGGCCCGCACCGGCGCCATTCCCCGTGCCGGCAGTGTCGACGCCGGGACTTCGGTCGGCGACGCCAGCCCCGAGGCCCGCCGCCACAAAATGGGCGTCGGGCTGACCGCGGCCACGACCAGTTTCATGAGCGACAGCTACACCTTTATCGATTGCCCCGGCTCGATCGAATTCGCCCATGACATGCGCTCGGCGATCCCGGCGGTCGACGCGGCGGTGGTGGTATGCGAGGCCGACGAGCGCAAGCTGCCGCAGCTTCAGATCATCCTGCGCGAACTCGAAGATCTCGGCATCCCGCGCTTTCTGTTTCTCAACAAGATCGACCGGGCCAACAAGCGCATCCGTGAGACGCTGGCGACGTTGCAGCCGGCGTCCCGGATTCCGCTGGTGCTTCGCCAGATTCCGATCTGGAACGGCGAACTGATCGCCGGCTTCGTCGACCTGGCGCTGGAGCGCGCCTTTGTCTACCGCGAACACAAGGCCTCTGAAGTCGTGACGCTCGAAGGCGGCGATCTCGATCGCGAGAAGGAAGCCCGGTTCTCGATGCTGGAAAAGCTCGCCGATCACGACGATGCCCTGATGGAGCAGTTGCTCGAGGATATTCCGCCGCCGCGCGACGCGGTGTTCGACGATCTCGCCCGCGAGTTGCGCGAGGGGCTAATCTGTCCCGTGCTGCTCGGCTCCGCGATGCGCGAGAACGGCGTGCTGCGCCTGATGAAGGCGCTGCGGCATGAAGCGCCCGGCGTCAGCGACACGGCAAAGCGTCTCGGCGCGGCTTCGACCAGGGATGCGCTGGGCTATGTGTTCAAGACCATGCATTTGCAGCACGGCGGCAAGCTGTCGCTGACCCGGCTGCTCGCCGGCCACCTCGATGACGGTGCGGTGCTGCAATCGTCCTCGGGCGAGAGCGGGCGGGTGTCGGGGATTCTTGCGGTGAACGGCGCCCATGACACCAAGCGCAGCTTCGCCGACGCGGGCGACGTCGTGGCGCTCGGCAAGCTCGACACCATCAAGACCGGCGACACGCTGTCGAGCGGCAAGACCGCGCCGGCGGCGCTGGTCAGCGTCGAGCCGTCGCCGCCGGTGCTGGCGGTGGCGCTCGCCGCCACCGACCGCAAGGACGATGTCAAGCTCGGCCAGGCGTTGTTGCGGCTGAACGAGGAAGACCCTTCGCTGACCATGATCCACAACCCGCAAACCCACGATATCGTGCTGTGGGGCCAGGGCGAGATGCATCTGCGGGTGGCGCTGGAGCGGCTGCGCGAGCGCTTCGGCGTCAACGTGAAATCGCAAGCACCGACGATCGGCTATCAGGAGACGATCCGCAAATCGATCACCCAGCGCGGCCGGCACAAGAAACAGTCCGGCGGCCACGGCCAGTTCGGCGACGTGGTGCTGGAGATCAGGCCGATGCCGCGCGGCGGCGGCTTCGCGTTCGAGGAAAAGGTCGTCGGCGGCGCGGTGCCGCGAAACTATATCGGCGCGGTGCAAGAGGGCGTGGTCGACGGGTTGCAGCGCGGGCCGCTCGGCTTTCCCGTGATCGACGTCCACGTGACGCTGACCGACGGCTCCTACCACAGCGTGGATTCTTCGGACCTCGCCTTCCGAACCGCGGCGCGGATCGGCGTCAGCGAGGCGCTGCCGCAATGCCAGCCGGTGCTGCTGGAGCCGATCCATGTCGTCGAGATCGTCTGTCCGACCGAGGCCACCGCGAAGATCAATGCCATCCTGTCGGGACGGCGCGGCCAGATTCTCGGCTTCGATACCCGCGAGGGCTGGCCGGGATGGGATCGCGTCCGCGCCATGATGCCCGAAGCCGAGATCGGCGAACTGATCGTGGAGCTGCGGTCGGCGACGGCGGGGGCGGGCAGCTTCACCCGGCAGTTCGACCGCATGGCCGAGGTCAGCGGCCGCGCCGCCGATCAGATCATCGCCGCCCATCGCGTCGCGGCGTGATCTTGCGTCCTGCATGCTGCAACCCGGAGGCACCCATGGGCGTGCCTTCCGCGCGTCAATCCGGAACCTCGCGCTGATCATCGCGCCGGGCGCGTGCGGCGCGCGCCGGCTCGGATCAGCGACGGCGCATCGCGAGATGACAGAACGTTGAATGATCCCGATGACGTGGCGAGGCTGCCATTCCGCCGCAGCATCGCCGGCGCCATGATCTTGCTCAATGTCCGCTCGCCGCCTTTCTGCTGACAATCATTCGGGATCCACCCGACCTCACGGATTCGTTTTCGCAGGACACCCTTCCCAATCCGGCCGCTTTCAGGAACACTGCGAGGGCGACGCCGGAATGCCTCGCAGGATTCCGTTGCAGGCATCGCAGCTCGCGAGGGGCGCAATGGACACGATCGAACTGGCGTTGAAACTGAGACGGCTGACCGAATGGCTGGACGGCAATTGCCAACCGGCCGGATTTATTCGAAGGCAATTCCGGGGTCCGCCCTTCGGCAACTGCTACGTCACCATCGATCCTGCCCGTCAGGGCCCGTTTGCTTCCGCCAACCAGAATCGCGTCTATCTCTGCGGAACCGAGCCCGGAATGGATTCCGACAGTCTCAGGCGTCTGACCGATCTGTTCACGGCACACGGCGTCAACAGGTTCTTCGTCTGGCTCAGCCCCGGCCCCGACATGGATGTGGTGCGCGGCTGGCTGGAACAAGGCGAGTTTAACCGACTGCGGCGCACCGGCTATCCGACGCTGTGCCGCACCATGCGTTCGCCGCTTCAGTTCAGGACCGATCTCGAGGTTCGCCAGGTCAGCGCCGAGGAAATCGTTGCCGCCCGCGATCAGCTCGGTCAGACCATGTGGCCGGAATATGCGAGGCCGGCGGGCAAGCCGGGTTTCTTCCATTACATGGCGTATGACGGCAGGCGTCCGGTGGCGATCGCGGCGCTCGCGATGTTTGAAGACATCGGTTATCTGATGGCCGCGGCCACCATCGAGAGCCATCGCCAGCGCGGCGCCCAGCAGGCCCTGATCGCCAAGCGGATAAGACGGGCCGAACAGATCGGCTGTTCGATGCTGGTGGCCGAAACCCTGCATATGATCGAACATTCCTACCGCAACCTGCAGCGGGCCGGTTTCGAGGAAGTCTACGAAAAGGAAGTCTATGAATGGAGCGCCTGACGGCACGCTCGCCGGAGGTGTCGACTTCGCAGGGATTTCGCGACGGCCCCGATGGCATTGACAGCGCGCGCGGCTTGGCCGATTTGAGCTGGCACTGCGCCCGCTCTGCCGGACGCTGCCCCGAGGGACTGCGATGACAGCCGAGATCAAAGCCCGCGCCGCATGCCTGATCGGATGGCCGGCGGCGCATTCGCGCTCGCCGCTGATCCATCATTATTGGCTGCGGACGCTGGGCATCGAGGGTGGCTACAATATCGAGGCGGTGCCGCCCGAAGGCTTTGCCGAGTTCGTCCTGCAGCTTTCGAGCCACGGCTTTGTCGGCGCCAATGTCACCATTCCGCACAAGGAGCGCGCACTGGCGCTGTCGCTGCCGGACCCGCGCGCCCGCGCGGTCGGCGCCGCCAATACGCTGTGGTACGATGGCGGCGAACTGCGCTCGACCAACACCGATATCGAAGGTTTCATCAACAATCTGGATGCCTGCGCCCCCGGGTGGGACGCCGCCGCCGAAGCGCTGGTGCTGGGTGCCGGCGGCTCTTCGCGCGCCGTCGTCTTCGGATTGCTCGAGCGCGGCATCAAGCGCGTCCACCTGGCAAACCGCACCCTGCCACGCGCCCGGGATCTGGCCGGTCGATTCGGCCCCGACGTCCATGCCGTGGCTTGGGAGGCGGTCGGGGAACTGCTGCCGCGCGCCGGACTGCTGGTGAACACTACCTCGCTCGGCATGCATGGCCAACCCGCGCTCGAGATCGACACCGGCCGGCTGCCGCCGCATGCCGTCGTCGCCGACCTCGTCTATGTGCCGCTGCAGACCCGGTTGCTCGCCGCGGCGCATGCGCGCGGCCTGCAGACCGCCGACGGGCTCGGCATGCTGCTGCACCAGGCGGTTCGCGGGTTCCAACTGTGGTTCGGACAGCGCCCGCAAGTGACGCCCGATCTTCGCGCGCTGGTCGAGGCCGATCTCACGAAGGTTTGAGCAGCAACCAGGGTGGCGGCGTCGCCGCCGATGTGAGCAGCTGATCGGCAGGCCGGGGAATAGCGACCCGGCTGCGGGGTTCGGTTTGGCATTGGGTGAACCGCACCCTTGGAGGGAACGTCATGTCGAGAATTTCCAGGGTGATATCGCCCGCATTTGCAGCTTCGCTGAGCATGATACTGGTGCTCGGATCGCCGGCGTCGGCGCAGCAGCCCGCGACCGTCCGTATCCGCGGCAGCATCGAAAGCGTCGATGGTCCGGTGCTGACGGTCAAGTCGCGCGAGGGCGCCGACATCAAGGTGCGGATCGCCGACAATGTGGTGGTGATCGGCATCGCCAAGAGCGCGCTGTCGGAGATCAAGCCGGGCTCCTATATCGGCGTATCGGCGATGCCGGAGCCGGACGGCACCCAGAAGGCGCTGGCGGTGCATATCTTCCCGGAAGCCCAGCGTGGCGCGGCCGAGGGCTTCCGGCCCTGGGACCTTCGGCCCAACAGCACCATGACCAACGCCACCGTCGCCCAGACGGTCGCCGGCACCGATGGCCAGAACATCATGGTCAAGTACAAGGACGGCGAAAAGAAAGTGGTGGTGCCGCCCGATACGCCGATCGTCGCATTCGTGTCAGGCGACAAGTCCGAACTGAAGCCGGGCGCCAAGATCATCATCTTTGGCGCGACCAGGAAGGACGACGGTTCGCTGGAAGCCGGCCGGGTCGGTGTCGGCCTCGACGGCATCACGCCGCCGATGTGAGGGCGGGCGTCGTTCCCGGCCGCGCGAAGCGCGAACCTGGAGTTTCGAGATTCCGGGGTCGATGCTCCGCATCGCCCCGCAATGACGGGATCTAGATCGCCAGCACGTGGTCGTCGATCTCCGCGATGGTGTTGACGCCGCACAGTCCCATCGTCACGCTGAGCTCGTTGCGGATGATGTCGATCGCCTTGGCGACGCCGGGGCCGCCGAAGGCGCCAAGGCCGTGAATATAGGCGCGGCCGATCATGCAGGATTTGGCGCCGAGCGCCAGCGCGCGCATCACGTCCTGCCCCGAGCGGATGCCGCCATCGAACATCACCTCTATGCTGGCGCCGACGGCTTCGGCGATCTCCGGCAGTACCTCGATTGAGGACGGTGCGCCGTCGAGCTGCCGGCCACCGTGGTTGGAGACCACCAGCGCCTCGGCGCCGGTCTTGGCCGCCTCTTCGGCATCCTCGACGTCGAGAATGCCCTTGAGCACCAGCTTCCCGGGCCAGATGCTGCGGATCCACTCGACGTCCTTCCAGTTCAGCGTGGTGTCGAACTGTGACGCGGTCCAGGTCGACAGCGCCGTGATGTCGTCGGTGCCCTTGAGATGGCCTGCGAGGTTGCCGAAGGTGCGGCGCTTGCCGCGCAGCACGCCGGCGACCCAGGCCGGCTTGGTGGCGAAATCGACGAATTTCGACAAGGTCCATTCCGGTGGCACCGTCATGCCGTTCTTGATGTCGGCATGGCGCTGCCCGATCACCTGCAGGTCGACGGTCAGGACCAATGCGCTGCACCTGGCGGCGATGGCGCGCTGGATCAATTCCTTGATGAAGCCGCGGTCCTTCATGACGTAGAGCTGAAACCAGAACGGCTTGTCGACATTGGCGGCGACGTCCTCGATCGAACAGATCGACATCGTGCTCAGCGTGTAGGGAATACCGGCGGCCTGCGCGGCGCGGCAGGCATGGATTTCGCCGTCGCCGTATTGCATGCCGGTCAGCCCGACCGGCGCCAGGATCAGCGGCAACGCCGCCGGGTCGCCGAGAATCGTGGTCGACAGGTCACGTTTCGAGACATCGACCAGAATGCGCTGGCGGAACTTGATCGCCTGCAGATCGTCCCGGTTGGCCCGCAGCGTGTCCTCGGAATAGGAGCCGCGGTCGGCATAGTCGAAGAATGCCTTCGGCACCTTGCGCATATGCACCTGACGCAGATCCTCGATGCAGGTGATGTGTTTCATCTCTGTTCCCGGCCCTTCTTGCATTATGGCTTTGAGGCTTCATCTAGCATGCTTGGGCCCAGCGCAACATCGCCCGCGAAAGCGGGCTTGCCGACCAGGAGGGCACCCCCATGACCGGACCACGCTCCGACCCGAAAGACGTCAAGGGCGCTGACAAGCGCCGGCTCGATCAGGCGCTGGAGGAGGGGCTGGAAGAGACCTTTCCTGGCTCCGACCCGGTCAACGTGACCCAGCCCGCGCCCTCGAAAGCCGACCATCACGTCAAGCGCAAGGACTAGCGCGACCGCTGGCTGACGTCGGTAACAGGGATAAGTTCCTGTATTAACAATGTGTTAGGTCCCCACCGCGGAATCGGCCGCTGGTAATGATTCATCATATTTTTTGAAGCCATTTTAGGGACGAAGGTACTATAACCCCCTGCACGCCATGATGGCGGGCGTTTTGAGGTTTCCTGGCAGATGGCCTGAGAACCCTCGAAAATCGCTGGGGGGACCATGAGCCGCAAATATTTCGGTACGGACGGGATTCGGGGCCGTGCCAACGGTCTGATTACGCCGGAACTGGCGCTCAAGGTCGGGCAGGCGGCCGGACTGGTGTTCCAGCGCGGCGAGCACCGCCATCGCGTCGTCATCGGCAAGGATACCAGGCTTTCCGGCTACATGATCGAATACGCCATGGTGGCGGGCTTTACCTCGGTCGGCATGGACGTGCTGCTGCTCGGCCCGATGCCGACGCCGGCGGTGGCGATGCTGACCAAGTCGATGCGCGCCGATCTCGGCGTGATGATTTCCGCTTCGCACAATCTGTTCGAGGACAACGGCATCAAGCTGTTCGGCCCGCAGGGCTTCAAATTGTCCGACGATGTCGAAAAGCAGATCGAGCAGCTGTTGGACGAATCGCTCGACAAGCGCCTGGCGCAGAGCGCCAGTCTCGGGCGCGCCCGCCGTATCGATGGCGTGCATGACCGCTACATCGAATTTGCCAAGCGCACGCTGCCGCGCGATCTCAGCCTCGACGGCCTGCGCGTGGTGGTCGATTGCGCCAACGGCGCGGCCTACAAGGTGGTGCCGGAAGCGCTGTGGGAGCTGGGGGCCGATGTGGTTTCGATCGGCGTCGACCCCGATGGTTTCAACATCAACAAGGAATGCGGATCGACCTCTCCGGAAGCGCTGAGCCGCAAGGTACGCGAGATGCGCGCCGATATCGGCATCGCGCTCGACGGCGACGCCGATCGCGTCATCCTGGTCGATGAGCGCGGACATCTGGTCGATGGCGACCAGTTGCTGGCGGTGATCGCACAAAGCTGGAAGGAAGACGGCCGCCTGGCCAAGCCCGGCATCGTCGCGACCGTCATGTCGAATCTAGGCCTCGAGCGCTTCCTCGATGGCCTGGGCGTCGAGCTCGTGCGCACGCCGGTCGGCGACCGCTATGTGCTCGAACAGATGCTGGGCCGCGGCTACAATCTCGGCGGCGAGCCTTCCGGTCACATTATCCTGTCCGACTACGCCACCACCGGCGACGGCTTTGTCGCGGCGCTGCAGGTGCTGGCGGTGGTGCAGAAGCTGCGCCGTCCGGTGTCGGAAGTCTGCCACCGCTTTGATCCGCTGCCGCAGATCCTGAAGAACGTGCGCCATCGCGGCGGCAAGCCGCTCGACGACGCCGAGGTCAAATCGGCGATCGACGCCGGCGAAAAGCGGCTCAACGGCCATGGCCGGCTGCTGGTTCGCTCCTCCGGAACCGAGCCGGTGATCCGGGTGATGGGCGAGGGCGACGACCGCATCCTGGTCGAGGAAGTGGTCGATCACATCGTCTCCGCGCTCGGCGAGGCCGCAGCAGCCTAAAGCGCGCCGATCGCATCGCAGCCATTATCTAATGGTGCTGGTCGATGCCACGCCGGCGTCGTAGGAGATGGCTGTCGCGTCGCCAGCCCTTCCGGGAATCAACCGTTGAACAAGCCCGTTGTCCTCTCCGAACAGGCGCCGGTGGTGCCGCTGAACATGCCGCCGCTGGCCTCCGGCGCCGCTTCCAGGACGGCGGTGGCGGCGCCGGCCTACATCGTGCTCGGCAGCATCAGCTTCTCGCATTTCCTCAACGACACCATGCAGTCGCTGATTCCTTCGCTGTATCCGATCCTCAAGCAAAGCTATGCGCTCGACTTCGCGCAGATCGGCATGATCACGCTGGCGTTCCAGTTCACCGCGTCGCTGCTGCAGCCGGTGATCGGGCACTTCACCGACAAGAAGGCGAAGCCGTTTTCATTGGCCGCCGGCATGGGATTCACCTTCTTCGGTCTGCTCCTGCTCAGCGTGGCGCAGCAATACATCGTCATCCTCGCAGCCGCGGCACTGGTCGGGCTGGGCTCGGCGGTGTTTCATCCGGAATCGGCGCGGATCGCGCGGCTCGCCTCCGGCGGCCGCTACGGGTTCGCACAGTCGGTGTTTCAGGTCGGCGGCAGTCTGGGGACGTCGATGGGCCCGCTGCTTGCGGCGCTGATCGTGGTGCCGTTCGGCCAGCCCAGCATCGCGTGGTTCTCCTCGATCGCATTTCTGGCGATCGTGATCCTGTGGCGGATCGGACTCTGGTACAGGCCGCAGATCGCGGCGAAGAAAGCCGCGCCGCTGGCGGCGCATCCGGATGCACCGAGTTCCCGCCGCGTCATGATCGCGCTTGTCGTGCTGGTGGCGCTGCTGTTCTCCAAGCAGCTCTACGTGTCGAGCCTGTCGAGCTATTATTTGTTCTACCTGATCGACAAGTTCGGGGTCTCGACCCAGACGGCGCAGGTCTATCTGTTCATTTTTCTTGCCGCCAACGCGGCGGGAGCGCTGTTCGGCGGCCCGCTGGGCGATCGCTTCGGCCGCAAATACGTGATCTGGTTCTCGATCCTCGGCGCGCTGCCGTTCACGCTGGCGCTGCCCTATGCCGGCCTGGCCGCCAGCGCCGTGCTGACGGTGTTCATCGGCTTCATCATCTCGTCGGCGACGTCGTCGATCATCGTGTTCGCGCAGGAATTGATGCCGCACCGCTTCGGGATGATCTCCGGAGTTTTCTTCGGATTTGCCTTCGGCATCGGCGGTCTCGGCGCCGCGGTGCTCGGCCGGGTCGCCGACCACACCGGCATCGCGTTCATCTATCAGGTTTGCGCGTTCCTGCCGGCGATCGGCCTGCTCGCGGTGTTCCTGCCGAAGCTGCCGAGAACCATGCACTGACACAGACGGGCACGCCGCGCCGAAGTTTTTCCGCGGGCTTTCATCAACACATTGTTAGCAATTGTGGCAGTTCCGTGCGGCGCGGTGCGGCTGATTTCCGTGCCTGCAAAAAAAATTTCGCGCGATCCCCGACGACGCGATCCGGCGCTATCGCCGGCCGCGCGGCCTAAAATATTGAAATAGCAAAATGATCTCGCCGCACGCGCATGAAAGCCGGGGCGGATTGCGCGCAACAGATTATCAACCTTAAAAATTAGGGTTAAGCGGCGCTTAAGGTTTTGCTGCCATGGTCCGGGCGTGAGTTTTTAGATGTGAGGCCTCCGTTGTCTGCCTCACCGGACAAAAGGACGAAGCCAATGCGTAGCGTTAAGTATCTCGTTGCCGCCGGAGCGGCATCCCTGTTGTCATCGGTGGCGTTTGCGGCCGACATGCCTTCGATCATGCCGCCGCCGCCCCAGCAGTATTATGCGCCGCCAGCGCAGGATTTTGGTGGCTGGTATCTGCGCGGCGATATCGGCATGACCAACGCCAGCAACAACACGCTGCTGTCCCCGCTGGAACCTTCTCCCGCGCTCGCCAACACCGAACGCTTCGGAAGCTTCAGCGGCGGCACCTCCTATGACGTCGGTGTCGGCTACCAGTTCAACAACTGGTTTCGCGCGGACATAACCGGTGAATACCGCTCGAAGGTGACCTTCAACGGCAACAGCTTCTACCAATACTTCGGCGGCCCTCCGGGCAACAACCTCGGCGACACTTACAACGGCGGCTATTCGAGCTGGGTCGGATTGGTCAACGCCTATGCCGATCTCGGCACCTGGTGGTGCCTGACCCCGTTCGTCGGTGCCGGCGTCGGTGGTGCCTACAACGTGACCAGCGGCATGTCCGACTCGGCCACCTTCCCCGGCGGCACCAACGCCTCGCTTTATCAGGCCGATGGCGCCAGCAAGCTGAACCTCGCCTGGGCGGTTTATGCCGGCGTCGCCTACAAGGTCACCAACAACTTCACCGTTGAACTCGGTTACCGCTATCTCGACATGGGCAGCGCTTCCTTCGGGCAGGGCCACTTCTTCGACGGCACGAGCCCGGGGCTGTCGACCCTGTACTTCAACCATGACCTGACATCGCAGGATGTCAGGCTCGGCGTGCGCTGGACCTGCTGCGATGTCGAGCCGGCGCCGCCGCCGCTGATCCGCAAGGGCTGACCGGTCTCGCTCTCTTGACGCTGCCGACGGCGCGGGATTTTCCCGCGCCGTTTTGTTTTGCGCGCGCCGCGCGCCGGCAACGATTGATTAAGGTTAACGGGTGATGATCGACGCCAGGTCCAGAGTGTTCAGTGTTCGATGGGAGCGTTGCGATGCGTAGATTTCTGCTGGCGGCGGTGATGGTGGGAGCGGCGGCCGGCGCGCAGGCAGCCGACCTGCCGGATTTTCTTCGCGGCTCGATCGGCTCGGCTCCGCCGATGTGGCAGGGATTTTATGTCGGCGGCCAGGCCGGCTACGGATCGTCCGACGAGAACTTCAACGGTTCGACCACGAGCATGACCCAGGCGCTGCTTGCAAATACGCTGATCGAAAGCGCGATGGGGGTTGCGGAATGGAATCTCGGCCTCGGCAAGGTTTCGGCGCAATCCTCCGGATACGGCGGCTTTACGGGATATAACTCGCAATGGAACGATGTCGTCCTCGGCCTCGAAATGAGCTACCTGCACGGCAACTTTGGCGGTCAGACTTCGGCGACCGAGGCCCGCAGCAGCGTGAGCGCGCTGGCCGACGGTAACTTTCACGACGTGACGGCGACATCGGCAGCCTCGATCTCGATCTCGGATATGGCGACGTTCCGTGGCCGGGCGGCCTATTCCTTCGGATGCTTTCTGCCCTACCTGTTCGGTGGTTTTGCTCTGGGCAATGCTGACATCTCGCGCTCCATAAACGTCCAGGACGTCGTAAGCCCGACCCAGTTCGGGCGGGGCACCGCGCTCGCTCCACTGAACACGACGGATCTCATGAGCAATCACCTGATCTATGGCTACACGGCGGGCGCCGGCATCGACATCAATCTGACCGGCGGCCTCTTCATGCGAGCCGAATGGGAATATGTTCGGTTTACCGACCAGGTCGATACCAGCATCAATACCGTGCGCGCCGGCCTCGGCTACAGATTCTGACCGAGGCTTTCGCGCGCGAGGGCGGCGGAATTCGTTGACATGGTCGACCAGGCCTGCCGCTCTGTGGTTCCCCAGCAACGGCGGCCGGCCATGAAGATCTACGGCGATGTCAATTCGGGCAACTGCCTGAAGGTGAAGTGGGTCTGCGATCAGCTGGCGTTGCCCTATGATTGGATCGATGTCGACACTGCCAGGCGCGAGACCCGCACCACGCAGTTTCTGCGCTTGAACAGCGCGGGCCAGGTGCCGGCGGTCGAATTCGACGATGGCCGGGTGCTGGCGGAATCCAACGCCATCATACGCTACCTTGCCCGCGGCAGCGACCTCATTCCGAGCGACGCCTTTGCCGCCGCCAAGATGGACGAGTGGCTGTTCTGGGAGCAGTACAGCCACGAGCCCTATGTCGCGGTGTGCCGGTTCCAGATGCTGTTTCTGGGCAAGCCGGCATCCGATCTCGATCCGGACAAGATCAAGCGTGGCTACGCCGCGCTGGCGCGCATGGAGCATCAACTCGCCGCGACCCGCTTCCTGGTCGGCGACCGCGTCTGTCTCGCCGACATCTCGCTGCTGGCCTATACAAGGCTGGCGCATGAGGGCGGCTTTCACCTCGACGGTTACGCCGCGGTGCGGCGCTGGATCGGCGAGACCGAGCGGTATCTCCGATTGCCGCCGGCGCATTGAGACCAACTGGAACCGTCATGGCTGCGATTGTCCCGATCACCATCCGCCGCGCCGGTCGCGGCGACGTCGACCCCATCGTGGCGATGCTGGCGGACGATCCGCTCGGCGCCGCGCGCGAAAGGCTCGAAGCACCATTGCCGCCGGCCTACTTCCGGGCATTCGAGGCGCTCGATAAGGATCCGAATATCCAGCTGATGGTGGCGGAGCAGGGCGACGGCGTGGTGGTCGGCTGCCTGCAGCTCTGCATCCTGCCCGGACTGAGCTCGCAGGGCGCCTCGCGCGGCCTGATCGAGGACGTTCGCGTCGCCACCCATTGCCGCAGCCGCGGCATCGGCGAGCAGCTGCTGCAATGGGCGATTGCCGAAGCGCGCGCCAGGGACTGCCGGCTGATCGAGCTGCTGACGCACAACAGCCGCCTCGACGCGCAGCGTTTCTACGTGCGGCTGGGATTTCAGCCGAGCCACCTCGGCATGACATTGCGATTCTGATATCGGCCGGTTGCCGGCCGCGATCGTCACGGCCACTTGCGGCCACTGCGAAACCGGATTTGCCGTTCGATCCGGTTAACGGGCGATAAACTAATCGGCCGTTGGTAATTATTTCCGCGAGACGATCCGTGTCATGATCATTTATCCCGTCGGGCTCGGGCAGCTTGGGGACCGCAGATGAAAACCTATTCGATTGTCAGGATCGGCAACGAGTACGTGGTGCAGGCGGACCAGAAGAGCATTCTCAAAATCGGCAGCCGGCGAAGAGCCGCCCGGCTTGTCAGCGTTGCGGCGGAGCTGCTGGATTCGCAGCCGGCCCCACAGGCACCGGCGGCTGACGCGCCATCAATCGCGCGTGATCCCCCGATCATACCTGATCCCGGGATCACACCTGATCCCCTCGAACTTCCTTGACCATTCGGGTCGTTTCCCTTATGCACCGCGGCGGGACACCTCCCCCCAACGGGAGGCTTGCTATCTGGAAGGATAGATCATGACTGCAACGAAGCCCGCCTTGCGGCCGAATGTGCCGCATTTTTCGTCCGGCCCCTGTGCCAAGCGCCCCGGCTGGACCCCGCAAAATCTCAAAGACGCAGCACTTGGCCGCTCGCACCGCGCCAAGATCGGCAAGGCCAAGCTCAAGCTCGCGATCGAGTTGACACGCGAAGTGCTCGAGGTGCCCGCCGATTACAAGATCGGCATCGTGCCGGCGTCCGACACCGGCGCGGTAGAAATGGCGCTATGGTCGCTGCTCGGCGTCCGCCCGGTAACCACCATCGCCTGGGAATCCTTCGGCGAGGGCTGGGTCAGCGACATCGTCAAGGAGCTGAAGCTCAAGGACGTCACCAGGCTGCATGCCGGCTACGGCGACATTCCCGATCTCGGCAAGGCCGATCCCGCTTCCGACATCGTCTTCACCTGGAACGGCACCACTTCGGGCGTGCGCGTCCCCGATGCCGACTGGATCAGGGCGGATCGCGAGGGCCTGACGATCTGCGACGCCACCTCGGCGGCGTTCGCGCAGAAGCTCGACTGGGCCAAGCTCGATGTGGTGACGTTCTCCTGGCAAAAGGCGCTGGGCGGCGAGGCCGGCCATGGCATGCTGGTTCTCAGTCCGCGCGCCGTGGCGCGGCTCGAGAGCTATACGCCGGCGTGGCCGCTGCCGAAGATCTTTCGCATGACCAAGAGCGGCAAGCTCAACCAGGGGATCTTCGAGGGCGAGACCATCAACACGCCGTCGATGCTGTGCGTCGAGGACTATCTGGATGCGCTGCATTGGGGCAAGTCGGTCGGCGGCCTCAGCGGCCTGATGGCGCGCGCCGACGCCAACGCCAAGGTGCTCGCCGACTGGAAGGCGAAGACGCCCTGGATCGATTTCCTGGCCAAGGATCCGGCGATCCGTTCCAACACCTCGGTATGCATGAAGGTGGTCGATCCGGCGATCGCGGCGCTGGGCGCGGATGCGCAGGCGGAGTTCGCCAAGAAGCTGGTGGCGCTGGTCGAGAAGGAAGGTGCCGGCTACGATTTCGCGCATTACCGCGATGCGCCGGCCGGCCTGCGGATCTGGTGCGGCGCGACCGTCGAGCCGACGGACGTTGCGCTGCTGACGCAATGGATCGACTGGGCGTTCGCCGAGACCAAGGCCTCGCTGCCCAAGGCGGCGTGATCTCCTCCTCGCCCTCCCCAAGGGGAGGGCTCCGCGCGTAGCGAAGCTTGCGGTGATCTTGCTGCCACCCCGGGTGCCACTTTCGCTTCGATCGCTTCCCCCACCCCGGCGCTGCGCGCCAACCCTCCCAAAAGGCGAGGCTGAAGGAAACATCAAATGTCCAAGCCCAAGGTTCTCATTTCCGATGCGCTGTCGCCGGCTGCCGTGCAGATCTTCAAGGACCGCGGCATCGACGTCGATTTCCAGCCCAATCTCGGCAAGGACAAGGACAAGCTCGCCGAGGTCATCGGCAATTACGACGGCCTCGCGATCCGCTCCGCCACCAAGGCCACCGCCAAGATCATCGAAAAGGCGACGCGGCTGAAAGTGATCGGCCGCGCCGGCATCGGCGTCGACAACGTCGAGATACCCGCCGCCACGGCCAAGGGCATCATCGTGATGAATACGCCGTTCGGCAATTCGATCACCACCGCCGAACACGCCATCACCCTGATGCTGGCACTGGCGCGCGAAATTCCGCAGGCCGACGCCTCCACCCAGGCCGGCAAGTGGGAGAAGAACCGTTTCATGGGGGTCGAGATCACCGCCAAGACCCTGGGCGTGATCGGCTGCGGCAATATCGGCTCGATCGTCGCCGACCGCGCCCTCGGGCTGCGCATGAAGGTGATCGCATTCGACCCGTTCCTGTCGCCGGAACGCGCCAGGGATATCGGCGTCGAGAAGGTGGAGCTCGACGATCTGTTCAAGCGTGCCGATTTCATCACGCTGCACACGCCGCTGACCGAAAAGACCAGGAACATCATCGACGCGGCTGCGCTTGCGAAGATGAAGAGCGGCGTGCGCATCATCAATTGCGCGCGCGGCGGTCTGGTGGACGAGCAGGCGCTGGTCGATGCGCTGAATTCCAAGCATGTCGCCGGCGCGGCGTTCGACGTTTTCGTCGTGGAGCCGGCCACCACCAACGTGCTGTTCGGCCATCCCAACGTGATCTGCACACCGCATCTGGGCGCCGCCACCACAGAAGCCCAGGAGAACGTCGCGCTGCAGGTCGCCGAGCAGATGTCGGACTATCTGCTCACCGGCGCGATCTCCAACGCGGTGAACTTTCCCTCGATCACGGCGGAAGAAGCACCGAAGCTGAAGCCGTTCATCGAGCTTGCGGAGAAGCTCGGCTCTTTTGCCGGGCAGCTTACCGAGAGCGGCATCCTCAAGGTGGAGATCACCTATGAGGGCCATGTCGCTGAGATGAAGATCAAGGCGCTGACTTCGGCGGTGCTGTCGGGCCTGCTGCGGCCGATGCTGGGCGACGTCAATGTCGTCTCGGCGCCGGTGGTCGCCAAGGAGCGCGGCATGGTGGTCGACGAGATCGTGCGCGCGGCGCAGAGCGATTATGAAAGCCTGATCACCGTCACCGTCGCCACCGAGCGGCAGGAGCGCTCGGTCTCGGGCACGGTCTATGCCGACGGCAAGCCGCGGCTGGTCGATATCAAGGGGATTCGGGTCGACGCCGAGTTCGGCAAGTCGATGATCTACGTCACCAACGAGGACAGACCGGGATTCATCGGCAGCTTCGCCGGCCTGCTCGGCGACGCCAAGATCAACATCGCGACCTTCCATCTCGGCCGCAACAAGCGCGGCGGTGACGCCATCGCTCTGGTCGAGGTCGACGGCGCGGTGCCGGCCGACGTGATCGCCAAGGTGCAGGCGCTGCCGCAGGTGAAGCAGGCCAAGGCGCTGGTGTTTTGAGGGCGCAGACGGACGGTGCGGGGCGATCCTTGTCCCGCACCGCTCGCTGCCGTAGCCGCCGATCACTTCCCGTCCGATCTCAGGCTGAATGCCGGGCGCCGCGCAGGCGGCCAGTGGCTAGCGCGTGAAGGCTTTAAGTTGCGACGGCACAGCAATGAGCACCTCTCCCCGCAAGCGGGGCGAGGTGAACCCAAATGCTCCGTTTCAACTTAAAGCCACAGCTCTAGCTGTTCGGGCCGCGGTCCATGCCGACGGGCTGCCAGCGGCGCAGCGCGGTATTCTGCAGCACCGAGGGGTTGACGCAGCTGACCGGCCACATGCCGGACAGCACCAGCGACAATTCATGGCCGACCCGGCGCTTGCGCGCCTCGTCGAACCGCGCCGAGGCCGAGGCGACATGCGCGGTCAGCGTGACATTCTCCATGCCCAGCAGCGGATTGTTGTGCGACGGCGGCTCCTTCTCCAGCACGTCGAGCGCGGCATGCGCGATCCAGCCTTCCTGCAGCGCCTTGATCAGGGCCTCCTCGTCCACGGTCGGACCGCGGCCGGTGTTGATGAAGACGGCGCTCGGCTTCATCTGCCTGAAATGACGTTCGCCGAGCATGTGATGGAGCTCCGGCCGGGCCGGCGCATGCATCGATACGAAATCTGATTGCGACAGCACCTCGGTCAGGGTCGACGGTATGACGCCGAGTTCGGATACCAGCGTCTCCTGGATGAACGGATCGTAGGCCATCATGCGGAGTCCGAACGGCGCGGCGCGTTTGGCGACAGCGCGCGCCACCCGTCCGAACGAGATGAAGCCGAGCGTCTGTCCCATCAGCCGGGGCACCTTCAGCAGTGCCGGACGGCCCTCCGGCCAGCGCCCCTGCCGGACCATGCCGTCCTGCACGATCAGGCGGCGAAAGCCGGCCAGCAACAGCATCATGGTGTGGTCGGCCACTTCCTCGATGAAGGTGTCGGGGATGTTGGTGACGGGAATGCCGCGCGCGGTGGCGGCCTTGACGTCGACGCTGTCGACGCCGACGCTGCCGAGCGTGATGACCTTGCAGTTCTCCAGCGCATCGATGATCGCCCTTGAGATCGGCATGCCCTTGGCGTAGATCGCATCGGCGGTCCGCGCGGCGGCGATGAATTCCGCTTCATTGGCCGGCGCCTCGACGATCTCGGCGCCGATCGGATCGAGAGCTTCGCGCTCCCAGGCATAACCGCCGCCGGCGACGCTGAAACTTGCGCCCTGCGGCGTCACCACCCTGAATTTCGACATTTCCTGCTCCCGATTTTGCATTCGGTGTCTGTTTGCGGCCGCGACAAGCGGTCGTCCTCCCGCCGGTGCCGGCGTCCCGTGCGGCCCCCCTGCTGGTTCGCGCGTCGGGGTTTCTACTGGGATTTCGTAACAAAATTCTAATGCATTTACCCCTACGGTGTCTCGACTCATTCCGCCAATCGCGCGTCGCGCAACCCGCCGGAGCCTGCCGTGAAGTTGAACAATCTGAAGATCGCCCCCAAACTCGGCATTTTGGTGGGGGTGGCACTGGTGGGGCTCTGCATCGCCGGCGTTCTGGCGAGCTATCTGATGCAGCGCGAGATGCTGGACGCCCGGGTCGATCAGGTTCGTTCCATCGTCGATGTCGCCCGCAACATGGCGATCGGGCTGCAGAAGCAGGTCGATGCCGGCCAGCTCACCAAGGAAGCTGCGTTGGCCGAATTTTCGCGCCGCGCCAATTCCATGACCTATGACAATGGCGCCGGCTACCTGTTCGGCACCAGCTATGACGGCATCACGGTGCTGTCGCCCGACCCCAAGCAGATCGGCCAGAACCGCATGGATGTCGCGGTCAACGGCAGGATGCTGTCCCACGAATTGCTCGATGGCGTGAAGGCCAAGGGCGAAATCCTCCTGCCTTATGAATATGTCAAGCCCGGCGAGGAAAAGCCGACCCGCAAGATCGGCTATGCGGCGGCGATCCCCGGCTGGAACATGTATATCGGTAGCGGCGCCTATCTCGATGATCTCGACGCCAAGATGAAGCCGATCGAGTGGACGCTCGGCCTGTCGATCCTCGGCATCGCGGTGATCGCCGGTGGCATCGCCTGGCTGATCGGCCGCGGCATCAGCGCCCCGCTCAACCAGCTCGGCGGCCGCATGCGGGCTTTGGCGGACGGCGCGCTCGACGGGGAGATCCCCGGCATCGAACGCGGCGACGAGATCGGCGCGATGGCGGCGACGGTTCAGATCTTCAAGGACAACGCGTTGCGGATTCGCGGGCTCGAGCAGGTCGAGGCCGAGACGCAAGGCCGCGCCGCGGCCGAGCGCCGTGCCGCGATGGAGAGCATCGCGCATGACTTCGAGCGCAGCGTCAACGGCATCGTCCGCTCGGTGTCGACCGCGGCGGCGGGCATGCAGACCACGGCGCAATCGATGACGGCGACCGCGAGCGACGCCAGCGCGCGCGCCGCCACCGTCGGGGCCGCCTCGCAGAGCGCTTCCAACAATGTCGGAACGGTGGCGGCGGCGGCGGAACAGCTGTCGAGCTCGGTCGCCGAGATTTCAAGGCAGGTGATGCGGTCGAGCGAGATCGCCAGCAAGGCGGTGGGCGACGCCGAGCGCACCAACGCCACCGTCGGGGCGCTGTCGACCGGCGCCGAGAAGATCGGCGAGGTGGTCAAGCTGATCCACTCGATCGCGGCGCAGACCAACCTGCTCGCCCTCAACGCCACCATCGAGGCGGCGCGCGCCGGCGAGTCCGGCCGCGGCTTTGCCGTGGTCGCCTCCGAGGTCAAGGCGCTCGCCAACCAGACCGCCAAGGCCACCGAGGAGATCTCCGCCCAGGTCGCCGCCATGCAGGCCTCGACCTCGGACGCGGTGCAGTCGATCGGCGGCATCACCGAAACCATCGCGCAGATGAGCGAGATCACGGTCGGCATCTCCACCTCGATCGAGCAGCAGGGCGATGCGACCCGCGAGATCGCCCGCAACATCCAGTCGGTCGCGGCCGGCTCCAGCGAGATCTCGGCCCATATCGGCGGCGTCACCACGGCAGCCGCCGCCACCGGCGCGGCCGCCACCGAAGTGCTGTCCAATGCCCGCGAGCTCGACAACCAGTCCGGCATGCTGCGCAGCGCGGTCGACGAGTTCCTGGTCAAGGTCCGTGCCGCCTAGGCGACCGCGCGTCGGCCCGGCGAGGGCCGCGCTTTCCTGTTTGCCGGTTGCAACATCCAGGCGCCCTGCAGACACGCCGGATGGCCGCATCGGGTACTATTACGGAGCGGCTTCGTAACAGGGCGCTAAATGGTCCCGCGCTAGCGTATGGCGAATCATCCCGCCTTCGCGGGTAGCATAACGTTCGGAGCCCCCGTGAAGCTGAACAATCTCAAGATCGTCCCCAAACTCGGCATTCTGGTCGGGATAACGCTGGTTGGCCTTTGCATCGCCGGCGTCCTGGCGGGCTGGCTCATGCAGCGCGAGATGCTGAACGCGCGGATCGATCAGGTTCGTTCTATCGTCGAGATCGCCCGCAACATGGCGATCGGCCTGCAGAAGCAGGTCGATGCCGGCCAGCTAACCAAGGAAGCCGCGATCGCCGAGTTTTCGCGCCGCGCCAATACCATGACCTTCGATCATGGCGCCGGCTACCTGTTCGGCTCCACTATGGAGGGGATCACCCTGATCGGGCCCGATCCCAAGCTGCTCGGTGTCAATCGTCTCGACGTGCAGACCAATGGCAGGTCGTTCGGCCGCGAATGGCGCGACGGCATCGCGGCCAAGGGCGAGCACACGATGTTCTATGACTTCAACAAACCGGGCCTGGCGGTGCCGCTCCGCAAAGTCGCCTATGCGGCGGCGATCCCCGGCTGGAACATGTATATCGGAACCGGCGCCTATCTCGAAGACCTCGACGCCAAATTGAAGCCGATCGAGTGGACGCTAAGTCTGGCCATTCTCGGCATCGCGGCGGTCGCCGGCGGCATCGCCTGGCTGATCGGCCGCGGCATCAGCGCCCCGCTCAACCGGCTCGGCGGCCGCATGCGGGCTTTGGCGGACGGCGCGCTCGACGGGGAGATCCCCGGCATCGAACGCGGCGACGAGATCGGCGCGATGGCGGCGACGGTTCAGATCTTCAAGGACAACGCGTTGCGGATTCGCGGGCTCGAGCAGGTCGAGGCCGAGACGCAAGGCCGCGCCGCGGCCGAGCGCCGTGCCGCGATGGAGAGCATCGCGCATGACTTCGAGCGCAGCGTCAACGGCATCGTCCGCTCGGTGTCGACCGCGGCGGCGGGCATGCAGACCACGGCGCAATCGATGACGGCGACCGCGAGCGACGCCAGCGCGCGCGCCGCCACCGTCGGGGCCGCCTCGCAGAGCGCTTCCAACAATGTCGGAACGGTGGCGGCGGCGGCGGAACAGCTGTCGAGCTCGGTCGCCGAGATTTCAAGGCAGGTGATGCGGTCGAGCGAGATCGCCAGCAAGGCGGTGGGCGACGCCGAGCGCACCAACGCCACCGTCGGGGCGCTGTCGACCGGCGCCGAGAAGATCGGCGAGGTGGTCAAGCTGATCCACTCGATCGCGGCGCAGACCAACCTGCTCGCCCTCAACGCCACCATCGAGGCGGCGCGCGCCGGCGAGTCCGGCCGCGGCTTTGCCGTGGTCGCCTCCGAGGTCAAGGCGCTCGCCAACCAGACCGCCAAGGCCACCGAGGAGATCTCCGCCCAGGTCGCCGCCATGCAGGCCTCGACCTCGGACGCGGTGCAGTCGATCGGCGGCATCACCGAAACCATCGCGCAGATGAGCGAGATCACGGTCGGCATCTCCACCTCGATCGAGCAGCAGGGCGATGCGACCCGCGAGATCGCCCGCAACATCCAGTCGGTCGCGGCCGGCTCCAGCGAGATCTCGGCCCATATCGGCGGCGTCACCACGGCAGCCGCCGCCACCGGCGCGGCCGCCACCGAAGTGCTGTCCAATGCCCGCGAGCTCGACAACCAGTCCGGCATGCTGCGCAGCGCGGTCGACGAGTTCCTGGTCAAGGTCCGCGCCGCCTAGGCGACGCACGGGCGGCCCAGTATTGCCGGGCGTGACATTGCAGCGCCCGACAGGACCGGGCGCTGTTGACGGCGGCGGCTGTCGGCGGCGCGACAAATCCGCGGTCTGCAATGCTACAATGCGCCGAACTCGTCGAGGGTGATCTCAGGGAGCCGGCCATGGCGGTGGATCTATTGAATATCGAAGGCCTCGAGGCGATGCCGCATCAAGGGCCGGTCGTGATGGTGAATCTGATGCGGTTCTTCGAACGCTCGCTCGACGGTAACGGCAGCGGCTGGGATGCCTATTTGCGCTACAGCGCCTTGACGGTGCCGATGATCAAGGCGCGCGGTGGTACCCTGCTGTGGACCGGCGACGCCAAGGCCGTGGCGCTCGGCCCGCGGCACGGCAATCAATGGGACTATCTGGCGCTGGTTCATTATCCCGACGTCGCCGCGTTCATCGACATGATGACGTCGGCGGACTACGAAAACCTCTGCGATCCGCACCGCCGCAACGGATGTGCGGAGCACGTCATCATCTGCAGCCAGGAGGCCTACAGCAAGTTCAGCCGCTGAAGCGGCTGACGGCCCGGCCGGCTGGAGTCGCGGGCCCGGCATTTCATCGCCGCTGGATCAATCGTCCCTCATCAGTCTTTCGACCAGCTTTTCCGCGAACGCTTCGTTCGCTGGCGTGCCGAACAGGGCGCGCGTATAGAGCGGCGCCAGCAAGTGATCCAGTACGTCGGCAAGCGCCGGCGGCTTTTCGCCGCGCTTTCGCGCCCGCTCCAGCATCGTCTTGATCTGGTCGACACGGCCTTGCATCGCTGCGGTCCGTGTCTGGGCTGTTGGGCTCTCCGGCATGGCGGTCGCGACGAACGCCTGAAAGAACGATGAACCGGTGGGATCCTTGAGCCCCGCCGCGATCGCACGCGCCCATTTGCGCAAATCGCCGGCGAGCGAGCCGGTGTCCGGCAGGGGACGATCGCGCATCAGTTGCTCGGTCGCGACCTCCATGATCAGAACCCGCACGTCGCCCCACCGCCGATAGAGGCTGGTCGCGGCAACGCCGGCGCGATCGGCGATGTCGGTCATGCTGACCGCGGCATGGCCACGCTCCGCGACGAGGGCGGCGACCGCTTGAAAGACGGCGACCTTTGTTTTCGCGGTGCGCCCGCCGGGACGCGATTTGACGGCCATGACACGTCCTTGTGATCGGATATTAATGCAAAAAAAATTGCATTAGACAATACCAAGCCGTAGCTATCCGCGCAACAGCAGATCGAGGATCGCACCATGGACCGCAGAACGCTTCTGGCTCTTGCCCCGCTCGTTGCCGTGTATGCCAAGGAGGCGCTCGCCGAAAGCGCCGGCCCGGCGGCGCCTGCCGCAGCGCCCGTCGCGCCGGCGGCGAAGCCGCCGCTGTTCGCCGATGACGCGCAATTCTGGTTTGAAACACAGCGCGCCTTTGGCGCCGCCGAATATGGCGGCGCGCTGTTCGGCGAGGTTCTGGCCGTGGCCTCCCGCATCGCCCCCGGCGATTACGACAGCTGGTACGCCGCCTGGAACGGCTTCGCCGACCGCCTTGCGAAGGATGCGGCCGATCAATTGTCGCGCAAGCATCGCGTCAGCGCCCGCGACAGCTTGTTGCGCGCGACCTCGTATTATCAGAGCTCGGAGTTTTTCCTGCATGGCAATCCGGCCGATCCGCGGATTGCGCGCGCCTATCGGCTGTCGGTGGATTGCTACAAGCAATGCGCCAGTCTGCACGATCCCCTGATCGAGCCCGTCGAGATTCCCTACGAGAAGACCACACTGCCCGGCTATTTCCACCACGCGGACGAGGCGCACGGGGCACGGCCGACGCTGATCATGCATACTGGCTTCGACGGCAGCGCCGAGGAGATGCATGTCTCCGGTGCGCGTGCCGCCGTTGAGCGCGGCTATAACGTGCTGGCCTTCGACGGACCCGGCCAATACGGGCCGCTGCACCGTGACGGCCTGGCGTTCCGTCCCGACTGGGAAAAGGTGGTGACGCCGGTCGTCGACTTTGCCCTGCAGCAGCCCAATGTCGATCCCGGCCGTATCGCGCTGATGGGCATCAGCATGGGTGGCGTGCTGGCGCCGCGCGCGGCGGCTTTCGAAAAGCGTCTGGCCGCGCTGGTCGCCAATGACGGCATCTACGATTTCGCCGCAGCTGTCCGGAGCACGACCCCTCCGGACAAGTGGGACCTGTTCGTGACAGCGCTGAAGGCCGAGCAGGCGCCGCGGATCGATGCGATGCTCGAAGCCCAGATGAAAGCCTCGCCGACGGCGCGCTGGTCGTATTCGCACGGCATGTGGGCGACGGGCGCGAAGTCGCCCCGCGCTTTCGTCGCAAAGATGCTCGACTACAATCTGAAGGACGGCATTGCCGAGCAGATCAGCTGCCCGACGCTGGTCTGCGATGCCGAGGACGATCTTTTCCTCAAGGGCCAGCCGCAGCAGCTTTACGACCATCTGACTTGCCGCAAGACCATCGTCCGCTTCACCACCGCGGAGGGTGCCGGCGCGCATTGCCAGGTCGGTGCAAGCCGGCTGACCTTCGCGCGGGTTTTCGACTGGCTGGATGAAACGCTGGCCTGACCTCGGCGCGCGGCGATTCCGGAGCGTATCGTCAGGTCTCTTGCGGTGTCGTCGCGCGGCCGATCCGTGGCTTCACGGCCCGGCTCGCCTCAAGCCTGCTTTCGCGACGCAACGAAAACGCCTGTCAGCACCAGCGCGAATCCGACGAAGTGGAACAGCTGCGGGCGCTCGCCGAGGAAGACCAGCGCCATGGCGGATCCGAACAGCGGCACCAGGTGGAAGAACGGCGCGGCGCGGTTGGCGCCGATCAGATGCACCCCGCGATTGTAGCACAGATAGGCCAGCGTCGAGGGAAACACCGCGACGTAGAACAGCGACAGCAGGTTGGCGGTATTGACCTGCATCACCGGACGCGACAGCAGTTCCCAGATCAAGAGCGGGACCAGGCAGGCCGCGCCGCAGCCGAAGGTGAAGGCCGCGAATGACAGGCCGTGGATCTGCGGACGCTTCAGCGACAGCACCGAATACAGCCCGAAGATCGCCAGCGCGATCGTGAAGATGATGTCCCCCTTGTTGAACTCGATGCTGGCAAGCGCCGTCAGGTCGCCATGCAGCAGGATCACCAGCACGCCGGTCAGCGACAGCGCGATCCCGCCGGTCTGCGCCAGCGTCAGCCGGATGCCCAGCAGGATCAGCGACCACACCGCGACGAACAGTGGCCCGGCCGACTGCAGCAGCAGCGTGTTCAGCGCCTGGGTGTGTTCGAGCGCCCAGTATTGCAGGGTGTTGAAGGCGCTGATTCCGACGATCGAAAGAACGATCATGGTGCCGAGCCGGGCGCGGATCGCGCCCCAGTCGCGCTTGAGGTGCTGCCAGGCGAACGGAAGGATGATGAGAAAGGCGATCGACCAGCGCAGGAACGACAGCGTTACCGGCGGAATATGCCCGGCGGCGAGGCGGCCGACGATGGCGTTGCCGGCCCAGCACAGCGCGGTGATGCAAAGCAGCAAATAGGGCTGGTTGGCAATCCAGCGGCCGGGAGAGCTGGCGTTGGTGGTGGGATCCGAAACAGACATGATGCACTGGTTTTGGGCGGTTCAGCGGCACCACGGCCCGACCGGTGGTCGACACCGGCCGGAATGCTGGTCCGGCCAGGCTCACAGACACGGATTTTCACCGCGCATCAATGGTCCGGATGCATCGCGACCATGCGCGCAGCGTCAGGTTCCGCCCGAGGGCGCCGCGCGCCGCGCAACCGGAGCAGCTTCGTTCCTTCGCGGTGAAGCCGGCGATGCGATGTATCCGCCGGCGGCGCAACGCATCGCGCGGTGGTCGGTCAACCGCGCGATGCGTCGCGTTGGCCCGCGTTGGACCGAGCTCGGAGCCCTGCCAATTCGATTTTGGCGATCGGCCGCCGGTGAGCGGCCGGCAGTAACCCGACTGCCCGGTTCGCAGGCGCCACGGTCTGGCGGACCGGTTCTGTCGGACCCCGCCGCAGGTGGCTGCGAGAAGCCGCCGCGGAGCCTCGGATTTTCAGGGGATATCAATGGCTTGGGCCCCCCCGCACGGCGGCCCCGCGGCGCCGTTCCTGCTTGCGTCGATAGCCCGCATCCTTTATCCGGTGGGATGCCTCGCATGCGAGCGGCCCCGGCCGTGAATTGGGCTGGGCGCGTGATCCGGAAAGATGGGCACCGGTTTTCCGAACCGATCATGCTCGTACTGAGATAGTTGCAGAGGGAACATCCGCGAAATGGCCAATGTTGTCGTCGTCGGCGCCCAGTGGGGCGACGAGGGGAAGGGCAAGATCGTCGACTGGTTGTCGGAGCAGGCTGACATCGTCGTGCGCTTCCAGGGCGGCCACAATGCCGGCCACACCCTGGTCATCAATGGCGAGACCTACAAGCTGGCGCTGCTGCCGTCCGGCGTGTTGCGGCCTTCCAAGCTCGCGGTGATCGGCAACGGCGTGGTGGTCGACCCCCAGGCGTTCCTCGATGAAGTGGCCAAGCTGAGGGCGCAGGGCGTCGCCATCAGCCCGGAAAATCTGCGCGTCGCCGAAAACGTCACCCTGATCCTGCCGCTGCATCGCGAACTCGACGCGCACCGGGAGTCCTCCAACGCGCTCACCGCGATCGGCACCACGCGGCGCGGCATCGGGCCGGCCTACGAGGACAAGGTCGGCCGCCGTGCCATCCGGCTGATGGACCTTGCCGATCTCGCGACCCTGCCGAACAAGATCGACCGCCTGCTGGCGCATCACAATGCGCTGCGCCGCGGCCTCAACCTGACGGAAATCGACGGCGCGGGAATTTTGCGCGACCTGACCGCGCTGGCGCCTCAGCTTCTGCCCTACGCCGAGACGGTGTGGCGGCTGCTCGATTTGAAGCGCCGCGAGGGCAAGCGCATCCTGTTCGAGGGCGCGCAGGGCGCGCTGCTCGACGTCGACCACGGCACCTATCCCTACGTCACCTCTTCCAACACCGTGGCCGCGCAGGCGGCGACCGGCACCGGCATGGGGCCAAGCGCGGTCGGCTATGTACTGGGAATCTGCAAGGCCTACACCACCCGGGTGGGGCAGGGGCCGTTCCCGACCGAACTGCTCAACGAAATCGGCGAGGAAATCGGCCGCCGCGGCAAGGAGTTCGGCGTCAATACCGGGCGCAAGCGGCGCTGCGGCTGGTTCGACGCGGTGCTGGTGCGCCAGACCGTGCGGACCTGCGGCATCCACGGCCTGGCGCTGACCAAGCTCGACATTCTCGATGGCTTCGACTCGATCGAGGTCTGCGTCGGCTACATGCTCGACGGCAAGGAAATCGACCATCTGCCGGCCGGTGAGGGCGCGCAGTCCCGGGTGGTGCCGGTCTACGAGACCATCGAAGGCTGGAAGGAGCCGACCGCCAATGCCCGCTCCTGGGCGGATTTGCCGGCGCAGGCCATCAAATACGTCCGCCGGGTCGAGGAACTGGTGGGTTGCCCGGTCGCCTTGCTTTCCACCAGCCCGGAACGCGAGGATACTATTCTGGTTCAAAACCCGTTCGAGGCTTAACGGGATGTTACCGGAAAGCCTGCAATGTTGAACCGAGATGGCTGATTACTACCCGCTGATCGCACGCGCCATCGCCGGACTGGACCCCAGTGCCCCCGGCGAGAGCCGCCGCGCGCTTTATGAGCGCGCGCGCGCCGCGCTGATCGCGCAGCTGCGCAGCGTCGATCCGCCGCTCAGCGAATCCGAAATTACCCGCGAGCGGCTGTCGCTGGAAGAGGCCGTGCGCAAGGTCGAATCCGAAGCCGCCCAGCGCGCCCGTGACGCCACCCGCTCCGGCGATGCTTCGCGTGCCGGCGAGGCGTCGCGCCCCGGAAGCGATCGTCCCCGCGCCGGCGATGCCTTCCGCGCCAACACCCGGCCCGCGCCGCGGCCCGGCGAAGCGCCGCCGCCGGCCCCATCGCAGCCCGCCGGCCCATCGCTGCCCGGGACATCGCCGACCGCGTCGCGACCGCGCCCGCCGGCGCCGCCGCCCTCGCGGGCGGAGCGGCCGCCGCTCGGACAGGAGGAGCGGCAGGAGCCGCGCCCGCAGCAGCGCAACCTCCGCGCCGATGCGCCGCGGCCGCAACCGCCGCAGCCCCAGGTCGGGATGCAGGAGCCGACGCTGCCGCCGACCCGCGAACGCTCCGGCGCGCCGCGGCGCGGTCCCGACAACAGCGCGCCGCAGGCGCCGCCGCCGGCACCGGGCATGCGAGGCTTTCGCGACATCGCCGCGGACGCCGACGATCTCGGCCGCGCCGCCGCGCAGGCCACCCGTGCCGCGCGAAAGACCTATGCGAACGTGCCGTCGCCGGAGTTCGACCGGCTCGAGCCGGGCCTGGAGAACCGCAGCGCCGATTCCGACGCGCCCTATTCTTACGATGAATCGGTCGAGGAGGCCGAGCGCTACGCGCCGCAGCAGCAACAGCCGGCGCCGCGCCCGCGCCCGGCACAGGACCGCGAGGCCAAGCGCCGGGTCCGCACCGGCACCGTGTTTCCGTTCAAGAGCGCGATCGCCATCGGCGTCGTGCTGATCCTGGTCGGCGCCGCGATCCTGTGGGGCAAGTCGGCAGTGACCATGGTGAGCGGCCTGTTCAAGCCGTCCGCGGTGGTGGAAGCGCCGAAGGACAGTTCGGCGCCGCTGTCGAAGCCGAAGATTCCCGATCGCGTCGGCCAACCCTCGTCCACCGACCAGGTGGCGCCGGTGGCGCAGCGCGTGGTGCTGTATGACGAGGATCCGTCCGATCCGAAGGGCAAGCAATATGTCGGCACGGTGGTGTGGCGCACCGAGGCGATCAAGGCCGCCGCCGGCCAGCCCGCCGATATCGCGGTGCGCGCCGATATCGACATCCCCGATCGCAAGTTCAAGATGACGATGTCGTTCCGCCGCAACACCGATACCTCGCTGCCGGCCAGCCATACCGCGGAGCTGACCTTCATCCTGCCTTCGGATTTCGCCGGCGGCGGCGTCAGCAACGTGCCGGGCATCCTGATGAAATCCAACGAGCAGGCGCGCGGCACTCCGCTGGCGGGGCTTGCCGTCAAGGTCACCGACGGCTTCTTCCTGGTCGGGCTGTCGAATGTCGATGCCGACCGCGCCCGCAACATCCAGCTCCTGAAGGAACGCTCGTGGTTCGACGTGCCGCTGGTCTATGTCAACCAGCGCCGCGCCATCATCGCCATCGAGAAGGGCCCGCCGGGCGAGCGCGCCTTCAACGACGCGTTTGCGGCCTGGGGCGAGTAGGGCGGGTCTCGTTTCGGGGCAGATGCGATTGCTGGTTTTTGCGATCGTCAATTCCCGATCCGCGGATCGGCGGGCCACGGAATCTTGTTGGCGCAGCGGACGCCCCGTGGCGTCAGGCGCTCCCGCAAAACCCCTTTGATTTCCGGGCCACGGCTTTTGCGGTCGTCCTGTCCAGTCGCCCGGCGCGGCGCTCGTTCCGGGCAGGTTCGATGCAGGCTCGCGGTGCGGCTTCGCATCGGCGCCACAGATTTTGCGTGGTTTCGCGCCGGCGCAAAGCTGCTATACCGGCGCAAAGCTGCGGGGTGGAAGCATGAAGCGGTATCTGATCTTTGCGGCGCTGGGACCGTTCGTCGGCGGGTTCCTGCTGCTGGTGGCGACCACGGTGATGTCGGGATACTGGAGCGAGCCCAGCCTCGCGGAGGCAACGAGGTTCTTCGTGGCGTTCGTCAAATCGCTTCAGTACAGCTATCTGTTCGGCATCCTGCCGGTGCTGATGTTCGCGGCGGTGGACGACATCCTGTTCCACATCAAGCGAATGGGCGCGGTGGTGCGAATGCTGTTGGTCGGCGCGATGGCGTTCATGGCGGCAGAGCTGCTCTATGGCTCGCGCGGATCGGACAGCGGCGCAACCCAGTTCATCCTCTACGGCCTGGTAGGCTTTGTTCCCGCGACGATCTCTTCGTGGCTGGCGCATGAGGCGATCGATCGACCGGCAGCGGCATGAGCGGTGCGACGGCGCAGCGGCACTTGCAGCATGGAGACTTGCAGCAGGGACACTTGCAGCAGGGACACTTGCACCAGGGACACTTGGCCGCGGCCGCCGCAGGCAACTTGCGCCGGCCTGGGGCGTTCCCCATCTGATGACCATGCCCGACGATCAGATCTATTCTCCCGCCGCCGGACGTAACCGGGACAGTGCCGGCACGAGGCAGCCGCGTGGCCCGATTATCGACCAGGAGGGGCGCGAGATCGCGGCGGAATCGCTTGGCCCGCGCGTTCACGGCTTCCGGTTCGATTTCGGCCATTCCAGTGCCAATCCGTTCGCCAATCTCAGCCGCGAGCAGCGGCTGGCGAGGCTCGACGCGGTGGCAAGGCTGCTGGACATCGCCTTCGTTCTGCCCGGCACCAACATCCGCTATGGGATCGACGGCATCATCCGGTTGATCCCAGTGGTCGGCGATCTCGTTGCGTCGGCATTCTCGCTGTGGCTGGTGCGCGAGGCGCGCGCGCTCGGCGCGCCCTGGCATCTCACGGCGCGGATGCTTGCCAATGTGGCGCTGGAAGGCGTGGTCGGGATGGTGCCGATCGCGGGCGACGCCTTCGACGTGATGTTCCGCGCCAATATCCGCAACATGCGGATGTTGCGGCATTGGACCGACAGGCAGCCGCGGCCTAGCTGTGGTCTTTCA
>Ga0302157_10000589_pt1 | contig 47344 bp, 47 predicted proteins | sample I_Bog_N3_3_FD_193502 | JGI IMG/M metagenome (GOLD analysis project Ga0302157, IMG submission 193502) | Peat permafrost microbial communities from Stordalen Mire near Abisko, Sweden - I_Bog_N3_3 | ecosystem: Environmental > Terrestrial > Soil > Wetlands > Peat | place: Sweden: Abisko, Stordalen...
GGTTGCTATTCGACTTCACTCCCTGTCTCATGGCCACGGGGACCCGTGGCCGACGATGAGGGGGCGGAGCCGGCACCGGCACGCCGACGGGGTCGGCCTGCGGTCCCATGGACCCGTCGCACGGGTGAAGCGCCCAGGGGCGGGTCACGGTGGCCGGGTGGGGGATTCGCACCGCGAAGCCCCGCTTCCTCGTCTATCAGTTGCTTTAGGCTACCAGTCGTGAGCTCACTGTGGACACCTGACGGCGAACGACCCGTGGCGAGGCCCTCCTCCCCCGCCGGAGGGGCACCCCCGGGCGCCGGCGACGAGCCGGTCGACGAGGAGGCCCTGGCCGCCGAGGTCGAGGCGGTGCGGGCCCAACTGGCCGGCGCGCCGGTCGAGGAGGTCCTGGCCAACCACTGCTACGGCCTGTTCGAGCTGGCGGCCGTCTACCTGTCGCAGCAGCCCCCGTTGCTCCCCCAGGCGCGGGTGGCCATCGACGCCCTGGGCTGCCTGGTCACCGGCATGGAGGGCCGACTGGGCGAGAACGAGCCCGCCCTGGTCGACGGGCTGCGCAACCTGCAGATGGCCTGGGTCCAGATCGACGGCGCCCAGCGGGCCGGCGCCTCGGTCGACGCCGTGGTCGGCACCGACGCCGAACGGGCGGCCGGGGCGGCGACGGACGTGCCGGACGACGCCGGCGGCGGGTGAGCGGGCCGCCCGACGACGGGACCGGCCCCCCGGAGCCGACGGCGGGCGGCGGCGGGATCGACGCCTCCCGCGTGCGCAGCTTCATCGGGCTGTCGGTGGGCCTCGTCGGCCCGCGTGCCAACCTGGCCGTCTCCGGGGTGCTCATCACCCTGTTCGTCCAGCAGCGGGCGTCGGGTGCCCTGGCCGTCACCTTCGCCCTGACGGCCAGCAGGCTGATCAGCTGGATCACCTACCCGGTGGCCGGCCGCCTGAGCGACCGGACCCGGACCCGGGTGGGCCGGCGCACGCCCTACATGGCGATCAGCCTGATGGTGATGGGTACGGCCACGTGGCTGTTCACCGTGGTCAGCGGGTACTGGGCCCTCGTGGTGATGATCGTCATCGCCAGTCAGGCGGCCTCGGTCTTCACCCTGACCAACGTGGCCGTCGTGCCCGAGGTCTTCGGCCGCAGCCGCTGGCTCAAGGCGCTGGTGCTCACCACGGTGCTCGGCACACTGGCCAGCTGGACGATCAAGGCGACGGTCATCACCACCTGGAAGCAGTCCGACCCCGCCACCTGGGACCTGCCCTTCCAGGTCGCCGGGGTGATCATGGTGCTGACCGGGCTCGCCGTCCTGCTGCTCGTCCGCGAGGCGCCCTCGGCCGCCCGGGGCGCCCTGGCGGACCGCACCCGGCGGGCCCGACCGGCCCGCGACGAGCTGCGCGACATCCTGGCGGGGCCGAACGCGAAGGTCCTCGTCACCGGGTCGCTGCTCTTCTGGGCCGGCATCGGCTCCACGGGCTACGTGGCCATCCTCTTCTTCCAGCGGGTGCTCCACGCCGGGGCCAGCGCCCAGACCATCGCCGGGCTGGCCACCGGGATCCCGGTCTTCATGATCGGCATCGCCCTGGGGGTGCCGCTGAGCCGGTGGCTCACGCCGATGCAGCTGGCCGTCGGCGCGCCGCTGCTCGGCGCCGTGCTCGCCGGGATCCAGTACTTCGACACCCACCTGTGGCAGGCCGTCGTGCTGAGCTACATCGGCGCCCCCTTCATCGGGGCCTACCTCATCGTGATGGCACCGCTCCTCCTGCAGCTCCTGCCCCGCGCCGGCGGGCTGGGGGAACGGCTGGGCGTCCTGCTGTCACCGTTCAACCTGGTCAGCGTGGTCCTGGCCTACGTGGCCGCCGCCACGGTGGACGCCACCGGGAACTACCGGCTGATCTGGCTGTTCCCGGCGGCCACGGGCCTCGGACACGCCCTCGTCAACTGTTGGCTCCGCTACCCGGATCGACGCTCGACGAGCCCGGACATGGTCAAGCGGCTGTGGGAGTGGGCCATCGTCCAGGCCGAGTCGATGTCCGAGACCGGCATCGTCACCGGCCTGCTGGCCGCCCCGCTCCTCGGTGTGGTCACCGAGGACGACGCCGACAGCGCCGTCGTCGTCGACATGGCCCGGAACATCCTGGGCAATCCCTACGAGGAGGTCGACGACACGCCGGCCCTGCCCGCCGGTCCGCCTCAGGACCCGTCGGCCGGGGGCTCCCTCGGGGTGACCGGCGTCGACCAGGTGGGCGGGGGCCCGGCCGGCGAGCGCGAGAACGGCGACCAGAAGTTCGGGTGGGGTGACGACTCGTCGTCGTCCCCGTCCGACCCGCGTGCGGCGTCCCCGTCCGACCCGCGTGGCGTGACCGGCGTGCCCGCCACCGGCGTGGGTTCCCCCGTCGTGAGCGGGTCGGACCGGTCGACCGAGGGACGGAGCGGCGGATCCGACAATAGGGGAAGTGGCGGATCCGCCAGTGGGGCCAGTGGTGGATCCGACAGCGGCTCGGGGGACGGCGTCGGGGGCCTGGGCGACAGCGGCGGCCGCTCGGGAAACGGGATCTCCGGCTCGGGCGACGGCGGCGCGGGGCTGGGGAACGGGACCGGTGGGTCGGGCTCGGGGAACGGGACCGGTGGGTCGGGCTCGGCGTCCGGCTCGGCAGCAGGCTCGGCAGCAGGCTCGGCATCCGGTTCGCCGTCCGGGGTACCCGAGGAGGGGCCGCCCGACGTGGCCGACGGCATGGGGGCGAACGGCGACACCGGGGCGGGGGCCACCGACACCGCCGGCGTCGACCCGACCGACGGCTGACCGGCCGGGACGGCCACCGGGCCCTCCGGGGCGGGGGCCACGGGCTGCCCGTCCGTCGCGCCGGTGCCGACCCGGCCCGTCCCGGCGACCCCGGCTGCGACCGCCACGGCCGGCGCGGTGGGCGCGGCCGGCGGCGGTGGCATTCCGGGCAGCGGGCGCACGGAGCGGGCCTCGAGGCGGCCCAGACGTCCGGCGGTGATCCGCACGGCGACGTCGGTCCCGACCGCGATGGTGCGGGTGCCGTCGCTGATGGCGGTGCAGTGGAACGGGATGCTCCGGGTGCCGCAGCGCGCGGTGCCGAGCCCGCGTGGCTCGTCGAACGCGACGACCGTCCCCAGCAGCGTGGCCGTCCCGACGGGGACGAGGTCCTCCGGACCGGTGGGGAGTGGGGAGTTCACCGGTCTCCTCTCAGTGGACGATCTTGGACAGGGCCAGCTCGATGATGTCGGTGGCGCCCCGGTCGCGCAGCGCCGGGATGAGCACGTTGATCTCCGACTTGCGGACGACCGTCTCCACGGCGAACCCACCCCCGCCGAACAGCTCGGACACGGTGGGCGACCGCAGCGACGGCAGCACCTCGATGACCCCGGACAGCTGCTCGGCCGCCACGTTGAGCTTGACGAGCACCTTGCCCCGGGCCTCGAGCGACCCCTGCAAGAGGGTCAGGAGCTGCTCCATGGCGTGGCGCTTGTCGGGGTCGGCGGCCGACACCGGGTTGGCGATGAGCTCGGTGTGCGACACCAGCAGCGTCTCGACGATCTTCAGCCCGGCGGCCCGCAGGGCCCGGCCCGTCTCCGTGATCTCGACCACGCAGTCGGCGATGTCGGGCACCTTCGCCTCGGTGGCGCCGTAGGAGAGGCTGACCTCGGCCTTGACGCCGTGGGACTCGAGGTACCGGCCCGTCAGCTCCGGGTACTCGGTCGACACCCGCAGGGCGCCGCCCGGCCCGGTGGCCGTGGCCGCCAGGTCGGCCACCGACGAGACCGCCGACTCCGCCGGCACGGCGAGCACCACCCGGATCGGGTTGGCCGTGGCCTTCGAGTACTGCAGGGTGCCGAGCGAGGTGACCGCGCTGCCCCGCTCCTCGATCCAGTCCCGACCGGTGATGCCGATGTCGAACAGACCGTCCGCCACGTAGAGCGGGATCTCCTGGGGCCGCAGGATGCGGACGTCGTCGACCCGCGGGTCGTCGATCGAGGCCCGGTAGTCGACACTCGACGACCGGCTGACGGCGAGGTCCGCCTCGGCGAAGAGGTCGAGGGTCGCGCCCTCGAGCGAGCCCTTGGGGAGCACGAGCTTCAGCACGGTCAGCGTCCCCCGACCGTGAAGCCGACCCGGTGCGCGCTCGGCAGGTCCTCGATGCCGGCCAGGAGGGCGGCCGCCTCGAGCGCCGTGCGCGCCGCTTCGGCCCCCTTGTTGGATCCGTCGGGCCGCGACCGCACGAGAGCCTGCTCGACGGTGTCGGTCGTGAGCACCCCGAACACGACCGGCAGCCCGGTGTCGAGCTGCACCCGCTGCAGGCCCGAGGCGCACTCCCCGGCCACGAAGTCGTAGTGGCCGGTGTCGCCGCGGATGACGGCCCCCAGTGCCACCACGGCATCGACCCGGCCCGACGCCGCCAGGCCACGGGCGACGAGGGGCAGCTCGAAGGCGCCGGGGGCCCAGGCCACGACGACGGCGCCGAGGTCGCTCCCGGCCCGCTCGAGCTCGTCGAGGGCACCGGTCAGCATGCGGTCGGTGATGCCGCCGTTGAACTCCGCGCAGGCGAACCCCACGCGGAGGACGCCGGCCACCCCCGGCACGAGTGCGACGGGGTCGAGCGACGACCCGACGCGGCCGGCGGCGCGGGACTTGGCGTCGGCGGGCAGCAGCGTCTCGTCAGAGGACGTCATCGAGTCCCTCCAGGAGGTGGCCCATGCGCTCACGCTTGGTCCGCAGGTACTCGATGTTCTCCGGGGTGGGGACGGGCTGGATGTTCACCCGCTCCACGATGTCGAGGCCGAAGCCCTCGAGGCCGCCGTACTTGGTGGGGTTGTTCGTCATCAGGCGCATGGTGGTGACACCGAGGTCGACCAGGATCTGGGCCCCGATGCCGTACTCGCGGGAGTCGGCGGGCAGGCCGAGCTCGAGGTTGGCGTCGACGGTGTCGAAGCCCTCCTCCTGGAGGTTGTAGGCGCGCAGCTTGTGGGCCAGGCCGATGCCCCGCCCCTCGTGGCCGCGCAGGTAGACCAGCACCCCGCTGCCGTTCTGGTCGATGGCCTGCATGGCCCCGTGGAGCTGCGGACCGCAGTCGCAGCGCAGCGACCCGAACACGTCGCCGGTCAGGCACTCGCTGTGCACGCGGACGAGGGTGTTCTCCTGACCCCGGACGTCGCCCTTGACCAGGGCCACGTGGTGCTCGCCGTCGAGGACCGACTCGTAGGCGTAGGCGGTGAACTCGCCGAAGTCCGTCGGGATCCGGGCATCGGCGATGCGGCGCACGAGCTTGTCCTTGTGACGGCGGTAGCGGATGAGGTCGGCGATGGAGATCAGGCGGAGGCCGTGCTTCTGGGCGAAGGCCTCGAGCTCGGGGAGGCGGGCCATGGTGGCCTTGTCCTCGCTGACGACTTCGCAAAGCACGCCCGCCGGCGACAGCCCGGCGGCCCGGGCGAGGTCGACGGCGGCCTCGGTGTGGCCGGCCCGCTTGAGCACGCCGCCCGGCCGGTAGCGCAGCGGAAAGATGTGGCCGGGACGGTTGAGGTCCGTCGGCCGCGTGTGGGGGTCGACCAGGGCCTGGATGGTGGCCGAGCGGTCGGCGGCCGAGATCCCCGTGGTGGTGCCGTGGCGGTAGTCGACGCTGACCGTGAAGGCGGTGCGCTGGACCTCGGTGTTGGCCGTGACCATGAGGGGGAGGTCGAGCTGCTCGACCCGCTCGGGGGTCAGGGGGACGCAGATGAGGCCGGACGTGTGGGCCAGGAAGAAGGCGATCTTCTCCGGGGTGACCGCGTCGGCGGCCATGATCAGGTCACCTTCGTTTTCGCGGTCCTCGTCGTCCACGACGATGACGATCTCGCCCCGGCCGACTGCCTCGATCGCGTCCTCGACTGCTGAGAAGGGCATCGAACCCGTGTCTCCCTCGTGTTGTCCGGTGGTGCCTGGCGTCCGGGTGGTGCGGTGCGTCCCCGTGGTCAGGCGGGCGGGGCGGGAGGAGCCAGTTCCACCCGGACGTCGGGCCCCAGGCTAGTCACCGAGTGGACCTCCCCCCGCCACAGCGCACCGATGGAGGGCGCTCCGGGCCCTGCGAACAGCGGTCGGGCGTCGTCGCCGCCGAACAGGGCGGGGGCCAGGTAGACGACGTAGCGGTCGACCAGCGCGCGGGCGTGGAAGTCGTGGGCCACCGTGGCCCCGCCCTCCACGAGCACCTGCACCATCCCCCGGGAGCCGAGGTCGTCGAGCACCGTCTCCAGGGGCCCGTCGAGCTCGAGCGCGGGTAGCACGGCGGCACCTTCCGGCGCCCGCCCCAGCACCACCCGGGCGGGCTGTTCGCCGGGACCACGCGCCAGCGGGTCACCCTCGGGCAGACGCACGGTCAACGACGGGTCGTCGGCCCGCACGGTCCCGGCCCCCACGATCACCGCGTCGGACACCGCCCGGAGGCGGTGGGCGTCGGCACGGGCCTCCTCGGAGGTGATCCACCGGCTCGTCCCGTCCGGCGCGGCGATCCGGCCGTCCAGGGTGGCCGCCAGCTTGAGGACGACCCAGGGCCGGCCGGTCCGCCGGTGGGTGACGTACGGTGCCAATTGCGCGGCCACCACGTCGGCGGCCACACCCACCTCGACCTGGACGCCGGCGGCGCGCAACGCGGCGATCCCCCGGCCGTCGACCAGCGGATCGGGGTCGGCCATGCCGACCACCACCCGGGCGACGCCGGCGGCCAGTACGGCGTCGGTGCAGGGCGGGGTCCGTCCGTGGTGGGCACACGGCTCCAGGGTGACGTAGAGGGTCCCGCCCCTCGCCCGTGCGCCGGCGGCGGTCAGCACCGCCACCTCGGCGTGCGGGCCTCCCGGGGGCGCGGTCGCCCCGGTGAACCAGGCGGACGGACTTCCCGCTGCGGCCGGGGGCACGAGCACGGCGCCCACCCACGGATTGGGCGACGTCAAGCCCTGCACCCACCCGGCGGCCTCGACCGCCCGGAGCATCCATCCGGCGTCGGCGTCGGCGGGCGCGTCGCCGCTCAGGACGGCGCCCCGGCACGCTCGTCGGACGCGGCCCGCAGGATGGCGCCCACCGCCTCCAACGGATCGTCGCGGTTGAACACGGCCGAGCCGGCCACGAACACGTTGGCACCGGCCCGGGCGGCGTCGACCACGGTCCGCTCGTCGACGCCGCCGTCGACCTCGATGTCGAGCGCCAGGCCCGCCTCGTCCGCGGCCCGGCGCACCTGCGCCACCTTGGGCAGCACGTCGGCGATGAAGGACTGCCCGCCGAACCCCGGGAACACCGTCATGCACAGCACCAGGTCCACCAGGGGCAGGTAGGGCTCGAGCGCGTCGAACGGCGTGTCGGGGTTGGCGGCCAGGCCCACCCGGAGGCCGAGGTCGCGCATCTGGGCGCACAGGGCGGCCGTCTCCCCCACCTCGACGTGCACCGTGCAGCCGTCCGCTCCCGCGTCACGGAAGGGCTCGAGGTAGCGGGCGGGGTCGGTGATCATGAGGTGGGTGTCGAAGAACAGGTCGCTGTGGGCGCGCAACGACGCCACGACCGGGGGTCCGATCGTCAGGTTGGGCACGAAGTGGCCGTCCATGACGTCCACGTGCAGCCAGTCGGTGCCGGGCGTGATCCGCCCGACCGCATCGGCCAGGCTGCCGAAGTCGGCCGACAGGATGGAGGGCGCCACCCGCAGTTCGGGTCGGCGCGTTTCGGGGGTGGTCGGCATCGTCACCGAGCCTACCGGTGCCCCTCCGGACGTCCGGGCCAGAGCCCCGGTGCGGGCCACCGGCCGTCGATCCGGACCGCGGCGGTGCCCGACGTGGTCGGGACGGAGCCGGTGGAATCCTCCCGGCCGACGGACGCCTCCGCCGGTCCGCCGACAGGACCCGTCACGAGGCGATCCCGTCCAATTCGGCCACCGCCGCCCCGTCGAGGGCGAGTCCGGCTCCGGACACGTTCTCCCGGAGGTGGGCGACCGACGACGTCCCGGGGATCAACAGGATGTTGGGCGAACGCTGCAGCAGCCAGGCCAGCGCCACGGCCAGGGGTCGGGCCCCGAGCCGTACCGCAACGGTGTCGAGGGCGTCCGCCTGCAGCGGGGTGAAGCCGCCGAGCGGAAAGTAGGGCACGTAGGCGATGCCCTGTGCCGCCAGCGAGTCGACGAGTGCGTCGTCCTCCCGGTGGGCGACGTTGTAGAAGTTCTGGACGCAGACCACCGGCGCCATCGACTGGGCCTCGGCCACCTGTTCGCCGGACACCGTGCTCACCCCGAGGTGCCGGATCAGCCCCTCCTGCTGCAGTTCGACGAGTGCTCCGAACGGTTCGGCGAGCGAGCCCGGCTCGGGACGGTCGAAGCCCCCGACCCGGAGGTTGACGACGTCGAGCGCCTCGAGGCCGAGGTGGTCGAGATTGTCGTGGACCGCCTGCCGCAGCTCGAGGGGGGAACGGGCGTGCGGCCACCCGCCCGCGGCGTCGCGGCGGGCGCCCACCTTGGTGACGAGGCGCAGTTCCGCCGGGTAGGGGTGCAGCGCCTCGCGGATGATCTCGTTGGTCACGTGCGGGCCGTAGAAGTCGCTGGTGTCGATGTGGGTGATCCCCGCGTCGACCACCTCACGCAGCACGGCGACGGCTTCGTCGCGGTCGGCGGGCGGTCCGAAGACGCCGGGCCCGGCGAGTTGCATGGCGCCGTAGCCCAGCCGGGTGACCGTCAGCCCGTCGGCCAGGGGGAACGAGCCCCCGGGGAGTTCCGTCATGTCGACCTTCCGCTTCCTGACCGCGGCCGCACCGTTGCGTTCCGCCCGGTACACGTTACGGGTCCGGTCGTCGGCCTCCATCGGCGGCGGTGCGGACGGACCGCGCCCGGCACCCCGGCCACCGGGTCGACCGGGTGCCGTCAGGACCCGAGTCGGTCCTCCGGTGCGGGGTGCACGCCCCGGAGCCAGTCGCCGGCGGGCATCGGCCGCTTGCCCTCGGGCTGGACCTCGACGAGGTCGAGTCGGGTCCCCTCCCCCGCTCCGACCGTGAGGCCACGCAGGGACCCCGGACCGAGGGGGTGGCCGTCGTCCCCGGCGTGCCCGGTGGCCAGCACGCGCAGGCGCTTCCCCCGGAACGTCGTCCAGGCCCGGCCGAGCCGCACCACCCGCCGCAGGTGCAGGGCCGGCCGGTCCCAGTCGAGCTCGAGCTCGTGGGAGAGGATCTTGTCGGCATAGGTCGGGTTGCCGTCCTGGTCGCGCGGCACCGGCAGGCCGGCCCGTCCGTCGGCCAGGTGCTCCTCCAGCAGGCGGCAGCCGATGCCGACCAGGCGGGCCCGCAGGGCGTCGACGGATTCGTCGGGATCGATGGCGGTCGCCACCTCGGCGTAGACCGGCCCCGTGTCCAGGCCCGCCTCCACCGCCATGAGGCAGACCCCGGTCTCGGCGTCACCCTCGAGGACCGCCCGCTCGACGGGTGCCGCCCCCCGCCAGCGCGGCAGCAGCGAGAAGTGGAGGTTCACCATGGGGAGCTGGTCGAGCACGGCCACCGGCACGATCCGGCCGTAGGCCACGACCACGCCCAACTCGGCCCCCACCGCGGTGCACCGCGCCAGGTCGTCGGTGACGGGCAGGCCGAGCTCGAGGGCGGCGGCCTTCACCGGGCTCGGTACCAGGGTGCCGCCCCGCCCCCGGCGCTTGTCGGCCCGGGACACCACCAGGGCGACGTCGTGCCCGGCGGCCACCAGCGTGCGCAGCGGCGGGACCGCCGCGTCGGGGGTGCCGAGGAAGACCAGTCGCGCCATGGCCGGGACGCTAGTGGGCGATGCCGGTGCCGGCGCCACCGTGTGACGGGCGGTCAGACCTCGCGGTCGCTGCCGGCCGACACCAGCTTGGCCTCCATGGCCGAGGTGTCGAGGCCCATGGCCCGGTCGCGCAGGATCCGGAGCGCCTGCTTGCGCATCTCGTCGTCGAGGCGCTCCACCATCAGCACCCCGTCGAGGTGGTCGACCTCGTGCTGGAACATCCGACCCATGAAGTCGTCCGCCTCGATCGACAGCTCGTTCCCGTCCAGGTCGTAGCCCTTCAGCAGCACCGTCTCGGGACGGTAGATGGCGATGCGCAGGCCGGGGATCGAGAGGCAGCCCTCGTCGTGGTAGAGCTCGCCGCTCGACTCCACGATCTCCGGATTGATGATGGCCTGGGGCCCGGCGTCGTCGTCGAGGTCGTAGACGAACAACCGCCGCTGCACGCCGACCTGCGGTGCCGCCAGGCCCGCCCCGACCGCCTCGTACATCGTCTCCACCATGTCGTCGACCAGCTTCACCAGGGCACCGTCGACGTCGTCGACCGGCTTCGCCACCTGGCGGAGCACGGGATCGCCATAGGTGCGCACCGTGTACGTGGACATGTCCCCAGTGTACGGCAGGCGGTTCGGGTGCCGACCACCGGCCGGCACTCCGATCCGACCGCCCCCGGGCCCGTCAGGCGTCGGCGGGGTCGACCTCGACGCGCAGGCGCCCGGCCGGTCGTTCGACGGAGGCGAGGCCGTCGGCCAGCGCGGCGTGGTCCCCGGCGCGCACCAGGAACCGGTCGTCACCCGTCGCCGACACCTCGAGGTCCGCGACGCGGGACAGCCCGTCGGCGAACGCGGGCGCCCCCAGGCCCCGAAGGAGGGCCAGGGCCCCGAAGGGCGGCAGGCCGAGCAGCGCCCGGACCGGGCGCTCGGCCGTGGTCAGCACGCCGGGGTCGGCGTGGACGGCGGCCACCAGGGCCTCGTGGCCGGGGATGCGGGTCTGGACCAGCACCCGGCCCCCGCCGCTGCGGGCGCCGGCCACCCGGGAGGCGCGGGCCAGCACGGCCAGCGCCTCCTCCCCCGCGCCGAACCGGGGCGCCAGCAGGTGCTGGTCGATGTCGAGGAAGGCGACCAGACCCGCGTGGTCCACGCGATGGAGCGCCGCCTCGGTGCCCACGACGAGGCGGGCGCCCGCGTCGTCCACGGCGGACGTGGCCGTCACCTCGGTGGCCGGCGTACCGAGGAGGGCGGCCAGCTCCTCGGTCGCCCGGGACACGCCGATGCGCAGCGTCTTCAGCCGGGTCGAGTCGCAGACGGCGCAGACCCCGGGTCGGCGCTCGCCGCAGCGCGCGCAGGCGAGTTCCGCTCCCGACCCGTCCTGGGCGACGGCGGCGCCACACCGTGCGCACCGGGCCAGCTCGCCGCAGGTGCGGCACGCCAGGAGCCGGATGCGGCCGGTCCGGTGCAGCACGCAGACCACCCGACCGTCGGGACGGTCGAGCTCGGCGTGCGCCGCGGTCACCAGTCGCTCCGAGAAGAGCCCGGTGCGGGGGTCGTCCCCGGTGCGGTCCACCACCTCCACGACCGCCCACCCCCGGCGCTCCACGGCACGATCGGTCGTGACGACGGTCCGGCCCTCGGTCAGGGCGAGCGGCGGGCAGGGCGAGACCAGCACCACCGGGGCTCCGTCGCGGCGGCCGCGCTCGACCACGACGTCGACCGAGGACCACGTCGGGGCGCGCTCCTCCCGGTGGGCCTCGTCGTGGGCGTCGAGCACCACCGCGGCGGTCAGCCGCTCGATCGGCGCCCAAGCGGCGGCCCGGGTCCCCACGGTCACGCAGCCGCCCCGTCGCGAGGCGGCCCAACCGTCCGGCAGCCCGGCCACGGGCACGCCCGCCGTGCGCAGTCGGGCCGCCAGGTGGTCCGCCCGCTGCCGCGAGGCGGCCACGACCAGCACCCCGTCCGGTCCGGTGCGGCTGACGAGCTCCAGGACCAGCAGGGACGAGTCGAGCGCCGGGGCCAGGCGGACGACGGCCGGAGCGGTACCGGCCAGGGCGGCGTCGACCAAGGCCACCGACCCGCCACCGGGCGAGGCCGGCGGCGTCGGGCGCGACGGCACGGCCCCGAGGTCCCGCACCACGCGGGGCGGTGACGCCGTGCCCAGGAAGGAGGACACGGGGCCGGCCCAGCGCCACGCCGCCCAGTCGGCCAGGGCGAGCACCGACGGCGGCGGGCCGGCGCCGCTCCACGCCGTCAGCTCGAGCGGGTGGACCCCGGGGTCGGGGGTGACGTCGTCAGCGACGACCCAGGCCGCCACGCGCCGGCCGTGGAGGGGGACGCGCACCCGGCTGCCCAGTCCGACCGAGGCGGCCAGGGCGGCCGGCACCGCGTAGTCGAAGCGCCGGTGGATGGCCGGGACGTCGGGCACGACCCGGACCACCCGGGCACGGCCACCGCCCGGCGCACCGCCCCCATCGGCGGCGACCGTCGGGTCGGGCTCGCCGGTCAGAGGCCGAGCGCCTGCTTCAGGTCGTCCGCCCGGGCGGTGTCCTCCCAGGTGAAGTCCTTGTCGGGCCGGCCGAAGTGCCCGTAGGCCGCGGTCTTGCGGTAGATCGGGCGCTTCAGGTCGAGATCGCGCACGATGGCGGCCGGGCGGAGGTCGAAGACCTCGTCGACGGCCTTGGCGATGGCGTTCGGGTCGGCCTGCTCGGTGCCGAACGTCTCGACCAGGACCGACACGGGCCGGGCCACCCCGATGGCGTAGGCCACCTGGACCTCGCAGCGGGTGGCGGCGCCGGCGGCCACGACGTTCTTGGCCACCCAGCGGGCGGCGTAGGCGGCCGAGCGGTCGACCTTGGACGGGTCCTTGCCGGAGAAGGCGCCTCCACCGTGGCGGGCCATGCCGCCGTAGGTGTCCACGATGATCTTGCGGCCGGTGAGACCGGTGTCGGCGTGGGGTCCGCCCAGTTCGAAGACGCCGGTCGGGTTGGCCAGGACCCGCAGGCCCGAGGTGTCCAGCTCGGCGGGCAGCAGCGGGTCGATCACGTTGTTGCGCAGGTCGGGCAGGAGGAGGGTCTCGAGGTCGATGCCCGGATCGTGCTGGGTGGAGATCAGCACGGTCTCGAGGGCGATCGGCCGGCCGTCCTCGTAGGTCACGCTGACCTGGGTCTTGCCGTCGGGGCGCAGGTAGGGCAGGGTGCCGACCCGGCGCACCTGGGCCAGGCGCTGGGCCAGGCGGTGGGCGAGCCAGATGGGCAGGGGCATGAGGTCCGGGGTCTCGTCACAGGCGTAGCCGAACATCATCCCCTGGTCGCCGGCGCCCTGGGCGTTGAGCTGGTCCTCGCCCCCGGTACCCGCACGCACCTCGAACGCCTTGTCGACGCCCTGGCCGATGTTGGGCGACTGCTCGTCGAGGGACACGATGACGCCGCACGTGTTGCCGTCGATGCCGTAGGCGTCATCGTCGTAGCCGATGTCGAGGACGGTCTGGCGCACGAGCTTGGGGATGTCGACGTAGGTGGAGGTGGTGATCTCGCCGGCCACCAGCACGAGGCCGGTCGTGAGCAGGGTCTCACAGGCGACCCGGCTGTCGGGGTCGTCGGTCAGCAGCGCGTCCAGCACGGAGTCCGAGATCTGGTCGGCCATCTTGTCGGGGTGCCCCTCGGTCACGGACTCCGAGGTGAAGGTGTATCGGCTGCTCACGGGTTGTTCCATCCTCTGTGGTCTGGTCGTCGGGTCCACGGTCGGCACCGACGGTCTGGGGTGCTGCTGCTGGTGCGGCGTCCTGCGGCCGGCGTGCGGTGCGGGTCCGCGCCCCGGGTCCCCCGGGCACGGCGCACCACGCTACCCGCGGCCCGAGTGGTACCGCTACGCCGGGCGCGTCAGGAGGGGCGCCACCCGGTCCAGTACGGCGTCGGAGACGGCCGCCTTGGCCGACAGCACCACCGACGTGACCGTCCCGTCGGCCCCGAAGATGGTGACGGCGTTGGTGTCGTGATCGAACCCCACCTCCGGAGCGGACACGTCGTTCGCCACCATCAGGTCCACACCCTTGGCCACGAGTTTGGCCCGGGCGCGCTCGGGCACGTCGTGGGTCTCGGCGGCGAATCCCACGAGCACCTGGCCCGGGTGCCGCCGCCGGCCGAGCTCGGCCAGGATGTCGTTCGTGGCCTCGAGCACCAGCTCGGGGACACCGTCCGCCTTGTGGAGCTTCGTGTCGACGGCCACCTTGGGACGGAAGTCGGCCACGGCGGCGGCCATCACGACGACGTCGGCGTCGGGTGCCCGGGCCAGCATGGCCTCCTCCATCTCGGCCGCCGTCTCGACGGCGACGGCCTCGGCCCCGGCCGGAACGGGCAGCGGGCTGGTGGTCACCAGGACCACGTCCGCACCCCGCCGCCGGGCCGCGGCGGCCAGGGCGTGGCCCTGCTTGCCGGAGGAGCGGTTGGTGATGAACCGCACCGGGTCGATGGCCTCGCGCGTGCCGCCCGCCGACACCAGCACCCGCACGCCCGTCAGGTCGTGGCCGGCCGCCGGGCGGCCCCCGTCGAGCCGGGCCAGTACGGCGGCGACGATGGTCGACGGCTCCGCCATCCGCCCCGACCCGACGTCACCGCCGGCCAGGCGGCCCTCCTCGGGCGGCACCACCGCCACACCACGCCCGGTGAGCGTGGCCAGGTTGGCCCGGACCGACGGGTGCTCCCACATCTCGGTGTGCATCGCCGGGCAGACCACCACCGGTGCGGCCGTGGCCACCAGCGTGGTCGTGAGGAGATCGTCCGCCAGTCCGGCCGCATAGCGCGCCAGCAGGTCGGCGGTGGCCGGCGCCACCACCACCAGGTCGGCACGCTGGCCGAGCCGGGTGTGCGGGATCGGTGAGGCCTCGTCCCAGACGCTCGTCTGGGTGGGCTCGGACGCCAGGGCGTCGAAGGTGGCTCGGCCCACGAAGTGGGTGGCCCGCTCGGTGAGCACCGGGGCCACGTGGACACCGGCGTCGACCAGGCGGCGGCAGACCTCGACCGCCTTGTAGGCGGCGATGCCGGCCGACACGCCGAGTACCACGAAGGGGCGGCCGTCGGTGGGGCCCGGATCGTGTGTGGTCGCCTCGGCCACGGCTGTCCCCCTGTCGGACCCGTCCCGGCACGGCGGCCGGGACGTCGTGTCAGTCGGTGGTCTCGTCCTTGTCGGCGGCGATGGCCTCGGCGACGGCTTCCTCGACGGCCAGCTCGACCGCACCCTCGATGAGGGCCAGTGCGGCCGCCTCGGCGGCCTCGGCGGCGGCGATCTCCTCCGGATCGGGGCGGGAGTACGTCGCCTTGCCCTCGGCGACCTCCTCGAAGGCGATCGACAGGGGCTTGCCCGAGGCGGAGGCGACCTGGGGGGGCACGACCACGCCGATGCCCTCGCCCAGGGAGTTGTAGTAGCTGTTGACCTGCCGGGCCCGACGGGAGGCCAGAGCCACCAGCGTGAACTTGGAGTCGACCTTGTCGAGGAGGTCCTCGATCGGCGGGTCCATCAGGGTGGTGGGATTCTGGGCCATAGCGATCCTTACGACACGTAGGGGGCGGGTACCGCCGGGCCTAGGAGGCGCCCGAGCGACGAAGTTCCAGTATAGAGGCCACATCGGCGGTGGCCCGCGCGATGGTGTCGTTGACGACCACGTGGTGGGCGATCCGGCGCCCCTCGCGCTCCTCGGCCGCCCCCTCGGCCAGGCGTAGGGCCACGTGCGCCTCGTCGTCGCCCCGGCCCCGTAGGCGGTCCGCCTGGACGTCCGACGACGGCGGCAGGAGGAGGATCAGGGTGGCGTCGGGGCGGAGGTCGGCGACCTGGCGGGCACCCTGCAGGTCGATCTCGAGCAGGACGTCGCGGTCGTCGTCGAGGTCGGGCACCGGCGTGCCGTAGAGGTTGCCGATGAACTCGGCCCACTCGAAGAAGCCGCCGGCCGCGGCGTGGGCCTCGAACGTCGGTCGGTCGACGAAGACGTAGGCGTCCGCCGGCTCGCCGGCCCGGCGCGCCCTCGTCGTCCACGAGCGGCTCAGCCACAGGCGAGGATCCGCCTCGACCAGTCGGGCGGCAATGGTCCCCTTGCCGGCCCCGCCGGGGCCGAACAGGACGAAGATGCGGGACCGGTCGGCGGGCCCGGGGCCCACCGGATCGGTTCCGCTCAGCGGGCGGTCTCCCGGAGGAGCGCCTCGCGCTGGTTGGAGCCGAGGCCCTGGAGGCGACGGCTCTCGGAGATCCCGACGGTCTCCATGAGCCGCCGGGCCTTGACCTTGCCGAGGCCCGGCAGCGACTCGAGCACCGAGAGGACCTTCATCTTGCCGACGGTCTCGTTGCCGTCGGCCATGGTGAGGAGCTCCCCGAGGTCGATCGAGCCGAGCTTCAGCTTCTCCTTCACCTCGGCCCGCTCGCGGCGGACCTTGGCGGCCTTGGCCAGTGCGGCCTGGCGCTGTTCGGGCGTGAGTGCAGGCGGTTGCGGCATGGCGGGAACGATAGCGCCTCGACGGCACGCGTTCATCCGAAGTGCGTCCGGGGGGCCGACGGCCGCCACGACGCCACGGTCGTGGTCGATACTGGTGGCGTGCCGGTGATGGACCTGAACGCGGACCTGGCCGAGGGCGACGGGCTCACAGCTGCCGATCTGGCGCTCCTCGACCACGTGACGAGCGCCAGCCTGGCCTGCGGGTTCCACGCCGGTTCTCGCCCCGTGATGCGGTCGGCCGCCGAGGCCTGCGTGGCCCGCGGCGTGGCCATCGGCGCCCACGTCTCCTACCGGGATCGCCCGGGGTTCGGCCGGCGTCCCCTCGTCGTGGCCCCGGACGAACTGGCCGCCGATCTGGTGGAGCAGTGGGAGACCCTCGTCGCCGAGGTGGCCGCCGTCGGGGGGACCGTCTCCTACGTCAAGCCGCACGGCGCCCTCTACAGCAGCATGGCCGTCGACCCGGAGGTGGCCGGCACCGTCGTGCGCGCCCTGGCCCCCCGGTGCCGGGTGTTGGTGGGACTCCCGGACGGGGCCCATACCGGCCCGGCCGGGGCGGCCGGCGTCACGGTCGTGCCCGAGGGCTTCTGCGACCGTGGCTACGACGCGCACGGACTGCTGGTGCCGCGCCATGCGGCCGGAGCGCTCGTCGACGACCCGGACGACGTCGGACGGCGGGCCCGGTCGTTGGCCGTGGACGGTGGCCTCGGCGCCGTCGACGGCACGTGGGTGGCGCTCGACGTGCGGACGCTCTGCATCCACGGTGACCATCCGGGCGCCGCGCACCGGGCCCGCACGGTCCGCCGGACGCTCGAGGCGGCCGGCGTCGAACTGGCGGCCTTCGCCCCTCCGGCCGGCGGGACGGGGTGACGGGGTGACGCCCGACCGGCCGGTGGGGCGTGTGACCCCCTTCGGTGACCGCGCCTTCCTGGTGGAGACGGCGGACGTGGCGGCCGCCCACGCCCTGGCCGCACACCTCGAGGAGCTCGTGGCCGACGGCGCCGCGCCGGGCTCGATCGACGAGGTGGTCGTCGGGTTCGCCAGCGTCCTCGTCGTGCTCGACCCGGACCCCGCCCGGGCCGTCGCCGCCGCCGTCGCCGAGTGGCTGGCCGGGGTGACGGCCGCAGCACCCGCCCGCATCTCCCCGCACGCCGCGTCCCGCGAGCACGTCCTCCCGGTGGTGTTCGACGGCGACGACCTCGCTGCCGTGGCCGCGGCGGTGGGTGCGTCGACCGAGCACGTGGTCGCACTCCTGGTCGGCGCCGAGCTCGAGGTGGCCTTCGTCGGATTCGCTCCCGGGTTCCCCTACCTGACCGGACTACCGCCCGAGCTGGCCGCGCTCCCCCGCCGGGCGACGCCCCGGACGTCGGTGCCGGCGGGGTCGGTGGCGGTGGCCGCCGGGTTCGCCGCCATCTATCCGCGCGCCACGCCGGGTGGCTGGCACCTGCTCGGCCGGACGACCGAGACCCTCTTCGACCCCGAGGTGCCCCCGCACTCCCGGGTGGCGCCCGGCGACCGCGTCCGGTTCGTGGTCGCCGACCGCGGCGGGGGCGACGGGGACGAGCCGGCCCGCCCGTCCCGAGGTCGACCGCTGCTCCGGGCCGACGGGCCATGCCTCGAGGTGCTCGAACCCGGTCTGGCCACCACCGTCCAGGACGGCGGCCGTCGCGGCACGGCCCGCCTCGGGGTGCCGGTCGGCGGGACCGCGGACCGGCGGTCGGCCGCACTCGTCAACCTGCTCCTGGGGAACGGCCGCGACGCCGCCGTCCTCGAGTGCACGGCGGTCGGGCCGGCGCTGCGCATGGCCGGCGACGGGCACCTGGCCGTGGTCGGGACGGGGCGGGTCGAGGTCTCGGTCGACGGTCACCCCGCCCCCGACGGTGCCGTCCTGCCGGTGGCCGACGGCCAGGTGGTGCGGATCGGCCGGGTGGACGGTGGGCTGCGGGCCTACCTCGGCGTGGCCGGGGGGTTCGCCACGCCGTGCCTCCTCGGGTCCCGCTCCACCGACGTGCTGACGGGCCTGGGTGGCGGACCGCTGCGCACCGGCGATCGACTGGCCCGGGGCACCGCGGGTCGGATGCGGGGTCACCTCGACCGGCGGACGCGGCCCCGGGGTCCCACGCGGCTGCGGATCGTGGCCGGCCCCGACGGCGACGTCGACGGCCTGGTGGGCACCGACTGGGAGGTGGGGGCCGACGTGGACCGGATCGGGGTCCGGCTGGTGCCCGGGCACGGGGTCGGGACGGACGGCGGACCGGCGCGCCCGTCCACCCCGATGGTGACCGGCGCCGTCCAGGTGCCCCCCGACGGCCGTCCGATCATCCTCCTTCCCGACCATGCCACGGTCGGGGGCTACCCGGTCGTGGCCTGCGTGGCGTCGGTCGACCTCCCCCAGCTCGGACAGCTCGTCCCGGGCGACCGCGTCTCCTTCGCCGCCGTCGACGTCGGGACGGCGGTCGAGCTCGCCCGACAGGACGACGTCGACACCGCCGGACGGGTGTCCGGATGGTTCCCCACCCGGGCGGGCACGTAGTCTCCGGCAGCTCTCCCCGGCCGTCGCCGCCCGTCGGCACGGGGGCCGTCGACCGGCCGCCGACCGACACGCACCGGGTGGCGTGGCACGATGGGGACACGCAGCCGGGCGCCAGGGCACCCCGGACGACCGCGACGATGGAGGAGCAACGCGTGAGCGACACCGGTGACCAGCAGGACGACGAGATCTTCCAGCCCCGTGACGACGGCCAGCTGCACTTCGAGAAGGGCACCGAGGCGTGGGCCTTCCCGGTCACCGCCCCCGAGAACGCCACGCCGCTCGAGGAGGACGAGCCGGAGGGCACGGTCCCACCGAGCCCGCTGTGGGCCATGAAGGAGCGGGCCCACGGCGGCATCCACCTCTTCGGGCACCCGGCCCGCATCCGGGCGTGCGCCGGCACGGGCGACGCCGCCGTCTACGCCATCGACGACGGGCCGCACCACTGCATGATCGGTCGGCCGGTCGGGGCGACCACCGACGGCTGTGTCTACAGCCTCGTCGGTCGGGTCGACCTGGCGACGTGGCAGGACCTCGAACGGGGCGCCATCGACGGACGGGCCGCCTTCGCCGCCGCCCACGAGCTCGGCCTCAGCGGCACGATCGAGTCCGACGGGGTGTCGAACGTGTTCGACGTCGACTGGTACGACCGCCCGGACGACGTGCCGGCCGACTACCTGCCACCGGCGCCGTTCCTCACCTTCGCCGAGGACCTGCCCACCGCCGACCGGTAGGCGTCCCGGGCCCCCGCCGGATGCGTCGCCCGGGCACCGACGCCGAGGGCGTAGGGTGGTCGGAGGGACCGAACGGCGCCGCTCCGGCGTCGTGCAGATCCACCTGACCCGGCTGCCGGACCTGAGCGGTGCGGGTGGCCGATGGGAGAGCCATGGCTCCACAGGGCGAGACGCACACCGGTGGTCAACTCGACGAGGACCACGCCCCGGAGACGAACGGCCGCATGGCCATCTGTCGCCGTTGCGGATCCCGGACCGACGGCCCGGTCGGGGGCCATCATCTGCCGTCCGACGGTCAGATGGTCCGCATCCGCGAATGGCTGGCCGCCGAGGCGAGACGGGCCGGCATCCGGCGCTCGCTGGAAGCCCGCCGGGGGTGAGCGCGTAGTGGTCACCGAGCCGACGACGGGGGGCGTCCACCCCGCCCAGGTCTCACCCCATCCTGAGCACGACTCGTGCCCACGGTGCGGCAGCGCGGAGATCGGCACCGCGTTCAGCCGCTCCGACACGTCCGGGCCGGCCGTGTGGGAGTGCCACTGCTCGGACTGCCGCTTCCGGTGGTCCGTCACCCCGTAGGCGTGTCCAGGGCCCACTGTCCGGGGTCGATGGGGACACCATGGGACCCACGATGACGTGGCGGGTGGTGCTGGTGACGATCGGGGTGATGCTGCTGTCCGCCGTCGACACCCTCGCCGCGACGCCGGTCGCCGGGGCCACGACTCGCGTCGCCGGACCGTCGGCCACCGCGCCGGCCACTCCCCTCTACGGCGTGACGATCGACCGCATCACGGGAATCGCCAAGGTCGTCGGCGCGGAGGAGTCCCTGCCGGAGCGTCCGACGACCCGGGTCTACTTCGATGCCACGGAGCCGGCGAGCTACTACACGGCGGCGGTGTCGCAGCTGCATGCGGTCAGTCAGGTCATGGGCGAGCTGCTCGACTCGGGCGATGCGTCGGGCATGACCACCGGTGCGTTCCAGGCGCGCGTGGAGGACTACCTCGGCACGCTCGGTCCGTCGGTCGACATCTGGGAGATCGGCAACGAGGTCAACGGCAACTGGACGGGGCCCTACGCCACCGGTGCCGCCCGGATCGACGAGGCCTACGACGACGTGGCCGCGGCGGGGGCCGGGTCGGCGCTGACCCTCTTCGCCAACGAGTACGGACCCGACAACTGTGGTGACGGGTCCGGCGAGCTGACCCCGGTGCAGTACTCCGAGCAGTACGTCCCCACGGCCGTGCGCGACGGACTCACCTACGTGTTCGAGAGCTACTACCCGACCGAGTGCGGCAACACCTATCCCACGGACGCCCAGGTGGCGACCGAGCTGCTGGCGTTGCACGCGTTGTACCCGAACGCCCGCCTCGGCTTCGGCGAAGTGGGGCTCCCCCGTCCGGTCACCCGCCGCACGCTCGCCACCGGGGAAGCGGTCATGGCCTGGGCCTACGGCCTCGATCCGGAGCTCCCGTACTACGTGGGCGGGTACTTCTGGTGGTATGCCGACCAGGATGCGTTCAAGGGGAAGGCGCGGCTCGCCGGAGCACTGCGCAACGCCTTCGCGGCCGAAGCGTCGGCACTCGGGTAGGCCCGACCCGCGCCGACCCGGGCGGCCGCCTCAGCCGAGTGCGGTGCCGAGTGCCTCGCACTCGCGGGCGGCGACCGATCGCAGCGTGGCCACGTCGGGACCCTTCGACAGCAGGGAGCGTGAGGCGCTGGGCAGCACCGTCCCGGGTGCACAGCCGGCGAACAGGGTGCGGACCGTCTCGGTGGTGCCCCCCTGGACCCCGAAGCCCGGGGCGAGGATGACCCCGCCGAGATCGGCCAGGTCGAAGGCCGAGGGCTCGAGCGTGGCCCCGATCACCACGCCGACCGTGCCCGGAACCGGGAGGCCCCCGGTGTTGAGGGCGGCCACCTCGCCCAGCAGCTCGTCCTCCACCGACGACCCCGACGCCGTGACGGCGGTCTGCAGGGACCGACCCTCGGGGTTCGAGCTCCGGGTCACGACGATGACCCCGCGCCCGCCGGAGGCGGCCAGGTCGAGGGCGGGCCGCAGGGCGCCGATGCCCATGTAGGGCATGGCCGTCACCGCATCGGCGACCAGGGGACTGGCCGGGTCGAGCCAGGCCGACGCGTAGGCGGCCATGGTCGACCCGATGTCGCCCCGCTTGGCGTCGGCGATGGTCACCAGCCCGGCATCGCGCGCGGCGGCCAGGACCTCCTCGAGGGCGGCCATGCCCCCGGACCCCAGCCGCTCGAAGAAGGCCACCTGGGGCTTGACCACCGGCACCACCCCGGCGAAGGCCTCGACGCAGGACAGACCGAACGACCGCAGGCCCTCGGGCGTGTCGGCCAGCCCCCAGGCGCCCAGCAGGTCGGCGCTCGGATCGATGCCCGCGCACATCGGCCCGGTGGCGGCCACCGCCGTCGCCACCTTCGTCGCGAACCCCTCGGTCATGTCGTCCTCCTCATCGTCCGTCCCCGGCCCACGCCCGGCGCACCGGCCGGCCCAGTGGTGGCCGCCCCGTCGCCCGGTCCGATCCGTCTCACGGTTGGGCAACCCCGCGCAACGAACGCACGGCGCGCACCCGGTGGGCCGCGCACCACTCCCCCACCTCGTCGAGCACCCGCCAGGGCGCCCGGGGATCGCGGAAGGTGGCGGTCCCCACCTGCACGGCGTCGGCGCCGGCCATCAGCAGCTCGACGGCGTCCCGACCGGACATCACCCCGCCCACGCCGATGATGGTGGCGTCGGGATGGGCGGCCCGGACGTCGTAGACGGCCCGCACGGCGATGGGGTGCAGCGAGGGACCCGACAGGCCCCCGCCGGCCGGACCCGACCCCAGCACCGGGGCGCGGGCCTCGAGGTCGATGACCATGGCCAGCGCGGTGTTGACGAGGGTGACCCCCTCGGCGCCCCCGGCCAGCGCGGCCCCGGCGATCTCGGCCAGGTCGGCGACCGTCGGGCTGAGCTTGGCCCAGCGGGGCACGTCGGGGCCGTTGGTGGCCACGGCGGCCAGCACCTCGGCCGTGGCGGTCGCCGAGTGGGCGAACATGTGCCGGCGGTCCTCGATGTTCGGACAGCTGACGTTGACCTCGATCGCCGTCAGACCCCCCACGTCGGCGAGCAGTGCCGCCGCCTCGGCGTAGTCGTCGACCCGCTGGCCCCAGATGCTCACGACGGGGCGCGCCCCGGCGGCGACCAGACGGGGCAGGTCGTCCCGCACCCACGCCTCGATCCCGGGCCCCTGGAGGCCGACGCTGTTGACCATCCCCGCACCGGCCTGGTGGACCCGGGGTGGCGGGTTGCCCGGCCACGGCCCCACCGACAGCGACTTGACCACCACGGCGCCCAGGGCGGCGAGCGGACCGTAGGCCTCGAGCTCGTCGGCGTGGCCGGCCGTGCCCGATGCGGTCATGACCGGGTTGGGCAGGGTGAGGGACCCGACCGGCACCGACAGGTCGACGTCGCCACGGGTGGCCGCCCGCCAGGCACGGGCCACCCGGCCACGCCGCCCGGTGGCCGTGGGCCCGCCGCTCACCGGGTCATCTCTGGTGGTACTCCTGCAGCGACCGGACCGACAGCGGGTGGGCCAGCCAGTCGGCGATGCCGGCGGCGGCGGCCTTGGCCGCGGCCACCGTGGTGAGGCACGGCACCAGATGCGCCGTGGACGTCGCCCGGATGTGGAGCCCGTCGGCCCGCGGGCCGCGGCCGCGCGGCGTGTTGACCACCAGTTGGACCTTGCCCCCGGCGATGAGTTCGACGGCGTCGACCTTGCCCGGATGGTCCTCCCCCACCTTGGCCACCACCGTGCCGACGTCGATGCCCTCCTCAGCCAGCATGGCCGCGGTGCCCGACGTCGCCGCCAGGTCGAAGCCGAGGTCGGCGAAGGCCCGGGCCGCCTCGAGTCCGGCGACCTTGTCCCGGTCGGCCAGCGAGAAGAAGACCGTGCCCGACGTCGGCAGCCGGTTGCCGGCGGCGATCTGGCTCTTGGCGAAGGCCAGGCCGAAGGTGGCGCCGATGCCCATGACCTCACCGGTCGAGCGCATCTCCGGGCCGAGGAGCGTGTCGACCCCCGGGAAGCGGTTGAAAGGGAGGACCGCCTCCTTCACCGAGACGTGGCCGCCGACCGGCTCGACCAGCAGGCCCTCGGCCCGCAGCTCGGCGAGGGTGGCGCCCACCATGACCCGGGCGGCCACCATGGCGACGGGCACGCCGGTGGCCTTGGCCACGAAGGGCACGGTCCGGCTGGCCCGCGGGTTGGCCTCCAGCACGTAGGCCCGGTCGTCCTTGACGGCGAACTGCACGTTGCACAGACCGCGCACCTGCAGGGCCTCGCAGATCACCCGGACATGCCGCTCGAGCTCGGCCACCACGCCGCCCGGCAGCGTCTGGGGCGGCAGGGCGCAGGCCGAGTCGCCCGAGTGGACCCCGGCCTCCTCCACGTGCTCCATCACCCCGCAGATGACCACCTCGCCGGTGGCGTCACGGATGGCGTCCACGTCCACCTCGACGGCGTCCTCCAGGAAGCGGTCGACCAGCACCGGGCGGTCGGCGGTGACCCCGCCCTCCCGGCCGAGCGAGCCGCCCACCCCGGACATGGCCTCGACGGCCGCGACCAGGCGCTCGTCGTCGTAGACGATCTCCATGGCCCGGCCACCGAGCACGTAGGACGGGCGGACCAGCACCGGGTAGCCGACGTGGCCGGCCACGGCCACCGCCTCGGCCGGCGTGGTGGCCGTGCCGCCGGGGGGCTGGGGGATGCCGAGCCGTCCGCACAGGTCGTTCCAGCGCTCGCGGTCCTCGGCCAGGTCGATCGACGCGGGCGAGGTCCCGAGCACCAGGTCCTCGTCGATGCCGCCGGCCAGCTTGAGCGGGGTCTGGCCGCCCAGGCTCACGATGACGCCGACCAGTCGGCCCTCCCCCCGGGAGGCGGCCCGCTCGGCCTCGATGACGTTGGCCAGGTCCTCGGGCGTGAGGGGCTCGAAGTAGAGGCGGTCCGACGTGTCGTAGTCGGTCGAGACCGTCTCGGGGTTGCAGTTGAGCATGATCGTCTCGAAGCCCGCGTCGCGCAGGGCCATCGAGGCGTGCACGCAGCAGTAGTCGAACTCGATCCCCTGGCCGATCCGGTTGGGACCCGACCCGAGGATGATGACCCGGGGCCGGTCCGACGGCCGGATCTCGTCCTCCTCCTCGTGGGTCGAGTAGTGGTAGGGCGTGTGGGCCTCGAACTCGGCGGCACAGGTGTCGACGGTCTTGAAGGTGACCATGGCGCCGGTGGCCACCCGGGCGGCGCGCACGGTCGCCTCGTCGACGCCCTCCCCCAGGAGGTGGGCGAGCTGCGCGTCGCTGAACCCGAGCCGCTTGAGCCGCCGCCAGTCGCGCCGGTCGAGGTCGTCGAGCGTCATCCCCAGGGTGACCCGGAGGTCGAGGGCCATGCGGGCGTCGGTCACCTTGGCCATCTCGACGAGGAACCACGGGTCGATGCCGGTGGTCCCGGCCAGCTCCTCGACCGACACCCCGCGACGGAGCAGCGACTCGAGCTGGAACAGGCGCTCGGGCGTGGCCGTGGCCACCGCCTCGAGGAGCTCGTCGGTCGGGACGTCGTCGACCGCCGCCTCGGCGGAGTCGGCGTTGAGTCCCGAGCGCCCCTGCTCGAGGGAGCGCACGGCCTTCTGCAGCGACTCGGGGAAGGTCCGGCCGATCCCCATGACCTCGCCCACCGACTGCATGCGGGTGCCGAGCACGTCGGTGGCGCCGGGGAGCTTCTCGAAGGCCCAGCGCGGGATCTTGGTCACCACGTAGTCGATGACCGGTTCGAAGGACGCCGGGGTGGCACCCGTGATGTCGTTCGGGATCTCGTCGAGCCGGTAGCCGACCGCCAGACGGGCGGCGATCTTGGCGATGGGGAACCCCGTCGCCTTGGAGGCCAGGGCCGAGGAGCGGGACACCCGCGGGTTCATCTCGATGACCGTCTGGTGCCCGGTCCGCGGATCGACGGCGAACTGCACGTTGGAGCCGCCCGTCTCGACCCCCACCCGGCGGATGCAGGCGAAGGCGGCGTCGCGCATCTCCTGGTACTCGACGTCGGTCAGGGTCTGGGCCGGGGCCACCGTGATGGAGTCCCCGGTGTGCACGCCCATCGGGTCGAAGTTCTCGATCGAGCAGATGACCACGCAGTTGTCGGCGTGGTCCCGCATCACCTCGAGCTCGTACTCCTTCTGCCCGGCGATCGAGCGCTCCACGAGCACCTCGCTGATGGGCGACGCGTCGAGCCCCTCGGCGGCCAGGCGGACGAGCGCCTCGGCGTCCCGGGCGATCCCGGTGCCGGCCCCGCCGAGGATGTAGCTGGGACGGACCATGATCGGGTAGCCGATCGACGCGCCGATGGCCATGGCCTCGTCGAGCGAGTGGGCGAAGCCCGAGGACGGCACCGACAGGCCGATCTCCTCCATCGCCGCCTTGAACCGTTCCCGGTCCTCGGCGGTGGCGATGGCCTCCGGGTTCGCCCCGATGACCTCGACCGCGTTGGCCTCGAGCACCCCGCGCTCGGACAGGGCCATCGTCAGGTTGAGCGCCGTCTGCCCGCCGAGCGTGGGGAGGAGGGCGTCGGGGCGTTCGCGCTCGATGATGGCCGTCAGCACGTCGGGGTCGAGCGGCTCGACGTAGGTGCGGTCGGCCATGCCGGGATCGGTCATGATCGTGGCCGGGTTGGAGTTGGCCAGCACGACCCGGAAGCCCTCCTCGGCCAGCACCCGGCAGGCCTGGGTGCCCGAGTAGTCGAACTCGCAGGCCTGGCCGATCACGATCGGGCCGGACCCGATGACCAGGATCGACTCGAGGTCGTCGCGCCGGGGCATCAGGCCACCCCGCCGTCTCGACCGCCGGGTCCGCCGTGGGCGTCCATCAGCATCCGGAACTCCTCGAACAGGTAGCGGGCGTCGTGGGGGCCGGGCCCGGCCTCGGGGTGGTACTGCACGCTGAAGGCCGGGACCTCGGTGCTGGCCAGGCCCTCGATGACCCCGTCGTTGAGGTTGACGTGGGTCACCTCGGTCGCCCCCAGCGAGTCGGCGGCCACCGCGTAGTTGTGGTTCTGCGAGGTGATCTCGACCCGTCCGGTCGACGTGCGGCGGACCGGGTGGTTGCCCCCGTGGTGGCCGAAGGCCAGCTTGTAGGTGGTGGCGCCCAGAGCGGTGGCCAGGAGCTGGTGGCCGAGGCAGATGCCGAAGATCGGGACCCTGCCGTGGTCGACCAGGCGGTGGATCTCGGCGATGACGCCCGGCAGGGCCGCCGGGTCACCGGGGCCGTTGGACAGGAAGATGCCGTCGGGACCGAGCGCCAGGGCGTCGTCGGCCGTGGTGCCGGCCGGCACGACGGACACGGTGGCGAGGTCACCCAGCTGGCGGAGCATCGCCTCCTTGATGCCGAAGTCGTAGGCCACGACCCGGTAGGGACCGTCGCCCCGCGTGAGCACGTCCGTCCGCGTGACCGTCGACACCAGGTCACGCCCGTCGGTGGGCGGCGCCGACCGGGCCGCGGCCAGCAGCTCACCCTCGGCGGCCGTTCCGAAGGCACAGGGTGCGGAGCCGTGGTCGCGCAGGTGCCGGGTGAGGCGACGGGTGTCCACCCCGGTGATGCCGGCCACCCCGTGGGACGTCAGGTAGGACTCGAGGGTGCCCGTCGAACGCCAGTTGGAGGGGGCGTCGGCCAGGTCCCGCACCACCACGCCGCGGCAGTGCGGGACGACCGCCTCGTCGTCGGTCGGGTTGACCCCGTAGTTGCCGATGTGGGGGTAGGTGAAGGCGATCACCTGTCCGGCGTACGACGGATCGGTGATGACCTCCTGGTAGCCCGACAGCACCGTGTTGAAGACGGCCTCACCCGTGGCGACGCCGCCCTCGGGCAATGCGCCGAAGGCCTCGCCCTCGAAGGTGGCGCCGTCGGCCAGTACCAGCAGCGCCGGCTCCCGGTGCACGGTCCGGCTGCGGGGGCTCATCGCTGGGCCTCGGCGTCGATCACCACGGGCTCGCCGGCCAGCACCGTGTGCCGGACCCGGCCGGTCAGCGTGCGGCCGGCGTAGGGGGTGTTGCGGCTCCGCGAGGCCAGCGCGGTGGGGTCGACCGTCCAGGTCGCCGTCGGGTCGACGACCACCAGGTTGGCCGGTGCCCCTTGGGCCACCGGGCCGCCCTGGGTGCCCCCGTGGGCCGGATCGAGCTTGGCGATGGCGGCCGGCTGCCAGCTCAGCAGGGCCAGGATCCGGTCGAGCGGCAGGTCGAGCTCGGTCACGGCCAGGGCGAGGGCCGTCTGGAGCCCGAGCATGCCCGGCGGCGCCTGGTCGAACGGCAGGTCCTTCAGCTCCGGGGCGTGGGGGGCGTGGTCGGTGGCGATGGCATCGGCCGTGCCGTCGGCCAGGGCGCGCTTGACGGCGTCGACGTCGCCCCGGGGGCGCAGCGGCGGATTCACCTTGAAGACCGGGTCGTAGCCGGCGGTGCAGTCGTCGGTGAGGGTGAAGTGGTGCGGCGCCACCTCGGCGGTCACCGGCACGCCCTCGGCCCGGGCCCGGCGGACCAGGTCGAGGGAGCCGGCGGTCGACAGGTGCAGGAAGTGGACCCGCCCACCCGTCGCCCGCGCCAGCGCGATGTCCCGCGCCACCATGACCTCCTCGGCCTCGGCGGGCTGGCCGGGGAGCCCGAGGCGGCTCGACCACTCCCCCTCGTGCATGGTGCCCCCGCCGGCCAGGCTGCGGTCCTCGCAGTGCTGGCCCAGCACCACGCCGAGGCCGGTGGCGTACTGCAGGGCCCGGCGCATCAGGCCGGCCGACTGGACGCCGTCGCCGTCGTCGGTGAACAGGCGCACGCCCAGGGCGGCCAACTCGGCCATGGGGGCCAGCCGCTCGCCGGCCCGGCCGACGGTGATCGCCCCGGCCACCGCCACCTGGGCCAGGGCCCCGTCGGCCAGGGCGTAGACGTTGCGGACCGACTCGGCCGAGTCGAGGGGCGGGTCGGTGTTGGGCATGGCCACGACGGCGGTGAACCCACCGAGGGCGGCCGCCCGCGTGCCCGTCGCCACCGTCTCGGCCTCCTCGCGCCCCGGCTCGCGCAGGTGGGTGTGGAGATCGACCAGCCCCGGGGCCACCACGCAGCCGCCGGCGTCGAGCACGGTGGTGCCGGCCGGCACGTCGAGTCCCTCGCCGAGCTCGACCACGGCGCCGCCCGAGACACGGACGTCGGCGCGGCGGGAGCCGGTGGCGTCGACCACGGTGCCACCCCGGACCACGAGGTCGGGGGGGTCGGTCCGGTCAGTCATGTCGCTCGCTTTCGAGGGTGCCCTGGCCGAGGAGCAGGAAGAGGACGGCCATCCGGACGGCCACGCCGTTGCCGACCTGATCGGTGATGCGGGCCGACGGCAGCTCGGCCACCTCCGAGGCGATCTCGACGCCGCGCACCATCGGGCCCGGGTGCAGGATGATGGCGTCGGGCGGCAGCTGCAGGGCCCGGCGGGCCGTCAGCGCGTAGCCGGTCGAGTACTCGCGCATCGTCGGCACGTAGTCGCCGCTGCCCCGTTCGGACTGGAGTCGCAGCAGCGAGATGACGTCGGTGCGGTCGAGCACCCGGTCGAGGTCGTGGCTCACCGAGGCCACCGGCCATCCCTCGAGGGAGGGCGGCAGGAGCGTGGCCGGGGCCACCAGGGTGACCTCGGCCCCGAGGGCGGCGTAGGCGGTGATCTGCGAGCGGGCGACCCGGCTGTGGCGGATGTCCCCCACGATGGTCACCCGGAGGCCCTGGAAGGCGTCGGTCCCCTCGTCGCCCCCGCCGAGCGACTGGCGCACGGTGTACAGGTCGAGCAGCGCCTGGGTCGGGTGCTGGTGCCAGCCGTCGCCGGCGTTGACCACCGCGCAGTTGTCGACCCACTGGGCGACCCGGGCGGGGACGCCGGACGAGCTGTGGCGGATGATCACGGCGTCCATGCCGATGGCCTGGATCGTCTCGATCGTGTCGCGCAGGGACTCGCCCTTCTTGACCGACGACGACCCGGCGGCGAACGAGAGCACGTCGGCCGACATGCGCTTGGCCGCCGTCTCGAACGACATGCGGGTGCGGGTCGAGTCCTCGAAGAAGAGGGTGGCCACCGTGCGCCCGCGCAGGGTCGGCACCTTGGGGTTGGCCCGGCGCCCCACCTCGGCGAACGAATCCGTCACCCGCAGGACCTGCGCGATGGATCCGGCATCGAGGTCGTCCATGCTGAGGAGGTGGGTGGGGAAGCCCGTCACCGGCTCACCAGCTCGCCCAGCGACACGCCCTCGTCGGAGACGTCGACCATCTCCTCGCGGTTGGTGGGCAGGTTCTTGCCGACGTAGTCGGGGCGGATGGGCAGCTCGCGGTGGCCCCGGTCGACCATCACGGCCAACTCGACCACCTGGGCGCGGCCGTACTCGCCCAGGGCGTTCAGGGCCGCCCGGATGGTCCGGCCGGTGAAGAGCACGTCGTCGACGAGGACCACCGTCGACCCGGTGAGGTCGGTGGTGATGTCGGTGGCCGCCTCGGGCAGCACGGGGCGGAGCCCGATGTCGTCGCGGTAGAAGGCGACGTCGAGCGTCCCGACGGGCACGTCGGCGCCCTCCACCTCGGCCAGGGTCTCGGCCAGTCGGCGGGCGATGCCGACGCCGCCGGTCTGGAGGCCGATCAGGACCACGCCGTGGAGGCCCCGGTTGCGCTCGGCGATCTCGTGGGCCATCCGGGTGACGGCGCGACGCACGTCGTCGGCGGACATGACCTGGACCCGGGGAACGAACACAGCACCCCGCGGGCGGGTATGACTGCGCTCTCGTTCGGCCACGTCGTCCTCCTGTCCGTACGGGCCTCACAGGACCCGCTTCACGGTCAGGACCCGACTATACCGCGTCGTCCACGGGGCCGTCCGGGCCGCCGGCCCGCCGTGCGGGCGCCGGCACCGTCACGAGGCCGTACCGGCACCGGTGTCGCCGGCGGTCACGTCGTCCAGGGTGTCGCCGTCCCAGTCCACGCCGTCATCCGGTTCCTGGCGACCCCACCTGAGGCCCACCGTCGCCACCACGGCCGCCGCCGCCATCACCAGGGCCATGACCCACAGCACGCTGCGGGTGGCGTAGGCGAAATCGAGTTCGAAGAAGTGCGGGATCGTCCCGGCGTGGGCGGAGGCGGCCGACCGGCCCTCGGCCAGCCGGGCCGCGTCGGACACCGCCGTCGCGTGCGGCAGGCCCATCGACGTCAGCGACGTCGTGAGGTGCGACCGCATCTCGTTCACCAGCAGCGTGCCCAGGATGGCCAGACCCAGGCTGGCGGCGTAGTTGCGCACCGTCTGGGTGATGCCGGTCGCCTCGCCGTAGGAGAGCTTCGAGGCGCGGTTGACCGCGTCGGTGCTGGCCGGGCCCAGCATGAGGCCCATGCCCGCGCCGGCCACCACCACGTACCACTGCTGGGCCGAGAAGCTCAGCGTCGTCACCTGGCCCGCCCACAGCACGAAGCCCACGGCCGCCAGTGCGCACCCGAGCACCACCGGGAGCTTGGCGCCACGCCGGTCGAGCATCCGTCCGCCGATCTGCGCGGCGATCACGAACCCGGCGAAGAAGGTGAGCAGGAACAGACCGGCCTCGGAGGCCGTCTTGCCCAGCGACACCTGGGCGTACTCGGAGGCGAAGAAGAAGACGGGCACGAAGGCGAGCATGGCGATGCCCAGCACCAGGTTCTCGACCAGGAACGGCCGGATGCGGAAGATCCGGACCTGCATGAGGGGCGGGTCGGTGCGCGACTCGACCAGGACGAACGCCACCAGGAAGAGGATCCCGACGGCCACGCATCCGCCGATGGCCGGGTTCCCCCAGCCCCAGACCGACGCCTGCTGGAACCCGAAGACGCTGAGGCCCACGCCGGCCACGATGAGGGCCAGGCCCCGGTAGTCCATGCGGGCCGGGTGGTGGACGGTGGTCGGACGTGACACGGCGATGAGCACGAGGGCGACGACGGCCACGGGAACGTTGACCCAGAAGATGGCCCGCCACGTCCACTGCGTGAGGTAGCCGCCGAGCAGGGGGCCGACCGCCGTCAGGCCGCCGGCGACGCCGAAGAACATGGCGAGCGCCTTGCCCCGCTCGCGCAGCGGGAAGGTCTGGACCACGACGGCCAGCGCCGCCGGGAAGAGGAGTGCCCCGCCGAACCCCTGCACGGCGCGGAAGGTCACGATCCAGGCCTCCGCCAGGCTCCCCTTCGGCGTGAGCCCGCACATCGTCGACGCCAGCGCGAAGATCACCACGCCCAGCACGGTCACCTTGCGGTGCCCGACGGTGTCGGCCAGGCGGCCGCCGTAGGCGAAGAAGGCGGCCAGCGACAGCAGGTAGGCGTTGACGGCCCACTGCACACCGGTGGCGCTCAGTCCGAGCTCGTGCTGGATCTGGGGCACGGCGATGGAGACGATCGTCTGGTCGATGAAGGTCATCGCGACGGCGAAGATCATCGCCGCCAGGACGAGGCCCTTCGAGCGGCCCCCGCTGCTCACCATGTCCCACCTCCCCGGGTCAGGATCCCAGTCTGACGGGTCAGGCACCGTCGGGGGTACACCAGGACGTCGAGAGGAGCGGGGGCGCCGCACGGCGGGACGCCCGGTACCCCGTGCTCAGGCGTCGGTGGGCGGGCGGACCCGGGTGGACACGGTGGCCAGCACACCGTTCACGAAGCGTCCCGAGTCGTCCGTGGAGAACGCGGAGGCCAGGTCGACCGCCTCGTTGAGGATCACCGCCGTGGGGACGTCGCCGCAGACCAGCAGCTCGGCGGTGGCCAGACGCAGGACGTTGCGGTCGACCACGGCCATGCGGTCGAGGTCCCAGCCGATGGCCGCCGTGGCGACCAGGTCGTCGATCTGCTCCTGCCGCTCCCCCACGGCCGTCACCAGGGTGGTGACGTAGGGGTCGGGGGCGACCGGCAGGGCGGCCAGCACGTCGGTCGGCGGCTCGCCCTTCAGGTCCGCCTCGTAGAGCAGCGTGAGTGCACGCTCGCGCGACTGGTGGCGGGGTGCGGGGTCGCTGCTCATCGGGGTGGGTGCATGGTGGGGAGGGTGGAGGGGCAAGGGCGTGCGGGGCCCGTGCGCCAGCCGACGGTGCTCAGGCCCGGGTCAGGTACTCGCCCGTGCGGGTGTCGACCCGGACCTTCTCGCCCGGGTTGACGAAGAGCGGCACCTGGATGACGAGGCCGGTCTCGAGGGTGGCGGGCTTGCGGGCGCCGGACACGCGGTCGCCCTGGAGGCCCGGCTCCGTCTCGGCGATGGTGAGCTCCACGGCCGCCGGCAGCTCGACGCCGACGATCTCGTCGCCGAAGAACTCCAGGACGGCGTCGTCGCCCTCCTTCAGGTAGTTCGAGGCATCGCCCAGGAGGCCGGTCTCGACCTGGAGCTGGTCGTAGCTGCGCGTGTCCATGAACACGTAGTCCCCACCGTCGCGGTACAGGAACTGCATCTCCCGCTTGTCGATGATGGCCTGCTCGAGCTTCTCGTCGGCGCGGTAGGTGCGCTCGATCACGGCGCCGGTGCGCTGGTTCTTGAGCTTGGTGCGCACGAAGGCGCCGCCCTTGCCCGGCTTGACGTGCTGGAACTCGATGACGTTGAACAGGCCCTCGGGCAGGTTGAGGGTCATGCCGTTGCGGAGATCGTTGGTGGAGACGGCCATCAGACGGGTACATCCTTCGGGAAACGGGTGAGTGGTCGGCTGCCGTTGTCGGTCACGACCAGGGTGTCCTCGATGCGGACCCCACCGACCGCCGGAAGGTACACGCCGGGTTCCACGGTGACCACGGTGCCGGGCTGCAGGATAGCAGTCGATCCCGCCCCCACCGCCGGGGCCTCGTGGATGTCGAGTCCCACGCCGTGGCCGGTCCCGTGCTCGAACCGCTCGGCCCAGCCGGCAGCCGCGATGCGGTCGCGGCACGCCCGGTCGACGTCGCCCGCCACGACGGCGGGCGCCACGACGGCCACCCCGGCCCGCTGCGCCTCGGCCACCACGGCGAACACCTCGGCCAGCTCACCGGTCGGCGCGCCGCCGATGCAGAAGGTGCGGGTCATGTCCGAGCGGTACCCGTCGAAGGTGGCGCCGAAGTCGACCACCACCGGGTCGCCGGCCCGGATCACCCGCGGGCCGGGCCGGGCGTGGGGCTTGGCCGAGTTCTCGCCCGAGGCGACGATCGTCTCGAAGGCGCGGTCCTCGGCGCCGTGGATGCGCATGGCGTGGTCGAGGGCGGCGGCGAACGCCGATTCGGTCAGGACGGCGCCGCCGGCGGCGTCGTGGAGCAGGGGCAGCACGGCGGCGAGCGCGGCGTCGGCGATGGCCGCGGCGCGTCCCATGCGGACGATCTCGCCCGGGTCCTTGACCACCCGGAGCCCCTCCACCACCCCCTGGGTGGCGACGAGCGGGCGGGGCGCCAGCACCTCCTCCCAGGTCCGCACGGCGGCCCAGGTGACGTCGCCGGCCTCGAGGCCCACCGCGACGGCCGTGGAGGCGACCGCGGCCAGCGCCTCGCGTTGGGCGGCCACGCCGCCGATGCACAGCTCCACGTCGTCGGCGACGCCGGAGGCGGCCAACTGCTCGGCGGCCTGGGTCCGGTAGCGGCCGTCGGTGGCCAGCAGGGCACGGTCGCCCGCCACCACCAGGACGCCGGCCGAGCCGGTGAACCCGGTCAGCCACCGGACGTTGGCCGCAGTGGTGATCACCAGCGCGTCGGGACGGGGGTCCTCGGACAGGGCGGCCAGCGCGGCGCGCACGCGATCGAGGCGGCCGACGACGGACAGGGGCGGCAGTGGTCCGGTCGGGGCGTCGACCGCGGCGTCGGCGATGTCGGTCACGGACGTCCGGCGAGGATGCGGGACACGGCCTCGACGGCCAGCGGGTAGCCCAGTCCACCGAAGCCGGCGATGCAGCCGTCGGCCACGGGGGCGATGGTCGACGTGTGCCGGAAGGGCTCACGGGCCGCCGGATTGGAGAGGTGCAGCTCCACCACGACCCCGTCGAACGCAGCCAGGGCGTCGTGCAGCGACCACGACGTGTGGCTCAGCGCACCGGCGTTGACGATGATGGCCACGGCCCGGCCGCGCGCCCCCTGGACCGCCTCCACCAGATCGCCCTCGTGGTTCGACTGGGCGTGCTCGAGCGTCAGCCCGTGCTCCCCGGCGGCCGCGGTGGCGGCGGCCACGTGGTCCTCGAGGGTCGCGGTGCCGTACACCTCGGGTTCGCGCTCCCCCAGCAGGTTCAGGTTCGGGCCGCTGAGCAGCAGGACCAGGCCACCCCCGCTCACGACGGGTCCCGGGTCTGGCTCATGGCGCACTCCGGCCGGTCGACTCCATGTCCGCCAGGGTAGCTACCGCGTCGGCCGGGTCGATGCCACGCACGACCTCCACCCCGCGCGGGCCGTCGAGGACGAAGGTGAGGTCGCCGTGGGCCTTCTTGTCGCGGCCCATGAAGCCGAGCAGGACCTCGGGATCGCGTCCCACCGGCAGGTCGGTGGCGAGGTCGAAGGCGCCGACCACCGACCGGTGGTGGGCCACCCGGGCACCGTCGATGCGGCCGAGGCGCCGGGCCAGCAGCGCGGCGAAGACCAGGCCCACGGCCACCGCCTCACCGTGGCGCAGGTCGGTGTCGTCGTCGAACGCCGAGGCCTCGAGGGCGTGGGCCAGGGTGTGGCCGTAGTTGAGGAGCATGCGCCGGTCGCCCTCGCGCTCGTCGGAGGCCACCACGGCCGCCTTGATGGCCGCGCACCGGGCCACCTGCTCGGCGATCGGCAGGTCGGCCGTGGGCGCGCCACCGAGGTCGGTGTCGATGCCCAGGAGTGCGTACTTGGCGACTTCACCGCGGCCCGACGCCCACTCGCGCGGCGGCAGCGTGGCCAGCGTGGCGGTGTCGCACAGCACGGCCGCGGGCTGCCAGAAGGCCCCGACCAGGTTCTTCCCCTCGGGGAGGTTGACCCCGGTCTTACCGCCGATGGCCGCGTCGACCTGGGCCAGGAGCGACGTGGCGACGTTCACGTAGGCCGTGCCCCGGTGGAAGGAGGCGGCGGCGAACCCGGCCAGGTCGGTCACCACGCCCCCGCCGACGGCCACGACCACGTCGGCCCGGCTCAACCCCGACCGGGCGAAGCGGCGGCACAGGTCCTCCAGCTGGGCGAGTGACTTGGCCGACTCGCCGTCGGGAACGGTCAGCACCTCGAAGGGGAGGCCGGGGTCGACGTCGACCCCGATCCCCTCCTGGGTGACCACGACGGCCCGCCGGGCCGCCGGCACGGTCTCGGCCACCACGCGGGCCAGCTCGTGGCGGACACCGTCGCCCACCACGACCTCATAGGAGCGGTCGGCCAGGTCCACGGGCACGACCGTGGTCACAGCGTGCTCCGGGCGAAGGCGGTGGCGGCCAGGACCCGGTCGACCACCGTCGCCGGGTCGAGCGCGTCGACGTCGACGACCACGTCGGCGACCTCCTCGTACAGCGGCCGGCGGACGGCGTCGAGGTCGACCAGGGTGCCGGCGGGGTCGGCCGCCAGCAGGGGGCGTCCGCGGCCGTCGCCGATGCGGGCGGCCAGCGTGGCGGGGTCGGCGCGCAGCCACACCACGGTGTGGGAGGCCAGCAGGGCCCGGTTCTCCGGGGCCAGGACGACGCCCCCGGCGGCCGACACCACCACCGGGCCGGCACCCGCCAGGGCCTCGGCCAGGACCCGGGACTCCTCGGACCGGAACCCGGCCTCGCCCTGGGCGGCGAACAGCTCGGCGACGGTCGAGCCGGTGGAGGCCTCGACCATGGAGTCCGAGTCGCGGAAGGCCCAGCCGAGGCGGGCCGCCAGCTGGCGGCCGACGGTGGTCTTGCCGCTCCCCATCATGCCGACCAGGACCAGGCGGTCACTCATGGGCGGCGGGCACCGCCACGGACGGGGTCTCGCCCAGGGTGGCGAGGTAGCCGCTGTGGTTGCGGACGAACTCCTCGACGGAGTCACCACCGAACTTGCGCAGCGCTTCGGCGGCCAGCACCAGGGCCGTCATCGTCTCGGCGACGACGCCCATGGCCGGCACGGCGGTGACGTCGGTGCGCTCCTTGAACGAGACCGTCGCCTCCTTGGTGACCACGTCGACCGTGCCCAGCGTCGGCCGGTTGAGGGTGGCGAGCGGCTTCATCGACAGGCGGGCCACGATCGGTGCCCCGGTGCTCATGCCGCCCTCGATCCCCCCCGCCCGGTGGGTGTCGCGGACGTAGCCCCCGCTCTTCGTGGCGGCGACCCCCTCGGCGGTGTCGGGGTCGGGGTCGGCCATGCGGATGGCGTCGTGGGCCGCGGAGCCGAGCATGCCCGCCACCTCGGCGCCCTCGCCGATCTCGACGGCCTTGATGGCCTGGATGCTCATCAGCGCCTGGGCCAGCAGCGCGTCGAGGCGACGGTCCCAGTGGACGTGGCTGCCCAGTCCGACCGGCACGCCGTAGGCGATGACCTCGGCCACGCCGCCGAGCGAGTCGCCCACCTTGGCCGCCGCCTTGATGGCCGACACCATCCGCTTCTCGGCCTTCGGGTCGAAGCAGCGCACCTGGGAGTCGTCGATGGCCGGCAGGTCGGACGGTCGGGGCAGCGCGTCGTGGTGGGCCCGGGCCTTCCCCATCTGGACGATGTGGCTGAGGACGTCGACGCCGATCTGACCGAGCAGCAGCTTCGCCACCGTGCCCGCCGCCACGCGGGCCGCCGTCTCCCGGGCCGAGGCGCGCTCGAGGACGTCCCGGGCGTCGTCGAGCCCGTACTTGAGCATGCCGGCCAGGTCGGCATGGCCCGGCCGGGGCTGGGTGAGGACCTTGGAGGGGAGGCCCGGGGCGGGCGACATCTCCTCCTCCCACTTCGGCCACTCGGTGTTGGCGATCTCGATGGCGATCGGCGACCCGAGGGTGCGGCCGTGGCGGATGCCGCCGACCAGGCTCACCTCGTCGACCTCGAAGCGCATACGCGGGCCGCGGCCGAAGCCGAGCCGGCGACGGGCGAGCCCGCGCTGGATGTCCTCGGCCGTCACCAGGAGACCGGCCGGCACTCCCTCGAGGATCACCACGAGGGCGCGTCCATGGGATTCTCCGGCGGTCAGGTAGCGCAGCATCCGGTCAAATCTACTCGGGGCACGGGAGGGTCCCGGTAGGCACCGGTGGTCGACGTCGCATCACCACGGGACGATGGCGCCCGGGGCTCAGGATGAGGTGTGGAAGACATGCTCGGCCAACGTCCCGCCCCAGAAGATCGCCACAACGGCACCGGCGCACAGCGAGGGGCCGAAGGGGAAGTAGGTCTTCCGGCCCGTTCCCGAGACCGCAGCGAATACCAGGCCGAAGACCAGGCCGATCACGAAGCCGGAGAGGAAGGCCAGGTAGACGTGGACGAGGCCCAGATAGCCAACGGTGAGACCGATCACCCCGGACAGGTTCACGTCGCCGAAGCCCATCGCGTTGCCCCGGAAGTAGGGCGCGAAGAACCAGACCAGGAACAGCGCGGCGTAGGCCGAAGCGCCACCGATGACGGCGAGGAGGACGGCATGCCAGGTGTCGTCGACCGCCGAAACGATCACTTCCAGGGGCAAGATCAGCGCGACGGCGGCATACAGGAGTTTCCGCGGGATCAACCGGTGGGAGAGATCGGTGACGGACACCACGACACCCAGGGCCAGGAAGACCAGGAACGGCATGACGACGAGGTGTTGGCCGAAGCGCAGGGCGGTTGCGGCCCACAAGCCGCCGGTCACCACCGCCGCACCCGCCATGCGGGGCGTCGAGTGGCCCGAAGGAAGGAGGTGCCGCACGGGGACCGGACCGGGTTCCGCTGGAGCGGCCGTGCCGTCGGAGATCACGGGCTCGTGGTCGTGCTGGGGTGCGGGCAGCTCGGGAACGGACGGCGTCGTCCCGGCGGCCGGCACCGCACCCGCCCCCGACGACCCGTCGCTCACCGGCGAAGCGTCGGGCCCCTCGGCCGCGGCGTCCTCGGCGAGTCGTGCCTGGCGTGCCGCCCGCCGCCGATCGTCCGCAGCCCTGCTGAGATCGGCGAGCCGTTGGCCCAGCGGGTCGAGCGACGCGCCCGCTGCCGCGCCGACGATGCCGACGGCTGCCACGTACAGGGGGTGCACGTCACGCACGGTACTGGACGCACGCCCGCCGACGGGGCATCGTGGCCCTCCTATGGAGACCCGCACCGTGACCCTGGACACCGCCGACGGGAGCATGCCGCTCTACGAGGCCCAGCCCGACGGACCCGCCCGCGGGGCCGTTGTGGTGGTCCAGGAGGCGTTCGGGGTCAACGACCACATCCAGGACGTCACCCGCCGGTTCGCCACGGCCGGCTACCACGCCGTGGCGCCGCACCTGTTCCACCGCTCCGGGGCCCCCGCCTACGGCTACGACGACTTCACCGTCGTCATCCCCCACATGGTGGCCCTGACCGACGAGGGGCTGCTGTCCGACGTGCGTGCCGCCCTCGACCACCTCCAGGCCGCGGGCTGGTCCGACCGCCAGATCGGGATCGTCGGCTTCTGCATGGGCGGACGCGTGACCTTCCTGGTGGCGGGCCACGAGGCGCTGGGCGCCGGGGTCGGCTTCTACGGCGGGGGCATCGTCACGGGCCGGTCGGAGGCCATGCCGGCCCTCCTCGACCTGGTACCGGGCCTGCGAACGCCGTGGCTCGGCCTCTTCGGCGACGCCGATCCGTCCATCCCGGTGGAGGACGTCGAACAGCTACGGGAGGCCCTCGGCGCCGGGGCCGACGTCGACACGTCGATCGTGCGCTACCCGGACGCGGAGCACGGCTTCCACTGCGACGGACGGGACGCCTACCACGAGGCGTCGGCGACGGACGCCTGGCGACGGACGCTCGAGTGGCTCGACGCCCACCTCGCCCCGGCGGGGTGAGGCCCGGAGCCGAGTAGGCCGATCAGGCCGGCTGGTAGTACGGGTTGGTCCCGTCCGCGTGGTCGGTGACGTCGACCACGTTGGCGATCTCCGGGATCGCCTCACGGAGGATCACCTCGATGCCCTGCGACAGCGTGGCTTTGGCCATGCCGCAACCCTGGCAGCCGCCGCTCAGACGCAGGTAGACCGACAGCTCCTCGACGGCCACCAGGTCGGCCCGGCCGCCATGGGAGGCGATGCTGGGATTCACCTGCTGCTCGAGGACGGCGACCACCCGCTGGGCGAACGGGTCGGACAGGTCGACCTCGGGGATCGACCCCAGACCGGCCAGCGTCGGTGCGGGCGGGGTGTTCGGGTTGACGATGACGAGGCCGCCTTCACCCGAGGCGTCGGTGACGAAATCGAGCGTCGCACCCTGCAGTCGCTCGACCGCCGCCGACGGCACCACGACGGGCAGCGCGTCGTCGGGCTGCACCACATCGCCCGCGGCGGCGTCGGCCAGCGCCTGGAAGTACATGTCGTAGGTGTAGGCGCCGTCCGCCTCGCCGTTGACCTCGAGCCACAGCGCCAGGGTGTCCGACTCCGCTTCGTTGGCGAGGACCTCGAGCACGGTCGTGCGCGCTTCCGGGGTGATCGTCAGCACCGGTGCGATGTCCTCACGGTCTTCACTCATGCCTGCCATCATACGGGGGTGCCCCCCGCTCACAAGCACGTGCCCGACGACGCCCATGAATGGGTGAGTTTCGACGATCCCGACGAGGAGCGCACCTGGCTGTTCGACGTCACCTTCCTGGCCAGTGGGTGGGAGTGCATCTACGGCCACGGCTGCCAGGGCGTCCTCACCGGACCCACCCCCGAACTCGCGCAAGGGTGCTGCTCCTACGGGGCGCACTTCACCGGCCAGGAGGACGCCGACCGGGTCGAGGAGGTGGCCCGGACGCTCGGGCCCGAGGTGTGGCAGTTCCACGCCAAGGGACGCAAGGGCGTGGTGAAGACGCTGGCCGACGGGGACCTCGGGACGCGCCTGGTGGACGACGCCTGCATCTTCCTCAACCGTCCGGGCTTCGCCACCGGCCCGGGGTGCGCGCTGCACGTCGAGGCCGCACGACGCGGGGTCAGCCATGTCGAACTCAAGCCCGAGGTCTGCTGGCAGCTACCGCTCCGACGCGAGGACGAGACGTCGCCCGACGGCCGCGTCACCTCGGTGGTGCGCCAGTGGGACCGTCGCCACTGGGGTGAGGGGGGCGAGGAGTTCCACTGGTGGTGCACGGAGGACCCGGCGGCGTTCGGCGGATCCGAGCCCGTCTACCGGACGATGCGGACCGAGCTCGAGACCATGGCCGGCAAGAAGGTCTACAAGCGGCTGGCCGCCTACCTCGACGACCGGACGCGCACCGGGGTGACGGTCACGCTGCTCCCCCATCCCGCCGTCCGCCGCTGACGGCGCCTACTCGGCCAGCGGGTCGTATTCGTCGGACGTGGTGACGCGGGGGGTCGTGCCCAGGATCTCGTCGTAGTCGTCCTCGGTGGCCAGACACCAGGAGGCGTGCTTGTCCTCCGGTTCCGCGCCGCACTCGGGACAGCGGCGGTTGGCCGTGGCGACCGACCGCTTCAAGCTGCGCGCTTCCTCGAAGCGGCGATGGCGTCCCTTCTTCACGAGACCAACTCCTTGCCCCACCTGGGGTGGACTCTTCCCTGCGCACGGCGCGCCCGGGTCACCACCTGAGAACGATGCACCCAGTGTAGTGCGGCGACCACCGGACCGTGGCACCCCCGGGCGCCGCCGGAGGACCGCTACAGTCGCCCCATGGCCGACGAATTCGATCCCCGGGAGATGGTGGCGCGGTTCCGGGCCCGGGCCGAGGCGGTCCGGAACCGGGGGCTGCCGCCCATCGAAGGACCGGACCGCCAGCGCTTCATCGAGCAGGCCCGGACCGACTTCATGGACTACGCCATGCTGGGCGACGCCGAGGCGACCATCGAGGACGGGGTGCTCGTTCTGCGGGTCGACCTGCGCCCGGCCGGCGGCACCGCCACCGACTGACCCGGCGCGGTCGACACGGCGCGGTCGACACGGCGCGGTCGGCACGGCGCGGTCGGCACGCCGCGGTCAGCCGCCGTAGCTCATGCGGGTGTCGGCCATCGACAGCACGGCGTCCTCGTCGGCGGGCCCGCCCAGGCGGTCGGTGGCCGCCGCGGCGACCACCTCGCCGACGACGAGCACGTGGCTCGCCACCGGCGTCCCGGTTCCGTCGGCGCCGTCGGTGACCAGGCCGTCCCAGACACTGACCGAGCGCACCGCACAGGCCAGCCAGGCCACGGCGGCCGCCAGCACCGGCAGCCCCCCGTCGACCTCCACCACCGGCTCGCCCTGCATCCGCACGGCCGCCCCGCGTCCGTCGGTCCCGACGTCGCGCACCGGCTTCACGAAGCGGCGGACCAGGCCCCGGTCCGACCGGGCCAGCAGCGACACGCTGAACGAGCCGCCCCGCTCGATCAGTCCGCGGGTGACCGAGTCCGCCTCGACGGCCACGGCGACCAGCTTCGGCGTCGTGGCCACCTGCATCACCCAATTGCATGTCATCAGGTTGCGGTCGTCGCCGGCCCGGCTCCCGACCACGAACAGCCCGGTCGGGAGGGCCCACAGGACGCGCCGCCGCAGTCGGTCGTAGGTATCCCCGGCGGGGTCGGCCCCCGTGGTGTCACTCACGTCCCACCGGCGAACGGATCGCCGCCACCGGACTGCGGGACGGTCGTGTCCGTCGTCGGCGTCCGGCCCATCACCGCCGCCATCCGCTGCACGGCGATCCCGAGCAACGCGACCGTCCGGGTCCGTTCGGCCGCCGACTTGGCCAGGAGGGCGGCGTCGCCGTCCGCCCCCTTGTAGCAGTCGTCCCCGGCGGCCGTCCCCTCCATGTAGGCGTTGTTGAGGTCGTTGGTCAGCGTGTCGTCCGGCGTCGGGAGGTTGCCGATCCCGGTCTGGGAGTCGTTGCTCAGCAGGGCGCAGACCTCACGGATGGCCGCCGGCTTGTTGTGCTGGGCCAGCGCGAGGTCGATGTTCCTGGCTTCGACCTCCAGGTTGCCGACCGACGACCCGCCCCCACCCTGGTCGACCCAGGTGGACACCTGCTGGGCCGGATCCCCCGACTGCTCCTGGCCGGCGCAGCCGCCGAGTGCCGCGGCAGCGAACACCAGCGCGAGGACCACCGGGACGAGACGGGCCGGGCGTCGTATGTCCGACCGGCGCGCGGCTCGGGCCATCAGGCGGGATAGCCGGTGCGGTCCGGGCTCCACGCCGGATCGAGCTGACGCAGGAACTGGGCGCAGCGCTCCTCCTCGGCCTGCTCGCCGATGGCGCCGGCTGCGGACCGCAGGCCGTCCAGACACCGCAGGAACCCCTGGTTCTCGACATGCGACCACCGCACCAGGCCGGACCCCTTCCAGCCGCTCCCCCGCAAGGCGTCGAGACCGCGGTGGTACCCGACCCGGAAGCAGGCGTAGGCCTCGACATCGTCGCGGGCCAGCGAGCCCAGGGCGGCCCACGCATCGAGGGAGCGCGGATCGGCCCGCACCACGTCGGACACGGCGTGCCGCCGACGCTCCCCCGGCTGGGCCAGCGCGTCGGCGAGCGCCTGGCGGACCGCCTCGGGCTCGGGGGGCAGGACGGTCTCGGGCAGGCCGGTGGTCAGGCGGACGGCCGACGTGTCGGAGGAATTGCCGGGGGCGGACATGGCCGCCAGTGTACGACCCGTCCCGACGGCGACCGCCGCGGCGGTCCCGACGCGCGCCTCAGCCGAAGCGGACGAGGTGATGGTCCTTCTTGCCCCGGCGCAGCACCACGTAGCGTCCGGCCACCAGGTCGTCGGCGGTCAACCGCCGGGTGACGTCGTCCTGGCGGGCGTTGTTGACGTAGGCGCCGCCCTGGGTGACGGTGGTCCGGGCCTGGCTCTTCGACCCCACCAGCCCCGTCTCGGCCAGCAGGTCCACGAGCAGCGGTCCCCCCTCGTCGAGGTGACCGGTCGGCAGGTCGGTCGACGGGGCGTCGGCGAACACGTCGAGCAGGGTGCGCTCGTCGAGACCGGAGACGTCGCCGCCGAACAGTGCCGCCGCCGCCTGCTCGGCCCGTACGGTCTCGTCGGCCCCGTGGACCAGGGTGCACACCTCCCGGGCCAGGACACGCTGGCCCTCGCGCCGCTCCGGGTGCTCGTCGGTCGCCACGTCGAGCGCGCTGATCTCCTCGTGGGGCAGGAACGTGAAGTACCGGAGGTAGGCGCCGACCACTGCGTCCTCGCTGCGGAGGAAGAACTGGTAGAGCTGGTAGGGGGACGTGCGGGCCGGGTCGAGCCACACCGCACCGGACTCCGTCTTGCCGAACTTGGTGCCGTCGGCCTTGAGGACCAGGGGCGTGGTGAGCCCGAAGGCCTCGGCGTGACGCACCTTGCGGATGAGCTCGATGCCCATGGTGATGTTGCCCCACTGGTCGCTGCCCCCGATCTGGAGGGTGCACCCGTGGTCGTCGAACAGGCGCAGGAAGTCGTAGGCCTGCAGGAGCATGTAGCTGAACTCGGTGTAGGAGATGCCCTGGTCGGCCCGGGACAGGCGGGTCCGGACCGAGTCCTTGGCCACCATCTGGTTGACGGTGAAGTGCTTGCCCACGTCGCGCAGGAACGTGAACAGCGTCATGGGCTGCAGCCAGTCCGCATTGTTGAGCATCGACGCGCGCGCGCCGTCGGCCCCGGAGCCCACGTCGATGAACCGGGCCAGCTGGGCGCGGATGCCGGCGAGGTTGGCCTCGAGCTGGTCGACACTCAACAGCGACCGCTCCTCCGACTTGCCGCCCGGGTCGCCGATGAAGCCGGTACCCCCGCCGGCCACCGCCAGAGGCCGGTGACCGGCCTCCTGCAGGCGCCGCAGGTTGCACACCTGCAGCAGGTGGCCGACGTGGAGGCTGTCCGCCGTCGGGTCGAACCCGGTGTAGCCGGTCAGGGGGCCGGCGTTGAGCCGGCTGCCCAGTTCGGGGTCGGTCATCTGGTGGATCAACCCCCGGAAACGGAGGTCCTCGACGAAGTCGGCCATGCCACAGCCTGCCATGCCGGGCGCGGTGGACCGGACGCTACGATCGCCCTGCCGGCCCGACCACCGGGGGCCCGACCGGAGGGCATGGACCATGGTGAACCCGTATCTCGAAGGCAATTTCGCCCCGGTGCTCGAGGAGCGGACGGACGACCATCCCCTCGAGGTCACGGGTGTGGTGCCGCCCGATCTCGAGGGGGTACTGCTGCGCAACGGTCCCAACCCGCTCACCGTGCCCGAGGACCCGGCCGACTACCACTGGTTCTCGGGCGACGGGATGCTCCACGGCATCTGGCTCGCCGGCGGCCGGGCCACGGGCTACCGCAACCGGTGGGTACGCACCCGTGCCCTGGCCGGCAAGGTGGCCACCGTCCCGCCCCGCGGGCCGAGCGAGCCGATCGACGGCCCCGCCAACACCCACGTCGTCCGGCACGCCGGCACCACGCTCGCCCTCGTCGAGTCGGGCTTCCCCCACGCCGTGTCCCCGGAACTCGACCGTGCCAGGATCCACGACTTCGACGGCACCCTGTCGTCGCCGATGACCGCCCACCCGAAGGTCGACCCCGTCACCGGCGAGCTCGTGTTCTTCGGTGTCGACCTGTTCGGGCCGCCCTTCCTGCGCTACCACGTGGTCGACGCCGCCGGTCAGCTCACCACCACCGAGGCGATCGACGTCCCGCGGGCCACGATGATGCACGACTTCGGGGTGACGGCCACCCGCGCCGTATTCCTCGACCAGCCCGTCGTCTTCGACCTGGCGCTGGCCGCCCAGGGACGGCGGCTGCCGTTCGGCTGGGCACCTGAGGCCGGGTCGCGGATCGGGGTGCTGCCCCGCAACGGCACGGGCGCCGACATCCGGTGGATCACCATGGACCCGAGCTACGCCTTCCACGTACTCAACGCCTTCGACGACGGCGACCGGACCGTCCTCGACCTGATCCGCTACGACGCCGTGTTCGAGACCGCTCCCGGCGAAGCCATCACCCGGTCCGACCCCGTCCTCTTCCGATGGACCGTCGACCCGGCCGCCAACCGGGTGCACGAGGAGGCGCTCGACGACACACCGGTCGAGTTCCCGAGGATCGACCCGGCCGTCGCCGGATCGCGCCACCGCTACGGCTACTGCGTCCGCACCGGCGCCGACCCCGAGCACCCTTCGTTCGAGGGGCTCGTCAAGTACGACTTCGCCCGCGACGAATCCGACCGCTACGACCCCGGTGAGGGACGCTCCCCCGGCGAGCCCGTCTTCGTGCGCGCCGCCGACGGCGCGGGCGAGGACGAGGGCTGGGTGCTGACGGTGGTCTACGACGCCGCCCGTGACGCCTCGGACCTGGTGATCCTCGACGCCACCTCGTTCAGCGGGCCCCCGGTGGCCACGGTGCACCTGCCGGCCCGGGTGCCGTTCGGATTTCACGGCTCGTGGGTACCGGCCGACTCCTGATCCCGACCCGGTCGCGAACGTGTCGGGGCGGCGGCACCGGGGCCTGCGGACGCGGGTGACACCAGGTCGGGCGCCGACCATGGGAAACTGGTCCCCACGACACGGGCGCGGCCGCCGCGACCCCGGATGACGGGGCCCGTCGCCGCGCCACCCCACACCCTCCCCAACGTGACCACCGACGACCCCACACCACCCCGCTCGTCCCGGCCCTCGGGGCGCCCCGCGCCCCGACCCACCGGACGTCCCCGCGGCACCACGCCGGGAACCGGACGGCACGGGTACGACCCCCGGTTCGCCGGCCCCATCCTCGGTGGCGAGGTGGCGATCCCGTCCAAGCGCGAGATCCGACGGTCGCACCGGAGGCGGAGGTCGCGCGGCGAGCGCATCCTGCGTAGCCTGATCGGGCTCGTGGTGATCATCCTCGTGCTCGTGGCCGCCGGCTACGGCTATTTCCGCTACCAGTGGGCCCAGGTCTCCTCGGCCCCGTGCGACACGTGTGTGGCCGCCGCCAACGGCGCCCCGTACAACATCCTCCTCATCGGATCCGACAGCCGCGCCGGCGAGACAGCGGCCCAGGCCCAGGAGTTCGGCTCGACGACGCAGGCCGGAGGTCAACGGTCGGACACCCTCAAGATCATCCACGTCGACCCCGCGGCCGGCACCGCCGCCACCCTGTCGATCCCCCGGGACACCTTCGTGACCATCACCGGGCTCCCGTCGAACTCGCAGCTGTCGACCCAGAACAAGATCAACGCCGCCTTCTCCGCCGGACCGGACGCCACCGTCAAGACCATCGAGAACACCTTCGGCATCCCGATCAGCCACTACATCGTGGTCAACTTCTTCGGTCTGGAGGACGCCGTCAACGCACTCGGCGGGATCTCCCTTGACTTCCCCTATCCGGCCCGGGACATGGACTGCTCGACGGGGGTCTGCAACAACAACTCGGGCCTCAACATCCCGACGCAAGGCTGCCAGGTGCTGAACGGACCCCAGGCGCTCAGCCTGTCGCGGTCCCGGTACTACCAGTACTACACGGACGGCTACTGGCACTCGGACCCCACGTCCGACCTCGGCCGGATCGAGCGCCAGAACCTGGTGATCTCGGCGGCCATGGACAAGGCCAAGTCGACCTACGACCCGTTGCGGCTCAACTCCCTGCTGTCCTCGGTGGTGCACGACTTCTCCAAGGACGACGGCCTGACCGCGGGGGACCTGTTCGCCCTGTCCGAGCGCTACCACGCGCTGTCCGGTTCCTCGGTGCCCGCCTACGTGCTGCCGACGGAGGGCGCCGTCTCGTCCTATGCCGGTGACGTCGAGGTGGTCCAGCCCGACGAGGCCTCGGCGATGATCGCCCAGTTCCTCGGCGGCCCGCTCGGCACCATCACCACACCCCCGATCGACCAGTACGGCAACC
>Ga0302157_10000590_pt1 | contig 47288 bp, 42 predicted proteins | sample I_Bog_N3_3_FD_193502 | JGI IMG/M metagenome (GOLD analysis project Ga0302157, IMG submission 193502) | Peat permafrost microbial communities from Stordalen Mire near Abisko, Sweden - I_Bog_N3_3 | ecosystem: Environmental > Terrestrial > Soil > Wetlands > Peat | place: Sweden: Abisko, Stordalen...
GTGACGGAGTCGGTGGTCCCGGTTTCGGGGGCGGCGGTCCCGTTCTGTCGGGGACCGGCCGGCGACGCCACCGGGGGAGTGGCACGCCGGTCGGCGAGGACGGCGGTGACGGCGTAGACGGCGCCCGCGCCGACCAGTCCGACGGCGACCACGAGAACGATCCGTCGGATCAGGCGCCGGGCCCGTCGGCCGGCCTGTTCCGCCCGTTCCGCCACGTCCAGTGCACGCTGGGCGGTGTCCAGCACCTGTTGCATGGTGGCCAGATCGACGTGGGCCTCGTCCAGGAAATCAGCGACGGTCATGACCCACCGTACCGGGTGGCCAGGGCGGCGAGCGTGGCCTCGCAGCCGTCGGCACAGTCACGGATCACCTCGGCCACCGGCCGGCTGGCCGTGATGCGGCCCGCCACCTGGCCGGACAGGGGGATGCCGGCTTCGAGGTCGCCGCCGAAGTACAGGTCCCGCACGCTGCCGAAGGACCCCATGGCGTTCCGTTCGTGGTCGAACTCGAGCGCCGACGTCCGTCCGGTGCGGAGGGCCCGCAGGCCGGGCGACGTGTGGCTGTTGAGGAACACGGTGTCGGTCTCCGTGGCGTCGATGACCGCCTGCTTCCAGTTCGGGTGGACCGGGGATTCGACGGTCGTCAACATCACCGTCCCGAGCTGGACGCCCTCGGCGCCCAGGGCCAGCGCGGCGGCCATGGTGGGCCCGTCGAGGAAGCCGCCCGCGGCGATCACCGGCACGTCGAACTCGGACGTCACCGACGGCAGCAGCACCATGGACGACACGGGGCGCGGGTTCTTGAAGCCGCCGCCCTCGCCCCCTTCGACGACGAGGCCGTCGACGCCGGCCGCCACGGCCTTGGCCGCGGCCCGCAGGGTCGGGACCACGTGGAAGACGGTCAGGCCGGCATCCTTGAGCCGGGCCGTGTACCTCGTCGGGCTGCCGGCCGACGTGGTGACGAACCGCACCCCCTGGCTGACGACGAAGTCGACGATGACGGTCGGGTCGGAGACGAACGCCTGCGCGATGTTGACGCCGAAGGGCTTGTCGGTCAGGTCCTTCATCTTGGCGATTTCGTCGCGGACGGTGTCCAGCTCACCCGACGAGGTCTCGATGATGCCCATGGCGCCGGCGTTGGAGACGGCCGCCGCCAACCGGGAGCGGGCGATCCACCCCATCGGGGCCTGGACGATGGGGAACTCGACGCCGAGGAGCTCGGTGACGCGGTTGGTGAGCATGCGGGCATCTTGGCACGGGGTCCCTCGCCGTTCGCCGCCCCGCATCGGCCCGCCCCAGGGAGGGGCCCGTGGGCCCGGGGGTCAGGTCGTCGGGTCCGCCGCGGCCCGGCCCTCGGCCGCGGCGACGCTCCGCTCCTCGACGCTTCGGCTGGCGACGCCGAAGATGAGGCGCACGACGACGGCGATGACCGCGAGGTCGGCCAACATCTGCACCGTCGTCACCAACCGGGCCAGGTCGGTGTGCGGGGTGATGTCGCCGAACCCGACGGTGGAGAACACCGTGACGGTGAAGTACAGCGCCGTCATGTGGCTCATGGCGCCCCCGACGAAGGTGCGCGGGTCCGAATTGGACATGTTCAGGTAGATCCAGGCGAAGAAGACGAGGAAGAGGGGGATGACGATCGCCATCGCCACGCCGGCCCGGAGCATGGGGTGCTTGGCCTGGGCGATCCCCCGGATCTCGAAGAGGAGGACGGCGATGAACACGGCCGTCGCCACGCCGAGCCGGGCCATGACGCCGACGTCGCGGATGAGGCTGTGGTTGGTGTGGAGGTGTCCCACCGGGACCAGGAAGTACACGGCGAGGAGCACTCCGGCACTCAACAGGGCGCGCAGTACGGTCGCCAGGAGTTCGCGGTGCTCGACGTCGCCGATGCCGACGATGGAGGAGGTGGCCACGGGCCAAGCCTGTCAGGCCGGGGATCGGTGGGGACGGACCCAGGGATACCGTCACGCTGCCGTGGGTCCGGGGTTCAGCCCCGCGTCGGGTCGGCGAGGTAGGCCACCAGGCGGTCCCGACGGCGTGCCACCAGCCACAGCGAGGCCCGCTGCCCGAAGTAGGCGGCGCCGATGGCGATCACGCAGGCCAGTGCGATGCCCAGTCCGAGATCGTTGTCGGGCAGCTTCGAGGTCAGGCCCTTGGGCGAGGTGAGGCCCCAGATCAGCAGTGTGGGGGCCAGGAACACGATGGTGAGGGCCGGCACCACGGCATAGGGGAGGAGCACCAGCGTTCCCCATCGGCCCAGCATCGGCCACCACCGGCGCCGGTGCTCCCACCGGTACCGGACGGGGATCGGGTGGTACGGGAAGAGCACGCCCAGCCACGCCGACACCCCGAGGACGCCGAACGGGATGACGCCGATGGCCACCGCCGAGTAGACGACCACCACCCGGTCGGGGGCCCCGATCCCGTCGATGAACGCGATGAGCAGGCACACCGGTGCCACGACCAGCCAGAGCAGGAACCGCCGGGCCCGCAGGATCCGGTGGAGGACGTGGGGCTGGTCGATGGCCGCCAGGGTCCGCACCGTGTCGCAGGCGAGCACGTTGGTGGCGGGTACGTCGGAGTACATCCAGCTGGACAGGACGAAGGCGAAGGCGAGGCTGCCGTGGAGTTCGAACAGCTGGTCGCGCAGCGAGGTCGGGAGGAAGAACCAGGCCGAGCTCATCAGCGCGGCGTTGACGGCCACCGTGAGGAGGGTCTCGAACGGGGGGTGCGTGATGCGGTGGAACTCCGACCTCATGGCCTCGGCGGTGGTGGCCGGAAGGCGGGACGCCACCGTCGGCTCGTCGACCGACGCCGGATCGGAGGGGGCGGACGACATCGGCACGAGGCTACACACCGCCGGACCCGGCCGGGGGTGGCCATCGGTGGCGCCGGCGGAGGGCCGACGCGAAGATGCGGGCATGGTGATCCGAGACGTGGGGAGGGGACCAACGTGACCGACGGACCGGAATTCTTCGAGGGCGTGGGCCGTATCCCGTTCGCCGGTCCCGACTCCGACGACCCGTTCGCCTTCCGGTGGTACGACGCCGAGCGGGTGGTGGCCGGTCGGCGGATGGAGGACCACCTGCGGATGGCCGTCTGCTACTGGCACAGCTTCGTGTGGCCGGGTTCGGACGTCTTCGGCGTCGGCACCTTCGATCGGCCGTGGGCGTCGGCCGGGGTGGATCCGATGGAGGGTGCCCGGGCCAAGATGGCGGCGGCCTTCGAGTTCATGGCCAAGCTCGGCCTGCCGTTCTTCACCTTCCACGACCGGGACATCGCACCGGAGGGTGTCACCCCGGCCGAGACGGCGGCCCGACTCGACGCCATGGTGGACGAGGCGGCCGGCCACATGGAACGCACGGGTGTCCGCCTGCTGTGGGGGACGGCCAATCTGTTCTCCCACCCCCGGTACGCGGCCGGCGCGGCCACCAATCCCGATCCCGAGGTGTTCGCCGCCGCCGCCGCCCAGGTGGGGCAGGCGCTGGAGGCCACCAAGGCCCTGGGCGGGGCCAACTACGTGCTCTGGGGCGGGCGGGAGGGCTACGAGACGCTCCTCAACACCGACCTGGTCCGGGAGGAGGCGCAGCTGGCACGGTTCCTCCACCTGGTGGTCGAGCACAAACACCGGATCGGCTTCGAGGGGACGATCCTGGTGGAGCCCAAGCCGGCCGAGCCCAGCAAGCACCAGTACGACCACGACGCCGCCACCGTGGCCGGGTTCCTGGCCCGCCACGGCCTGTCGGGCGAGGTCCGGCTCAACCTCGAGGCCAACCACGCCACTCTGGCCGGCCACAGCTTCCACCACGAGGTGGCCACCGCCACGGCCGTCGGCCTCCTGGGCTCCATCGACGCCAACCGCGGTGACCCGCAGAATGGCTGGGACACGGACCAGTTCCCCAATTCGGTCGAGGAGTGCGCCCTCGCCCTCTACGAGATCCTGGCTGTGGGCGGCTTCACCACCGGAGGGATCAACTTCGACACCAAGCTCCGTCGCCAGTCGGTGGCGAGGGACGACCTCTTCCTCGGCCACATCGGCGCCGTCGACACCATGGCCCGCTCGCTACTGGTCGCCACGTCGCTGGTCGAGTCGGGCGACCTCGCCCGCTTCCGGTCGGACCGCTACGCCGGGTGGGACGGGCCGCTCGGCACGGCGGTGCTGACCGGGGACGCCACCCTGGACTCGCTGCGCCGGACGGTCCTGGCCGAGGGCCTCGACCCGGTACCCCGCTCGGGCCGTCAGGAACTCCTCGAACACGTCGTGAACCGCCATGTGGAGCGGGCCCGGTGACGCCGCCCGACGCCGCCTCCACCCCCGAGCGGGGCGTCGACGAGTCGACACCCGCCCCGGACAGCCCGTTCGCCCGGGCCGCCCGGCGCGTGGCGGCCGGGGCCGACCACCACGCGGAGGCCCGGGCGCTCGTGGACGCCATGACCCTGGACGAGCAGCTCTGGTGCCTCGACGGCGACCTCGACTTCTGGGACGGGGTCATCGACATGGTGGCCGGCGGCTACCACACCCACACGTGGCCGGCGGCGGCCGTGCCCCGGCTCGGTATCCCCGGCATCGCGTTCGCCGACGGCCCCCGGGGCTGCGTCATCGGCGCCGCCACCTGCTTCCCGGTTTCCATGGCACGCGGGGCCACCTTCGACCCCGGACTCGAGGAGCGGATCGGTCGGGCCATCGGGGCCGAGCTGCGCACCATGGGTGCCACGTACACCGGCGCTGTGTGCATGAACCTGCTGCGACACCCCGGCTGGGGGCGGGCCCAGGAGACGTACGGCGAGGATCCCCACCATGTCGGGGCGATGGCCGCCGCGCTGGCCCGGGGGCTGCAGGACCACGTCATGGCCTGCATGAAGCACTTCGCGTGCAACTCGATGGAGGAGGCCCGGTTCCGGATCGACGTGACGGTCGACGAACGGGCGCTCCACGAGGTGTACCTGCCACATTTCCGCACCGTCGCCGACGGAGGGGTGGCATCGGTGATGTCCGCGTACAACTCGGTCAACGGTGAGTGGTGCGGTCAGAACTCCGAGCTGCTGACCGCCGTACTCCGCACCGAGTGGGGGTGGGACGGATTCGTGACGTCGGACTTCATCGCCGGGCTGCGCGACCCGGTGCTGTCGGTCACGGCCGGTCTCGAGATCGAGATGCCCTTCCGACAGCAGCGGGCCCACCACCTGCCCGACGCCGTCGCCGACGGTCGCCTCGAGCGTTCCGACATCGCCGCCCGGGTCGAGGCCACGGTGGCCACCCTCCTGCGGTTCGCCTACGTCTTCGACCACACCCCGGACCGGTCGGTCCTCGCCTCGCCCGGACACCGGGCACTGGCCCGGGAGGCCGCCGCGGCGTCGATGGTGCTGCTCCGCAACGAGGGCGGCCTCCTGCCGGTGCCGTCCGACCTGGGCACGGTGGCCGTGCTCGGCCGGCTGGCAGCGGTGGCCAACCTGGGTGACGGCGGGTCGAGCGACGTCTACCCGCCGGAGGTGTCCACGCTCCTCGACGGCGTCCGCGACGCCTTCCCGTCGGCGGCCGTCGTCCACCACGCCACCGATGCCCTGGTGGCGGAAGGCGCCGACCTCTGCGTCGTGGTGGTGGGGTGCACGAAGAACGACGAGGGTGAGTTCATCGACCTGGGGACGAGTGAGGCCATGGCGGACATGTTTCCCCCTCCTCCCGAGGCCCCGGCCGCCCCGGCCGCCCCGGCCCCGTCCACGCCTCCCGACGTAGTGACCGGGACGGCTCCGACCGACCCGCCGGCCCCGTCCACGCCTCCCGACGTAGTGACCGGGACGGCTCCGACCGACCCGCCGGCCCCCGACCCGCCGGCCCCCGACCCGGGCGGGTCGTTCGCCCCGGGCGGCGACCGGAGGACCCTCCGTCTCAGCAGTGACGACGAGGGGCTGGTGGCTGCGGCCCTGGCGGCCAACCCCCGGACCGTGGTGGCGGTCATGGGCGGTTCGGCCGTCGTCATGCCCTGGCTCGACCGGGTCCCGGCGACACTGCTCGTCTGGTACCCGGGCATGGAGGGTGGCCGGGCCTTCGGCGACGTGCTGACCGGGGTCGTCGAGCCCGGCGGCCGCCTACCGTTCGCGCTTCCTGTCGACGAGGCCGACCTCGTCCCGTTCGATCCCGACGCCGGATCGGTGGTCTACGACCTCTTCCACGGGCAGTGGAAGCTGGACCGGGACGGCGTAGTGCCGCACCGGCACCTCGGTGCCGGTCTCGGCTACACCTCGTGGTCCGTCGACGGCACATCGGCCCGGGTGCAACCGGACGGCCCGGGACGCGGCGTCACGACCGGACGGGTGACGGTGGACGTGGCCAACACCGGCGACCGGGCCGGTTCCACGGTGGTCCTCTGCTTCGCCGGGTTGCCCGGATCGTCCGTCGATCGGCCCTTCCGGCGTCTCGTGGCCTTCGCCCGGGTCACGCTCGACCCCGGTGCCCGGGAGCGCGTCGACCTGTCCTATGACCTCGCCGACCTGGCCGTTCGGCGCGAGGGTGCCTGGTGCCAGGAGCCCGGTCGTTACGAGCTGACCGTCGGCACCGACGCCGGCACGCCCGTGACCACCCTGACCGTCGACCTGCCGGGTCCCGGCTGAACGTGCCGCTCGTCCTGGGAGTGGACAGCTCCACCCAGTCGACGAAGGTGGAGGTACGCGACGCCGACGACGGCACGCTGGTGGGGTCCGGCCGGGCACCGCACCCCGCGGTCCGCCCGCCCCGGTCCGAGCAGGACCCCGAGGCGTGGTGGGAGGCGCTGCGGCTGGCCGCCGCCGAGGCCACGGCTGACGGGTCCCTCCGGGTGGCTGCGGTGTCGGTGGCCGCGCAGCAGCACGGCATGGTCGTTCTCGGCGGGGACGGCCGTGTCCTCCGTCCGGCCAAACTGTGGAACGACACCGAATCGGCGGCGGAGGCGGAGCGCCTGGTGGCCCGGCTCGGGCCGGAGGCGTGGGCCGCCCGGACCGGGTCGGTCCCGGTGGCCGCCTTCACCGTGACCAAGCTCGCCTGGCTGGCCCGCCACGAGCCGGAGACCGCCCGGGCGGTCCGGTCGGTACTGCTGCCCCACGACTACCTGACCCTCCGCCTGACCGGGCGTCGGGTGACCGACCGCGGCGACGCATCGGGGACCGGCTACTTCGACCCGACGGCGGGGGTGTGGCTGTGCGACCTGCTCGACGACGTGGTGGGGCCGGCCGACTGGGGCGCCCGGCTGCCGGAGGTGCTCGGGCCGTCCGAGTCCGCCGGGCCGCCGAGCCGGGACGGGTCGGCGGGGCTCGACATCGGGACGTTCGAGGTGGTCGGCCCCGGCACCGGCGACAACATGGCGGCGGCCCTCGGGATCGGACTCGCACCGGGCCAGGCCTGCCTGTCCCTCGGGACCTCGGGGACCGTCTACGCCCGTAGTGACCGGCCCGTCGCCGATCCGACCGGGACGATCGCCGGATTCGCCGATGCCACGGGCGGCTACCTCCCGCTCGCCTGCACCCTCAACGCCACCCGGGTGACCGGGACGGTGGCCGGTCTCCTGGGCGTGACGGACGCGGGGCTGGACGACCTCGCACTGGCCACGGCCACCGGCTCGTCGGGGCTCACCCTCCTGCCGTACTTCGACGGGGAGCGCACACCGGACCGCCCGACGGCCACGGGCGTCATCGCCGGCCTGCGCTCCGTCGCCACCCGCGAAGGACTGGCCGCCGCCGCCTTCGAGGGCGTCGTGTGCGGTCTCCTCGACGCCCTCGATGCGCTGGCGCGGGAGGTGACCGTGGGGGACGGCCCCCTGTTGGTGGTGGGCGGCGGGTCGCGCTCGGCCGCGTACCGGCGTGCCGTGGCGGACCTGTCCGGTCGGCCGGTGCTGGTGCCCGATCTCGACGAGGCGGTGGCCACCGGCGCGTGCGTGCAGGCGGCGGCGGCCCTGTCGGGGCGCGATCCCGACGAGGTGCGCTCGGGCTGGGGGATCGGCGGCGCCACGTCGACCTCCCCCGACCCGGAGGTGGACGCGGCCGGGATCCGTCGGGCCTACGCCACCTTGCGCGGCTGAGCGACGGGCACGGTACCGGCTCCGTTCGGGTGCCCGTCCGTCGGTAGGGTGCAGGGATGCCCCGCGTCGTGCTGGCCCCGGACAAGTTCCGGGGCACCGCGACCGCTTCCGGGGCCGCGGCGGCGCTGGCGGGAGCCGCCACCCGGCTCGGCTGGGAGGCGGAGGCCATTCCGCTGTCCGACGGCGGCGAAGGCCTGCTCGAGGCGTGCGCCGTGGTGTGCCCCGAGGAGGAGTCGACCGTGGTCACGGCGCCGGACGGGTCGCCGGTCACCGCCCGGTGGCGGATCGGGGACCGGCTGGCGGTCGTGGAGTCGGCGCAGGCCTCCGGCCTGTCGCTCGTGGGCGGTTCCGAGGGCAACGACGCGATGACGGCCACGTCCCGGGGGACCGGCGAACTGCTGGTGGCTGCCGCGGCCCGAGTGGGGTCGGGTGGGACCGTCGTGGTCGGCCTCGGGGGGTCGGCGACCACCGACGGCGGCCTCGGGGCCCTCGAGGCCGTCGAGTCGGCCGGGGGACTGGCGGGGGTGCACCTGGTCGGGGCCTTCGACGTGGCGACCCACTTCGTGGACGCCGCCCCGCTGTTCGCCCCGCAGAAGGGGGCGGACGCCGACCAGGTGGCCGCGCTGGCCAGCCGGCTCGAGGCGCTGGTCGACCGCTACCGGTCGCGGTACGGCGTCGACGTGCGCGACCTGGCCGGGTCGGGTGCGGCCGGCGGCCTCGGCGGCGCACTGGCCGTACTGGGTGCCGAGCTCCGCTCCGGCTACGCCCTGGTGCACGACCTGGTGGGACTCGGCCCGGCCCTCGACGCGGCCGACCGGGTGGTGACCGGCGAGGGGGCGCTCGACGCCACGTCGTTCGCCGGCAAGGTCGTGGGCGGCGTCGTCGGCGACGCCCGGGACCGCGGCCTCCCCACCCTGGTGGTCGCCGGGAGGTGCAGCGACGAGGGGGCAGCCCGGGCCAGGGACGCCGGATGCGACGTGGTCTCGCTCACCGAGCGATTCGGACCACGACGGGCGACGGCGGAGACCGACGCCTGTCTGGCCCGGGTGGCCTCCGACTGGCTGGACACACCCGTCGGGGACGGCTGACCCTCGGGGCAGAGGGGCAGAGGGGCAGAGGGGCAGAGGGGCAGAGGGGCAGAGGGGCAGAGGGGCAGAGGGGCGGGACCGCTCCGATCGCTCCTCCGGCACCTGGGGGCCGGGCCGGGTGTGCTGCTACCATCGGGTCAGCAACATGAAGTCCCCGGGCGGGGAAGCCGGTCGAATTCCGGCGCTGGTCCGCAACCGTAGGCGGCACATCGGGACCCCGAGGGGTCGGTGCCGCGAGTCGGGATGCCGCCCTGGAACTTGATGAGTCCCGCCCGTCGAGAACAGCGGCACGGACTCGGTCATCGGAGCCAGCGAATCCTCCGGTGCTCCCGGGTCATGGCCCGGAATCGAGTAGCCCGATGTCCATCACCAGGCGCCGCCGGTCGGCAGCTCCCGATGGAGACACCAGCCGGTCACCGCGGGTGGGCCGCGTCCGTGGCCGGCGGCGGTTCGCCCGGGGTGCCCTGGTCGTCGCCGCCGGCACGGCGGCCCTCTCGCTGGCCGGGCCCCTCGCCCTCCGGCCCTTCGCCGACGCCGCCCACGCCGCCGGTTCGGCCGGGGAGGTCTCGGTCGCCTTCGTGCTCGACTTCGGTGGCTCGTCCGGCGACCAGGTGGTCGGGTGCGTGACGGTCCCCTCGAGCGACACCCGGTACGACGCGCTCGCCGCCTTCGTCCAGGAGAAGGGCCTGACCCAGCCGGGTTACGCCCCGAGTGGACTGCTGTGCTCGATCAACGGTGTCCCCAGCAGTGGTTGCGGGCAGGTCATCGACGGCGGCTACATCTACTGGGCCTACTTCACGGGGGGAGCGCACGGCTGGGTCTACTCCTCCACGGGGGCGTTCGGCACCGTCGGGACGGACGACGTCGAGGGCTGGCGATTCGAGAACCCCGGGTCCGGCAACCCGGGCGACCCCGGCCCGCGCACCGCTCCTCGCTACAACGCCATCTGCGGCTCGACGACGCCCACGACCCTCCCGACCGGTGGGTCCGGGGGCGGTGGCGGTGGCCATGGCGGTGGTGGCGGTGGTGGTGCTGGTCAGGGCCGTGCGCATACCGCGACCCACTCCCGCACGCCGGGTGGGGCGGCCGCCGCCTCCGGCGGCCCGTCCACCACGAGTTCGTCGCCCACCCCGTCGTCGACTGCGCCGTCGACCACCACGTCGACCGTGTGTCCGAACCCCACAACCTCGTCAACCACAACCTCGTCGACCACCTCGACGCCCCCCACCTCGTCGGCCGCCGCCTCGTCCACCACGACGTCGACCACCTCGACGACCCCGTGCCCGGACACGGCCACGTCGTCCCCGGACACGTCCGTCACGACCGATCCCACGGTGGGACTCGCCAACACGCGACACGCCTCCTCCGGGGGATCGGGACCGGGCCCGGACCCGATGATCGTCGGTGGCCTGCTGATCGCCGCCCTGGCCATCGCCGGATACACCCGGTGGCGGAAGCGTCCCCGCACCCCATGAGGAGCCGGCCCGGATGAGCCGCCCGACCCTCGCCGGCCCCGGGCGACGGGGCCTCCATCCCGGTGCCTGGTGGCTGTGGGCGGCCTGCCTGGCCGGCGCCGCGTCACGGACCACGAACCCGATCCTGCTGCTCCTGCTGGGCGCCGTGGTCCTGTACGTCGCGGCGGCCCGCCGGACGGACGCCCCCTGGTCGCGGTCGATCGTGGTGTTCCTCCGGCTCGGACTCGTCGTCATCCTCATCCGGGTCGTCCTGGTGATCGTCTTCGGCAACCGGCTGCCCGGGCACGTCCTGTTCACGCTGCCGCACGTACCCCTGCCGTCGTGGGCGGCCGGCGTGAGCATCGGCGGCCCGGTGACCGCCGAGGCCGTCCTGGCGGCGGTGGTGCAGGGCCTCCGGCTGGCCGTGGTGCTCGTCTGCTTCGGCGCCGCCAACTCGCTGGCCAGCCCCTACCGCCTCCTGCGCTGCCTGCCGGCCGTGCTCTACGAGGCCGGCGTGGCCATCACCGTGGCGCTGTCCTTCGCCCCGGAGCTGGTGATGGCCATCACCGACGTCCGTGCCGCCCGTCGGCTGCGCGGCCGCCCCGTCCGTGGACTGGCCGGATTGCGCGGCACGGCGGTGCCGGTGCTCGAGCGCGCCCTCGACCGCTCGCTGCAGCTGGCGTCGTCGATGGACGCCCGCGGCTACGGCCGGCGGGTGGCCGTGGCCCGCGGGGTGCGCCGCACGGCGACCGGGGCGACCGCCGGTGGGCTGCTGCTGGTGGTCGCCGGTGTCTACGGCGTCCTGGTGGCGGGCTCGCTGCCCGGGGGCGGCATCCCGTTCGTGGCCGTCGGTGCCGTGCTGGTGGGGGCCGGACTGGCCACCGGGGGTCGCCGGACCAACCGGACGAGGTACCGACCGGACCCGTGGGGCCTGCCCGAATGGCTGGTGGCGGGCTCGGGGGTGGTGGCACTGACCTCGCTGGTGGTCTCCGGCGTCCTCGGCGTTCCCGGACTCGAGTACGTACTGTCGCCGCTGCGCCCGCCGACCCTGCCGGTGGCGGCCGCGGTCGGGATCCTCGTCGGACTGGTGCCGGCCTGGGCCGCGCCGGTGGAGCGCACGGCACCCGTGACCCGGGTCACCCCGAGGACCCGACCGACCGATGGGGCGGTTCCCGGAGCGCCCGCGCCGGTGGTGACCCCGACCGTCGTCCGCGGAAGGACCGTCGCATGATCCGGTTCGAGGACGTCACGTTCAGCTACGACGGTGCCGACCGTCCCACCCTCGACCACGTCGACCTGGTCGTGGGGGAGGGTGAGCTGTGCGTGGTGGTCGGACCCACCGGGTCGGGCAAGACGACACTGTTGCGCGCCGTCAACGGACTGGTGCCCCACTTCACCGGCGGCCGACTCTCCGGCGAGGTGCTGGTCGACGGCCGGTCCACCCGGGAGTTCCCCCCGCGCGAGCTGGCCGACGTGGTCGGGATGGTCGGGCAGAACCCCGCGGCCAGCTTCGTGACCGACGTCGTCGAGGACGAGCTGGCCTACACGATGGAGAACCTGGGGCTCGACCCGGCCGTCATGCGGCGCCGGGTGGAGGACGCCCTCGACCTGCTCGGCCTGCACGACCTCCGCTACCGGCCGCTCGGCACGCTGTCCGGGGGACAGCAGCAGCGGGTGGCGATCGGAGCCGTGCTGACCGCGTCACCCCGGGTGCTGGTGCTCGACGAGCCGACATCGGCCCTCGACCCGGCCGCGGCGGAGGAGGTACTGGCGTCCCTGACCCGCCTCGTCCACGACCTCGGCCTCACCGTCCTGTTGGCCGAGCACCGGCTGGAGCGGGTGCTCCCGTTCGCCGACTCGGTGGTGCTCGTGCCGGGTGGGGGCGGTCGGCTCAACGTCGGACCGGCGGCCGAGGTCATGGTCGACGCACCCGTCGCCCCACCGCTGGTGGAGCTCGGTCGCCTCGCCGGCTGGGACCCGCTGCCCCTGTCGGTGCGGGACGCCCGGCGCCTGGTGTCGCCGCTGCGCGACCGCCTGGTCGGGGCCGTGCCGCCACGCACCGTCCCCGTGCCCGACGGCCCGGCGGTCGCCCGGCTCGACCGGGTGACCGTGCGCTTCGGCGACGTCACCGCCCTCGACGGCTGTGACCTCGAGTTCCGGGCGGGTGAGGTCGTCGCCGTCATGGGACGGAACGGCTCCGGCAAGTCCACGCTCCTCGGACAGCTGGCCGGTGTGCGCGGGCCCACGTCGGGACGGGTGCAGGTGGCCGGTCAGGATCCCACGGGACTCTCCCCGCGTGACCTCGTCGCCCGGGTCGGCCTCGTCCCCCAGGACGCCGGCCTGCTCCTCTACGGCGACTCGGTGGCGGCCGAGTGCCGGGGCGCCGACCACGACACGGGACTGGACGCCGGCACGACTGCGGCCGTGCTGGAGCGGATCCTGCCGGGCCTGCCGGCCGACCGGCACCCCCGTGACCTGTCCGAGGGCCAACGCCTGGCCCTCGCCCTGGCCGTGGTCCTCGCCCCGGCCCCGCCCCTCCTCCTGCTCGACGAGCCCACGCGCGGCCTGGACTACCCCGCCAAGGCCCGGCTGGTGACACTCCTGGGTGACCTGGCCGCCGCCGGGCACGCCGTGGTGATGGCCACCCATGACGTCGAGCTGGTGGCCCGGGTGGCGACACGCGGTGTCGTGCTGGCCGAGGGCGAGGTCGTGGCCGACGGGCCGGCCCGGGACGTGGTCTGTCAGTCGCCCGTCTTCGCCCCCCAGGTGGCCAAGGTGCTGGCGCCCGATCCGTGGCTGACGGTGGACGAGGTCCGGACGGCACTCGAGGTGGGGGCGGTCCGTGGTTGAGCGGGGGAGCAGCCGCGCGGTCGTCCGCCTCCGGTCGCGGTCCTCGGTGCTCCTCCTCGTCACGTCCATCGTGGGGCTCGTCGGGTTCTCGTGGCCGCTGTTCCTGCACGGCAGCTCGTCGGTCGCCCAGGCCCACTCGGCGGATGCCCCGTGGATCTTCATCGCCGTGCTGCCCCTGCTCCTCGCCGTCGTGCTCAGCGCCCTGGCCGAGGGCTCGCTCGACGCCAAGGCCATCGCCCTGCTCGGCATCCTGGCGGCGTGCGGTGCGGCGCTGCGGATCCCCAGTCCCGGTGTGGCCGGTTTCGAGCCCGTGTTCTTCCTCCTCATCCCCGCCGGTCGGGTCATGGGCCGCGGATTCGGGTTCGTACTGGGTGTCCTGACCCTGGCCGTCTCCGCGCTCATCACGGGTGGGATGGGGCCGTGGCTCCCCTTCCAGATGTTCGGGGCGGGCTGGCTCGGCTTCGGCGCCGGGTGCCTGCCGCCGACGAAGGGCCGGGCCGAGGTCTGGCTCCTGGCCGGCTACGCCGCCGTCGCCTGCCTGCTCTACGGCACGCTCCTGAATCTGTACTTCTGGCCGTTCGGAGCGGGGACGGACACCAGCTTCTCGTTCGTTCCCGGTGCAGGCATGCTGCACAACCTCCACAGCTTCGTGCTGTTCGACCTCACCACCTCGCTGGGCTTCGACATCCCCCGGGCGCTCACCAACGCCGCCCTCGTCCTCCTCCTCGGCAGGCCGGTGCTCGCCGCACTCCGCCGGGCCAGCCGCCGGGCGGCATTCGGTGCCCCCGTCGTGCTCGAACCGGTCGGCATCCCCGGCGCGCCACCGCCGGCCGGTCCGGACGCCGGGTAGGCGCCCGCGCCGGCGTCTCCGCGCGGGCGCTCCGCACCGCGCCACGTGGGCCGTGTCCCCTGGGGGGACGTACACTCACTGTCCACACCGGAGTCATCCGGCCGGCCCACGCGTGGTGGAGAGGGAGGCGACCGTGTCGCTCACACATGAGGAGGCCCTGGCGCAGGTGACCGGGCCCGGCCAGCTGTTCGAGGTCGTGCCGATCGAGGTCGCCGGGCGGGCCGTGCGGGTCTTCAAGCACGCCCCGGCCAACCTGGGCCAGCTGTTCGCGGGGGCCCGGGCGGACGAGTCCGAATTCCTCGTCTACGAGGACGAACGCTGGACCTTCGCCGAGACCATGCGCAATGTCGATGCCCTGGCCCACACGCTGGTGCACGGCTACGGCATCCGGCGGGGCGACCGGGTGGGGATCGCCATGCGGAACCTGCCGGAGTGGATCGTCTCGTTCGCCGCCATCCTGTCGGTGGGGGCGATCTCGGTCTCCCTCAACGCCTGGTGGACAGAGTCCGAGCTCGACTACGCCATCGAGGACTCGGGCCTGTCCCTGCTGATCGCCGATCCGGAGCGCATCGAGCGGGCCCATGCGCCGGCCCACTCCCGCGGGATCCCGATGATCATGGTGCGCGGCGACCAGCTCGAGCCCAATCCGACCGGTGTCTCCCGCTACGACGAGGTGGTGACCCTCGGCGATCCGATGCCGGAGGTCGAGGTCGACCCCGATGACGACGCCACGATCCTCTACACGTCGGGCACCACCGGGTTTCCGAAGGGCGCCGTCTCCACCCACCGCGCCGTGATCAACGGGCTGATGGGCTTCTGGTGCAACACCACCATCCAGACCGCCCGCAAGGGCGAGGACGCCCTGGGCACCGGAGGCGCCTACGCCCCGTGTTTCATCCTCATCGTCCCGCTCTTCCACGTGACGGGCTGCGTGCCCGTGATGCTCTCCTGCTTCGGCATGAAGTTCAAGCTGGTGATGATGCACCGTTGGGACCCCGACACCGCACTGCGGCTCATCGAGTCCGAGCGCGTCACCACGTTCGTGGGCGTGCCCACGCAGAGCTGGGACATGCTCGAGAGCCCGTCGTTCGACAAGTACGACACGTCGTCGCTGGCCAGTGTCGGCGGTGGTGGTGCCCCGGCTCCGGCCAAGCTGGTCGACCGGGTGGAGAAGGGCTTCACCCGGGGCCGACCGAACATCGGCTACGGCATGACCGAGACGAACGGCCTCGGCCCGGGCAACACCGGTGACGACTACGTCTCGCACCCGACCTCGACCGGTAGGGCCCGCATGGCGGTCATGGACGTCGAGATCCGGGACGACGAGGGGATGGCCGTGCCGGTCGGCACCCGCGGGGAGATCTGGATGCGGGGCCCCAACGTGATCCGCTGCTACTGGAACAAGCCCGAGGCCACCGCCGACGTGATCGTCGACGGCTGGCTCGCCTCGGGCGACCTCGGCCGGATCGACGACGAGGGATTCCTCTACATCGAGGACCGGGCGAAGGACATGGTCCTGCGGGCGGGCGAGAACGTCTACTGCGCCGAGGTGGAGAGCGCCATCTACGAGCACGGCGACGTCTACGAGGCGGCGGTGTTCGGTGTCCCCCACGAGCGCCTCGGTGAGGAGGTCGCCTGTGTGATCCTGCGCCAACCCGGCTCCGACCTCGACGCCGACACCCTGCAGGACTTCCTGGCCGAGTCGATCGCCCCGTTCAAGGTCCCCAGCCGGATCGCCTTCGCCGACGAGCAGCTGCCCCGCAACGCCTCGGGCAAGATCCTGAAGCGGTCACTGCGCGACACGTACTTCGGTACGGCCTCCTGACCCGACGGCCGGGCCGGGCGGCCGCTCAGCGCGCCCGGGTGGGCACGGCCACCCGGGCCAGGTCCTCGGCGGCCACCACGTCGGGGAACACGGCGGCGGCCTCGTCGAGCAGGACCCGGGCGTCCGGGTAGCGCTGGGAGAAGTGGGTGATGACCAGTCGCCGGGCACCGGCGTCGCGGGCCACCCGGCCGGCGTCGGCCGCGGTCAGGTGGCGGTAGCGACGGGCCAGGTCCCGGTCGGCCGAGGCGAAGGTGGCCTCGCACACCACGAGGTCGGCCCCGGCGGCCAACTCGACGGCGGCGTCGCACATGCCGGTGTCCATGACGAAGGCCATCCTCTGGCCGGCCCGGCGTGCGCTGACGTCCTCGAGGCGGACCGGTCCCTCCGGTCGGTCGAGGACACCGGTGGCGGCCAGCACGCCGACGTCGGGACCCCGGATGCCGGCGGCCTCCAGCCGGTCCGGCAGCATCCGCACGCCGTCGGGTTCGACCACCCGCCAGCCGAACGTCTCGGGCTCGTGGTCGAGCCGGACCGCCTCGATGGTGAACGGCCCGCCGGTCGATGCGGGGCCGTCGTCCGCCACGGGCACGGGGCGCACGTCGAGGTGGTCATGGAAGGCCGAGGCGTGGCGCAACCGATCGAAGTAGTCCCGGCCCGACGCCGGGAACAGCACCTCGACGGGGTGGGCGACCCGGTCGAGTGACAGCCGTTGCAGGATCCCGGGCAGGCCGAGGCAGTGGTCGCCGTGGAAGTGGGTCACGCAGATGTGGTGGATCCCGGTGGGGGAGGCCCCGGCGAACAGCAGCTGGCGCTGGGTCCCCTCGCCGGGGTCGAAGAGCACCGACCGGTCGTCCCAGCGCAGCAGGTAGCCGTTGTGGTTGCGGCGACGGGTGGGGGACTGGCTGGCGGAGCCGAGGACGACCAGCTCGCGTGCGGGCATGCCTCCGTTCTATCCCGGTGGGACGGGTGGTTCCGCGGCGCCGCCCGCGCCGCCCGCGCCGCCGGGCGGGACGGGCGTGGCAGTCTGGCCCGGTGAAGCGCTCCGTCCTCGTCCGGCCCCGCTCCTCACGTGCCTCGGTGGGCGGGTCCCACGACGGGTCGCTGGTGGTCCGGGTGCGCGAGCCGGCGACCGACGGCCGCGCCAACCGCGCGGTCGTGGACGCGGTGGCCGACGCCCTCGGGGTGGCGCGACGGGCGGTCAGCATCACCTCCGGCGCGTCCGGCCGATGGAAGGTCGTGGAGGTCGACGGGGACGATTCCGCACTGGGCGTCGCCTGGGAGGACCTGCTCCGGCAGGGATGAGGGGGGCCGCCGCCGGTGGGCTCAGAGGCGGGCGAAGCGGCCCGCCTCCCGGGCGAACTGCTCGGCCGATTCGGGGCTCACGGAGGGTCGGGTGGTGGCCACCGCCGCCAGGATGTCCTCCGGGGTGACCTCGGCCCCCTGCCCGTCGAGGGCCCGGTCGAACGCCAGCTGGGCGGCGCGCTGGGCGACCAGGGCGAAGTCGGCCGGCGTGAACCCCGGGGTGCGCGCCGCCACCTCGACGGGGTCGCCCGTCGGGAGGAATTGGGCGGCGAGCTCCGCCCGCTCACCGTCGTCGGGCGCCCCGACGGGGATGATGAGGTCGAAGCGGCCCGGGCGCAGGAGCGCCGGGTCGATGGCGGCGATCGAGTTCGTGGCCATGACCATCAGGCGATCGGGTCGGGACTTGAACTGCGGCACGGCCTTCAGGAGCTCGTTCACCAGTGGCTGGCTGTCGGGTCGCTCCGCCCGGTCCGAGGCGATCTCGTCCGCCTCATCGATGAACGTCACCAGCCGGTCGACCCGACCGAGCTCGCCCAGCGCGTCGCGGAGGGCACGGGCACCGTCCACACCCTGGCCGAGGAGCGACGGGTGCAGCTCGACGAAGGCCCAGGACAGCCGCGAGGCGATCGCCCGGGCGAACGACGTCTTGCCGGTGCCGGGCGGGCCGAACAGGAGGACGGCGGCGGGCGGGTGCAGGCCCAGCCGGTCGGCCAGCTCGGTGTGGGCCAGCGGGGCCACGACCCGCCGGTCCAGGAGTTCCTTGGCGGACGAGAAGCCCATCATCGACTCCCACAGTCCGTCGCGGGGGACCGAGCCCCCGAAGCGCTCGACGATGGCCAGTTCCTCGGGGACCATGGAGGCGTCACGGGCGTAGAGATGGAATCCCTCGAGCCGGGTGAAGCCCTGGTTGTCGAAGGCGTCCTCACCCGCCTGTCCCGACGGGACCGCGGCGAGGAGGCGCGACGAGCCCCGGTGGATGATCTCCTGGTCGAGTTGGCGGAGCAGCGCCGAGCCGATGCCCCGGCGGCGCCACCCCGGGTGGAGCACGAAGGCGAGCACGTGGGCGTCGGGACCGGCCACCCGGGCGACGACGGCACCGACGAGTTCGCCGGCCGGGGAGACCGCCACCACGGCGGGCTGGTGCTCGTGCAGCGCCTCGACCACGTCGCTCCGGCTGTAGGCGGCGCCTGTCGCCGTCCCGGCCAGGTCGATGAGGCGCACGACCTCCTCGACGGGGGCGACCGGGTCGCGGTCCCCCAGGGTCAGGACCCGCCAGGACTCAGTCATCGGTACCACCCGTCTTCCGTGTGCCGCCATGCTACGACCGCCGGCGGGTGACCGGGCCCGTTGACCCGGGTCCCCCGGCGACGCACACTGTGGGCGTGGCCCACCGGGCCGGTCAGGAGACATCGTGGGACAGTGGTCAAGGGCCGAGATCGACGAGGCGTTCGGCGAGTACCAGCGCCGGGCGGCCACCTCGGGTGCCAGCGGCGACTGGCGCCCGTGGACCGACCTGTTCACCGAGGACGCCGAGTACATCGAGCACCTCTACGGCAGGATGCACGGTCGTCAGGCCATCTACGAATGGATCCAGAAGACGATGTCGGAGTATCCCGGGAGCGAGATGCCGGAATTCCCGATCGAGTGGTACACGATCGACGAGGACCGCGGCTGGGTGATCTGCCAGGTGTGGAACCGGATGCGGGACCCCGGCGACGGCAGCATCCACCAGGAGTACAACATCACGATCCTGAAGTACGCCGGTGACGGCCGATGGTCCTCCGAGGAGGACGTGTACAACCCGATGCACTTCGGCACCATGCTGCAGGCCTGGGAGTCGGCCCGGGACGCCGCGGCAGCCTCCTGACCCGGTCCCCGGCTCCCCCGGCCGGACGGGTGCCGCACTACGGTTGACGCCGTGGAGCGACGCAGACTCGGACGCACGGGGCACCTCTCCTCGGTCGCCGTCCTCGGCGGTGCGGCATTCGCCCGGTCGGACCCGGAGACGACGGCGGCATCGTTCGCCGAGGCGATGGCGTCGGGGGTGAACCACCTCGACGTGGCCCCCCAGTACGGGCGGGCCCAGGAGCTGCTCGGTCCGCTGATCCCCGCCATCCGGGACCAGCTCTTCGTCGCCTGCAAGACGCTGCGCCACGACCCGGGGGGCGTGCGGGCCCAGCTCGAGGACTCGCTGGCCCTGCTGCGATGCGACCACTTCGACCTCTACCAGCTGCACGCCGTCACCGACCTGGCCGAACTCGACGCCCGGGCCGGGGCCGTCGCGGCGATCCTGGCGGCGCGCGACGAGGGACTCACCCGGTGGGTCGGCATCACCGGCCACGAGCACACCACCCCCGCGGCCCAGCTCGAGGCCCTTCGCCGGTACGACCTCGACACCGTCATGTTCCCCGTGTATCCGCGCCTGTGGGCGGACCCGGACTACCGCCGCGACGCCGAGGCGCTGCTCGAGTACGCAGCCGGGCACGACGTGGGCGTCATGGCCATCAAGGCCGCCGCCGCCCGCCCGTGGGCCGGTCGACCGGCGACCGCCGACACCTGGTACGAGCCGTGGACCGAGGCCGACGACGTGGCGCGCGGCGTGCGCTTCGCACTGTCGACCCCGGGCGTCCACGCCTTCTGCACGCCGGGCGACACCCGGGTCCTGACGGCGGCGTTGACGGCGGCGGTCGACTACGCCCCGTTGACGCCGGACGAGCGGGCGGCGGCCATCGCCGCCCTGGCCGTCGAGTCCTCGATCTACCCGATGACCCCGGCCTGATCCGGGTGGGTGCCGCCAACGGGGACGGGCCGGGCCTGACGCCGGGCGAAGAGGTGCGGCTCGTCGCGCCGCTGCAGGGCACCGTGGTGCTGCTGCCGGTGCCGGTCGGTGGAGCGGTGTCGGCGGGCACTGTCGTGGTGGTCCTCGAGTCGATGAAGATGGAGCACGTGGTCCGGAGCCCGGTGTCCGGCACCCTGACCTATCTCGACGTGGACGTCGGTGGTCTGGTGGTCGACGGCACACCGCTGGCCGTGGTCGAGGCCGGCGAGGCGACGGACGGTCCGGTCGGCGGGGCCGAGGTCGTCGACCTCGACCGCATCCGACCGGACCTGGCCGAGCTGCTGGCCCGGCGGCACCTCCTGTCCGACGCCGGTCGGCCGGACGTCGTCGCCCGCCGCCACGCCGGCGGACGACGGACCGCCCGCGCAAACATCACCGACCTCGTCGACGAGGACAGCTTCACCGAGTACGGCGGATTCGCCATCGCCGCGCAGCGCCGCCGCCGCGACCTCGACGAGCTCATCGAGCGCACCCCGGCGGACGGCCTGGTCGGAGGCACCGCCCGGGTGAACGGCGACCGCTTCGACGACGAACACGCCCGATGTGCGGTCGTCTCCTACGACTACACCGTCCTGGCCGGCACCCAGGGTCAGCAGAACCACCGGAAGAAGGACCGCCTGTTCGAGCTCGTCGAACGCCTGCGGCTCCCCGTGGTGCTCTTCGCCGAGGGTGGAGGCGGACGGCCGGGGGACACCGACTACGCGGTCATCACCGGACTCGACACCCAGGCGTTCGCCCTGTTCGGCCGGCTGAGCGGCCTGGTGCCACTGGTCGGCATCGCCTCGGGCCGGTGCTTCGCCGGGAACGCCGCCCTGCTCGGCTGCTGCGACGTCATCATCGCCACCGAGGGCGCCTCCATCGGCATGGGCGGCCCGGCCATGATCGAGGGCGGGGGACTCGGCACCTACGCGCCCGACGAGGTCGGCCCGCTCGACGTGCAGGTGCCCAACGGTGTGGTCGACCTGGTGGCGGCGGACGACGCCGGTGCCGTCGACCTGGCCCGTCGTTACCTCTCCTACTTCCAGGGCCCGGTGGCCGGGTGGGAGTGCGCCGACCAGCGGCTGCTGCGGTCCGCCGTGCCCGAGCAGCGCCTCCGGGCCTACGACATCCGTGTGCTCATCGACGTGCTGGCCGACACGGACTCCGTGCTCGAGCTCCGGCGCGGGTTCGGGGCCGGCATGGTCACGGCCCTGGCCCGGATCGAGGGGCGACCCGTCGGCGTGCTGGCCAACGACCCGACCCACCTCGGTGGGGCCATCGACGCCGATGGAGCCGACAAGGCGGCCCGGTTCCTGCAGCTCTGCGACGCCCACGATCTGCCGGTGGTGTCGCTGTGCGACACGCCCGGCTTCATGGTCGGCCCGGAGGCCGAGCGGACCGGCCAGGTCCGCCACGTCAGTCGCATGTTCGTGATCGGCGCCAGCCTGACCGTGCCGCTCTGCACGATCGTACTGCGCAAGGGCTACGGGCTCGGCGCGCAGGCCATGGCCGGCGGCAGCTTCCGCTCGCCGCTGTTCCTGGTGGCCTGGCCGAGTGGCGAGCTCGGGGGCATGGGCCTCGAGGGAGCGGTACGGCTCGGCTTCCGGCGGGAGCTCGAGGCGGTCGAGGACCCCGACGAGCGCGAGGCGCTCTTCGCCTCCATGGTCGACCTGGCCTACGCCCACGGCAAGGCACTCAACGTGGCCACCGCCTACGAGATCGACGACGTCATCGACCCGGCCGAGTCGCGCCGGAGGATCGTGGAGGCGCTGCGGGCCTCGCCCCCGCCCCCCGCCCGAACGGGCAAGAAGCGCAACTGCATCGACACCTGGTAGTGGGCGCGTCCATGACCGGGGGCCCGTCACCGGGGCCCGACTGCTCCGATCAGGCGCCGAGTACGGCGTCGGTGAACCCGGACACCGAGGTCCACGCGGCCATGGCCTCCGGCACCTCCAAATTGACCAGCCCCTGGACGCCGTGGATGCCTCCCCGCACGATGTCGACCCGGACATCGCTGCCGGCGAGCCGTGCCGCCTTCGCCAGGCGCTCGGCGTCGAGTCGGGTCACGTCGACCTCACCGACCTGCAGTAGCAGCGGGGGTAGTTGCGACAGGTCCCCCCGGGCCGGAGAGGCTCGGGGATCCAATGGATCACCGTCGGGACCGAGGTAGTCCCGGGCACGATTCCGGAGGAATCCCTCGGAAATGAAGGGATCGGGCCCCGCTGGTCCACCGGGCCCGTAGCCGAGGGTGTCGAGGTCGACCCAACCGGACAGGGAGGCGATTCCCGCCGGACCGGCGGCGATGGTGTCCCTGGCCCATCGGGCGGTGGCGAGTGCCAGCCCGCCGCCACACGAGTCACCAACGAAGACGGCACGCTCCGGGACCAGCCCGCCGTCGATCAGGCCGACGAGCGCGGTGGTGCAGTCGTCGAACGCCGCCGGGAACCGGTGCTCGGGAGCGAGGCGGTAGTCGATCGTCACCACGGGGATCCGGAGGTGGGTGGCGACGAACTCGGCATAGAAGAGGTAGGCCGCGAGATCGCACGACACGAACGCCCCACCGTGGAAGAACACGGCAGCGCCGCGCTCGCGGCTGGTCCACGGAGTCGACAGCCAACCGCAACGCACGCCACCGGCGGTGATGATCCGCACGTCTGTGTCCGGGCGCAGGGGATGCCCGTGGAGCGGCGCCATCATCGTCCGGGTGGCCCTCGCGTCGGCCCCGGACCCCGCGAAGTCGGCGGGCATGCCGTCGATGATGGCTGCGAGCAGTTCGCTGGTCACCCAGCCGGGTCCGGCTTCCGAAAGACGACCACGGGGCAGGCGGCGTGGGTCACGCAGTGCTGGCTGACCGAACCGAGCACCATGCCCGAGAAGCTGCCGTGGCCCCGGCTGGCGACCACCAGGAGTGCGGCATGGCGGGAGGACTCGACGAGGACCTCCGACGGGTGTCCCTCGACGATGTGGGCGTGCACGGCCAGCCCCGGGTGGGTGGCCCGGAGCCGCTCGACCACCGGGTCGAGCATGGCCTTGGCGTCGGCCGCCGGATCGAAGTCACTGGGCAGCGGGATCACGTTGCCCCAGCTGGTGGGGTACTCCCACGCCGTGACGATGTCGAGGCGCCCCCCGACGCGGACGGCCTGCACCGCCGCCCAGTCGACCGCTCCGTCCGCGGCGTCGGAGCCGTCGTAGCCGACGACGACCGCATCGGTCGGATGGTCCTGGGTGTCGTGCACGGTGTCCCTCCAGACGTCGCTGCCCGCGGAGCGCGAGACGCGGCTGCGAGCGTACCGCTCCGGGGTGAGTGGGACATGTCCGGACGGGCACATGGTGCCTCCTCGGGTCAGTGACGGATCGGTGGGAGCGGTAGTGGGTGGAGGTGGGACAGGAGCCCGGTCCGGGGACCTACCCGTCGAGCGCGGCCCGGCGCCTGGCGGCGGCGGCCCGGAGCTGGTCCATCCCGGGTCCACCCGAGGTGGGGCCCTCGTGCGCGCCCGGTCCGGGCGCCCCGACCAGTCGACCGAGCGCGGCGGCCACCGACGATCGGAGGGCCTCCTCGTCGTAGCCGCCCTCCAGGAAGATGATCAGGCGGCCCGGCTCGGGTGCGTACCCGGACACCACTGCGGCCAGCTCGGCGAAGTCGCCGGCCGACAGCGCCAGTTCCGCCAGCGGGTCGTCGCGGTGGGCGTCGAACCCGGCCGACACCAGCACCCACGTCGGCCGGAAGGACTCGACCACGGGGGAGACGATCCGGTCGAACGCCTCGCGGAGCACGTCGCCCGTGGCGCCCGGGGGGACGGGGACGTTGACCGTGGTGCCCCGGGCCGCCGACCCGCCGACTTCGGCGGCGCTGCCCGTGCCCGGGTAGCAGGGCCACTGGTGGGTGGACACGTAGAGCACGTGCGGGTCGTCCCAGAAGAGGTCCTGGGTGCCGTTGCCGTGGTGGACGTCCCAGTCGACGATCAGGACGCGCTGCCCGGCGTCGACCAGCGCCCGGGCCGCCACGGCGACGTTGTTGAGCAGGCAGAAGCCCATGGCCCGGTCGGCCGGGGCATGGTGGCCGGGTGGGCGGGCCGGGACGAACACCGGCGCCCGGTAGGCGGTGGCGGCCTCGATGGCCACGAGCCCGGCACCGGCGGCCATCCTGGCGTCCTCCCACGACGACGGTCCGGCGTAGGTGTCGGCGTCGAGGGCGCCGCCACCGGCGGCGCTGAATTGTTGGAGGCGCTGGAGATGGGCCGGCGTGTGGACGCGCACGAGGCGATCGGCCGGTGCGGGGGTGGCCTCCACGACCACGAGGTCGGAGCCGAGGTCGAGGTCCTCGACGCCGCGCATGGCCGCACCGACCCGGGCCGGCCGCTCGGGGTGCCCCGGGTGGCTGTGGTCGCCCGCCTCGAGCGGCTCGACGACGATCAGCACCGGCCGGTCCCCCGACGGCCCCATGATGCTCCGTTCACGGTGTGGGGTTCTGCACGGAGAACCAGTCCCGTGCCTCGAGGTAGGGGGAGAAGGCGGTGGCGATGGCGTCGATGTCCGCGGCGGACTTGGGCCGCTGCACCTCGTAGACCCGGGGGAACTCCAGCCACCCGGTGGTGAGGTCCCACAGCCGCACGGCCGCGGCGCCCTCCGGTGGGTCGACCAGGACGGGGCCGAAGAGCATCTGGTCGTCGTCGAAGACCAGGGTCGGCACGCCGAACGCGCCGCGTGTCACGACCCGGTCGTGCTCGGCCTTCACCTCGTCACCCGTGGTGGGGTCACCGATCGCCTGGGCCACCAGTCCGGGGTCGAGGCCCATCTCGACGAGGAGTACCTCGGCCACGTCGGCGCGGTGCGGCTTGCGCCCTTCCTCGTGGAGTGCCCGTCCCGCCGTGGCGTACCAGCGGTCGAGGAGCGACATGTCCTGGCGACGGAGCAGCGCGCCGACGCGCATCATCGACCATCCGTAGGACCACTCCCGCTCCCAGGGGTGCTTCTTGCCCTCCTGGCGGTTGATCTCCTCCAGGCTGAAGAACCTCCACCGGATGTCGAGGCCGGTCTCCTCGCGGACGTTCCGGATCCAGAGTGAGGTCTGGTAGGCGTAGGGGCACATGATGTCGAAGTGGAAGTCGACACCGGTGGGGCGGGCCGGACCGCGGTCGCTCATGTCGTCCTCCGTGGGCATGGCCCGGCACCGGTGCCGGGCGCTCCTTCGAACCGTACACTCGCCCCATGATGGAGCGCGGCCGGATGGAGGCGTTCAGCGACGGGGTGTTCGCAGTGGCGATCACGTTGCTCGCCCTCAACCTGGTCGTGGGCGGACCCGGGCACGGTCCGCTGCCGCGCCAGCTGGCCGATCATTGGCCGGTCTTCGCCGCCTATGGCGTGAGCTTCTTCACCATCGGGATCATCTGGGTGAACCACCACTCGCTGTTCGACCTGATGCGCCGCGTCGACCGGCCGTTGCTCTTCCTCAACCTGCTCCTGCTCTCCTTCGTGGTGGCGATCCCCTTCGCCACCTCCACTCTGGCCGACTACCTGCGGGTCACCGGGACGTCAGGCACCACGGCCGGCATCCTGTATGCCGGGGTGATGGAGGGGATGTCCCTCTCGTTCACGGTGATCTTCGTCCATGCGCTCCGTTCGGACCTCCTGGTGTCAGCCCCGCCGCCCGCGGAGCGCCGGGCCGCCGTCCTCCGCTTCGGACTGGGATCGGTGGCGTACCTGGTCGTGCTGCTGCTGTCGCTGATCAGCCCGTTGGCCACTCTGGTGTCGGCCGCCGTGCTGGCCGGCTACTACGTGTTCCAGCGGACGCCGGTCGCACCGGGAGACGAGCCCGGGATCTGAGCCGCATGGCCCGGTCCGCATGCGGGGGCACGGAACGGCGGACTCCTAGAAGTGGCCGAGGACCGGGTGGGGCACGTACGGCTCCTCGAGTCGGGCGATCTCGTCCGCCGTGAGAGCCAGCGACGCCGCGGCGAGGGCGTCCTCGAGGTGCCCGAGCCTGGTCGCACCCACGATCGGTGCCGTCACCCCCGTCTTGTGGAGGAGCCAGGCCAGCGCCACCTGGGCTGCCGGGACGTCCCGCGCCGCCGCCACCTCGGCCACCCGCTCCACGACGTCGAAGTCGGTGGGCTGGTCGTAGAGGTAGTTGGTGAAGTCGTCGGTGGTCGACCGGGTGGTGCGCCGCTCGCCACCGCGGGTCCGGTTGCCGGCCAGCACGCCGCGGGCCAGGGGGCTCCACGGGATGACGCCGACCCCCTGGTCGATGCACTGGGGGATCATCTCCCGCTCCTCCTCCCGGTAGATCAGGTTGTAGTGGTTCTGCATCGAGACGAACCGGGTCCACCCGTGCGTGTCGGCCACGTGCTGGGCCTTGGCGAACTGCCAGGCGTGCATGCTCGAGGCGCCGATGTAGCGGGCCTTGCCGGCCCGCACGACGTCGTGCAGAGCCTCCATGGTCTCCTCGATGGGTGTGCGGTCGTCCCATCGGTGGATCTGGTAGAGGTCGACGTACTCCATGCCCAGGCGGGTGAGGGAGGCGTCGATGCCGGACAGGATGTGCTTGCGGGAGAGCCCGCCACCGTTCTCGCCCGGGGACACCGGCATCCGGACCTTGGTGGCCACGACGAGCTCGTCACGGGTGAGGAACCTGGGGAGCAGGCGACCGGTGGCCACCTCCGACGCGCCACCCGAGTAGACGTCGGCGGTGTCGAAGAACGTGATGCCGCCCTCGACCGCGGCGCGCACGATCGGCTCGGCGGCGTCCTCGTCGAGGACCCAGGGGCGGTCCGAGTCGTTGCCGAAGCTCATCATGCCGAGGCAGACCCGCGAGACGCGCAAGCCGGTGCGACCGAGGTTGACGTACTCCATGTGACCTCCGGGGATCGAGGGGTGGACCCGTCCCCACCCTAGGCAGGGACCCGTCATGGCGATCCCGGGTGCGTGCCGGGGCGGAGAAACGCCCATTCTTACGGGTTCCCCAGTGTGGATTTACCTGAATCTTATGTCCACATGATGGTCTCTTCCTGAGAACCCCCAGGTAGATGGCCATGGGCCAGCTGGGACGGCGTGGCGAAGGTCACTCGAACAGGAACGGGGTCGCAGTGGCCAGAAGTGGACGGACCGGCGGTCGTCGCCACAAATGGTGGATCGTCGGCGCCGTCGTCCTGGTGCTGGCGGGGGCGGGAGTGGGCACGTGGCTGGCCACGCGGGGGACGTCGAGCGGAGCCGCCGGCATCGTGACGACAACGACCGTCCAGACGGTCACGACCGGGACCATCCAGCAGACGGTGGCGGCCACCGGCACGATCGAGCCGACCACCACGGCCGACCTCGACTTCGCGGTGTCCGGCCGGGTGACCGCCGTCGACGTCGCGCCCAACCAGGTGGTGACCGTCGGCCAGGTCCTGGCCACCGTCGACCCGACCACCCTGAACGCCACCCTGGCCCAGGCGCAGGCCACGCTGGCCAACGACCAGGCCCAGCTGGCGACGGACGTGGCCGACGGGGCCACGACGACCCAGATCGCCCTGGACGACGCCAACATCGCCTCCGCCCAGAACCAGGTGACCGCGGCGCAGGCGGCGGTCACCGACGCCACGCTCGTCTCGACGACGGCCGGAACGGTCGCCTCGGTGGACCTCACGGTCGGCCAGCAGGTGTCCGCGTCGGCGTCCGCCTCGAGCTCCGGTGCGGCCTCGGGCACCGGGAGCACGTCCACCGGGTCCGGCGCGACCGGTACCGGGTCGTCCGGGTTCTCCGGATCGGCGGCGACCGGGTCCTCGGCGTCCGCCGCCTCGTCCTCGGCCAGCTCGTCCTCGAGTGGCCAGGTGGTCGTGGTCTCGACGGGCTCCTACGTCGTGAACTCCACCGTGTCGAGCAGCAGCGTGTCGCAGATCCAGGTCGGCGACCAGGCCACCATCACCCCGTCCGGGGCGACGACACCGGTGTACGGCACCGTCGGATCCATCGGCGTGGTGGCGACGACGACGTCCGGGGTGTCGTCGTTCCCGGTGGTCGTCAACGTGACCGGGAGCCCGACGGGCCTCTTCGGCGGGACGAGCGCCAACGTGTCGATCATCGTGAAGGAGCTGCAGGACGTCGTCGTGGTCCCGTCCGGGGCGATCTCCTACACCGGGGGGACCACCGCGGTGACGCTCGACGAAGCCGGCGCCAAGGTCACCCAGCCGGTCACCATCGGCATCGCCTCGGGCACCGACACGCAGATCGTGAGCGGCGTGGCCGCCGGCCAGAAGATCTTCGTGACCAGTGTCTCCTTCCGGGGTCCGCTCGGCACCTCTCGGACCGGCGGCCGCACCGGTGGCTTCGGCGGCTTCGGGGGCGGCACCGGTGGTGGCTTCGGGGGCGGCACCGGTGGCGGATTCGGCGGCGGCACCGGCGGTGGGTTCGGGGGCGGCACCGGCGGCTTCGGCGGATGACGCCGGGGAACGACGGACCGGGTACCCACGACCCCGGGGTGTGGCGCATGGAGGACACCGGGCAGGTCCCGGTCGAGCCGACGGCTGCGCACCCGGTGGTCCGCCCTCCGGTGATCGAGGTCGCGGACGTGTGGAAGACGTACCGCTCCGGCACCCTACGGGTGGACGCGCTGCGGGGTGTCACGTTCACCATCGACGCCGGCGAGTACGTGGCCGTCATGGGCCCGTCGGGCTCGGGTAAGTCGACCCTCATGCACATCCTCGGCTGCCTCGACGTCCCGTCGTCGGGCCGGTACCGGCTGGCGGGCGATGACGTCAGCACGATGTCCGAGGAAGAACTCGCCCACGTGCGGAACAAGCGCATCGGCTTCGTCTTCCAGCAGTTCAACCTCCTGTCGTCGTTGTCGGCGTGGAGGAACGTGGAGCTCCCGCTCCTCTACGCGGGGATCGAGCGGACCGAGCGCCGCCGCCGGGCACTCGATGCCCTGGACCGGGTCGGACTCGGCGACCGGGTCGACCACCGTCCCGGCGAGCTCTCCGGTGGGCAGCAGCAGCGGGTGGCGGTGGCGCGGGCCCTGGTGACCGACCCCGACCTGATCCTGGCCGACGAACCGACGGGCAACCTCGACTCGGTGTCGGCCCGCGACGTCATGACCCTGATCGACGAGCTCCACGCCAGTGGGCGGACGATCGTCCTCATCACCCACGACGCCGAGGTGGCCGATGCCGCCGATCGATCCGTCCGGATCCTGGACGGCCAGCTCGTCGACCCGGCCCTGGCCGGAGGGCTCGCCGGATGAATCTCCTCGAGACGTTCCGGACCGGCCTGGACGCCGTGCTGTCCCACCGCCTCCGGTCGACGCTCACCGTCGTGGGCATCATGATCGGCATCACCGCGGTGATCCTCACCGTGGGGCTGGGCGAGGGCGCCCAGCAGCAGGTCGGCTCGGAGATCACCGCACTGGGGTCCAACCTGCTGACGGTCACTCCGGGCAGCACGACATCGACGTCCGGCGTCCGCGGCGGCTTCGGGTCGGCCTCGACGCTGACGGTCGGCGACGCGGCCGCGCTGACCTCCAAGGTGGTGGCGCCGGACATCCGATCCGTGGCGCCGGCGGACTCCGAGAGCGAGAGCCTGGTGGCCGGTACGACGAACTGGACCACGACCGTGGTCGGCACGGATCCGACGTGGCTGACGGTCCGGGGCCGGTCGATGACCGAGGGCCGGTTCATCGTGGCCCACGACCTGGCCACGCGGGCGCCCGTCGTCGTCCTCGGCGCCACCACCGCCCAGGAGCTGTTCGGATTCCGTGACCCGGTGGGCCAGACGGTCGACGTCGACGGCGTGCCGATGTCCGTGATCGGCGTGCTCAACAGCGTCGGATCGTCGTCCAGCTCGTCGACGGTGGCCGATCCCGACGATCAGGCGGTGGTGCCGCTCACCACGGCCGCCGCCCTGCTGTTCGGGGGCACCACGCGGAACACCGTCAGCCAGATCCTCATCCAGGCCACGTCGTCGGGTGCGCTGTCGGCCGCGTACCAGGAAGCCGACGCCGAACTGCTCAACCTCCACGGCATCACCAGCTCGACGGCGGCAGATTTCACCATCACCAGCGAGCAGGAGGTCCTCTCGACGGCGACCTCGGTGGACCGCACCCTCACGGTGCTGCTCGGCGGCATCGCCGGGATCTCGCTCCTCGTGGGAGGTATCGGGGTCATGAACATCATGCTGGTCTCGGTGACGGAGCGGATCCGGGAGATCGGGCTCCGCAAGGCGCTCGGGGCGACCCCCCGCGTCATCCGCCGCCAATTCCTGGTGGAGGCCTCCGTGCTCGGCACGGTCGGAGGTCTCCTCGGGGCCGCGCTCGGCGTGATCGGCGCCGAGGTACTGCCGCACTTCATCTCCGATCCGATCACCGTCTCGCCGGTGGCGGCGGTGGGCGCCATCGTCGTCGCCATCGTCATCGGCATCGTCTTCGGTGTCTACCCGGCGAGCCGGGCCGCCAAGCTCCCACCCATCGACGCCCTCCGCAGCGAATGAGTCCACCGTGCCCGTCCGACCCCACCACATGAATCCGACCCCCCACATCCCGAGCCGGTCCACACCGGCGACAACGAAGGAAGCAGCCATGCACAACCCCAGCAGCACCCCCACCGGAACCACCCGGACGCAGCCCCGTCGGCGCAGCCTCCCCACCCGCCGGATCGCCGTGCTCGGCGCCGTCGGCGCGGCCGGACTGGCGTTCGCCGCCTGTGGGGGTTCGTCGGGCGCGTCGACCGCGACGTCGGCGCCCGCATCCCCTTCGGGTTCCCCGTCGGGCTCGTCGACGACACCCAGCACGCTTCCCGGTGCCTCGGGAACGATCGCCGCGGTCAGCGCCAGCTCACTCGAGGTCCAGAACACGGAGTCCGGGCAGACCACGGTGAACTACACCTCGTCGACCGTCATCCGTCAGATCACCACGACCAGCGCGTCAGCCATCACCGTCGGATCGTGCATCTCCGCCTTCGGCAAGCCGACCTCGACCGCCAAGACGTCGTCGCCCTTAGGTGAGCCCATCACGGCGACGACGGTGTCGGTCTCCCAGCCGGTGTCCGGTGCCTGCGAACGGGGCGGCTTCGGTGGCCGTGCCGGCGGCTTCGGCGGTGGCGCGGGCGGCACGGCCCCGGGTGGCACGCGGCCCTCCGGTGGGACCTTCCGGCCGCCGTCCGGGCGCACCTTCGGCAACGGCAGTTTCGGTGCGGCGTCCGGTCAGGTGACCGCCGTGGCCGGCTCGGTGGTGACGGTCGCCGAGACGAACCCGCAGACGAAGACGCCCACGTCGGTCACGGTGACCCTCACCTCCACCACGACCTTCACCACCACCCAGACCGGCACCGCCGCCGCCATCGTGGTCGGACAGTGCGCCCGGGCGACCGGGACGGCGGACAGCACCGGGGCGATCACCGCCCAGGACCTGACCGTCTCGGCGCCGACGAACGGGTCCTGCACCAGCGGCTTCGGATTCCGTGGTGGGTTCGGCGGCGGTGCCGGTGGCGGTGCCGGTGCCGGGGGCGCAGCGGGTTCGGCCCCGGGTGCATGATCCGTCGGGCGTGATCGCCACGCACGCTCCCCTCGCACCGGACCCCGTCGTCCCTCCCGACGCGCCGACGGACGCACCTCCGTCGCCGCGTCGATCGGTGCGGCACGTGCCGTGGCGGTCACTCGTCGCCCTCGTCGTGGTGGCGGCCGTGGTGGTGGCGTGGGTGCTCACCCGTTCGTCCGGCCCGGCGTACCGCACCGCGCCGGTGGCGATCGGCTCCGCCGTCGCCACCCTCTCGAGCGTCGGCACCGTCACCCCCGTCCAGCAAGCCGATCTCACCTTCGCCACGGCCGGGACCGTGGGCACCGTCGACGTGGGCGTGGGCCAGCAGGTGACCGCCGGACAGGTGATCGCATCGCTCGACCCGACGTCGCTCCAGACCGCCGTCATCGACGCGCAGGTGGCACTGGCGTCCGCCCAGGCCACGCTGGCATCGGACGAGACCGCTCAGACCGACGCCGCCACCTCGACCTCCACCGGCTCGACCGGCTCGACCGGCTCGACCGGCTCGACCGGGAGCCACTCCGGCAGCGGATCGGGGACGTCCGGTTCCACGGGCACGGGCTCGACGGGGTCGAGCGCGGAGGTGGCGAAGCTCCAGGCGACCCTGGTCGCCGACCAGCACAGGCAGGACGCCGCAGCGTCCGCTGCCGGGGCCGCACTGGCGACCGCCACGACGGCGTGCGCCTCGACGTCCACGTCCGCGTCGGCCGGGACCGCTGGCGCCACCCCGGACACCCCGAGCGGTGGTGCGCCATCCGGCGGTGGCGGTGGCGGGGGTGGCGGTGGCGGGGGTGGCGGGGCCGAGACCTGCACCCAGGCCCTCGCCACGGCCACGTCGGCCCACCAGGCGCTCGTGGCCGCCATCGCCCAGGTCACCAAGGACGAGGCGGCGCTGTCGGCGGCACTCGGACTCGCATCCACCGGTGGCACCGGCACGCCCGGTCAGGGCGGAACGGACCCGTCGGCCGCCATCGCGACGGCCACCGAGACCGCCTTCGTGACGTCCGTCGACGCGACCACCACGGCGGCCACGTCCTCCACTTCCGGTTCGGGCACGTCCGGCACCGGTGGGTCGTCGACCGGGTCGTCCTCGGCCACCAGCGGGCATACCCGGACGGTCACGGCCCAGGTGATCGCCCTCGACGAGACGAACGTCGACGCGGCCCAGGCCGCGCTCGAATCGGCGCAGCAGGACGTCGGGGACGCCAACCTGATCAGCAACATCTCCGGAACCGTCGGCTCCGTCACGCTCGCCGTCGGACAGTCGGTCGCCGCCGGATCGCCCTCGGCCACACCGCAGGTGGTCGTGGTGGGCCCCGGCGACGACTACCAGGTGGCGACCACCGTCCCGGTCACCGAGGTGGCGAAGGTGAAGGTGGGCCAACAGGCACTCGTGACCCCCGACTCCAGCTCCTCGACCATCGTCGGCACGGTGACCGGCATCGGCGTGCTGGGTACCACGTCGACGTCGACGACCACGTATCCGGTCACGATCGGCATCCAGTCGACCGAGCTCGGCCCGTTCTCCGGGGCGGACGCCACCGTGCAGATCGTCCTCGCCCGGGCCACGGGCGTCACCACCGTGCCGACGTCCGCCGTCAGGTCGGTCGGCACCCTCCGTACGGTGACCGTGATCGACGGCACCACCCCGAAGGTGGTCCGTGTGACGGTGGGGACGACCGGCACTCTGCGGACCCAGATCCTTTCCGGTGTCCGGGTGGGGCAGGTCGTGTCGTTGGCGGAGATGGCCGCCCCGGTCCCGTCGTCCTCGACCACCACGCGCTCAGGGCTCGCCGGCCTGTCGGGGTCCGGCGGCTTCGGAGGCACCGGGGGCTTCGGCGGTGCCGGTGGGTTCGCCGGAGGGACGGGGGGCTTCGGCGGCACCGCCCGCGTCGGGGGTTAGCGGTGTCGTCCCGGTCGGCCGGTGGCGTGGCCGGTCCGGACGGACGTCCCGGCGCGACCGTCGGGCCGCCGGGTCAGGGGTAGCGTCGCCGCCATGACCGACAACCAGCTGGCCCTCGAGGCCGTGCACGACACCGGGGTGCGACGGCTCCAGCACGCCTATGCCGACGTCGTCAACCGGCGGGCCTGGTCCGAACTCGAGTCGCTGTTCCGTCCCGACGCCGACGTCGTGATCGACACCCGGGTCGGTGACCCCCTGCGGCTCGTGGGTGGGGCGGAGGTGGGCGCCTTCATCGGCTCGGCCATCGCCCGGTTCTCCTTCTTCGAGTTCGTGATCCTCAACGCCCACATCGCGTTCCCCGACGGGGTCGACGCCGGCTCGGCGGTGTGCCGGCTGTTCATGTGCGAGCTGCGCCAGGACGAAGCCACGCAGCGGTTCACCACCGCCTTCGGGCTCTATCACGACCGGTACGTCCTGGAAGGGGGGCGGTGGTGGTTCGCGCAGCGGCGCTACCACTCGCTGGCCCGCCACGGCGGGGTGCTCGACATCTTCGGGCTGCCCGCCGAGCCCGGCATCGAAGTCCCCGGGTTCTGACCCCGGCGCCCGGCGCATCATCCACCGGTGCCGCGACGCGTGGGAGCATCGGGGCATGCCGCTCCTCGTGGTCCGACATGCACGCGCCGGTCGGCGCAGCGCCTACGACGGGGACGACCTCGACCGCCCGCTCTCCCCACGGGGTCGTGCCCAGGCCGAGGGCCTGGTCCCCCTGCTGGCCGGCTACCGGCCCCGCCGGATCCTGTCGAGCCCGGCGGTCCGGTGCTTCGAGACGGTCCGTCCCGTCGCCGAGGCCCTGGACCTACCCATCGAGTCGGTGGGCGAGCTGGCCGAGGGACACGGCTCCGAGGCGCTCCACCTGCTCCACCGGATGGCCGGGGAGACGGCCGTGCTGTGCACCCACGGCGACATCGCCGCCGAGCTGCTCGACGAGCTGGCGCCCGAGCTGTCCGCCAAGGCCCGCTACAAGCTCCGCCTGCTCAAGGGCGAGGTGTGGGTCGTGCGGTCCGCCGGCGATGCCCTCGAGATCGTCGACCACCTCCACCAGGCCCCTCGTCGGTGACCCGGTCCCGGCCCCCGGATCGTCGGACCGGCGACCGGGCGACCGCGCCGCCCCGCCGGTGGTGACCGACCGGACCGCGGTCGACCGACCGCTACGCTGACCGCCCGATGACCGACCCGCTCCGCTTCGACCCGGGTTCCCACCGCACCTTCCGGATCGTCGGGCGGGCCTACGACGTCGAAGCGCGGACGATCACCCTGCGGTACGCGCTCGACGACCGGACCGAGTTCACCGAGACCATCACCTTCGAGACCCCACCGGGCCCCGGCGCCGACCCCGGCGGGCCGACCGGTGTCGGCTTCGAGCGGGCCCTGCTCCACCTGCACGTCGCCGCGGGCACCAGCTACTACAAGACGGCCGCCCCGGCGCAGGTCGTCGTCGAGGGTGAGTCGCTCAGCGCTCCGGAGCTCGAGCTCTACCACCTCCTGTACGACGAGGGCCTCCGCGAGTTCGCCGTCACCAACGGACTGGCCGTACCTCGGCCGGTGGCCGTCGTCGCCGGTCGGGGTGAGGCCGGCCACCCGCTGCCGCCCCCGGGCGCGCTCCGGCCGGGCCTCCTGGTGCCGATCGGCGGGGGCAAGGACTCGATGGCCCTCATCGAGTCCGTCCGGCACCTCGCCCCCCGTCTCTTCGCCGTCAATCCGCACCCGCTGGTCCTGGAGCTGGCCGACGAGGCGGGCCTGGACGTGGTGGTCGTCCGCCGGCGGCTCGATCCCGGCCTGGCCGCACTCAACACCGCCGGGGCGTTGAACGGGCACGTCCCCATCACCGCCATCGTCTCGCTCATCGCCGTCGTGGGGGCGTTCGTCCACGGCTACGACACCGTGGCCATGGCCGTGGAGCGGTCGGCCAGCGAGGAGACCGTCACCGTGGGCGGTGTGGCGGTCAACCACCAGTACTCGAAGAGCCGCGAGTTCGAGCTCCTCCTGGCCGACCTGGTGCGCCGAACCGTCGCCCCCGAGCTGACGTACGGGTCGGCGCTCCGGCCCTACTCGGAGCTGGCCATCGCCCGGGCGTTCGCCCGGCTCACCCGCTACCACGGGACCTTCTGCAGCTGTAACTCCGCCTACCGCCAGGGCGCCGACGCGGCCGACCGCTGGTGCGGGCACTGCCCCAAGTGCCGGTTCGTCGGACTGATGCTGGCGCCGTTCCTCGAGCCGGACGAGCTGACCGCCATCATCGGGACCGACATGTTCGGCGATCCCGGACAGGTGCCGGGGTTCGCCGCCCTCATGAGCGACACCGACAAGCCGTTCGAGTGCGTGGGGGAGCGGCGGGAGTCCGCGGTGGCGCTGCGGCTCCTGGCCGGTCGGCCGGCGTGGCGGAACTCGGCGGTGGTCGCGGCCCTGGCCCCGGTGGCCGAGGCCCTCGTCGGCGACGAGGACGTGGCCGACCTGCTCACCCCCGACCCCGGCCTGGCCTTCGACGACCCGGCGGTGGCCGCGGCCGTCGACGTCCTGCTGGCGGGGGACCGGTGACGTCCGAACGGCTGTCCCTCGAAGGTGTCCTGGCCCGGCGCGTGGCCGTGTGGGGCATGGGGGCGGAGGGGCTGTCCCTGGCGGCCCTGGCCGTCGGGCGGGGGGTCGAACCGGTGCTGGTCGACGACCAGCCCGACGCGGCGGCCGATCGGGTGGCCGGTGCGCTGGGCGACGCCCGGCCGGTCCTCCTGCCGGCCGACGTGGACTGGGCCGATGTCGACGTGGTGGTGCGGGCGCCGGGCGTGAGCCGCTACCGACCGGAACTGCTGGCCGCCGCCGCCGCCGGGGCGCGGGTGACGACGGCCATGGCGGTGTGGCTGGAGGACCATGCCGACGCACCGGTGGTGGCCATCACCGGCACCAAGGGCAAGAGCACGACGGCGGCCCTGGCCGCGGCCATCCTCGAGGCCGACGGGCTCGAGGTGGCTCTGATCGGCAACATCGGCGTCCCGGTGCTCGACACCTACGCCCGGCCCCGGCCCGACGCCTTCGTGGTCGAGGTCTCCTCCTACCAGGCGGCCGACGTGACGCGGTCCCCCGGGGTCGTGGTGCTGACCAGCCTGGCTCCCGACCACCTCGACTGGCACGGCGGTGTCGAGGCCTACTACCGCGACAAGCTCCGGCTCGTCGAGGCCGGGCCCGACGGACTCCTGGCCGTCAGCGCCGGCAATCCCGAGGCGGTGCGCCGCACGGCCGACCACCCGCACCGCACCCTCTACGGCCCGGTGGGCCGGGTCCACGTGGACCCGCAGGGCTGGGTCGAGGTCGACGGCACCCGACTGGCCGAGACCGGGCCCCTGCGGCTCCCCGGTCGGCACAACGTCTGGAACCTGTGCGGGGCGATCGCCGGGGCCCTCCTGCTCCGGGGAACGGCTCCGTCGGCCGACGCGGTGGCCGGGGTCGTGGCCGGTTTCGAGGGCCTGCCCAGCCGGTGCCGGACGATCGGTGTCCTCGACGGCCGGACCTTCGTGGACGACGCCCTCGCCTCCAATCCCTTCGCCTCGGTGGCGTCCATCGAGACGTTCGCCGGGCGGCCGCTCACGGTGATCGTGGGCGGCGCCGACCGGGGGGTGGACCGTGGTCCGCTGGTCGCGGCCCTCGCCGGACACCGTCCCACCGCCCGGACCATCGTGCTCCCCCCGGACCCGGAACGGACCGCGGGACTGCTGCGGAGCGCCGGATGCGGGGCCGACGCCGTTCATGAGGCGCGCGATCTGGAGGAGGCGGTGGCCCTGGCCACGGAACTCACACCCGACGGTGGGGTGGTGCTGTTCTCCCCGGGGGCGCCGACCCCGGACGGTGGCGGGGGTTACCGGGCGCGGAGCCGGCGATTCGCCCGCGCCGCCGGACTCGGACGGCCCGGACCCGGAGGATCCTGAGGCGCCCACCGACCCCGGGACGCACTAGATTGGGGAGGCTCGGCGTCCCGGTCACCACGCGGGAGCGAGGCAACCGGGGAGGACGCAGTGCGTCAGATCGCCATCATCACCGACGACGTCGTCCTCGTGGACGCCGAGCCCGATGCCGGGCGGGGCACCTTCCTCGTCGACCCGTCCGTACTCGAGGACGCGCTGGGCTGGGAGCTCAAGCCGAGCGGACTGTGCCGTGGTGAGGTCTGCGTCCCCGTGCAGGACATGGATGCACTCCGGGTGGGCGATCGCCTGGACGTCGCCGCCGTGGCCGCCGCGGTCCGTCAGCCGGCGGTGGTCGACCTGGACGCCGGCATCGTCGCCGTGGCCCTTCCCGCCGAGCTCCGCCGGCGGGCCCTGACCGACCTCGACGCCCCGCCCTTCACGCTCCCGGACCTCGGGGGGGTGCCCCGCTCGCTCGACGACTGGGCGGGTCGCAAGCGGCTGCTCGTCACCTTCTCGAGCTGGTGCGGCTGCCGCTACGACCTTCCGGGCTGGCAGGCACTCCACGACGAGCTGGGTCCCGAAGGGTTCACGGTGATCGCGGTGGCCATCGACCAGAGCGCCGACGACGTGCTGCCGTTCACCGGAGGGCTCAGCATGCCGGTGCTCTACGACCCGCACCACCTGCTCACCGAGCTCTACGCCATCTCGAACGTTCCGACCGTGGTGTGGATCGACGAGGACGGCCGGATCGCCCGGCCCAACGCCGAGGCGTTCGGAACCGACACCTTCGCCGACTTCACCGGGGCCGAGTCCTCGCCCCACCTCGAGCTGGTGCGCCGGTGGGTGCGCCACGGCGAGCTCCCGCTGGACGCCGCCGAGGCCCGCAACGCGGTGGCCGACCTGGACGACGACGAGGTCCTGGCCAGACTGCACTTCCGCATCGCCGCCGAGGCCCACCGCCGGGGGGACGCCACCACCACCCGAAGCCACGTGCTGCGGGCCGGCGCGCTCGCTCCCGACGACCTGACCATCTGGAGGGCGGGCATGCCCCTGATCGGCGAGGACCCGTTCGGCCAGGACTTCCTCGACCGCTACGACAGCTGGAGGGCGAAGGGCTCGCCCGCCCACGTGCTGCCCGCGGACCTGGGCTCGGGTGCGGCCGGACCGGAGCCCGTGTCGGTGCCCACGTGAGGGTGGAGATCGACGCGGAGGCGTGCACCGGTCACGGCCGGTGCTACATGGTGGCGCCCGCAGTGTTCGCCAGCGACGACAGCGGGTTCGGTGTCGTGGTGGTCGAAGGTCCGCTGGACGCCCCGCAGCTCACCGAGGCCCGGTCGGCCGTGGCCAACTGCCCCGAGCGGGCCGTCCGGCTCGCCGAGCCCGCGGCCCGCTGACCCCGCCACCCCCGACCGGGCGAACGAGCCGACGCTAGGCGGGCCGGGGCTCGCGGGGTAGGCCGAGACCCATCTCGGCGATGATGTTGAGGTTGATCTCGGTGGTCCCGCCGGCGATCGTCGTCTGGCGGGCGGCGGCCAGGTTGTAGGTCCACGGACCGTCCACACCGCCCCCGACGCCGAGCATGTCCACGGCCAGCTCGGCCAGACGCTGCTCGGCGCGACCCCAGGCCAGCTTGGCCAGGGAGCCGTCGGGGCCGGTCGGCTGACCGTTGCGCATCTGGGCCAACGACCGGTTGCACATCCACCGCATGCAGGCGATGTCGGCGTAGACGCCGGCCACGCGGTCCCGGATCCTCGGGTCCTCCAGCGACGGCCGGGCCGCCGGATCGGACAACAGGTTCCCGAGCTTACGGGAGAGCCCGAGGTGGAGCCGGGCCACGCCGGCCCGCTCGAAGCTCAGCGTGGTCATGGCCACCTGCCATCCCTGGTGCAGCGGCCCGAGCAGGGCGTCGCGGGGGACACGGACGTCGGCGAAGAAGAGCTCGCTGAAGGGCTGCTCGCCGGTGATCGTCCGGACCGGCCGGATGTCGATCCCGGGTGTGCGGAGGTCGACCAGGAGGCAGCTGATCCCCTTGTGCTTGGGGACGTCGGGGTCGGTCCGCACGTACAGCTGGCACCAGTCGGCCAACTGGCCGAGGCTGTTCCAGGTCTTCTGGCCGTTGACCACGAAGTCGTCGCCGTCGGCCACGGCACTGGTGCGGAGCGAGGCCAGGTCGCTCCCGGCGTCGGGCTCGGACATCCCCTGGGACCAGATCTCGTCCCCCCGCAGCATCGGGCGCAGGAACCGCTCCTGCTGTGCGTCGGTGCCGTACGCCATGATCGCCGGTGCGATGTTGGAGACCCCGATCACGTTGAGCGGGCCCGGCGCCGACACGGCGCTCATCTCCTCGAGGTAGGCGAGCTGCTCGTCGATGTCCGCCCCGCGCCCGCCGTGCTCCGTCGGCCAGGCCGGCGCGGCCCAGCCGGCATCGGCCAGCCGGCGGTTCCAGTCCCGCAGCAGCTCGAGGTCGCCCTCGTCGGGTGCCTTGCCGCCGGCTGCGGCGACCTCCGGGGTGAGCTCACGGTCCAGCCACTCCCGTAGCTCGACGCGGAACCGGTCGGCCGGGCCGGGCTCGGTCGACGTCGGTGCGGTGCGGGTCTGTTCGGTCATGGGTGGCTCCGGTGGCCGACGGTCCACGGGGGAGTGGGGCCGTCGATGGGGACAGGACGCTCTCAAGCTAGCCACTCCACACCGGACGGCACCACGAGGTACCGTCGGGCCGGGCGCCGGCGACGTCGCGCCCGGCATCCGACCGCGGCAGCCCGCTGCCGGCCCGCACCACCAGGAGACCCGCCCGTGCCGGAACTCGACGAACTGCTCGCCGTCCTCGACCTCGATCCCACCGGCGACCGGTCGTGGTCGGGCGCCAGCATGGACTTCGGCGCCGGCGCCGTGGTCTTCGGTGGCCAACTACTGGCCCAGACCATCGTGGCCGCCGCCACCGTCGACCCCGCCAAGTCGGTCAAGTCGGTGCACACGGTGTTCGCCCGGGGCGCTTCGACCGATCGACCGCTCGAGTTCGCCGTCGACGTCATGCAGCAGGGGCGGTCGTTCGCCAGCGCCACCGTCACCATCAGTCAGGGGGAACGGCTCTGCACCCGGTCACTCGTGCTGCTGCACGCCCCGGACCCGGACCTGATCCGTCATCAGGACGCCGCCCCCGAGGTGCCGTCCGCCGCCGAGTCCACCCCGTCGGCCCACGGCGCCGGGTTCTGGGAGGTCCGCACGGTGGGTGGCGTGGACATCGCCGACCCCGACGCGGTGGGACCGCCACGACTCGACGTGTGGACCCGGTTCCCGGACGCCCCCGACGACCCGAACCTCAACCAGGCGCTGCTCGCCTTCGCCACCGACGGCTTCCTCATCGGGACGGCGATGCGGCCCCACGCCGGGGTCGGCCAGGCACTGGCCCACCGGTCGATCTCGACCAGCGTCATCACCCACACGCTCACGTTCCACGGGCCGGTGGACGCCTCCGGCTGGCTCCTGCTCGACCAGGAGAGCCCGGTGGCGGGGGCCGGTCGCAGCTACGGCCGGGCCCATGTCTTCGCCGAGGGCGGTGACCTCGTGGCCTCGTTCGTGCAGGAGAACATGATCCGGGCCTTCGCCACCGACCAGGCGCCGCCCCCCGGTGGACGCGCCGCCCACTGACGGCCGGTCGGGCCCGGGCGAGACGTTTGGCAGGACCGGGGAGATGTCCTAACGTCTGCCGAACAACGCCGTCCACCACCGGTGCGGACGGCGCCGGCACGGGGACAGCCGCCCGCGCCGCGACCCACCGGTGGGACGGTGCCGAGACCCCGGTCACGCCGGGGTCGGACGGGTGCGCCGGGCCCACGGGGGCCGGGGGACGGCAGGAGGAGTGGGGGAGCCGACATGGACGACGTACTCGGATACGCGGGCAAGCGGGCCGTGGTGACCGGTGCCGCCTCGGGGATGGGCGCGGCCACGGTCGACGTGCTGGTCCAACTCGGCGCCGACGTGGTCGGCCTCGACCGCGCGCCGATCACCGGGCCCGTGCGCCAGGCCGTCGAGGTGGACCTCCTGGACCCCGACTCGATCGCCGCCGCCGCCGACCGGATCGAGGGTGACGTCGACGCCTTCTTCAACTGCGCCGGGCTCCCCGGCCCCCCGTTCTCGGATCTCGAGACGATGCTGGTGAACTTCGTGGGCGGGCGCGACCTGATCGAGCGGGTGGTGCCGCGGATGCCGTCGGGTTCCGCCGTGGTCTACGTGGCCTCCGCCGGCGGCATCGGCTGGGAGGCCAACCTCGGTACCTTCGCCGAGCTGTTCGCCACGGACTCCTACGCGGCCGGCCGGGCCTGGCTCGAGTCCCACCCCGAGGTGTGGGAGGGGAACGCCTACGCCACCTCGAAGCAGGCCATCAACGCCTGGACCGCCTGGCGGTCGGTGGGGCTGATGAAGGACCACGGTATCCGGCTCAACTGCACCAACCCGGGGCCGACGAGCACGGCCATGATGCCGTTCTTCCACGATGCCGTGGGCAAGGACCTCGTGGACGCGGCGATCGGTCCGGTGGGCCGGTACTCGACGTCCGAGGAGCAGGCCTGGGCCATGGTGCTGATCGGGAGCGCCCGGGCCAGCTACGTGGTCGGGGAGTCGCTGTACGCCGACGGGGGCTTCTACAGCGCCCTGCAGACCGGCCAGATCGACTTCTCGCACCTCATGCCCAGCGAGTAGCTCGGTGGACCTCCGCCCCAGCGACGAGCAGCTGCAGCTGATCGACGCCTTCGGCGCGCTCTACGCCAAGGAGTCGACGGCGGAGCGGGTCCGGGAGGCCGAGCCCCTCGGATTCGACCCCCGGCTCTGGTCCCAGCTGGTCGAACTCGGGGCCCTCGCCATGGCGGTCGACGAGGCGCACGGCGGTTGGGGCGCCACCCTCCTCGACCTGGAGCTGGTGGCGGAGGAGCACGGCCGGGCCCTGGGGCCGGCTCCCCTGTTCGAGGCCCAGGTGGCCTGTCGCCTGCTGGCCCGCACCGATGGTGCCGCCGCCGCCGACCTCCTGGCTGCGGCGCTCGCCGGGGCGCGGCTGCCCACGGTGTCGCCGCGGGCCCCCGCCTCCGGCGGGCTGGCGTTGGTGCCGGCCGGTGCCGTGGCCACCGACGTGATCGTCCGCCTGGACGACCGGTTGATCGTCCTGCCGCTCGGCGACGACCGGACCGTCCCGGAGAACGTCGGCTCCCAGCCCCTGGCCGATGTACCGGTCGATCCGGCGCGCCTGGCCGGAGCCACCGTCCTGGCCGAACGGTCCGGTGCCGAGCTGTTCGACCGGGCCCTCGACGACTGGCTGGTGCTGACGGCCGGGGCGCTCGCCGGCATGGCCGAGCGGGCCGTCCGGATCGGCGTCGACTACGCGGCCGAGCGCGAGGCGTTCGACCAGAAGATCGGGGCGTTCCAGGCCGTCGGACACCGACTGGCCGACGTGGCCACGGCCTCGGCCGGCGCCACCCTCCTGGCCCGCGAGGCGGCCTGGGCCGACGACGAGGAGCCGGGCCGACGCGCCGAGCTGGCCGCCATGGCCTTCTCCTTCGCCGCCGAGGCGGCCAGGGACGCCACCGCGGTGGCCCTCCACGTCCACGGCGGCTACGGCTTCATGCTCGAGTACGACATCCAGCTCTACTACCGGCGCGCCCGGGGCTGGACCAACGTGCTGATGAGCCCGTCGGCCGCGGCGCGTCGCGTGGCCGACCGGCGCTACGGGCCGGAGGGGGCGAGCTGATGGACTTCCGACTCGGGGAGTCGAGCGAGGCACGGCGGGCCGAGGTCCGCGAGTTCCTGGACGCGCACATGAGCCTGGCGTTGGAGGAGCAGGTGTACCGCACCGGTGTCTCCCACGACGGGGACTTCACCCGTGCCCTGGTGGAGCAGGGGTGGATGGCCCCGAGCTGGCCCGTCGAGTTCGGCGGCCAGGGGCTCGACCCCGAGGAGATGGTGGCGGTGGGGGAGGAGCTGCGCCTCGCCGACGCCCCCATGTACGGCATCGGCACCACCATGATGGTGGCCACGGTGATCCGCGCCGTGGGGACCGACGAGCAGAAGGCCGAGATCATCCCGAAGGCGCTGGCCGGCGAGATCGTGATCGTCCTCGGGTTCAGCGAGCCCGAGGCCGGGTCGGACGTGGCCGCCGCCACCACCCGGGCCGTGCCCGACGGGGACGAGTGGGTGATCAACGGGCAGAAGATGTTCACCACCAACGCCCAGATCGGCGACTACGTCTTCCTCCTGGCCCGGACCAACACCGAGGTGGCCAAGCACAAGGGCCTGACCATGTTCCTGGTGCCGCTCCACCAGCCCGGCGTCGAGATCCAGGCGGTGTTCACGCTCTCGGGCGAACGCACCAACATCGTCTACTACAACGACGTCCGGGTGGCCGACGCCTGGCGGATCGGCGACGTCGACGGGGGCTGGCACGCCATGACCGTGGCCCTGACCAACGAGCACGCCGCCGGGTTCGCCGCCGCCATCGACCGCCTGCTGCGGGCGGCCGAGACGTGGGCGCGGACGACCACCGACGACGACGGGGTGCCGCGCCTGCAGGACGGGACCGTCCGCGAGGCGCTCGGCCGCACCGCCATCGACCTCGAGGTCTCCCGGCTGCTCCAGCGCCGGGTGGCCTGGATGGCCGCCACCGACCAGGCCATCGTGGCCGAGGGGCCGATGTCCAAGCTGTTCAGCTCCGAGGCGCTGAGCACCCGGGCCCAGGACATGGCCGAGGTGGTCGGCCCGGACGCCCTGCGCAGCTACTTCGATCCCACCGCACCCGCCCACGGCGTGGTCGAGCACATGCTGCGCTTCTCGCTCGGGACCACCATCTACGCCGGGACCAGTGAGATCCACCGCAACATGATCGCCCAGCGGGGGCTGGGGCTCCCCCGGAACCGGTGACCGCCGGCCCGGGTCGCCGATCCATGCCGCCCTTCCCGAACCAGCGGCCGGCGCGTGCCGTCCGCGTCGAACGAATGGAGACACCTTGCCCGATCCCGTGATCCTCGCCGCCTGCCGCACCGCGGTCGGCACCGCCTACCGGGGCACCCTCACCGAGACCTCGGCGTTCGACCTCGCCGAGGTCGTCACCGTCGAGGCGCTGCAGCGGTCCGGCCTGGACGCCGCGGACATCGACGACGTCATCCTGGCCGAGAACCTCTACGGCGGCGGGGTGATCGCCCGCTACGTCACGGCCAAGGCGGGGCTCACCGGTCTGCCGGGGATGGCCCTCAACCGCCACTGCGCCGGAGGGATGTCCGCCGTGCAGGTGGCCGCCTCGTCGGTCGCCGCGGGCATGGACCGCGCCGTCATCGCCGGTGGCACCAACTCCCAGTCGACGTCCCCGTCCTCCCGGTGGCAGGAGCCGGGCGCGGCCGAGCCCAGCGAGGGTTGGATCTCCCCCAGCCACCCCGGTACGCCGGAGGCTCCCTCCCTCGACATGTCCATCACCGTCGGGTGGAACACCGCGGTCGAGGCGGGCCTGACCCGCGCGCAGCTCGACGCCTGGGGCTACCGCTCCCACCAGCGGGCCGTGGCCGCCATCGACGAGGGCCGCTTCGTCGAGGAGATCGTGCCCATGACCGTCACCAAGGCCGGGGAGACCCTCGTCTGGGCGGTCGACGAGCACCCCCGCCGGTCCAGCACGCTCGAGAAGATGGCGGCGCTCCCGCCGCTCCACCCCGAGATCGAGGGCTTCTCCATCACCGCCGGCAATTCGGCCGGACTCAACGACGGGGCCGCGGCCGTGTGCGTGGCGTCCGCCGACCTGGCGGCGGCCCGGGGGCTCGCCCCGCTGGCCACCGTCCGTGCGTGGGCGTCGGTGGGCGTGGAGCCCGCCCGCACCGGCATGGCCCCGATCGACGCCATCCCGAAGGCGCTCGACCGGGCCGGGCTCGGCATCGGCGACGTGCACCTGTTCGAGATCAACGAGGCCTTCGCCTCGGTTCCGGTGGCGGCCGTGGCCGCCCTCGGTCTCGACGAGGGGATCGTGAACGTGTCGGGCAGCGGATGCAGCCTGGGTCACCCGATCTCCGCCACCGGGACCCGGATGCTGGTCACCCTGGTCTACGAGCTGCAGCGTCGGGGCGGCGGGATCGCCGTGGCCGCCATGTGCGCCGGCGGCGGCATGGGGTCGGCCACGGTCATCGAGGTGCCGGGCTGAGTCACCCGCCGCCCGGGGCCAGCACGCCGGACAGGCACCAGCGCACCAGTTCGTCGGGCGTCACGGCGTCGGTTCGCGGGTCGACACCGAGGACCCGTCGGTCCAGGATCGACACCAGGGTGTGGGTCACCAGGCGGGCCAGGACCGGCACCGTCAGGTCGTCCCGGAACGTGCCGTCGGCGACGCCGGGCGCCAGGACCTCGGCCACCGTGTCCACGTAGGAGGCGATCACGGCCTCGAACTCGTCGGGTCGGGTGGCCGCCAGGTGCCACTGGAACAGCACCATGCCCCGCGAGGCGGGGTCGTCGGTCTCGGGGGTGCCGAACATGGCGCGGACGAGGGCCTCGAACCGGGCCCGGGGGTCGGACTCGAGGTCGACCCGCTGGCGGACGGTGGTCAGGTGCCGGTGGACGGTCTCCTCGATCAACGCCAACAGCAGGTCGTCCTTGGTGGCGAAGAGCTGGTAGAAGGAGCGGAGCGACAGTCCGGCCCGGTCGACTACCTCCTGGACGGTGAAGTCGGCCCGGCCGGTGGTGCGCAGCAGGTCCACGGCGGCGGCGATGAAGGTGCCGCCCCGGGTGATGGCCTGTTGGCGTGCGGCCTTCAGCGAGCGCTCCATCGTGCGCTCCTGCCACTGAGTGGTCTGCGCACTCTCCTCGGTCATGCACGCACCTCGTCGGTCGGGGGCCGCTCCCGCCGGTCCACCACCGGGCGGGTGGGCTGCCCGACGGGGCCATGGGAGTATAGAGGGGACGTCCCCGCGGGCCCGGACGGACGGCCGGTGGACTACCCGAGGTCGAGTGACCGTCCGATGATCTCCTTCATGATCTCGGTGGTCCCCCCGTAGATGGTGGTGACCCGGGCATCCACGTAGGCCTTGGCGATCGGGTACTCGCTCATGTAGCCGTAGCCGCCGTGGAGCTGCAGGCAGCGGTCGACCACCCGCCCCTGGAGCTCGGTGCACCACCACTTGGCCATGGCCGCGTCCTCGGGGGTGAGTTCGCCGTCGTTGAGGGCCTCGACGCACCGGTCGATGAAGTTCTGGCCGATCTCCACCTCGGTGGCCAGCTCGGCCAGCGTGAACCGTGTGCTCTGGAACGACCCGACGGACACCCCGAAGGCGGTGCGCTCGCGGACGTAGGCGATGGTCCAGTCGAGGGCGGCCCGGGCCCCGGCCAGGCCGCCGGCGGCCAGCGAGAGGCGCTCCTGTCCCAGGTTGGCCACCAGGTGGGCGAAGCCCTCGCCCTCGGTGCCGAGCAGGTTGTCCGCCGGGATCCGGCAGTCGGTGAAGAAGAGCTCGGCGGTGTCCTGGGCGTGCAGGCCGATCTTGTCGAGGTTGCGGCCCCGGGTGAACCCGGGCGTGCCGTCCTCGACGACGACCAGGCTCATGCCCCGGTGGGCCTGCGTCGGGTCGGTCTTGACCGCCACCACCACGAGGTCGGCGTTGATGCCGTTGGTGATGAACGTCTTCGAACCGTTGAGGACGATCTCGTCACCGTCCCGCAGCGCGGTCGTGGCGATCGACGCA
>Ga0302157_10000592_pt1 | contig 47161 bp, 33 predicted proteins | sample I_Bog_N3_3_FD_193502 | JGI IMG/M metagenome (GOLD analysis project Ga0302157, IMG submission 193502) | Peat permafrost microbial communities from Stordalen Mire near Abisko, Sweden - I_Bog_N3_3 | ecosystem: Environmental > Terrestrial > Soil > Wetlands > Peat | place: Sweden: Abisko, Stordalen...
TCATCCCAACCATGCCGGAACACCGGCTGCTGCCGCTGGTCGAGAAGTTCGCCGAATTCCTGAACGCCCAGCCCCTCTTCGTCGAAATGTTCGGTGCAATATAAAAATGAGGGGATTCGTGAGGGCGCAGACACCTTATACCAATCCGCAAAAAGGCGGACTCATCAGCCGACACCAAACGTCAGTCCAATCAATGATGTAGCTGCCGGCGATGAGTCCGCCTTTTTGCGGATTGGTATTATTTCTATGAACTCGGCCTGGAGCCGGCCGCCGCGATCGCCCAGGACTTCGACCAGCTGATCCTGGAGGAAACCGAGGATCTGATCGAGAAGCGCGGTGACTTCCCGATTCTGATCAACACCTTCCAGGCCGCCGAACAGGCGAATCTGACCCGCCGCGTTGATGCCGATCTCACCCTGACCTGCCCGTTCCAGGGATCCTCCTACAAGCGCAAGAAGGGCATGACGCGGATTCATTCGCTGCGTGGCGACGCCCTGCCGACCAGTGCCCAGGCGGCCTATGCCGGCGCGGTGGCCTGCGGCGAGTTCCTGTTGCGGTCGTGGAAGAACAAATCCTTCCAGCGTACCCTGCTCGAACATACCGACGACAGCTACCACCCCTGGTGGTACGAACAGGACGACCCGCTGCACTTCGTCGAGAAGAAGGGGGCCCAGGATGTCGCGTGAGTCGCCTTCCCTCGATACCGCGGCCCTTCGCTCCGATGGTCCGGCCGCCACCGAGGCGCCGCGCTGGTCCTGCGCCCTTGGCGGGGCGCTGACCACCACGCTTGGCATCTTTGGAGCGGTGCCGATCCTGCATGCCGGCGCCGGTTGTGGCCTCGGCCAGCAGTTCGGCCTGACCTACGCCGCCGGCGAGAACGCCGGTGGACCACAGGGCGGCACCAATACTCCCTGCTCCTCGCTGGTCGAGGAGCACGTCATCTTCGGCGGCGAGGACAAGCTGCGCAGCCTGATCGCGTCGTCGCTGCAACTGATGAAGGGCGAGCTGTTCGCGGTCATTTCCGGCTGCATCCCGTCGCTGATCGGCGACGACGTGGACGCGGTGGTGCGCGAATTCCGTGACCAGGCATCGCTGGTCCATGTCAAGGCACCGGGCTTCGGCGGCACCTCCTATGACGGCTACGAGCTGTTGCTGGAAGCCCTGGTCGAGCAGCACGTCACCCCTCGCCCGAAGGTGAAGGGACGGGTCAACCTGCTCGGCGTCGTTCCTTATCAGCACCTGTTCTGGAAAGGCGAACTGGCGGTACTGAAGGAGGAGCTGGCGGCGATCGGCGTCGAGGCGAACATCCTGTTCACCGAGTTCAATGGTCCGGAGCTGGTCCGCAATCTCTCCGAAGCGGAACTGACCGTGGTGCTCTCGCCCTGGAACGGCCACCGGGTGGCGGAGAAGCTCAAGCAGAAGTTCGACATCCCGTGGATCGCCTTCCCTTCCGTCCCGGTCGGCGGCAAGCAGACCACGTCCTTCCTGCGCCGCGTCGCCGCCGAACTCGGACTCGATCGCGGACCGGTCGAAACGAGTATCCGTGCCGCCCAGCGCCACAGCTACCGTTTCCTGGAATACGCCGGTGACGGCCTGATCCTTGGTCTGCCGCACGCCTACTTCGCCGTCGTGGCGGATGCCGGCACGGCGATCGGCATCACCCAGTTCCTCACCAACGAGATCGCCTATCTGCCCGATATCGTCATCATCGCCGATGGCACGCCAGAGGCGGCGCGGGCGGAAGTGGTGCGCCAGCTGACCGAGGGCCTGGACATCGCCGGCAAGCCGGAGATCATCTTCGAGAGCGACGCCCATGTCATCCGCCAGCGGCTGAAGGGGCATCACTTCCTGTTCCTGCTGGCATCCAGTCTGGAAAAGCACACCGCCGGCGAGGAATACGGCGCGCTCCACCATTCGATCTCTTTCCCTTCCTATGACCGCCTGGTGCTCGACACCAACTATGCCGGTTTCCGTGGCGGACTGAAGCTGCTGGAGGAGTTGTCGAGCAAGTGGATCGGGCCGCTTTGACCACGATGGCAAGAAAGGACGACAGCCTGCGGCAACGGCTGCGGGCCCTCTACGGCGGTCTTGCCATCGCCAACGTCGTCGTGTGGGGATGGAGCATTGCCATCTTCGGCGAGTCCCCGGTGCTGCTCAGCCTGGCGCTGCTCGCCTACACGCTCGGGTTGCGCCACGCCGTCGATGCCGACCACATTGCCGCGATCGACAATGTCACCCGTAAGCTGATGCAAACGGGGCAGCGGCCGGTGGGAGTTGGTCTGTTCTTCTCGCTCGGCCATGCCAGCGTCGTCATCGCCCTGTCGGTGGTCATCGCCGCCACCGCCACCGCCCTGCAGGACCGCCTTGGCGATCTCAAGGCGACGGCGGAGCTGGTGGGCATCGGCATCTCGGCGGCGTTTCTTGGTCTCATCGCTTTGGCCAATGGCGTGGTGCTGGCCGGCCTGTGGCGCAGCTTCCGCCGTGTCCGGACCGGCGGGCGCTTCGTCGAGGCCGACCTCGACCGGTTGCTGATCGGCGGCGGGATCATGGCCAGGCTCTGCCACCGGCTTTTCCGGCTGATCGGGCAGAGCTGGCACATGTATCCACTCGGTCTGCTGTTTGGTTTAGGTTTTGATACCGCAACCGAAGTGGGGGTAGTGGGCATTTCCGCCACCCAGGCGACGCAGGGACTGCCGATCTGGTCGATCCTGCTGTTTCCCGCGCTTTTCGCCGCCGGCATGGCGCTGGTCGATTCGCTCGACGGTACTCTGATGCTCGGCGCCTATGAGTGGGCATTCGTCCGGCCGGTGCGCAAGCTCTACTACAACATGACGCTCACTTTGATGTCGGTGCTGATCGCCCTGCTGGTCGGCGGCGCGGAGGTGCTCGGCCTGCTCGCCGACCGGTTCAGTCTCGATGGCCCGTTCTGGATGGCGATCGACCGGCTCAATGACAATTCCGGTGTTGTCGGCCTGCTGATCGCCGGACTGTTCGCGACGATCTGGTTGGCATCGGCGATGATCTGGCGGGGCAAGGACAACGGTCGGATCGCGGTGGAGAGCTGAACGAAGATGACATCACCTGAGACGAACCGGCTGCGGACGTTGCGAGTGGCGGCGGCCAGCGCAGATGGCGTGTTCGTCGATCACCATTTCCGCAGCACCCCACAATTCCTGATCTGCGACATCACCCCGACAGCCGCACAAGTGGTCGAGGTGCGCGCCAACCTCCCGGCCACCGCCGGCGTACCCGACGACCCGCTGGGGCGGGCCGTCGGCCTGGTGGCGGATTGCGCGGTCGTACTGGCTACCCGCGCGGGTTCCTGCGCCGCCGAGCAGTTGCAGGCACGCGGCATTCGCTGCATCGAGACCAATGCCTCGATCGCCGAGGCAATTCGCTGGCTGCTGACCCGTCGTCCGGATGTCCTTCCCACGACTGGGACCCTACCCGGCCACTGAGCAGCCTCGCCGCATTGTCGCTTCCGCCTCACGCGCGGCCGTTGCACCAAGGCGTCCAACCGGCTGGCGATACCCATGACGGCATGATTTGACCGCCGGCGTTCGCTCTCACTCGCCCCCTTCCGGCGTGGGTTGGTGGAACAGATCGGCGGACCGCCGGGGGCTGAACGGAAAAATCCATATATTTCAGTTACTTAGACGCGGCTTTTGGCGGACGGGGTGGGATTCGAACCCACGGTGGGCTTGCACCCACGCCAGTTTTCAAGACTGGAGCCATCAACCGCTCGGCCACCCGTCCGGGAGGCGCCGCAACCCTGCACCCGGTGGCGGACTTAACCGGACATCCCCTGCCGGCGCAACTTCCACCCGACCGACCAGATGACCGGCAGCCCGCCCGCACCGGTCGAACCGGTGGCGAGTGTCCGGTCTGCCGACGCCACCGTCCGCCAACCGGACGGCGGCGGCGCGGCACCGCCCGGTTCGGCCTGGAAAAGGTGGTTTTCGGAGTGGCACGTGGCTTGCTAACTCCCGTTACGGTTACCGCGCCGGCAAGGCGGCGCAGCGGCCTGACGCTTGCCCTGTTCGCCGGTCCGGGGCACGTTGCCGCCACGCCACAAGCGATCAACACGGATCGCACGGCGGCGCACGGGACGGCGTCGCCCCGGCTCTGGGGTCGTAACCCCTTGGCCCATAAAGTGATATATCGGCGGCGGGCAGCGCCCGCCGCGCAGGGGAACGTGCAATTGAAACTGGCGTGTCCGTCCTGATTTCGGGCGAGGCGTGGCTGCAACAGGCGGAGTTGGATGGACATGGATGAGCGCGTGGACCCGGCCGAACCCGCGGTCGAACCGGCCCCGCTGTCGCGTGAAGCCCGGCCAGGGGAAACCCCGGTCGTCCGCCGGTCGCGCCTGCGCGGCCGGCTGGTTCTGGCCGCTCTGATCGCCGCCGGTCTCGCGGCCGGGTGGTACTGGTGGAGCCGCCCCGTACCCCAGACGGCCTCGCCCTGGCACAGCGGCGCCGGACGGGGGATGCCAACTCCGCCGCAGCCGGTCGGCGCCGCCACCATCGACAAGGGCGACATCCGCATCGTGCTGAACGAGCTCGGCACCGTTACCCCGCTCGCCACGGTCACGGTGAAGACGCAGATCAACGGCCAACTGGTCGATGTCGGGTTCAAGGAAGGCCAGATGGTCCGCAAGGGCGATTTCCTGGCGCAGATCGACCCGCGGCCATACCAGGTGGCCCTGGGGCAGGCGCAGGGCCAGCTTGCCCACGACCAGGGGTTGCTGGCGCAGGCCCAGACCAACCTGCGGCGCTACCAGACGCTCGGCCGGCAGGATTCGATAGCGCAACAACAGGTGGACGACCAGCGCTTCCTGGTGGCCCAGTACACCGGCTCGGTGCAGTCCGACCAGGCCCAGGTGGACAGTGCCAGGCTGAACCTCACCTATTGCCACATCATCGCGCCCGTCGACGGGCAGGTCGGGCTGCGCCAGGTCGATCCCGGCAATTACGTGCAGACCAGCGACACCAATGGCGTGGTCGTGATCACCCAGATGCAGCCGATCTCGGTCATCTTCTCGGTGCCGGAGGACGGTCTGGCGGACATCATCGCCCGCCTGCGCAGCGGCGCCACGCTGAGCGTCGATGCCTATGACCGCGCCAACCTGCGCGGCCTGGCCACCGGGCAACTTGCCACCCTGGACAACCAGATCGACACCACCACCGGCACGCTCAAAATGCGCGCCCTGTTCGCCAATCCCGACGAGGCGCTCTACCCGAACCAGTTCGTCAACGTCCGCCTGCTGGTCAACACGCTGCGGGACGCGGTCCGCGTGCCGGTGCCGGCGGTGCAGCGCGGCGAGCCGGGAACCTACGTGTATGTGATTACGCCGGACAACACCGTCGCGGTGCGTCCGGTGAAGCTTGGGCCGACCGATGGCGGCTATACGGCGGTGCTGTCGGGCCTGCGGCCCGGTGAGCGCGTGGTGACCGACGGCACCGACCGGCTGCGCGAGGGCGCCGCGGTGACCGTGCCGGCGCAGGACCCGCAACCGGATGGCCAGGCACCCCAGGGCCAGCGCGGCCCGGGCCAGCAAGGCCAAAGCCGGAGCGGCGAAGGGCGGGGCCAGCGCCAGCCGCCGTCGGCCCCATGACAAGCCACCGCCGGCCTGACCGCGGACCCGCCGCATGAACCCGTCGCGTATCTTCATCCTTCGCCCGGTGGCGACCACGCTGCTGATGGCCGCCATCCTGCTGGTCGGCATCGCCGCCTATCGATTCCTGCCGATCTCCGCCCTGCCGGCGGTCGATTACCCCACCATCCAGGTGCAGACCTTCTATCCGGGCGCCAGCCCCGAGGTGATGACGTCCTCCGTCACCTCGCCGCTGGAAGTGCAGTTCGGCCAGATGCCGAGTCTGAACCAGATGTTCTCGACCAGTTCGGCCGGGGCATCGGTGATCACCTTGCAGTTCAGCCTGGATATCAGCCTCGATATCGCCGAGCAGGAGGTGCAGGCGGCGATCAACGCGGCCGGCAACCTGCTGCCCGCGGATCTGCCGGCGCCGCCGATCTACGCCAAGGTCAACCCGGCCGACGCGCCGATCCTGACGCTGGCGCTGACCTCGAAAACCCTGCCGCTCACCCAGGTCGAGGATCTGGGCGACACCAGGCTGGCGCAGAAAATCTCCCAGCTTCCCGGCGTCGGCCTGGTCAGCATCAGCGGCGGCCAGCGGCCGGCGGTGCGGGTGCAGGTCAATCCGCGCGCGCTGGCCGCTTACGGGCTGAACATCGACGATCTGCGCACCACCCTCGGCAATGCCAACGTCAATACGCCCAAGGGCAATTTCGACGGCCCGAAGCAGGCCTCCACGATCAATGCCAACGACCAGATCACCGACCCCAGGGACTATCTCAGCCTGGTGATCGCCTATCGCAACGGCGCGCCGGTGAAGCTGTCGGACGTCGCCAGCGTCGTCAGCGGCGCCGAGAACACCCGGCTCGGCGCCTGGGCCAACACCGTGCCGGCGGTCATTCTCAACGTGCAGCGCCAGCCCGGCGCCAATGTCATCGCCGTGGTGGACAGCATCAAGGCGCTGCTGCCGCAACTGCAATCCAGCCTGCCGGCGGCGGTGGATGTGGCGGTGCTGACCGACCGCACCGCCACCATCCGCGCCTCGGTGGCCGATGTGGAGTTCGAACTCGGCCTGTCGGTTGCCCTGGTCGTGCTGGTGATCTTCCTGTTCCTGCGCAACCTGCCGGCCACCCTCATTCCCAGCCTGTCGGTGCCGCTGTCGCTGGTGGGCACGCTGGCGGTGATGTATCTGCTGGGCTTCAGCCTGGACAATCTGTCGCTGATGGCGCTGACCATCGCCACCGGCTTCGTGGTCGATGACGCCATCGTCATGATCGAGAACGTCTCCCGCTACGTCGAGGCCGGGGAGACGCCGCTTCAGGCCGCGCTGAAGGGCAGCGAGCAGATCGGCTTCACCATCATCTCGCTCACCGTCTCGCTGATCGCCGTGCTGATCCCGCTGCTGTTCATGGGCGACGTGGTCGGCCGGCTGTTCCACGAATTCGCCATCACCCTGTCGGTGACCATCGTCATTTCCGCCATCGTGTCGCTGACCCTGGTGCCGATGATGTGCGCCAGGCTGGTGCGCCACCGGGCGGATGCCGAGCGCAGCCGCTTCGATCTGGCGGCGGAGAGCGGCTTCAACTGGGTCATCGGCCATTACGACCGGGCGCTGACGGTGGTGCTGAACCACCAGGCCATCACCCTGCTGGTCGCCCTCGCCACCATGGTGCTGACGGTCTGGCTGTACGCCATCGTGCCGAAGGGGTTCTTTCCGGTGCAGGATACCGGGGTGATCCAGGGCATCACGGTGGCGGCGCAGACCACCTCCTTTCGCGCCATGGCGCAGCACCAGCAGGAGCTGGCCGCGGCGATCCTGAAGGACCCCGATGTGGTCAGCCTGAGTTCGTTCATCGGCGTGGACGGCAGCAACGCCACCCTCAATAGCGGCCGGCTGCTGATCAACCTCCGGCCCAGGGACGAGCGCCGCCTGACCGCCGCCGACATCGGCCGCCGCCTGATGGCGGAAACCGCTTCTGTTCCGGGGGTGACGCTGTATCTGCAACCGGTGCAGGACCTGACCATCGACGCCGCCGTCAGCCGCACCCAGTACCAGTTCGTGCTGGAAAACCCGAACCTGTCGGCGTTCAACGAATGGGTGCCGAAACTGCTGGAGCGGCTGCGCGCGCTGCCCAACCTCGCGAACGTCGCCAGCGACCTCCAGCAGCAGGGGCTGACGGTGAACCTGGTGATCGACCGGCCGACCGCCTCGCGCTTCGGCATCACCCCGGCGACGGTGGACAACGCCCTGTACGACCTGTTCGGCCAGCGCATCATCTCCACCATCTACACGCAGTCCAACCAGTACCGCGTCATCATGGAAGCGGACCCGTCGCTGCAAGATTCGCTGGAGGCGCTGTCGTCGATCCGCCTGCCGTCGGCGGCGTCCAGCACCGGCCAGGTGCCGCTGTCCTCCATCGTGCGGATTGAGCAGAAGCCGGGGCCGTTGCAGATCGGCCATCTCGGCCAGTTCCCGGCGACGACGATTTCCTTCGACACGGCGCCCGGCGCGTCGCTGGAAGCCGCGGTGAGTTCCATCCGGCAGGCCGAGCAGGATATCGGCCTGCCGGACAGCTTTATCACCGCGTTCCAGGGGGCGGCGCAGGCGTTGCAGGCGTCGCTGTCCAACGAGTTGCTGCTGGTGCTGGCGGCGATCGTCACCGTCTACATCGTGCTGGGGGTGCTGTATGAAAGCTTCATCCACCCGATCACGATCCTGTCCACCCTGCCGTCGGCTGGCGTTGGCGCGCTGGTGGCGCTGCTGATCGCCGGCGACGACATCGATGTCATTTCCATCATCGGCATCATCCTGCTGATCGGCATCGTCAAGAAAAACGCCATCATGATGATCGACTTCGCCCTGGTGGCCGAGCGCGAGGGCGGCAAGTCGCCGCGCGAGGCGATCCATCAGGCCTGCCTGCTGCGTTTCCGGCCGATCCTGATGACCACGATGGCGGCCCTGCTGGCCGCGCTGCCGCTGATGCTGGGGCAGGGCACCGGATCGGAACTGCGCCAGCCGCTCGGGGTGGCGATCGTCGGCGGGCTGATCGTCAGCCAGGTGCTGACCCTGTTCACCACGCCGGTGATCTACCTGTTGTTCGACCGGCTGGCGGCGCGGCTGTCCGGCGCGGGGCTGGCCCCGGATGCCGGGACCGGGCAGGCGCCCCCATGAACATTTCGGCTCCGTTCATCGCCCGCCCGGTCGCCACCACCCTGCTGACCATCGGTATCGCCCTCGCGGGCATCGTCGCCTTCTACCTGCTGCCGGTTTCGGCGCTGCCGCAGGTGGATTTCCCGACCATTTCGGTCCAGGCGACGCTGCCCGGCGCCAGCCCCGACACGGTGGCGACCAGCGTGGCCGGTCCGCTGGAGCGCCATCTGGGGCAGATCGCCGACGTGACCGAGATGACCTCGACCAGCTCGGTCGGGCAGGCGCGGGTGGTGCTGCAATTCGGGCTGGACCGCGACATCGATGGCGCGGCGCGTGATGTGCAGGCGGCGATCAACGCCGCGCGGGCCGATCTGCCGACCAGCCTGCGCAGCAACCCCACCTACCGCAAGGTCAACCCGGCCGACGCGCCGGTGCTGATCCTGGCGCTCACCTCGAGCACGCTCACCCGCGGCCAGATGTATGACGCCGCCACCAACGTGCTGTCGCAACGCCTGTCGCAGATCAGCGGCATCGGTCAGGTGATCATCGGCGGCGCGGCGCTGCCCGCGGTGCGGGTGGAGCTGAACCCGACCGCCCTGTTCAAATACGGCATCGGGCTGGAGGATGTCCGCGCCGCGCTGGCCTCGGCCAACGCCAACAGCCCCAAGGGCGCGATCGAATCCGACGCGCTGCACTACCAGCTCTACACCAACGATCAGGCATCGCACGCGGCCGACTACCGGCCGCTGGTGATCGCCTACCGCAACGGCGCGGCGGTGCGGCTGTCCGACGTGGCGGAGGTGCAGGATTCGGTGGAGAACCTGCGCAACGCCGGCCTCTCCGACGGCAAGCCGGCCGTGCTGGTGCTGCTGTTCCGCCAGCCCGGCGCCAACATCATCGAAACGGTGGACAGCGTGAAGGCGGCGATCCCGCAGCTCATGGCCGCGCTGCCGCGCGACATGGATCTGCTGATCGCCAACGACCGCACCCTGACCATCCGGTCCAGCCTGCGCGACACCGAAATGACCCTGGTGATCGCGGTTGCCCTGGTGACGCTGGTGGTGTTCCTGTTCCTGCGCAGTGCGCGCGCCACCCTGATCCCGGCGGTCGCCGTGCCGGTTTCCATCATCGGCACCTTCGGGGTGATGTATCTGCTGGGCTTCAGCCTGGACAATTTGTCGCTGATGGCGCTGACGGTGGCCACCGGCTTCGTGGTGGATGACGCGATCGTGGTGCTGGAGAACATTTCCCGCCACCTCGAGGCCGGCATGCCGCGCCGGCAGGCCGCCCTGCGTGGGGCAAGCGAGGTCGGCTTCACGGTGATGTCGATCAGTTTCTCGCTGATCGCGGTGTTCCTGCCGATCCTGCTGATGGGCGGCATCGTCGGCCGGCTGTTCCGCGAGTTCGCGGTGACGCTGTCGGTCGCCATTCTCGTATCGTTGGTGATCTCCCTCACCACCACGCCGATGATGTGCGCGCTGTTCCTCAAACGGGCGCTGCCGCCCGCCGGTCCGCAACGGCGCACCCTGTTCGACCGCGCATTGTCGCTGTACGAGCGCAGCCTGGCCTGGTCGCTGCGGCATGGCGCGCTGGTGATGCTGGTGCTGCTGGCCACGGTCGGGCTCAACATCGTTCTGTATGTGATCGTGCCGAAGGGCTTCTTTCCGCAGCAGGATGCCAGCGCGATGATCGGCGGCCTGCAGGCGGATCAGAGCATTTCCTTCCAGGCGATGCAGCAGAAGCTGACGCAGCTGATGGACATCGTGCGCCACGATCCGGCCGTGCACAACGTGACCGGCTTCACCGGCGCGGGCAGCGGCGGCGGCGGCGGGCAGACCAATACCGGACAGGTCTTCGTCGCCTTAAAGCCGGCGGCCGAACGCGGCGGCATCGATCAGGTGATGTCGGGGCTGCGCCGCAAGCTGTCGGTGGTGCCGGGGGCCAGGCTGTTCCTGGTGCCGATCCAGGATATCCGTGTCGGCGGCAGGCCGGGCAATGCCGCCTACCAGTACACGTTGCAGGCCGACAGCACCGCCCTGCTGTATGAATGGGCGCCGAAGCTGCAAGCGGCGCTGGAACGCAACCCGGTGCTGGCGGATGTCAATTCCGACCAGCAGCAGACGGGGCTGGAGACCGACCTGCTGATCGACCGCGCCACCGCCAGCCGGCTTGGCGTCAGCACCAGCCAGATCGACAACACGCTGTACGACGCTTTCGGCCAGCGGCAGGTTTCCACCATCTACAGCGCGCAGAATCAGTACCATGTCATCATGGAGGTGGAGCCGCGCTACTGGCAGGCGCCCGAGACATTGAAGGACATCTTCGTCAGCACCGCCGGCGGCTCGGCCAGCGGCACGCAGACCACCAACGCGGTGATCGGCACGGTCGCCGCCGCGACGACGAAAACCGCCGCCAGCACGGCGGCGACCGCGGCCAGCATCGCCGGCAGTTCGGCGCGCAACGCGTCGATCAACGCGCTCGCCAACACCGGCCGTGGCAGCGCCTCCTCCGGCGCGGCGGTCAGCACCAGCCAGGAAACCATGGTGCCGCTGGCCGCCTTCAGCAAATACGGTCCCGGCAACACTCCGCTGGCGGTCAACCACCAGGGGCTGTTCGTCGCCTCCACGATTTCCTTCAACCTCGCCCCCGGCAAGTCGCTCAGCGACGCCACAAGGGCGGTGGAGGAGGCGATGCGCCAGATCGGCATGCCGGCCAGCATCCACGGCGGTTTCCAGGGCACCGCCCAAACGTTCCAGCAATCGCTCGACAGCGAGCCGGTGCTGATCGCCGCCGCCCTGGTGGCCGTGTACATCGTGCTGGGGGTGCTGTATGAGAGTTTCGTCCATCCCATCACCATTCTGTCCACCCTGCCATCGGCCGGTGTCGGCGCGGTGCTGGCCCTGCTGATGTTCAACACCGAATTCAGCATCATCGCCCTTATCGGCGTGATTCTGCTGATCGGCATTGTCAAGAAGAACGCCATCATGATGATCGACTTCGCGCTGGAGGCGGAACGGGCGCATGACATGGACCCGCGTGACGCGATCTTTGCCGCCTGTCGGCTGCGCTTTCGCCCGATCATGATGACCACCTGCGCCGCCATGCTGGGGGCGTTGCCGCTGGCCCTGAGCTTCGGCACCGGCGGCGAGCTGCGCCGGCCGCTGGGCATCGCCATCGTCGGCGGGCTGCTGGTCAGCCAGGTGCTGACGCTCTACACCACGCCGGTGCTGTATCTGTATCTCGACCGTTTCCGTCTGGCCGCGCGCCGGCGTTGGCGGGCCGCCTTTCCGGGCCTGTCGGCCGCGCCGGGAGCGGGGGAATGAAGCGTCTGCCGGCTGCTGCCCTGGCCCTGTCCGTTGCCGGCTGCATGGTCGGACCCGACTACCAGCTTCCCACCGCCCCGGCGCCCGCCGCCTTCAAGGAACTGCAAGGCTGGAAGCCCGGTGAGCCGCGCGACGACGCCGACAAGGGCGCCTGGTGGACCATCTACCGCGATCCGGTGCTGGACGGGCTGGAACAGCAGGTCGAGATTTCCAACCAGACGGTGCAGGAATACGAGGCGCAATACCGCAACGCCGTCGCATTGGTGGCGGAAGCGCGGGCCAGCCTGTTCCCCACGATCGGCCTCACCGGCGCCGTGTCGCGCACCGGCGGCGGCGGCTCGAGCGGCTCGTCGGGTCTGACCACCACGACCTCCAGCAACGCCGGCATCTCCAGTACCGGCAAGACCTCCGGCCCGAAATACAGCGTCAGCAGCAGCGTGTCGTGGGACCTGGATGTGTGGGGAAGGGTGCGGCGCCAAGTGGAAAGCGACGTTGCCGGCGCGCAGGTCAGCGCCGCCGACCTGGCGAACGCGAAGCTGTCGGCGCAGGCGACGCTCGCCACCGACTATTTCGATCTGCGCGCCGAGGATGCCCTGGCCGACCTGCTGCGCCAGACCACCGACGCCTACCGGCGCGCCTTGCAGATCACCCAGAACCAGTACAACGCCGGCGTCAGTTCCAGCGCCGATGTGGTGACGGCGCAGGCGCAGCTGCAAACCACCGAGGCGCAACTGGTCGGCGTCGGCGTGCAGCGCCAGCAATTCGAGCACGCCATCGCCATGCTGACCGGGCGGGCGCCAGCGGAACTGACCATCGCGCCGGCGCCGCTGGCCAGCGAGGTGCCGGTGGTGCCGCCCGGCCTGCCATCGGCGCTGCTCGAACGCCGCCCCGACATTGCCGCGGCGGAGCGGGCGATGCAGCAGCAGAACGCGCTGATCGGCGTGCAGGTGGCGGCGTACTATCCCGATATTTCGCTGTCCTCGCTGGGCGGTTTCGCCGGCAGTCCGCTGTCGCAGTTGTTCACCACCGGCAACCGCGTCTGGTCGCTGGGGGCATCGGCAAGCGAAACGTTGTTTTCCGGCGGCGCCCGCGGCGCGGCGGTGGCGGCGGCGCGGGCGACCTACGACCAGTCGGTTGCCACCTATCGGCAGACCGTGCTGACCGCGTTGCAGCAGGTGGAAGACGCATTGTCCAACCTGCGCATTCTGGAGCAGCAGGCGGCGGCGCAGGCGGTCGCGGTCGCGTCCGCCCGGCGGGCGGTGGAAGTCACCATGAACACCTACCTCGCCGGCACCGCCCCCTACACCAGCGTGATCACCCAGCAGGCCCTGCTGCTGTCGGACCAGCAGACCGCGCTGTCGGTGCAGCAAAGCCGTCTGCTCGCCAGCGTGGCGCTGATCGAGGCGCTCGGCGGCGGCTGGTCCAACGCCGCGCTGCCCGACCGGAGCAAGGTGATGGAGTCGCAGCCCTGGCTGCCGTGAGGCGGCTCTGCCATGGTTCTCCACCATGGACGGATTTTCGATGCGCATGCGGATGTTCGCCGCCGCCCTGGCTCTGCTGACACTGGCCGGCTGCGCCGGGGGGGCGGGCAGAATTGGCGTCCTGTCCGGCGGTGAGCCGCGCTCGTACCTGCTGGTCGCACCCCCCGGAGAGAACACCGCGCCGCGTCCGCTGGTGATCGCCCTGCATGGCTGGCTCGGCACGCCGGAACAGATGGCCAGAATGTCGGGGCTGTCCGCCGCCGCCGCCAGGCTCGGCTTCGGTGTTGTCTACCCGCAGGGCGACTGGCGCGCCTGGGGGATCGACTCCACCAGCCCCCGCGGCGCCGCCGATGCGGCCTTCCTGGCGGATGTGGTGGCCGATGTCTCCGCCAGAATGCCGGTCGACCCCGCGCGGATCACCGCCGTCGGCTTCTCGAACGGGGGCTTCATGGTCCAGGCGCTCGCCTGCTCGGGCCGCCTGCGTCTGGCCGGAATCGCCGTGGTGGCTTCGGGTCTGGCCGCGCCGGCGGCGGCTTCCTGCCGACCGGGTGGCGCGGTCCCGTTCCTGCTGATCCAGGGAACCGACGACCCGGTTGTTCCCGTCGATGGCACCGGCACCGGCGAGGAACGCATCCTGCCGTCATCGGAGACGCTTGCTTTCTGGGCCACCGAGAACCGCTGCCGCGGCTTCGACCAGGCCGCGGCCGAGTCCAGGGAGCCGGGATTTACCATCCTGCGCAAGACCGGCCGGCGCTGCCGCGGCGACACCGAAGCCTGGTTCATCGAGGGGGCCGGACATGGCTGGCCCGGCAGCGATGTCGGCTACCCGGAGTTCCTCGCCGGGCGGCGGACATCCGCCATCGACGCGACTGCCGTCATCCTTGGCTTCCTGCTGCGTCAGGCCGCCGGCTCGCCGCCGCCCTGACCTTGGCCGCTCACCCGGTCGGCAGTTTCACCGCCAGCCGCATGCCGCCCCAATGGCGCCCCTGCACGATGATCGGCGCGTCATATTCCTTCAGCATCACGATCCGGCCGCCCCCCATGTCGCGCGGATAGGCCTGGATCAGGACCGGCCGGGTATTGCGCGCCGCGAGCAGCCCGGCGCGGTCGTCGAAGACGCGGCGGTTGCGGCTGTTGGCGATGTTCCACAGCCGATCGCCCGGCCGCTGGGGTTGGCTGTATTCGCGGTTATGGGTGGCGATATAGCCGTTCCGGTCGCAGGGCGCGCAGAACACGATGGCCGGGTCGGCCGCCTTCACCGGCTCGATGACCGGCGGCACCAGCGCGTCGCACACCGCGGTCGCCTCGCAGACATGCTGCGCCGGGTCGCTGCCCGGCACCGGCCGGTACTCGGCGTCGAACACCTGCTTCAGGCTGACCCGCCCGCCGCTGATCGCCTGCTCGAGCAAAGCCGCCAGCGCCGCCGCCGCCGCCTGGCAGCGGGCGACATTCGGCCCATCCTGGGCGCGCGCCTGCGCCAGACATGCCGCGACGGCGGCCTGTGCCGTCGCCGGCATGTCCAGGAATTGCACATGCAGGCCTGCGGGCGACACCGCGACGACCCGTGCGCGCATCCCGCCGATCCGGTCCAGCACGAGGTTTCCCTCGGTGCCGGCCGCCACGCCGGACCCCGGCAAGGCCAGCAGCACGCCGCCGTTGGAAAGGTCGCCGGTGAACCCCTCGATGCGCTTCCCGGCCGATTGAAAGGTAAACGCCAGGCACAGCGGCTCACGCTGCTCGCGCCGGCGGCTGCCCGCCGGCGAGGAGCGCAGCAGCGTGCCCAGCCGCCGCGGCAGGTCCGCCAGCCCGGCATGCAGCAGCGCCGACATCTCGCCGAACCCGCGTGCCGCCGCCTCGGTTGCCTCGGCCCGTCCCAGCAAATGATGCACCTGGCCGGCCACGACGCGGGTGTGTTCGCCGGCAACCCCGACATGGCGGGTGATCTCCGCCGTCGCCGCGCGCTGCTGGCCGGTGGTGGCGCACACATCATGGGCGATGCCTTCCACCCCGTGCACCCGCTCGCCGATGCTGCCCACCCGCGCCGCCGCCCCGGCGACCCCGCGCTTGATGGCATCGGCCCGCGCGCTCACCCCGCCGGTCGCCTCCTCGGTCTGGTCGGCGAGGATCTTCACCTCGGCGGCCACCACCGCGAAGCCGCGCCCCGCCTCGCCGGCGCGGGTCGCCTCGATGGTCGCGTTCAGCGCCAGCAATTTTGTCTGCCGCGCGATGCCGCGCACCAGCCGCACCACGCCTTCGATTTCCTCCGCCGAGCGCGCCAGCGCCGCCATCGCCTCGCCGGCCGCGCCGGCTTCCCGGGCGGAGTGCGCGGTCACCGCCGCCGCCTGCTCCGCCTGCCTGGCGATCACCTTGGTCGAGGCTTCCAGCGCCTGCGCCGCCGCGACCACCGCCGCCACCGATCCCACGGTGGCGTCCACCGCCCCGCTCATCGCTTCGGCGACGCCGCGTACGTCGCCGGCCACCTCGGCCAGTCGCTTCGCCCCGTCCGCCAGCCGCTCCGCCTGCATGGCGATCTCGTTGACGGCGAGGGTCACGTCCCCCTCGATCAACCCGGCGAGGTCGAGCACCTCGGCGCGCATGCGCTCGGCGCCTTCATGGCGCTGCCAGGCGCGCAGCGACAACTCCATGTCGAGGAAAGTGGCGCGCAGCAGCGCCGTGAGCTCCGCCGCCAGGGCCGGACGGGCGCGATGGCGCCGGGCCAGCACCGCCACCATCTGTTCCAGCATCAGGCAGGTGCCGCCAACCTGCCAGCGCGAATCCAGCCCGGCCTGCGCGTGCAGTTCGCCCGCCCGGTTGGTCCGTTCGACATAGGCATCGTCGAACGACGCCGCCAGCAGGGCCGACCAATGGGCCTCCTGCAACTGCGGCAGCCCGGCGATCCGCGCCCCGTCGCCGGGCGGTGCGGCCACGGACGCTTCGCGCTGCATCCGCGCCTGCACCTCCCGCAGCGCCGCCGGCAATGCGCGGGTGATGTCCGCGCGCATGTCCCCCAGCCTGGCGCAATCCGCCGGGCCGGGCAGCAGCAACCCGAACATCCCATCCTCCCCGGCGGTGCCGGTGGGCATGTCGAAAGGCATGGCATGACCTCCCACGCGGGCAGCGCAGCCCGCCGCGGTAGTATGGGGGGTATTGGTTGCGCGACGGTGAACGGCGGGGCGGGGGCGGGCGGCCCTTGCGCATTCCGCGGGTCCGCCACATGCTTAACTCTGGCAAGGGATTGAACAGGCTGGGAACCTGGCGGCATGGACATCTTCGAAGCCGCGCGGGCGAATGAGGGACGGCACCGGGGCCGATACGAGGCCGCGCTGGCGGCCGCGGATGCGGACATAGCCGCGCGTCTGGGGGCCTTTGTCGAGAGCGTGGCGCGGGATGGCAGTGTTTCCATCAACATGCGCCTGTTCGTCGCAGAGAACTTCATAAGCGGCCACCCCTATGAGAACATCCATGAATTCTGCGAGCGGATGGCGGAATTGTCAGGCCGCGCCGCCCCCGATATCCTGCGGGAGAAACTTGGTTCCTATTGGGAACGTCGAACGAAGTTCGACGCATATCTGACGGATTCGTGGTTACTGTATTACGCGGCCTTGAATATAGGCGGCACGGGCGCCACAAGCTACGGGGATTTCTGTGTCATTCTGGGACGCTGCCTCGAACTGCATGGCCGGCGGGTGGCCTATCTGCGCGATGACAGCCTGAACGGCTACGTCGATGCCGCGGCGGGTGTGGACGAGTCCAGGCTCCTGGCCGATCTCTGTGCGGAGGCGGAGCGCGTATATCTGGCGGCGATGAAGCATATCGACGACATCCCGCGGACCGATGCGGGCGGGTGGGACAGCATGGTCTGCTCCGATCGCTCCTACATCGAGGCTATTTTCGATGCCCGTCCGGGCAGGCAGGAGGTTTCGGAAATACGGCTCCCGGCGTCGTGCTATGACCGGCTTTGGGATATCGCCTTTGCCGATTTTTCCCGCCCGCTGGAACCGGGGGAGAAGGCGGAGGCGAATGATTTTGCCCAGTTGCTCGACGCGGCCGGAACAGCCGGCATCGCCGTGAGGGCGGTCTGATGTGGCGCATCCTGGCCTATTGCCGCGAGGATGGCTGGGCGGTCATCGGGCACGCTGACAAGGTCAGCTTGCTGCGGCCTCCCTTTGCACGCGGCCAGCTGACGCCGCTCGATCCCGCGGCGCTGCCGCGCCTGCTGGCTCAGCCGGGCATGCTGTGCCCGGCGCGCGAGCAGCAGGACCACACATCATTGCCCGTGCTGATCGACTTCCTGAACCAGGAAATCCTCCGCTCCCGCGCCGATTCCGGCCACGCTTTGCCGGAGAGCGGCTACGGGCCGCGTCTGCTGGCGATGGCGCCGGCGCCGGTGCTGGCGCGCATGCTCGACCGGATCGAAAGCGAGCTGCTGGGGCAGGGCCGCCTTGAACAGGCTCGCACGGCGCTTGTGGCGGTGCTGGGGGCGCCGGCTTGTCGTGAAAGCCAGGAAATCCTTGGCCGAACGGCTGCGTTATTGCAGCGCGTGGATGAGGCGGTGAAGACCAGGGAAAAGATACGCGCTGACGCCGCCGATATCCCCAAGGTGTATCCGGCGGCTGCACGAAGATACGGCGTCGAATCCCTGCGCGACTTCAACGCCGCCAGCCGAACGCGCAACCCGTTCGGTTTGCCAAGGGCGGCATAACGCCGGCCATGCAAACCATCACCTTCTATTCCTACAAGGGCGGCGTCGGGCGCACCCTGGCGTTGGCGCATTTTGCCCATTATCTGGCGCTGCTCGGCCAGAAGGTGGTCGCCATCGACTTCGACCTCGAAGCGCCTGGGCTGCATTACAAGCTGTTTCCGGTTGACCCGAAAAAATCCTTCAGCCCCGGGTTGGTTGACTATGTCAGCGACCAGATTTCCGCGCAGGGTGCCGACCGCCCCGTTGCGGATTATGTTGTCAAGGTCAATACGTTGCCGGGTGCCAGCGGGGAAATCAGGTTTCTGCCTACCGGCGGCGCCCCGCATCCCGATTACTGGGCGAAATTTTCCTCGATAGATTGGAACGATCTGATCTATGGCGATGCGGCCACCGGCACGATCATGTTTCTGGAACTCAAGGAAAAGCTGCGCGAGGCGTTTCAGCCGGATTTTCTGTTGATCGACGCCCGCACGGGCATCACCGAAATCGGCGGGGTCGCCACCTCGCTGCTGGCCGACAAGCTGGTGTGCCTGCTGACGCCCAGCCTGGAGAGTCTTGAGGGCAGCCGCGTCGTGCTGCGCGCGCTCTCCCGGTCGCTGCGTCCGCCCGGCGCCGGGAAGCTGCAAATCGTTCCGGTCCTGTCCAGGCTGCCGGTTCGGGACCGCGGCGCGGAACGAAAGGTCGTTGACCGCGTCAGGGATTTTCTCAATGAGCCGGCCGAGGATCTGACTGAAACGCTGGAATTCGGCGAAATCCTCCTCCTGCACCACGAGGCGTTGCTGAGCGATGCGGAACGAATCCTGATCGGGCAAAACGACGGTGCCGAGGCCGGTCGGCTGCCGCGCGATTATCTGCGGCTGTTCGCAAGATTGAGTGGCGGCCTCGTTCTCCGCCAGGCCGAACCGACGTTCGAGAGGCAATTGCGGCTTCTGCTCGACAGCACCGAGGAGACGCGGGAATCGATTCTGGCCGACATGGCGATCGCCGGACGTCTGGCGGCGCGGGACCCGGACAACGCGGCGTGGCAGCGCGACCTGTCTGTCAGCCACGAAAGGCTCGGCGACGTGCAGGTGGCGCAGGGCGACCTGTCCGGGGCGCTGGAATCACACCGGGCGGCTATGGCGATCCGCGAACGACTGGCGGCACGGGACCCGGACAACACCGTGTGGCAACGCGACTTGTCGGTCGCCCATGCGCGCGTCGCCGAAGTGTCGCTGCGTCTGCACAATACCGCCGATGCGCGGGAGATGGCGGCGAAGGCGCTGGCGAAGGCACGGGAAAACGCCACCCGCTTCCCAAAGGACCGACGTATCGCCGCCGACATCCCGGGTTTCGAGGACCTCGCCCGCCGCGCCGGCGTCCTTCCCCCATGAAGCGCCCCGCTCAGAACCCCACCACCACCGGCACATGGTCCGACGCCTTTTCCTCCCCGCGTTCCCGCCGGTCCGGCGCCGCCTCGGTCAGCCGCTCGGCCAGCGTCGGTGACAGCAGCACATGGTCGATGCGCAAGCCCAGGTCGCGCGGCCATGCCCCCGCCTGGTAGTCCCAGAACGTATAGACCGGCCCGCCCGGGTGCAGTGCCCGGATGGCATCGGTCAGCCCCAGCCACAGCAGCGCGCGGAACCGCGCCCGGCTCTCCGGCCGCACCAGCGCGTCATCCGGTGGCAGCGCGCCGGGGGCGAAATCCGCGTCGGTGGGGCACACATTGAAATCGCCGGCGATCACCAGCGGAACGTCATCGGCCAGCAGCGCGGCGGCGCGCTGGCGCAGCGCGTCCATCCAGCGCAGCTTATAGGCAAACCCCTCCGCCCCGCCGGAATTGCCGTTCGGCAGATAGATGCCGGCGAAGCTGATCCCCGCCGCCGCCACCTCGATATAGCGGGCCTGCGCGTCCTCCGGTTCCAGCCCCGGCAGGGCGCGATGCGTCACCTCGAACGGCACCCGCGCCAGCACCGCCACGCCGTTATACGCCTTCTGCCCCACCACCGCGCAGCGGTAGCCCCGCGCCGCGAAGGCGGCTTCGGGGAACAGCGGCGTCTCGCATTTTATCTCCTGCAAAAACAGCAGGTCCGGCTGGTGCGCTTCCAGCCAGCGCCGCACATGCCCCTCGCGCTGGCGGATCGAGTTGACGTTCCAGGTGGCGATCCGCACCGTCCCGGTCAGTCCACCGAGAAACTGGTGCCGCAGCCGCAGGAGGACTTCGCCTGCGGGTTGCGCACGGCGAAATACGACCCCATCAGCTCGTCGGCGTAATCCAGCTCGGCGCCGGCCAGCAGGTCCAGGCTGGCCGGGTCGATGATCACCCGCGCCCCGCCATGCTCGATCACCACGTCATCCGCGGCCGGCTGGTCGAGGTCGAATTTGTACTGGAAACCGTTGCACCCGCCCGCCAGCACGGCCACCCGGAACGCGGCTTCCCCGGCTTGCGCGGCAACGATCTCGGCGATGCGCGCGGCGGCGCGCTCGGTCAGATGAAAATTGTCCATACCCGCAACATAGGGTGATCTTGCCGGGTTTGAAGGGCGGCACGAACGGGTGTAAGTGCGGCCCATGTCCCCCGCCCCCTGGGCCGTTCAGAGAGAGAAGTCGCGCGGCCGGCTGCACCCGGAGCCGGAGGCGCCCACGCGCTCGCCCTGGCAGCGCGACCGCGACCGCATCATCCACTGCTCGGCCTTCCGCAAGCTCCAGTACAAAACCCAGGTCTTCGTCAACCACGAGGGCGATTTCTACCGCACCCGCCTGACCCACAGCATCGAAGTGGCGCAGATCGCCCGCTCGGTGTCGCGCGAACTGGGCCTGGACGAGGATCTGACGGAAGCCCTGGCCCTGGCGCACGACCTCGGCCACCCGCCCTTCGGCCATGCGGGGGAGGATTCGCTGTCGGCCGCCATGCAGCATTTCGGCGGCTTCGACCACAACGCCCAGAGCCTGCGGGTGGTGACGCTGCTGGAATCCCGCTACGCCGCCTTCGACGGGCTGAATCTGTCCTGGGAGACTCTGGAGGGCCTGGCCAAGCATAACGGCCCGCTCCGCCGCCCGCCGCCCTACGTCGCCGACTACGACGCCCAGCATAAGCTGGAACTGGGCACCTACGCCGCCGCCGAGGCGCAGGTGGCGGCCCAGGCCGACGACATCGCCTACCACGCCCACGATCTGGATGACGGCTGGCGGGCCGGGTTTTTCGCCCTGGCCGACCTCGAGCATCTGCCCGTCGTCGGCGAGGCGCTGGCCGAGGCCCGCCGCGCCAGCCTGGACGTGCCGCCCTCCCGCCTGCGCCACGAAACCAACCGCCGCGTCATCAACCGCATGATCAACGACCTGGTGGCCGAGAGCGGGCGCCGCATCGCCGACCTCGACCCCGCCAGCGCCGACGACATCCGCCAGGCCGCCGGGCCGGTGGTGGGCTTCAGCGAGACGATGGCCGAGGCCAACCGGGTGATCAAGGAATTCCTGTTCGCCCGCATGTACCGCCACTGGCGGGTCAACCGCATGACCGCCAAGGCGCGCCGCGTGGTGGCTGACACCTTCGCCCTGCTGCACGGCAACACTGGCCTGCTGCCGGACGACTGGCGGGCGCGGGCCGGAGAGGGCGGCACATTCCGCTCGGCCGCGGTGGTGTGCGACTACATCGCCGGCATGACCGACCGCTATGCCCGCGAGGAACATCTGCGGCTGACGGACCTTTCGGTCTCCGGCTGATCCGTCTGTTTAGGAATTGTCATGGACAATAACATTTTCGCGTCCGTGCGCGCGCGCGTCCTGCATGCGCTGCATGGCGTGGTCCCCGGTCTGCCGGCGGAGATCGCCGCCCGGGTGGAGGTGACGCCGCCGCGCGAGGCGGCGCATGGCGACATGGCGACCAACGCCGCCCTGGTCGTCGCCAAGGCGGCCGGCCGCCGCCCGCAGGAAATCGCGGCGGCGCTGGTGGCGGCGTTGCAGGCCGACCCCCTGGTCGCCGAGGCCGCCCCGGCCGGGCCGGGCTTCGTCAATTTGCGCCTGCACCCGGATGCCTGGCGCGGCCTGCTGCCGGTGATTCTGCGGGCCGGGGAAGCCTATGGCGACAGCACCGCCGGGGCGGGGCTGCGCATCAACGTGGAATACGTCTCCGCCAACCCCACCGGGCCGATGCATATCGGCCATTGCCGCGGCGCCGTGGTGGGCGACGCGCTGGCCAATCTGCTGGCCAAGGCCGGTCATCCGGTGACCAAGGAGTTTTACGTCAACGACGCCGGCAACCAGGTCACCGCGCTCGCCTGGGCCGCCTATTTTCGCTATTTGCAGGCGCTGGCGGTGCCGATCACCGAAGCCGGGTTCAGCGACATCGTGCCCGGCGGGTTGCAGTATCGGGGCGATTATCTGGTCCCGGTGGGCGAGGCGCTGGCCGCCCGGTTCGGCCGGTCGTTGCTGTCGCCCGAAGGCTGGATCGCCGAAACCGACCACTGGCTGGCGCAGGTGCGCGATTTCACCATCGAAGCCATGCTCGGGCAGATCCGCGACGACCTGGCCGCTCTCGGGGTCGTGCATGACGTGTTCGTGCGCGAGCGGGAACTCGTCGAGCAGCGGAAAGTGCACGCCGCCCTGGCCCGGCTGGAGCAAGCCGATCTCGTCTATCAGGGCACGCTGGAGCCGCCCAAGGGCAAGACCATCGACGACTGGGAGCCGCGCGAGCAGCTGCTGTTCCGCGCCACCGCTTTCGGCGACGACGTGGATCGCCCGCTGCAGAAATCCGACGGCAGTTTCACCTATTTTGCCAACGACATCGCCTATCACGCCGACAAGATCGGGCGCGGCTTCGACCTGATGATCGATGTCTGGGGCGCCGACCATGGCGGCTATGTCAAGCGGATGCAGGCGGCGGCCCAGGCGTTCGGCGGCACCTTGGACGTGGTGCTGTGCCAGATCGTGCACGTGCTCAAGGGCGGCAAGCCGCTGCGCATGAGCAAGCGGGCCGGCTCCTTCATCACCCTGCGCGACCTGCTGGACGAAGTCGGGCCGGACGCGGTGCGCTTCACCATGCTGACGCGCAAATCCGACGCGCAGATGGAATTCGACATCGACCAGGCGGTGGCGCAGACGCGCGAGAACCCGGTGTTCTACGTGCAGTATGCGCATGCCCGCTGCCGGTCGGTGCTGCGCGCCGCCACCGAGACGCTGGGGGAGGCGGCGCTGGCGCCCGGGGCGCTGGCCGGGGCGGCGCTGGACAGCCTGGAAAACCAGGCGGAACTGGCGCTGCTGCGCCGGCTGGGGGCTTGGCCGCGCCTTGTCGAGGCCGCCGCCGCTTCCCGCGAGCCACATCGAATCGCGTTTTTCCTCTATGATTTAGCGGCCGACTTTCATATGCTGTGGAACCGTGGACGCGACGATTCCGCCCTGCGGTTTCTGCAGGCGGACCGCCCGGCGGAGACACTTGCCCGGGTGGCCCTGGTGGCTGCCACCGCGGTGACGATCCGGTCCGGTCTGGCCGTGATGGGGGTGACCCCGGTCGAGGAGATGCGTTGACGCCGCGCCGCGTGCGGGCAGCGGCGCGATAGGGAGTTTGCCGCAGCATGCGTGAGGAACTGGATATTCCGGCGGGGCCGGTCCCCAGCTACCGGCTGGCCCGCCAGCAGGGCATGGATGCCAACACCAGGCGTCTGGTGATCGCCGCCGGCGGAATCGCCTCGGCGCTGGCGCTGATTGTCGGGCTGTATTCGGTGTCCGGCCATCACCGTTCCGGCGTGCCGGTGGTCGAGGCCGACAGCCGGCCGTTGCGGGTGAAGCCGACCGATCCCGGCGGGCTGGACATTGCCGGCAAGGACGATGCCATTCTTTCCGGCACCGCCGAGGGCCAGTCGGCCATGGCGCCGCCGCCCGAGGTGCCGGCCCCGCAGGCGCTGCGGGCGCAGGAGGCACGCCCGGCTTCTCCCCCCGCGCCAGCCACCCCGCCGGCGCAGGTGCAGACCGCGGCGCTGAGCCCGCCGGTGCCGGCCGCCCCGGCGGCGGCGAAGCCGGCCCGTCCGGCCGCCGCCGCCGCCAAGCCGGCCGCGCCGGTGGCGACCGCCGCGCCGGCCGTGGCCCCCACCCCGGCCCCGGCCGGCCATGCGCAGGTGCAACTGGCCGCGCTGCCGACGCAGGAAGCCGCCCAGGCCGAGTGGCAGCGGCTGAGCCGGAAAATGCCGGACCTGCTGGGCGGCCACCAGCCGGCGGTGGTGAAGGCCGAGCGCGAGGGCCATATTTTCTTCCGCCTGCGCACCGGCGGCTTCGCCGATCTCGATCATGCCCGCGACTTCTGCGAGAAGGTCAAGGCCAAGGGCGTCGGCTGCGCGATCGCCAGTTTCTGAACGTTCACGCGGACCTGCCGCCGCCCGCCTTTGCCCATCGCGGAACGGGAACAGGCCGCCATGACCGAACTCGCCGACGGCACGCTGGAGATTCTGGGCCGGATCAGCACCGCCACCATTACCGCCCAGCTGCTCAGGATCGCCGGCCTGCGTTCCCGTGCCGTCCATGGGGTGCGGCCGGTCAACCCGGCGCGCTGCCGGCTGGCCGGCCCCGCCTGGACCCTGCGCTTCGTGCCGGTGCGCGAGGATTTGACCGATCGCGCCAGCATCGCCAGCCCGGCCAGCCATCTGCACGGCACCATCGACGACATCCCGCCCGGCAGCGTGCTGGTGCTGGACATGCGCGGCGACGACAGCGCCGGCGCGCTGGGTGACGTGCTGGTGGCGCGGCTGATCGCCATCGGCGTGGCTGGCGTGGTGGCCGATGGCGGCATGCGCGACAGCGGGCCGGTTGCCGACATGGCGCTGCCGGTGTGGTGCGCCGGCTTCGCCCCGCCGCCCTCGTCGCGGGCGCTGCTGGCCGCGGATGTGCAGGTGATGGTGGGCTGCGGCGGCGTGCTGGTGGTGCCCGGCGACATCGTGGTGGCCGACCCGGACGGCGTCGCCATCATTCCCCGCCATCTGGCCGATCAGGTGGCGCAAGCCGGGATCGAGCAGGAGCAGGTGGAAGCCTGGGTGCGCCGCCGCATCGAGCACGGCGCGCGCGTCACCGGCCTGTATCCGCCGGATGCCGGCACGGTGGCGGCGTATTATGCCTGGGTGGCGGCGGGCGAGTCGGAGGAATAAGCGCCCGCCGGCTCAGGTGCTGTGCTGGCTGACCAGTTCGCGCAGCTTCACCGCCGCGCTGGCGCCCTTCACCGCCTCCTTCCACAGCCCCTCGGCGACCCGCTGGTGGGCGGCGATGGCCTCGTCGGCGGCGGTGATCATGGCGATGCCGGTGGCCGTGCCGGGGGTGGAGTCGGAGCGGAACGGGTTGACCGCCAGCGTGGCGCGGTCACGGGCGCGCAGGATTTTGAAGCTGCTGGTCGGCTCGGTGGCGGTCAGCAGGCCGAATTGCAGCCCCATCGGCTCGGCTTCCATCAGCGAGGCGATGTTCAGCGCCTCGGCCGCGGCCACCTGCCGGCACAGCCGCCGGGTGCGCTCCGACAACGGCGCGGTACCGGCCACGCCCTGGTGGAGAAAGCGGACCAGATGGCCGGTCGAAACCATGCAGATGATGCCGGGCCGGCGCGACACATACACCCGCTTGCGGGCGGCCAGGATGCCCAGGGTCTGGTCGGCGCTGGCGCGCAGCTGCCCCCGTTCCGGCCCGGCCTGCTCGGCCAGCTCCTCCAGCGCCGCGGCGAGCGCCGCATCGTAGGATTCCGACGTGACCAGGTAGGACAGCGGCCCGTCCACCTGAAGGATCTGGTCGGCGGATTCCTCGATTTGCCGGATGCGCTCAAAATATCCAACGGGCCGATGATAGTACTCGACCCCGATACCCAGCAGCGAAAGCGGCGATATTTTCAGCAGTTCGGCAAGCCGCTTGATGGTGTCGAGCTTGATGACTTCGCCTTTTTCGTAGCGATACAAGGCGGCCCGTGACACCCCAAGGCGGGCGGCGATTTCCTCCGCCCGCATGCCCGATTCCAGGCGATACGCACGCAGTTGCTGGCCGATCTCGGTGAAGCGCATGGCGGGTCCGTCCTGGCAGGGAACCACCGCTGGCGGGAGCCGGCAGCGGACGTCTCAGTTTTCGAGTTGACGGGAGTATATTTGCGATTCGTCCGTAAATCCACGCCAAATTTTGCTCAAAGCCAGCCCCGATGCGTTTCGTGTGTAACCGGGCATCATCCGGCGGCGCGAACCCGGATGGCGGCCTCGCCGCCCGGTATGGGACATGCCCAAACCGGCCGCTTCACCCAGAGGGTCAGATGCCGAATTTCTGCCGCCAGGCGAGTCCGGCCACGGTGTCGCCGGCCGGGCGGTATTCGCAACCGACCCAGCCGGTGTAGCCCAGCGCGTCGATGCGCCGGAACACGAAGTCCCAGCCGATCTCGCCGCTGCCCGGCTCGTTGCGCGCCGGCACGTCGGCCACCTGCATATGGGCGATGATGGGCAGATGCGCCGCCATGCGGCTGGTGATGTCGCCCTCGGTCACCTGGCAATGATAGATGTCGAACAGCAGGCCGAGCCGGTCGCCGCCGATCGCCGCCACCACGGCCGCCGCCTGCGCGGTGGTGTTCAGGTGAAAGCCCGGCATGTCGCGGTGGTTGATCGGCTCGATCACCAGCTTCACGCCGGCATCCCGCGCCCGTTCCGCCGCCCAGGCCAGGTTGGCCGCATACACCGAAGCGGCGGTGGCGAACGGCACACCGGCGCCCGGAATCCCCGCCATGCAGTGCACCAGCCCGCATTCCAGCGCCACGGCATAGTCCAGCGCCCGCTGCGCGCCGGCGCGGAATTCCTCCTGGCGGCCCGGCAACGACGCCAGACCGCGTTCGCCGCGCGCCCAGTCGCCGGGCGGCATGTTGAACAGCACCTGACGCAAACCGCCGGCCGCCAGCCGCGCCCGCAGCGCGGCGGGCGGATACTCATAGGGAAACAGAAACTCCACCGCCGCGAACCCGGCCCGGGCGGCGGCCTCGAAGCGATCGAGAAAGCCCACTTCGTTGAACATCATCGACAGGTTGGCGGCCAGACGCGGCATGGTTTCCTGCCATCATGTGCCGCCCGACCCTAGCTTCCCGCCGCCGGCTTGGCCAGAGTGCGGCGGCACCGCCAGGAAAGCGACCCCAGCCGATGCAGGAGCCGAGATGATCGCTGAACGCATACTCATGGGCCTGTTGCTGGGCGGCGTCGCCGTCGGCTGCGTGCTGGTGCTGTTGCCGTTTCTGTCGGCGATCCTGTGGGCGACGATCCTCACCTACACCACCTGGCCGGTCTATGAATGGATGCGCACCCGCGGTGGCCTGGGCCGCGCCGGCGCGGCCGGGGCGATGGTGGGCATTGCCTTCGTCGTGGTGGTGCTGCCGATCGCGCTCGCGGTGCCGGGCGGTGCCGACGACGTCGATCAGCTGCGCAAGGTGTTACAGGGCGCGCTCGCCGGCGGCCTGCCCGGATCGCCGGCCTGGTTGCAGCAGGTTCCGGTGATCGGCCATGCCCTGGCCGGGCTGTGGGATTCCTGGGCCGAGGACCTCGCCGTCATGGGTGAGTTCTTCAAGCCTTATTTCGGCATGGCCGCCGAGTTCGGCCTGTCGCTGCTGCTGGGGCTGGCCAACGGCGTGCTGATGTTCCTGCTGGCGCTGTTCGTGGCGTTTTTCCTGTTCGCCGCGGGCGACCGGCTGGCCGGGCGGATACGGGTGATCCTCGGCCGCATTGCCGGCAACCAGGCGCCGCGGCTGATCGAAGTGACCGGGGCGACGGTGCGCGGCGTGGTGTACGGCATCCTCGGCACCGCGATCGTGCAGGGCATCCTGACCAGTTTTGGCCTGTGGCTGTCCGGGGTGCCACGGCCGCTGCTGCTCGGGCTGGTGGCGGGCGGGTTGTCGGTGCTGCCGATCGGCGCGCCGGTGGTGTGGATCCCCGCCGCGCTCTGGCTGCTCAGCCGGGGCCACATGGCGTGGGGCATCTTCCTGTTCGTCTATGGCATGGTGGCGGTGAGCGGCGCGGATTCGGTGATCCGCCCGTTCTTCATCTCCCGCGGCGCGCAGCTGCCGTTCCTGCTGACCATGCTCGGGGTGCTCGGCGGCGCGCTGGCCTTCGGGCTGCTGGGGATTTTCGTGGGGCCGGTGCTGCTGGGGGTGGGATATACGCTGGTGAACGAATGGTCCGGGTCGGCGGAGGAACGGAAGTGAGGCCAGGGCGCGGCGCGGACAATTCCGCGGGCGGAAACCCATTCAGACGGTGGGCCGTTCCGTCCAGGGACAGTCACGCGGTGCCCTGGCCTTCTCTTGTCGCCGCAAGCACCCCACCGCTCCCACAAAGCGACTCCACATCCACCCGCAGCCGCCGCCGCCAGTTGGGACGCTCGCGGTCGGTGCCGGGCAGGTTGACCGCCACGTCTTCGCCGGCAAGGTCGTCGGCCTGCACCAGCACCAGCCGGCAGGGCGTGCGCGCCAGCAAGGCATGCACCGCCACCAGCAGGTCCTGCCCGGAAAGCTCCTGTTCGGGTTCAACCGCCAGCCCCTCGGCGCGCAGCAAAGCGAGCAGCTCGGCTTTCTCGGCCTTGCGCGCCAGCCGTTCCTGCTCGGCCGCGGCGGCGTCCAGCAGGCCGAGGGCGGCGCGTTCGTCGATATCGCTGCCCTGCCACCACCCGGCGATGGTGGCGACATCATGGGTGGCCGCGCAGGCCACCGCGTTGACCGGGTAGTGGGAAGGCGGGCGCAGTTGCCCCCATTCCCGGGCGAAGCGCAGCACCTGGTAGGACAGCACATCATGTTCGGCCAGCGCGGCGCGGATGCCGTCCGGCACGGTGCCGAGATCCTCGCCCACCACCAGACAGCGCGCCCGCACGCTCTCCAGCGCCAGCACGCCGAGCAGATCGTCCAGCGGATAGGAAAGATAGGCCCCGTCCGCCCCGCTGGCGCCCTCCGGCACCAGGAACAGCCTTCCCAGCCCCATCACATGGTCGATGCGCAGCGCGCCGGCGTGACGCATGTTGGCCCGCAGCAGCGCGGCGAAGGAGGCGTAGCCGGATTCGCGCAGGGCGCGCGGGTCGGGCGGCGGCAGGCCCCAGATTTGTCCCTCCGGACCGAGCGGGTCGGGCGGCGCGCCGACCGAGACGCCGTGCAGCAGCAAACCGCCGGCCGCCCATGCCTCGGCGCCGTCCGGGGCGGCGCCGACCGCGAGGTCCCGGTAAAGACCGATCTCCATGCCGCCGGCGGCGGCCGCGGCGGCCGCCAGTTGCCGGTCGGCCACCCATTGCAGAAACAGGAAAAACCGCACCCGCGCGGGCGGGGCGGCGGCGGCGGCCGCCGGGCTGGCCGGATCGCGCAGGGCGGCCGGCCAGACGCGCCAGTCGCCGCCGTGGATTTCGGCGATCGCCTGGAACCGGGCAAAGCCGAGCAGGGCGTCGCCGCCCTGCGCCACGAAACGCTCGAACTCCGGCCCCGGCCGCAGCGAGGCGAAAGCCGCCTCCAGCACGCGGCGCTTGGCCTCCCACACCGCCGGATAGGCCACCAGCTGTTCGGCCGCGAGGGCGGCGAACACCGGCGCCGCCTCGGCCAGCGCGGCACCCATCAGGCGCGCTTCCACCGGCAGCGGCGGCGCCGCCACGTCGATGCAGAGCGGATCGAGAAAGCGACGGTCGGATGGCTGGTAGGGACTGGCGCGGGCCGGGTCCTGCGGAAACAAAGCGTGCAGCGGGTTGATGCCGATCGCCGCCGCGCCTTCCCGCGCCGCCGCCCCGGCCAGCCCGGCCAGGGCGGTGAAGTCGCCGATGCCCTGATCACCGACAGCGCGCCGCAACGAATAGACCTGCGCGGCAAGACCGAACGCCCGCCGGCCGGCGCGCAGGCCCGGCGGCAGGTGGCAGCGCGGCGGCGCCACGGTGAGCAGACACACCGCCTCCTCACCCTCGGCGCTGATTCGGTAGCGGCCGGACGGCAATGCCGGCAAGGCGAGCCGCCGGGTGACCAGCAGTCGCCCGTCCGGCGCGGCCACCGGCTCGGTCACGCCCTGGCTGGCGGCGATGTCGAACGGGGCGCGGTCCCCCTGCTCGTTCTCCAGCAGCAGCCGCAACCGTCGCCCGGCCAGCGACGGGCCGAGACGCAGGGCGCCGCCGGCGCCGGCACGGACCACCAAAGCGGGCGGCAGCGGGCGGGCGGCATCCTCGGACAGGCGGGCCAGGCTTTCCTCCGCCCTGGCCGCCGTGCCGGCCGGCAAATTCATCGCCTTCAGCAGCGCCCGTTTGGTGTCGTCGCCGGTGACATGGTGGCGCCCCTCGATGTCCCACCACCCCGCCGCGATGCCGGCGGCGGCGGCCAGCCGCCCCAGAAGCTCGCCGGCATCGGACCGGCCGCGCCGCGGCGCGGGAACCTCGCGCAACAGCACCACGGCGCGCGTGGCCACGTGCATCGGGTCCGGCGCCATCGCCTCGGGTGCCACCGGCGCCGCGCTGTCGGCCAGCATGCGCCAGGCGAAACCGGGCCGGGTGGCCGGCAGCCGCACCTCCACCGGCAACACCCCGCCATGCAGCACCACCAGCACGCGGTCCGCCGCTTCGCCATCCGTGGCCGGTGCGTACAGCGCCGCCAGCAACGTGCGGTTGCGCCGGTCGTCCCACTGGGCCGGCGCCATCTCGCCGCCGGCGGGGGCGAACCAGGTCACGTCCGGCACGCCGGTTTCGTCCACCGGACCGCCGGACAGCGCGACCGACCGGCGCAGCGCCGGGCAATCGCGGCGTGCCCGCACCAGCCTTGCGGCAAAGGCGAACAGGTCGCCGTCGATCGCGTCCCAGTCGAACCAGGACAGCGCGTTGTCCTGCGCGTAGGCGTTGTTGTTGCCCTGCTGGGTCCGTCCAGCCTCGTCGCCCATCGACAGCATCGGCGTGCCGCGCGAGAGCAGCAGCGTGGCCAGCAGCGCGCGCACGTCGCGCGTCCGCATCGCGCGTAAGGCGGGGTCGTCGCTTTCCCCCTCCACGCCGTTGTTCCAGGAGAGGTTGTTGCCGGTGCCGTCGCGGTTGGCCTCGCCGTTCGCCTCGTTGTGTTTCGCCTTGTAGGCGACCAGATCGGCGAGGGTGAAACCGTCATGCGCGGTGATGAAGTTGACACTGCGCGAAACCGGGCGGGGCGGGGCGAACAGGTCGGCGCTGCCGGCGAAGCGGGTGGCCAGGTCGCCCAGCATGCCGGCATCGCCGCGCCAGAACCGGCGCGCCGTGTCCCGATAACGGTCGTTCCATTCGCCCCAGCCCGCCGGGAAGGCGCCGAGCTGGTAGCCCCCGGGTCCGATGTCCCAGGGCTCGGCCACGATCGCCAGCCCGCGCAGCACCGGGTCCTGGGCCATGGCGGCGAGCAGCGGCGCGGCCGGATCGAATCCCTCGGCGCGACGGCCCAGCGTGGTGGCGAGATCGAGGCGGAACCCGTCCACCCCGCCTTGCAACGCCCAGCTCCGCAGCGCGTCCATGGCCAGCCGCAGCACCGGCGGGCGATCGAGGGCCAGGGTGTTGCCGCAGCCGGAATCGTTGATGAAACCGCCGGGGTCGTCCGGCGCCAGCCGGTAATAGCTGGCCTGGTCGATCCCGCGCAGCGACAGGGTGGGACCCAGCCGGTCGCCCTCGCCGGTATGGTTCAGCACCACGTCCAGCAGCACGGCGATGCCCGCGCCATGCAGCGCCGCCACCGCCGCGCGCACCTCCGGCCAGCCGCCGGGGGCGAGGCGAGGTTCCGGCGCGCCCGGCGCCACCGGGTTGTAGCCCCAGTAATTGGTCAGGCCGAGCGGCGGCAGATGCCGCTCGTCGATGCCGGCGGCGCAGGGCATCAGCTCGACCGCGGTGACGCCCAGGCCGCTCAGATGCGCGATCGCCGCCGGATGCGCCAGCCCGGCGAAGGTGCCGCGCAGCGCCTCGGGTATGGCCGGATGGCGGATGGTGAAGCCACGCACATGCAGTTCGTAGATGACCTGCCGGTCCCAGTCGAAGGGCGGCGGCGCGGTGACGCATTCGGCCGGCGCCGCCACGATGCCCTTGGGCATGACCCCGGCGCTGTCGGCCGGATCGGGGCGGGCGGCATCGGGCGGGTCGAACATCGCCGGATGCAGGCGGAACGGCCGGTCGATGGCGGTGGCGAACGGGTCGAGCAGCAACTTGGCCGGGTTGCAGCGGTGGCCTTCCGCCGGACGCCAGGGACCGTGCACGCGCAATCCGTAGCGGGTGCCGGGCGCCACCCCGCGCAGATGGCCATGAAAGACCGGTCCGGTGCGGCCGGGCAGGCGTAGCCGCGCCAGCTCCTCGGCGCCCTCGGAGTCGAACAGGCAAATGTCGACCGCCTCGGCATGGGCGGAGAACACGGCGACGTTCACGCCCCCGGTGACCGCCACCACGCCCAAAGGCTCCGGCAGCCCCAAAGCCGTCGGGTCGAAAGCCCCCGGATCGATCATGCGGCGCGGCCGGCCAGCACGTCGCGGAACAGGGCCGCATAACGCGCGGCGGGGCGGCGCCAGGACACGTCGGTGCGCATGCCGTTGCGTTGCAGCCGGCGCCACAGCGCGGGGTCGCGCCACAGCGAGGCGGTGCGCAAAAACGCCGCTTCCAGCATTTCGTAGGAGGGTGGGGCGAACACCACGCCGGTGCCGTTGCCCCCGGCCACCGCCATCTCGTTGGCGTCCACCACGGTGTCGGACAGGCCGCCGACCCGCGACACCACCGGCAGCGCCCCGTAGCGCAGCGCGCAAAGCTGGGTGAGGCCGCAAGGCTCGAAGCGCGAGGGCACCACCAGCGCGTCGGCACCGGCCTGCATCAGATGCGCCAGCCCCTCGTCATAGCCGACCACGCAGCCGACCCGGCCGGGATGCGCGGCGGTGGCGGCGAGCAGGCCCGCCTGAAGCCCGGGTTCGCCGGTGCCCAGCACGGCCAGCTGGGCGCCGGTGCCGAGCAGCGCCGGCAGTGCCCGCAACAGCAGGTCGAGGCCCTTCTGCCAGGTCAGCCGGCTGACCACGCCGTACAGCAGGGCGTCGGCCTGCACGTCCAGGCCCAGGCGGGTTTGCAGCACCGCCTTGTTGACGGCCCGCCCGGCCAGCCGGGCGGCGCTGTACTGCGCCGGCAACAGCCGGTCGGTTTCCGGGTTCCACACCACCGGGTCGATACCGTTCAGGATGCCGAGCAGGCGGTCGCCGCGCTGGCGCAGCAGCCCGTCCAGCCCCATGCCGGCCTCCGGGGTGCGGATTTCGGCGGCGTAGCTGGGCGACACCGTGGTGACCGCGTCGGCCATGGCGATGCCGGCCTTCAGGTAGCCGACGCCGCCGTAATACTCGACCCCGCCGATGCCCCAGGCCGACGGCGGCAGGCCCAGCGTGCCGAACACCTCCACCGGGTATTGGCCCTGGAAGGCGAGGTTGTGAATGGTCATGACCGTGGGCGGCCCGCCCTCGACGCGCAGATAGGCCGGCACCAGACCCGCCTGCCATTCATGCGCGTGCACCAGATCGGGCAGGTAGGCGCCGGCGCGTCCCTGCGCCACCATGGCGGCGGCGCGCGACAACGCGGCGAAGCGCCAGGCATTGTCGGGCCAGTCCTTGCCGCTCGGGTCCATGTATGGGCTGCCCGGCCGCATGAACAGATGCGGCGCGTCCAGCACGATCAGATCCAGCCCCGCCGCCGGGCCGCGCAACAGCCGCGCCGGACCGCCGTAAAGCTCGGCGAATTCGTGCAGCACGGTGGTGGTGGCGCGCGCCGCACCGGCGGGGAGCTCCCCCGGTTCCGTGCCATCCAGCGCCGCCAGCACCGCCGGATAGCCCGGCACCATGGTGCAGACCTGCACGTCCTCGGCCGCCAGGGCCGGCGGCAGCGCCGCCGCGACATCAGCCAGACCGCCGGTCTTGACCAGCGGGTAGACCTCGGAAACGACCGAGAGAACCGACGGTCCGCTCACTTCGTCAGGCCGTCGATCATCGGCTGGGTAATCAGGCAGATGCCCCTCTCGGTGCGCCGGAACCGCAGCGCGTCCGCCACCGGATCCTCGCCCACCACCAGCCCGGGCGGTATGCGCACGCCGGCATCCACCACCACGTTGGTCAGGCGCGCATGCCGGCCAATATCCACTTCCGGCAGGATCACCGAGTTCTTCACATCGGCATAGGAATGCACATGCACCCCGGTGAACAGCAGGGTGCGCAGCAGGGTGGCGCCGGAAACGATGCAGTGGCCCGAAACCAGCGAGGACACCGCGCTGCCGCGCCGGCCATCCTGGTCATGCACGAATTTCGCCGGCGGGGTGATCTCGCCATAGGTCCAGATCGGCCAGTCGCGGTCATACAGGTCGAGCGCCGGCACCACCGCGGTCAGGTCGATATTGGCCTCCCAGTAGGCGTCCAGCGTGCCGACATCGCGCCAGTAGGCTTCCGATTCCATGTTGGAGCGCACGCAGGAGCGGGAGAACGGGTGCGCCACCGCGCGGCCGTGGCGAACCACATAGGGGATGATGTCGCGGCCGAAATCGCGGGTGGACTCCTTGTCGGTCGCGTCGCGCCGGAGCTGGTCGATCAGAAAGCGGGTATCGAACGCATAGATGCCCATGCTGGCGAGCGACAATTCGGGGTTGCCCGGCATCGGCGGCGGATCATCCGGCTTCTCGATGAAGTCGGTGATGAAACCGTCCTGATCGACGTACATGACCCCGAAGCCGCTGGCCTGCGCGCGCGGCACCTCGATGCAGCCGACGGTGACGTCCGCCCCCTGCTCGACATGCTGCTGCAACATCTTTTCGTAGTCCATCTTGTAGACGTGGTCGCCGGCGAGAATGAGGATGTGCTCGGTGTTGTAGGCCTCGATGATGTCGAGGTTCTGCCACACCGCGTCCGCCGTGCCGGCGTACCAGGTTTCGTCGCCCATGCGCTGGCTGGCGGGCAGGATATCGAAGGTTTCGTTGCGCTCCGGGCGGAAGAAGTTCCAGCCGCGCTGCATGTGGCGGATCAGGCTGTGCGCCTTGTACTGGGTGGCGACCCCGATGCGGCGGATGCCGGAATTCAGCGCGTTCGACAGGGCGAAATCGATGATGCGCGACTTGCCGCCGAAATAGACCGCCGGCTTGGCCCGCCGGTCGGTGAGTTCCTGCAGCCGGCTGCCGCGCCCGCCGGCCAGCACATAGGCCATGGCCGAGCGCGCGATGGGGGCGTTCGCGGACACGCGCCGTCCCTGTCGAGCCGTGGCGATTTCCATCTCTCCCCCCCTGCTCATCCGCCACCGGCGCCGCGCGGCCCCGGCACCAGCCACAACGCCGCCAGCGGCGGCAGCAGAAACCCGGCCGAGGCGGGCTGCCCGTGCGCGGCCACCGGCTCGGCGGTCACCGCCCCGGCATTCCCCAGCCCCGATCCGCCATAGACGGTGGCATCGGTGTTCAGCACCTCGATCCACTCGCCGGCCCGCGGCAGCCCCACCCGGTAGAATTCGCGCGGCACCGGCGTGAAGTTGACGATGCAGACCACCGGCGTGCCATCCGCCGCCAGCCGCATCCAGGCGAACACGGATTGCGCGGTATCGTCGACCACCAGCCAGCGGAATCCGTCGGGTTCGCAGTCGCGCTCATACAGCGCCGGCAGGCTCCGGTACAGCCGGTTGAGGTCGCCCACCAGCTGCTGAACGCCGCGGTGCAGCCCGAACTGGAGCAGCCACCATTCCAGTTCGCCGGTGGAATTCCACTCGCGGCCCTGGCCGAACTCCTGCCCCATGAACAGCAGTTTCTTGCCCGGATAGCCCCACATCAGTGCGTAATAGGCGCGCAGATTGGCGAAACGCTGCCACTCGTCGCCCGGCATCCGCGCGAGGATGGAGCCCTTTCCGTGCACCACCTCGTCATGCGAAAGCGGCAGAAAGAAATTCTCGGCATGCGCATAGAGCAGACCGAACGTGATCCGGTCGTGGTGCCAGGGGCGGTGCACCGGTTCCTTCGACATGTAGTCGAGCGTGTCGTGCATCCAGCCCATGTTCCACTTCAGGCCGAAGCCGAGACCGCCGGCATGCGGCGGCAGCGTCACCCCCGCCCAGGCGGTGGATTCCTCGGCCACGGTGAAGATGCCGGGGTGGTCGCCATAGACCGCCTCGTTCATCCGTTGCAGGAAGCCCACGGCGTCGCGGTTGTCGTTCGACCCGTCCATGTTCGGCAGCCACTCGCCCGGCTCGCGCGAATAATCGAGGTAGATCATCGAGGCCACCGCATCGACCCGCAATCCATCGACGTGGAAGCGGTCGAGCCAGTACAGCGCGCTGGCGATCAGAAAGGCCGCCACCTCGCGCCGCCCGTAGTCGAACACGGCGGTGCCCCATTCCAGGTGCATGCCGCGGCGCGGATCGGCGTATTCGTACAGCGGCGTGCCGTCGAAGCGGCCGAGGCCGTGCATGTCGGTGGGGAAATGCGCCGGCACCCAGTCGAGGATCACCCCCAGCCCGGCGGCGTGGGCGCGGTCCATGAAGCGGGCGAACCCGTCGGGCGGGCCGAACCGGCGGGTGGCGGCGAACAGGCCGATCGGCTGGTAGCCCCAGGAGGCGTCCAGCGGATGTTCGGTGATCGGCAGCAGTTCCAGATGGGTGAAGCCGAGGCCCACCGCATAGGGCACCAGCGTGTCCGCCAGCGCGTCCCAGTCCAGGAATGTGCCGCCGGGACCGTGCCGCCAGGAGCCGAGATGGACCTCGTAGGCGGAAATCGGCGCCCGCCGCGCATCCATCGCCGCGCGCGATTTCAGCCAGTCCGCATCGGTCCAGGTGAACCGGTCGGTGCGCGCCACCACCGAGGCGGTGGCCGGCCGAAGCTCGGCACTGAAGCCATAGGGGTCGGCTTTCAGCGGCAGGTCGATCCCGTCGGGGCCGCGGATGCGGTATTTGTAGGCCGCGCCCTCGCCCAGCCCGGGCAGGAAGATTTCCCACAGCCCGCTGTCGATGCGCTTGCGCATGGGGTGGTGGCGGCCGTCCCAGAAATTGAAGTCGCCCACCACCGACACCGCCTGGGCGTTCGGCGCCCAGACGGCGAATACCACCCCGTCGATGCCCTGGTGCCGCACCAGATGCGCGCCCAGCCGCTCGTACAGGCGGCGATGCGTGCCCTCGACCAGCAGATGGTCGTCCAGCGGGCCGAGCACCGGGGCGAAGGCGTACGGGTCCACCACCTCCCAGGTGGCGTCCGCGTTGGCGGCGCGCAGCACATAGCCGGGCGGGGGGGCGTCGCCGGGCAGCACCGCCTCGAAGAATCCGGCCGGGTCGTGCCGGGACAGCGCCACCGGCCCGCCGGGGGTCAGCAGCTCCACCCGGTCGGCCCCCGGCAGCAGCGCCCGCAGGACCGTGTGCGCCCCGAGGCTATGCGGTCCGAGCACGGCGAACGGGTTGCCGTGCCGCGCCTCCAACAAGGCGGCCACATCGCTCGCCGCCGCGCGCCAGGTTTTCACGGGGTCCATCCACTTATGTTGAGAGAGCCGGCACATGCCAGATATCGTCGGCATATTCGCGGATCGCCCGGTCGGAGGAGAACCAGCCCATCCGGGCCACGTTCAGCGTGGCGGTTCGCCACCAGGCATCCGGGTCGCGCCACAGCGCCCGCACCGCCGACTGGGTGCGGCTGTAGGATTCGAAGTCGGCGCAGACCATGAAGTGATCGTGATGGCGCAGGCCCCCGACCAGATCGCGATAGCGGTCGCGGTCATCCGGCGAAAACAGGCCGGATTCCAGCTGCGCCAGCACCTCGGTCAGCCGCGGCGAGGCGGCGATGGCCGGCGTGCCGGACGGGTTCTCGCGCCGGCGCGCCTCCACCTCCTCGGTGGTCAGGCCGAAGATGAAGATGTTGTCGGCGCCGACATGGTCGCGCATTTCCACATTGGCGCCGTCCAGCGTGGCGATGGTCAGCGCGCCGTTCAGCGCCAGCTTCATGTTGCCGGTGCCGGACGCCTCCATGCCGGCGGTGGAAATCTGCTCGGACAGGTCGGCGGCGGGGATGATCGCCTCGGCCAGGCTGACGCCGTAATTGGGCAGGAACACCACCTTGAGCCGGTCGCGCACGGTCGGGTCGCGGTTGACCACCTTCGCCACGTCGTGCGCCAGCTTGATGATCAGCTTGGCGCGATGGTAGCTGGCCGCCGCCTTGCCGCCGAAAATCTTCACCCGCGGCGCCCATTCCCGCGTCGGCTGGGCGCGGATCGAGTTGTACAGCGCGATCGTGTCGAGCAGGTTGAGCAGCTGGCGCTTGTATTCATGGATGCGCTTGATGTGCACATCGAACAGCGCGTCGGGATCGACGCGCAGTTCCAGCCGGTCCCGGATCAGCGCCGCCAGCGCCACCTTGTTGCTCCGCCGCACCGCCGCCAGCTCCTGACGGAAGGCGGCGTCGTCGGCCATCTTCTCGACCGACCGCAGCACGTCCGGCCGGTCCAGCACCTCGGGTCCGGCGGCGCGCACCAGCAGCCCGGTCAGCCCCGGATTGGCCTGGTGCAGCCAGCGGCGGAAGGTGATGCCGTTGGTTTTGTTGACGATGCGGCCGGGCAGCAGCCCGTCGAGATCGTGGAACACCGTCTCGCGCAGCAGCTCGGTGTGCAGCGCCGACACGCCGTTGATGTGGTTCGAGCCGATGAAGGCGAGATTGCCCATGCGGACATGGCGGTCGTAATGCTCGTCGATCAGCGACACCCGCGCGAGCAGCGCGTCATCGCCCGGACGCAGCAGGCGGGCGCGGTCGAGATGCAGGGCGTTGATCAGGTAGATGATCTGCATGTGGCGCGGCAGCAGCCGCTCCATCAGACTGACCGGCCAGGTTTCCAGCGCCTCCGGCAGCAGCGTATGGTTGGTATAACAGAACGTGGCCTGGGTCATCTCCCACGCCTCTTCCCAGGGCACGTCGTGCAGGTCCACCAGGATGCGCATCAACTCGGCGACACCGATCGCCGGATGGGTATCGTTGAGCTGGATGGCCACCTTGTCGGCCAGAGTGCGGATGTCGCGCCCGGCCTTCACATGCCGCCGCACCAGATCCTGCAGCGACGCCGAGGTGAAGAAATATTCCTGGCGCAGCCGCAACTCCAGGCCCGCCGGTGTCTCGTCGCTGGGGTAGAGCACCTTGGAGATCGCCTCGGCGCGGATCTGTTCGCTCAGCGCGCCGACATGGTCGCCGAGGTTGAACGCCTCCAGCCGCAGCGGGTCGGCCGGGCGGGCCGACCACAGCCGCAGCGTGTTCACCCGCCGTCCGCGCCAGCCCATCACCGGGGTGTCATAGGCCACCGCCTCGACCCTGTCGGCCGGATGCCACACATGGCGCACCAGATGCCCCGGCACCGGGGTCGATTCCACCGTGCCGCCGAAAGCGATTTCATAGACCACCTCGGGACGGCGGAATTCCCACGGGTTGCCGCGCCACAGCCATTCCTCGGGGGATTCGTGCTGCCAGCCATTGACGATGACCTGACGGAACAGGCCATGGTCGTAGCGGATGCCATAGCCATGTGCCGGAATGCCCAGCGAGGCCATGCTTTCCATGTAACAGGCCGCCAGCCGCCCCAGACCGCCATTGCCCAGCGCCGCGTCCGGCTCCACCTGGCGCAGCCGGTCGAGGTCGATGTTCAGGCCGGCCAGCGCCGCCCGTACATTCTCGGTCAGGCCCAGGCTGTCCATGTTGTCGAACAGCAGCCGGCCGATCAGGAATTCCAGCGACAGATAATAGACCCGCCGTTCCTCCAGCCGGTACGCCTGCTCGCCGCTGACCATCCAGCCGTCCACCACGCGGTCGCGCACCGCCAGGGCGGTGGCCATGAACCAGTCGTGCTCGGTCGCCTCCACCTGGCGCTTGCCGATCTCGTAGGCCAGCTTGTTCAGAATGGTGGCGCGGAACGCATCCACCTCGGCGGGCTGCACGGACGACAAGGGGGCGATGCGGTTTTGTTCATTCATGCTGGTCGATCCGTTCGGTCGCTCGGAAAGAAGGGGACGGCAAGACCGGTTATGCCCCTCTTGTCGCGGAGCGGTAAGGGGGGCGTCAACTTCCGGCTCGGGTCCGGCGACCCGGTAGCATGGATTTCCCAGCAAATCCGCCGGCCGGACGCATTTGCCATGGGTTGCAAAAGAAATCAGCCGGCGGCCGGGAGCGCCTCGCCGGACGGCGCGGCACCTCCCCCGGCCGGACCCAGCCGCACCTGGACATCGCGCGGCCCGGCATAATAGGGCGCCGATGTCACCAGCACGTCCGCCCCCGCGGCGGCGTAGGCGGCGGCATTGGCGGGGGTGATGCCGCCGGCCGCGGCCAGCACCGGGCGGGGGCCGAGGCCCGTCAGCGCCGCCGCCACCTCGGCCACCGCGGCCGGGGCGAACTTCTCCAGTTGCAGCACGTCCGCGCCGGCGGCGGCGAAGCGCCGCGCCGCCTCAAGGTCGGTCACCTCGACCACCAGCCGGCGCTCGGGAGCCGCCGCCCGCAGCCGCGCGATCAGCGCCGCCGCGTCCTCGTCCGGCAGGAAGGCGCGGTGCTCGGGGAACAGCAGCACGGTGTCGGCCAGGCCGGTCCGGTGCATGGCCCCGCCGCCCGCCCGCACCGCCTTCACCGACAAGGCGCGGGTCAGTGGCACCGCCTTGCGGGTGCAGGCCACGACGATGCGCGGGTTGACCGCACGGGCCGCCAGCAGCACGTCGCGCACCGTGCTGGCCACGCCGGAACTCCATTCCACCAGGGTCTGCGCCGCCTTCCAGCCCGCATGCAGCACGGCGGCGCTGGCGGATGCCTCCAGCAGTATCGTGCCCGCCGGCGCGATGGTGCCGCTGGGCGCCAGCACGCGCGCGGCCGCTCCCAGGCGCCGCAGCAGCCGCGCCGCCTCCTCGGTGCCGCAGGCCACCAATGGCTGGCGGGCGGCGAACGACATGACGGCGGGCTGGCCGCCGATGCCGAGCGCCGTGGTGGTCAGGTCGCCGAAGCCGGCATCCTCGGCGATCAGCCGGTCGATCTCGGCCTCCGCCACCGGCACGACGAAGCCGGGCAGCGCGGCGTCCGTCACCGCGGTGAGGCCAGCATGACAACGCGGGGGGGGATCGGCATGATCGGCTCCTCGGTGGGCGACTCGAAAGGCACGCCGGATGACAGCCTCGTTCCCGGCCGGTGACCGACCCACGCCGCCATTAGCAGAGCATGACACGCCATGGAAATCCGCATTCTCGACCCGCGCCTGCATGAATGGGGGCTGCCGCGCTACCAGAGCGACATGGCCGCCGCCATCGACCTGCATGCCTGCCTCGACGCCCCCGCCGTGCTGGCGCCGGGCGAGGCGCCGCTGCTGGTGTCGTCCGGTATCGCCGTGCACATCGCCGATCCCGCCGTCGCCGCCCTGGTGCTGCCCCGGTCCGGGCTTGGCCATCGCCTGGGCCTGGTGATGGGCAACCTGGTCGGGCTGATCGACCCCGATTACACCGGGCCGATCCTGGTCAGCGCCTGGAACCGCAGCCCGCCCGGCACCGCGCCGATCGTGCTGCATCCCGGCGAGCGTTTCGCCCAGATGCTGTTCGTGCCGATCCTGCGGCCGGCCCTGCGCATCGTCGAGGCATTCTCCGCCGCCACGGCGCGCGGCGCCGGCGGCTTCGGCTCAACCGGCGTGGCCGGCGGGATGGCGTCATCAAACTGACATGGCGAACCCGGGTGGCGGGAGCGTGCCGCTTCGGCTAACACCGGCCCGGACGCTTTCCTCGCGCCCCTTCTGCACCTCCTTCCGGTGAACGCGCCGATGCCCAGCACCGCCCAACCGGCCGCGCTCTCCGGCCGACGCCTGCCGAATCTCTGGGACTTCGTCGCGCTGTGCTGCGTGGTGGGGGCGCTGGTCGCCGTGGCCGCCGCCTTCCGCGGCACGCTGGTGCCGCTGGACGCGCTGGAATCCACCCCGATCGACCTCGACCCCGGGCGGCTGCCGGAATACGCCCTGCGCACCACCCTGCGCATGTTCGCCGCCCTGGTCGCCTCCATCCTGTTCACCCTGACCTACGCCCCGCTGGCGGCCAAAAGCCGGCGGGCCGGGCAGATCATGGTGCCGGTGCTGGATATTCTTCAGTCGGTGCCGATCCTGGGCTTCCTGTCCTTCACCGTCGCCTTCTTCATGAACCTGTTTCCCGGCCGCGTGCTCGGGCTGGAGCTGGCGGCGATCTTCGCCATCTTCACCAGCCAGGCCTGGAACATGGCGTTCAGCTTCTACCAGTCGCTGACCACCATCCCCGCCGACCTCGACGAGGCCACCAGGCTCTACCGCCTGACCACCTGGCAGCGCTTCTGGCGGCTGGAAGTGCCGTTCGCCATGCCGGGGCTGGTGTGGAACACCATGCTGTCGATGTCGGCCGGCTGGTTCTTCGTGGTCGCCTCCGAGGCGATCACCCTGGGCGACAACACCTGGAAGCTGCCCGGCATCGGCTCCTACGTGGCGGCGGCGCTGGAGAAGCAGGACATCACCGCGGTGTTCTGGGCGATCGGCGCCATGCTGCTGGTGATCCTGGCCTACGACCAGTTGCTGTTCCGCCCGCTGGTCGCCTGGTCGGCGCGGTTCCGCTTCGAAACCACCGCCTCGGCCACCGCCGAGGACCCATGGATGCTGGCGCTGCTGCGCCGCACCACCCTGCTGCGGCTGGCCGGCGACGCCATCGAGCGCGCCTTCGGCGCCTTCACCGGCCTGCGCCTCGGCCGCCCCGCCGCGACCGTATCGCGCCGACGCGCCGCCTCGCGCCTCAACGATGCCGTGTTCGCCGTGCTGGTGGCCGCGGCGGTCGGCGCGGCGCTGTGGCAGGTGGTGGACTACGTCGCCGGCGCGCTGACCTGGGCGGACCTGCGGGAAACCCTGTTTCTCGGCTCGCTGACCCTGCTGCGGGTGGTCGTGCTGATCGTGCTCGCCTCGCTGCTCTGGGTGCCGGTGGGCGTCTGGCTCGGGCTGCGGCCGGCCTGGGCGCGGCGGGTGCAGCCGCTGGCGCAGTTCCTGGCCGCGTTCCCGGCCAACCTGCTGTTCCCGCCCTTCGTCGTGCTGATCGTGCGGTTCCACCTCAATGCCGACGTGTTCCTCACCCCGCTGATGGTGCTGGGCACCCAGTGGTACATTTTGTTCAATGTCATCGCCGGCGCCGCGGCTTTCCCCGGCGACCTGCGGGAAGCGGCGGATAATTTTCGCGTCGGCGGGTGGCTGTGGTGGCGCCGCGTCATGCTGCCCGGCATCCTGCCCTATTACGTCACCGGCGCGCTGACCGCTTCCGGCGGCTCGTGGAACGCCGCCATCGTCGCCGAGGTGGCCTCCTGGGGCAACACCAGGCTGGAGGCGCATGGCCTCGGCGCCTACATCGCCCAGGCCACCGACGCCGGCGATTTTCACCGTATCGTGCTCGGCGTGGTGACGATGTCGCTGTACGTGGTGGTTTTCAACCGGCTGCTGTGGCGGCCGCTCTATGCCTATGCCAGCCGCCGCACCAACCTCGGCTAGGGACCCAGACCCGATGGACGCCACCGTTTCCGTGCCGCTGTTGCAGGTTCGCGGCTGCCGACAGGCCTACCACAAGGACAGTTCCGCCGATCTGGTGGTGCTGGACGACGTCAACATGACCTTGCAGACCGGCGAGATCGTCAGCCTGCTCGGCCGCTCCGGCTCCGGCAAATCGACGCTGCTGCGCATCGTCTCCGGCCTGCTGACGCCCACCGCCGGCGAAGTGACCTGGCGCGGCGAGAAGCTGCGCGGCCCGGCCGCGGGGGTGGCGATGGTGTTCCAGAGCTTTGCCCTGTTCCCCTGGCTGACGGTGCAGGAAAACGTGGAAATCGGCCTGGAGGCGCAGGGCGTGCCCCGCGCCGAGCGCGAGCAGCGGGCCGAGGAAGCGATCGACCTGATCGGCCTGGGCGGCTACGAAAGCGCCTATCCCAAGGAGCTTTCCGGCGGCATGCGCCAGCGCGTCGGCCTGGCCCGCGCCTTGGTGGTGCATCCCGACCTGCTGCTGATGGACGAGCCGTTCAGCGCCCTCGACGTGTTGACCGCCGAAACCCTGCGCACCGACCTGATCGACCTGTGGATGGAAGGCCGCCTGCCGATCAAGTCCATCCTGATGGTCACCCACAATATCGAGGAGGCGGTGCTGCTGTGCGACCGCATCCTGGTGTTCGCCTCCAACCCCGGCCGGGTGGCGCAGGAAATCCGGGTGCCGTTCCCGCATCCGCGCAACCGCCTGGACCCGGCTTTCCGCCAGCTGGTGGACGACATCTACGCGGTGATGACCCGCCGAACCCCCACCCAGGCGCCGGCGCCGGTGGCGCCCGCCGACGCCCCCTTCGCCACCAACCTGCACCATGTTTCCACCAACCTGCTGGCCGGGCTGATGGAAGCGCTCGCCGGCCCGCCCTACGAGGGCCGGGCCGACCTGCCGGCGCTGGCCGGCTCGCTGCAACTGGAAGCCGACGAACTGCTGCCGCTCGGCGAAACCCTGCAACTGCTCCGCTTCGCCGAGTTGGAGGAGGGCGACATCCGGCTGACCGAAACCGGCCGGCAATTCGCCAATGCCGACACCGACGACCGCAAGAAGCTGTTCGGCGCCGCCCTGCTCGCCCATGTGAAGCTGGCCGCGGCGATCCGCCGCACCCTGGACGAGCGCTGGAACCACCGCGCCTCGGCGGTGCGCTTCCGCGACGAGCTGGAAGACCATATGTCACCCGACTACGCCGAGGAAACGCTGCGCGCCATCATCGCCTGGGGCCGCTACGCCGAACTGTTCAGCTTCGACGAGGAAGCCCAGCAGTTCAGCCTGGAGGACATCGAGACGGCGGCGTAGCCTCCGCCACCCACTACCAGGAGGCCCGGCATGCCGCAGCCCGACCACATCTCCGCCCTCGGCGTGCCCGACCCGGCGACGCTGGATGACGATCTGCGCGCCATCTGGGCCAAATGCGTGGAAAAACTCGGCTTCGTGCCGAACGTCTACAGCGCCTACAGCCTGAAGCCGCGGCGCCTGCGCAACTTCATGCAGACCTATAACGAGATCATGCTGGCGCCCTCCGCGCTGTCGAAGCTGGAGCGCGAGATGATCGCCGTGGTCGTTTCCAGCGCCAACCGCTGCTATTATTGTCTGGTCGCGCATGGCGCCGCGGTGCGGACGTTATCGGGCGACCCCGAGTTGGGCGAGATGCTGGCATTCAACTACCGGGTGGCGAAACTGCCGCCCCGCCAACGCGCCATGCTGGATTTCGCCCACAAGCTCACGGTGGCCCTGCACGAGGTGGACGACGCCGACCGCGAGGCACTGCGCGCGCAGGGGTTTTCCAGCGAGGACATTTTCGACATCGCCGAAACGGCGGCGTTCTTCAACCTGTCGAACCGGATGGCGGCGGCGACCGATATGATGCCGAACCGGGAATATCACCGGGCTGGGCGGGACGGGCCAATAGAAAGTAAGTAAGGCCAGGGCGCTGCCCTGGACCCGCAAGGGGCCGGGAGGCCCCTTGACCCCGTTACTTGTGGTTCGGTACATTGCGTTTTCGCCTCAAGATTGTAGGGCGGGTAAGCGTCGCGCCATCCGCCGTCGCAACGGGCGCTTGCCTCGGTGTCGGCAACGAGCTACAGTGTGCGGTGTTGCGGCGATGACACGCCGCGCCTGATCCAGATATACCCGTGCAAACAGGGGTTTGCATTGGCGGGTGACGCTACGCTTGTCCTTCCTTCGGCTTGCTGGATGGAACGTGCCGGGCGGGTAGAGGTGGCTTGGTTGCCCGATGGCCGGTTTGGGTGGGGAGCGGCTGTTTGGTTTGTGGCGGATAACCGCTACGGCTTGCTGCTTCGATCGCCTGTGAACAGCTTCCCACCGCGCATTGATGTCACAACGTCGAGGCGCTTGCCAACGAAGAAATGAGCTTAAGCCGATACTGACGCTCCGCAACGGCTGTGAATAAAATGTGGTGTGTGTTGTTCCCTTCGGACAAGTTCAGCGCCGCCGAGATCGCAAAGTATAGCCACAGCATAAGGCGCCCTTTTTCGCGGTCTTGATAGGCCGGTCGAAATATCGACCACTCCCCAAGTTGTCGCCTGTCATAAAATCCGACACCGCCATCTTTGGGTTGAAATAAAGTATCAGCAGAAGCGATAATAACAGACTTATCCAAAAATACAACATAATCTGGCTTTAGTTTTTCTCCGCTTATAGAAATTTTTTAAATCATCTATATCAACTTGATCCGATTCAGCAAAGAATACAAATGTTACCGGCTCATCCAAAAAAAGTCTTGGCCCGGGCCAAATCACTGAGCTTCTTTGTTTCATCGTTTTCCACGTCATAATTATATTTGATATTTGCTCAAGGGCAGCTGTGACACTATAAGTAGATTTTTTACCTCGCCGATGACGCGTGCGCTTGTGAAAGGAACAAATTCGCTACCGTGGCTCCCCGGTCCTAAGCCGTGCACTTCGCTTGCCTGGGAGATCATTACATCGATCTGTGGGCTACATTTAGATTCTTCGCTATAGAAATATCCGCTAATAGATCCGTATGTACGAGGAAGTCTGCGACTGAAGAGGTTGATTAGAGCAGCCTCGACCGGCTCTCCCGAATCCCTTATATTTTTGGCATTGTGCAGGATTGTGCCTTCACTCGCCGCATTCATGATGCAAATTGCCTCCGACTCGAAAACACTAATCAAATCTAAATTTCCCAATGGTTTTAACTTATCCATAAAGATACTCTCCAGTTCGACGTGGTCCGATTAAAGGCGGAAGCGTTACAAAACGAGCGCTTGGTGAGCGTGCCATCTCGATGGAACGTCCGCAAGGGGGCGAGAGCGGTCGTCAACCACCACCGCTTGTATAACAAGGCCAAAGCGCTTCCCCGGCATCATGTAGCAGCCGCCACCAATAATTTATTGCAATGAAAACAGGGGGTTGTACAATTGCGCCACCTGTGCCAGGAAGGATGCCGAGCTGGTTCTCTCGGGGTGGGTCATCATGGCGCAAC
>Ga0302157_10000601_pt1 | contig 46925 bp, 39 predicted proteins | sample I_Bog_N3_3_FD_193502 | JGI IMG/M metagenome (GOLD analysis project Ga0302157, IMG submission 193502) | Peat permafrost microbial communities from Stordalen Mire near Abisko, Sweden - I_Bog_N3_3 | ecosystem: Environmental > Terrestrial > Soil > Wetlands > Peat | place: Sweden: Abisko, Stordalen...
GAAGTCGCCGCTTGGCAGGCGGACCGCAACAAGCGTCACACAAAGGCAGATTGGCAATTCACCACCGCCGATGCCCGCATCAAGCTCAAGCGGCTTTACCCCTCATTTTGAGCGACTCGGGCCACTACCACCGTGAAGACGACCGTTTTCTCAATCTTCGCCGTGCTGAGCCTCTTCGCCGTGAGCCCGGTCCATGCGGACGTGGGCGAAGCACAGAAGACGATCTGCTCCGAAAGTCACTACGACGCGAGCAATAAGGCCGCGCGCCCCTGCGGGACGGTCAACCAGCAGGTCGCATATTATATCGACGAAAACCAGAAAGCCTACGGGCATGGATGAGGCCGGATAGGTGCAACTGGGATCGCAATCGTCGGGTCCGTGCCCACGCTGATTGCACGGGACGGCGGGCTGGGGCGGGCAGGAAAACGACCGGTTTCTTGCCCGCTTTCGGATGTTGACCCATCGCCACCTTGTCGCCGCGGGTAGCGTCGGCCGCCCCGGAACTGCGGCTGCGGTTCGTCTTGGCGCCGGTATCGGCTGCCGTGCCCCGGATAGCGTCCAGCACGTCGCTGGCCACCTTCTCGCCGCGCGCTGCGTCCAACTGGACAGCGCGCTCCGACTTTCCAGTGCGTTTGGCGGTATCCATCGTAAAGCGGTCGGCAGCAGGCTCCGGGGAGGGTTCGCAATCTTTGCGAACCCTCGTGTGCTGGTTCTGGCCGTTCACCGTCTCCGGGTGCAGCGCCTCGTATGCCTGCTTCCGCCGGGCGGTGAACATGGCCCGCTCGGATGCGGTCAACTTCGTGCCGCACAGGTTTTCGTCGCACTCGGCAATCTGCCGCTACCCCCGTTCGGGGAGCACAGCCTGGATCGCGCGGATCGTCGCCACGGCCGCACTCAGCGCCTTCATCTGCTCAGGCGTGGCGGCGTCGTAGTTAACGCGAGGGCCGCTGTCGTCGGCCGGTGGCTGGTCCTTGGGCTTTCCCAGCGCCCGGTCGAGTACGTGCGCCGCAGCGACGATGCGCGCCCTGGCATCCTCGGCCGGGTCGTCCATTATGCCTATGAGCGCCGCCATGGCCCGCGGTGACGCTTCCTTCGCCAGCGCGATCGCCTGCCTCGTGGCCTTGCTCACGCCACCGGGGTTGCCGGACTGGCCGGGCTGCCACTGGTGCAGCCGCCCGTTGCCGTGCGCTGGGATCACTGAGGGGGCGGTCACCTCAGTGGACGGTTGCGGTTTCATCAACCTCTTCCTCCAACAACAGGGCGAACTTATCCGGGTCAACCTTTCGCCCGTCCGCCAAGTCAAGAGACGCGACGAGCGCAACAAATTTGCAGCCACAACCGCCGCCGTGCTCTTGCCGGTGCGCGAGCCGCCGACAAGATGCAACCCGCCGGACAACTCGCCCAGCACGTCCAGCAGCGGCCCCGCGAAGGCCGCGGCGAGGAACAGCGCCAGCCGGTCATTGCCCACCGCCAGCGCCGCAACTCCGGCTTGCCAGCCCGCAAGGTTGCCAGCGGCACGGTATGCAGCATCCGCGCTCGCATGCTCGGCCTGCAAGATCGTGTCGGCCGCGCCCACGTCAGCGTCGCCGGGCGCAGCAGCCGGGGGCGAGCCGTCGCCCGCCCCCTTGCCGTTCGTCATGCCAGCCGCCCGTCGCGCGTCAGCCGCCGGAATCGCCAGCACGTCCCCCGCGCCCGTTTGGCCCGGCCCGGCAGGTGCATCGCCCGGTAGCCCAGCGCGAGTTGGTGTCCGTGCGTCAAGCCCGGAGCGCGGGCGCGGTGGACGGCGCAATCAGCCGCAACGGTCAAGCCAATGAACCGCCGCAACATGCGGTCCTCGCGTTGAGACAGCGGGATCATGCCGCGCCACCCAGGCGCAGCAGGTCGTTCATCAGGTCCCAGGCCCAATCTGCGCCGATGGACCCTTCTGGCATCTCGCCGCCGTTTAGGGTCCGGGCTTCCGCCTTGGCCGCGCGTGCCTTGGCCAGCATGCCGTCGATCGTCTGCGGCCTGGCTGCGCTGATGGCGTCCCGAGTGTCTTCCTAGGCGAGCCACAGCGGGTCGCTGTCGAAGTCCAGCCCAGGGCCGCCGCCGTCCCGGTTGTAGGCAGCCAGGTTGACCACGTGCTCGGCGCACAGACGGATAAGCTCGGCATCCGGGCCAGTCTCGGCAACCGCCGGCGCGGGTGCTGCGGCGATCGTGGCGACGGCGCCAGCCCCCGCCAGAAAGGCGCGGCGAGAGGGATTCCCGCCCGATGCGGCGGTTGTGGTAGTCTGTTGATTGGCCTCGTTCATCGTGATTGTCCTCGTGGTTGCGGGGCCTCGGCGGCGTGCGTTCCAGCGCACGTCGCCACCCCGTCTTGCCCGGTGCCGCCGGCGCGGTTCTCTCAGGCGCCGGCCCGGCGCAGTTCCACCACTTTGCCGGCCGGCTTCACTTCGCCCATGCGCGTGCCCGTCTCGGCCGCCACCGCATCGGCAGCGGCGAGCAGCACGGCGTCGGCGGCATGGATATAGCGGCTGGTGATCGTGCCGCCCTTATGACCGACCAGGGCGGCAATCGTCGGCTCGCTGTAGCCCAGGTCGGCGGCCAGCGACGCGAACGAGTGCCGCAGCGTGTGCGGCGTGATGTCCTCAGGCAGCCCGCCCAGGCGCATCATCCGGTCCCACAGCTTGCGGAAGCCGCTCATGGTTCCGTCGCCGCGGGTCGGCGGGAACACCAGATCGCCCATCCGGTCCAGCTTTCCCAGCATGTCGCAGGCGGCATGGGAGAGGGGCCGCACGCTCGCGCCCGTCTTGGTGTCCGGCAGCCGCGCCGTGCGGGCAGCCAGGTCAACGTGTTCCCACCGCAACGTCAGGGCTTCGCCCGAACGCCAGCCGGTCAGGGCGAGGAACCGCACCGCCGCCACTGCCGCCGGCCACACGTCCTCATCGGCGGCCCGCCGCAGCGCGGTCCCCAGGGCCGCGTACTCAAAGTCCGACAGCCGCCGTTCGCGCTTGCCATCCGCCGGTCGCATCACACCGCGCACCGGGTTGTCCGGCCGCATCCGGCGCCGCACGGCACAGGTGAAGATCGCCCCCAGCAGCCCCACGGCACGGCTGGCGGTCCCCCTGCCGCCTCGGATGTTGGACAGGCCGCGGGCCTTGCCTGTCTTGCCCTTGCGCGCCGTGTCGCCCTCGGCAACAGCGTGCATGAACGTCTCGATGTCCTGCGCCGTGACGGACGCCACCGGCAGCCGGCCGAGCAGCGGCTTCACGTGGCCTTCGATCCGGGACTTGTCCGACAGGATCGTGCTGGCTTTCTTCGGGCGCTTGACGCGGGTCAACAGCCGCCCAGCCTCGGCGTCGGCCATATAGATGTCGCACAGATCGGCGACCGTCGCCCGTCCGATACAGCAGCACATAAGACACGCCGGGGCCGGACTGCCGGCGCACACCGAAGCCGGACACAGCGGCATCCCAGATCACCGCCCCCGGTGCCAAGTCGCGCACGTCCCGCAGTCCGATCCGCTTGCGCTCCGGCTTCGCCGCCCTCGTCTGATCCATCGCCCGCACCCTCGGAAGTCAGCTAGCGCCCTCGCACAGGTTCGCGCAATCGTGAACAGCTATTGGCAACCTAAAATTGCCGTTTTCCATGGAGTCTGCACATATTCGCAGGCAGCAGCAAAGTCATGCAACTCCTCGGTATTGTCTCAGAAGGCGAAGGTCGCACGTTCGAATCGTGTCGGCTCCGCCAATGCTTTCAAGGGTTCGCCGGCGGCTTGGCCTGTGTGGGGAAACCGGCGGGCGCCGCTGAGGCGGGGCTTGGCGATACCGCCAATGGGTTCCCCGCGGAATGGGTTGCCGGGCGTTCCGGGCGTGCGCGCCTTCCCTGTCGTGGAACCAGGCATGAGCGGCGGCAGTTTCATCAGTTGGCTTCAGAGCCTGCACAACCTGCCCATCTTTGCCATCGTGGTGGGCGTACTTGTGGGCTTGGTGTTGCTGACGCCGCAACTGGCGCGGCGGCTGCTGCGCGTGCGCGCCGACGAGAAAACCGCCCACGGTGCCAGCGAGGCCTACAAGGCGGTGGTTTCGTTCGCCGTATTCCTGCTGGCCTTCTCCTTCGTCCAGGTGCAGGGCCAGTTGCAGCGCGCCCGTGACGCGGTGACGCGGGAGGCGAACACCTTCAATACCATCGATCGCCTGCTCTGGCGGCTGGATATCCAGGGCGCCGTGCCGCTGCGGGACGTGCTGCACGGCTACGCGGCCAGCATCGTGAACGATGAATGGAAGCTGTTGGCCCTCGGTGATCGCAGCGAGGCGACCGAGCGTTACTACAACGCGCTGTCGCAGGGTGCCGCTGCGCTGCTGCCCGGCACGGCGCGGCAGGATGTGATGTACACAAGGCTGCTCGCTCTTGTCGACGAGGCTGGCGATCTGCGCGAAACACGGATAGCCGCGACCGACCAGAGTACCACGGACCTGTTCTGGTGGACCGTGGTGGCCATTCTGGCGGTGGCCATTGTGCTGGCCGCTCTTACCCCGCCGACGCTGGAACGCGCGCTCAGCGACGGCGCCCTGATGGCGGCAGCGGGGTTGATGGTATCGCTGGTGGTGATCACCGACGGGCCCTTCGAAGGCGAGACCAGCCTCCAGCCGATCCCTATCGAGCGTGTCATTGCGGTGATGTCGGCGCGCAACTGAATCGGGCGCAACCCGGCGTACAAGCGAAAGGCCCGGAGAATGCCTCTCCGGGCCTTTCGCTTGGACCGCGGCATCAGCTCAATCGGCGGCGAGGGCCATCGAGCGGCGCGCCATGGTCTTGCGGACATAGTCCTCGACATGCTCGGCAATCACGTCGGCGTGGCTGGCGAACACGTGGTCGCCGCCGGCCAGGATGCGGTAATCGACGGTGACGCCCTTCTGGGTGTTCAGCTTGTCAACCAGCTTCTTGACGGCAGGTTCCGGCACGAGTTCGTCGGTGTCGCCATGCAGCATCAGCCCGCCGCATGGACAAGGGGCGAGGAACCCGAAATCGTAGTGGTTCGCCGGCGGCGCCACGCTGACCCAGCCCGAAACTTCCGGCCGGCGCATCAGCAACTGCATGCCGATGAAGGCGCCGAAGGAGTAGCCGGCGATCCACAACCCGCCCGAATTGGGGTTGACCGCCTGCATCCAGTCGAGCGCCGCGGCGGCGTCGCCGATCTCGCCAATGCCGCCGTCGTAGCGGCCCTGGCTGCGCCCCACCCCACGGAAGTTGAACCGCATCACCGAGAAGCCCAGGCGCTGGAACGACTGGTACGTTGTATAGGTGACGCGGTTGTTCATCGTGCCGCCATGCAGCGGATGCGGATGCAACAGGAGCGCGAGCGGTGCCCCGGTTTCCTTCGAGTGGTGGTAGCGACCTTCCAACCGACCGTCGGGGCCGGCGAACATGACCTCAGGCATGGTGTTCCGAAATCCGTTTGCTGTTCACGCCGGTCGGGACCGACCGGACTAAGATCTTCGCGTATCGACCGGTCCGCGGCTGCCGACTGGGCACGCAAATGCACCATGGCGATCGATCATCTGCCGATACCACGTACCCTCCAAGTCCAGCGATTTCGAGCATCGCATAGCCTTGCATTTTGCCGGAACCGAGTTCCAAGAAGCGAGTCCCATGTGCGGCAAGGCACGAATTCTTGACCCCTGGGCACACGAAATCCTTCCCGCATACGGATTCGGGGAGGCAACCGGCACCGCGTTCGGGCATAACCCTTTTCCGACCTGAACCGTGTTGTGTATCCGTTCCAGATATTGACGGCCCTGGGCTTGCGCATCGCTCCAGGCAGGGCCGTGGGCACCCGAAGCAAGGGGAGTATAGGTCGTCCGGGACGGTTTTCATAACGGAAATGTCGCATGGCATTCATATTTTTACGGGAATTCGGTGGCCGCTGTCACAATCACGACGCACCGGCGCGACGCGCCGGCGCGATTGGCCATGAAAGCGCTGCTTTGCTACCCGGGGTTGCATGCTCTGATCCGGCCGCCATTTGCCCATTCCACCTGCCGGCGACAGCGGTTCTTTTTTGCCCGGCTGCTGGTCCCTAGCATGGCGCTTCTTTGCCCGAACCGGGATGCGCCCCGCCAAGTGACCCGCCAGGTGAATCGTCGGCCGCCGGCCTCGGCACGCCGGTTGAGGCCTGCTGGAGCAATCGGTTCGTGGTATCAGCAGATGCTGGTAGCGGCCTGGGTTGCCCGGACAACCACCCCACCCGCCAGCCCGTGAGGGAACAGAACCATGCAGCTCTCCACCCGCGCCCGCTACGCCGTCATGGCCATGACCGAGCTTGCCTGCCGGGAACAAACGGGAGGGGACCAGGCGGGGCCGGGCGGTGGCGCCGTCACCCTGGCGCAGATCGCCGCGGGCCAGCAGCTTAGCCTTTGCTATCTGGAACAGTTGTTCGGGGGGCTGCGGCGCGCCGGATTGGTGCTGTCCACCCGCGGCCCCGGCGGCGGCTACCGGCTGGGCCGGCCGGCCGCCCGCATCGCGGTGGCCGACATCGTCGATGCGGTGGACGAGCCGATGCTCACCGGCCGTTGCGACGGCGAGGCCGGCTGCCTGCTCGCCGAGGACGGCAGCCAGACGCATTGCCGCACCCATGATCTGTGGATCGAACTCGCCCGGCAGATCCGGCTGTTCCTGACCGGCATCAGCCTGGCCGACGTGGTGGCGGGGCGGGTCGCCGGCCGCGCCACCCTGCCGCAACTGCTGGAGGAGGCATGACCTATCTGGACGCCAACGCCACCGAGCCGCTTCGGCCGCAGGCCCGCGCCGCCGTGCTGGCGGCGCTGGATCTGGTGGGCAACCCCGCCTCGGTGCACGCGGCGGGGCGGGCGGCGCGGCGTCTGCTGGAGGAATCGCGCGAGGCCATCGCGGCGCGGTTCGGGGCCCGGCCGGCGGATCTGGTGTTCACCTCCGGCGGCACCGAGGCGGATGCGCTGGCCGTGCACGCGCTGGGCCGCGGCCGGCGGCTGATCGTCGGCGCGACCGAGCACCTCGCGGTGCGCGCCGCCACCGCTGGCGCGGCCGTGCTGCCGGTGGACCGGTCTGGCATCGCCGATCTGGAGGAACTGCGCCGGCTTCTGCGGGAGGGGCCGGCGCTGGTCTGCCTGATGCTGGCCAACAACGAGACCGGCACCATCCAGCCGGTCGCCGCGGCGGCGGCGCTTTGCCGGGCGGCCGGGGCGCTGCTGCATGTGGACGCGGTGCAGGCCGCCGGGCGGGTGGCGGTGGATGTCGCCTCGCTGGGCGCGGACAGCCTGGCCCTGTCGGCGCATAAGCTGGGCGGGCCGAAGGGGGCGGGAGCGCTGCTGGTGGCGCCTGCCCTGTCGGCCATGCTGGCACCGCTGATCGCCGGCGGCGGGCAGGAACGCGGGCGGCGCGGCGGCACGCCGGCGCTGCCGGCGATCGCCGGGTTCGCCGCCGCCTGCCAGGCTGCCGATTGGCAAACTGCCGATTGCCAGGCAGCGGGGGGCGCCGCCGCGCTGGCGCCCCTGCGCGATGCGGCCGAGCGCGGCGCACAGGAAGCCGGGGCGCTGCCGCTCGGCGCCGACGCGGCGCGGCTGCCCAACACGACCTGTCTGGCGCTGCCCGGCGTGCGGGCCGACACCCAGGTGATCGCGCTCGACCTCGCCGGGGTGCAGGTTTCCGCCGGGGCGGCATGCAGTTCCGGCAAGGTGGGGCGCAGCCATGTGCTGGACGCCATGGGCGCCGGCGACCTCGCGGGCGAGGCGGTGCGGGTGTCGCTGCCCTGGTGCGCCACGCCGGCGGACATCGACGCTTTCCTGCGTGCTTACCACAGCATGGCCGGACGGCTTTCGCGCCGGGCCGCCTGACCCTACATCCCCCGCATGACGCCCCGCCCTCCTCACCCGGTCTATCTGGACAACCAATCCACCACCCCGTGTGACCCGCGCGTGCTCGCCGCCATGCTGCCCTGGTTCACCGAACGGTTCGCCAACCCGCACAGCGTCGAGCACGCCATGGGCCGCGAGGCCGAAGCAGCCGTGGAGCAGGCGCGCGCGCAGGTGGCGGCGGTGATCGGCGCCGAACCGCGCGAGCTGGTGTTCACCTCCGGCGCGACCGAGAGCAACAACATCGCCATCAAGGGCGCCGCCCGGCATGTCGCCGCCGGCAATCCGCGCCGCCGGGTGGTGACGGTGGCAACCGAGCATAAATGCGTGCTCGAGTCGGTTGCCGATCTGCGCGCCGAGGGGTTCGAGCCGGTGGTGCTGCCGGTGCGGCCGGACGGCACGCTCGACCCGGCGGTGCTGCGGGCCGCGCTGGCGGTACCGACGCTGCTGGTCAGCGTGATGGCGGTGAACAACGAAACCGGCGTGGTGCAGGACCTGACCGCGCTGGCGGCGCTGGCCCGGCAGGCCGGGGCGCTGTTCCACACCGACGCGGCGCAGGGCTTCGGCAAGATCCCGCTCGATGTGGTTGCCATGGGCATCGACCTGATGTCGGTCAGCGGCCACAAGATATATGGCCCCAAGGGCATCGGTGCGCTGTACGTGCGGAGGCGTCCACGGGTGCGGCTGGCGCCCTTGTTCTCCGGCGGCGGCCAGGAGCGCGGGCTGCGCTCGGGCACCCTGGCGACCCCGCTGATCGTCGGGCTGGGCGAGGCGGCCCGGCTGGCGCAGGCCGAAATGGCCAGTGAAGCCGCCCGTCTGGCCTTGCTGCGGGACCGTTTTCTCGTTCGCCTGGAGGCGTTGGTGCCAGGACTGGTGGTGAACGGCAGCCGGTCGGCGCGCATCCCGGGCAATCTGAACCTGACTTTCCCGGCCGCCACCGCCGCCGACCTGATGGCGGCGGCGCCGGTTCTGTGCGTGTCCACCGGCTCGGCCTGTTCCTCGGCCGCGCTGGAGCCGTCCTATGTGCTGCGCGCATTGGGATTGTCCGACGCGCAGGCCGCGCGCAGCTTGCGGATCGGCATCGGACGCTTTACCTCCCCGGCTGATATCGACTTCGCGGCGGCGGCACTGGCCGAGGCGCACGCGAAGCTGGCGCACGCAACGATCGAGGCCTGACCGCTCCATGCCCAAAATGACCTTCATCGACCGCGACGGCACGCGCCGCGACGTCGATGCGCCACTCGGCCTGTCGGTGCTGGAGATCGCGCACAAGCATGGCGTGGAGATCGAGGGCGCCTGCGAGGGCTCGCTGGCCTGCTCGACCTGCCATGTCATCGTCGATCCGGCCTGGTTCGCCCGGCTGACCAAACCGACCGAGGACGAGGAGGACATGCTCGACCTGGCGTTCGGGCTGGAAAAGACCTCCCGGCTGGGCTGCCAGATCGTCATGACCGAGGCGCTGGACGGGCTGGTGGTGCGGCTGCCCGCGGCGACGCGGAACATTCTGGACGGGTGAGACACGCCGCATGCGGGTGCTGGTGGCCATGTCGGGCGGGGTGGACAGCAGCGCCGTCGCCGGGTTGCTGGCCGGGGCCGGGCATGAGGTGATCGGCGTCACCCTGCAACTGTATGATCATGGCGCCGCCGCCGGGCGCAAGGGCGCCTGCTGCGCCGGCCAGGATATCCACGACGCCCGCCGGGTGGCCGACCATCTGGGCATTCCGCACTACGTGATCGACGCCGAGGCGCGCTTCCGCGACGCGGTGATCGCCGATTTCGCCGCCGCCTATGCCAGTGGCGAAACGCCGGTGCCCTGCGTGCGCTGCAACCAGACGGTGAAATTCGCCGATCTTTCCGTGCTCGCCGACGATCTGGGCGCCGAATTTCTGGCGACCGGCCATTACGTGCGTCGCGTGGACGGGCCGGAAGGGGCGGAGTTGCACCGCGCCGCCGACCCGGCGCGCGACCAGAGCTGGTTTCTGTTCGCCACCACGCGGGCGCAACTGGCGCGCACCCTGTTTCCGCTCGGCGGCATGCCGGACAAGGCGGCGGTGCGGGCGGTGGCGGCACGGCTCGGCCTGCCGGTGGCGGCCAAGCCGGACAGCCAGGACATCTGCTTCGTGCCGCACGGCAGTTATGCCGAATTGGTGGCCCGGCTGCGCCCGGAGGCGGCGGAGCCGGGCGAGATCGTCACCGCTTCCGGCGAGGTGGTGGGCCGGCACACGGGCATTGCCCGCTACACCGTGGGCCAGGCGAAACGGCTGGGCCCGGCGGCGCAGGCGGGCGGGGCGCGGCGCGTGGTGGTGGCGTTGGACGGCCCGGCACGGCGCGTGGTGGTGGGGCCGCCCGGCGGCGGCACGCGGCTGGTGGCGCTGCGCGAGGTGAACTGGCTGGCGGTGCCGCAGGCGCTGCGCTGCACAGTAAAGCTGCGGGCGCGCGATTCGCTGCACCCGGCCCTGGTGGTGCCGACGGCGGACGGGGCGGAGGTGCATCTGGATGCGCCGGTGCTGCCGGCGCCGGGGCAGGCTTGCGTTTTCTATGATGGGACACGGGTGCTGGGGGGCGGGTTTATCCGGGCACCGGGGGCTGGGTGAGGAAAGGCCAGGGGTTTTGCCCCAGGCGCCCAGCGCGCCTTCGGCGCGACCGTCAGGCCCAGCGCGCCTTCGGCGCGACGACAATGAGGCGCATGGAACCCTTTGCTTTTTTGAGGGTGCGGGGCGGTTGCTGCCCTCTGTCGGACAGCGACCTGGCCTTTCTTCAGCCGGTTGAGGTTGACGCCGGCAGGGTGGAAGCGGTATGTCCCCGCCCCTTCAGGCTAGGATGGCGGCGTAGCTCAGCGGTAGAGCAGGGGAATCATAATCCCTTGGTCGGTGGTTCAAATCCGCCCGCCGCTACCATCTTTTCAAGGGGTTAGCACGCAAGGGGCCGGGTGTTTTACACTCCCGGCCCCTTGCGTTTTACACTCGGGGTTCCCGAGGCGTTCGCGGCCTGCCGTTTTCGATGCGCGTCCAGCTTGGCTACCGCGCCCACCGCCCGCGCCTTCTGGCCGGCGTTGCGCCGGCACTTGGAGGCCATGGTCGGATGCGGCTCCCACGAACTGGCATCACTGGTAAATGTCGGAAAATTTTACACAACCCTGGGTAGCGTCAATACGCTACGCGGTCGGTTCGTTGTCGGGGCAGATGCGGCGAACTGATTGAATTTGCTTGACCATATTTCAGACCGACGGATTTTTCCGGCAATCCGGCGCCGAGATTGGCTTACATTGGTATCCAAACCGTCGCGGGCGTGTGTCAGAAAATATTACACGTTTCGCTTACGGTATCGGTTACGATGCTATTATGTAATTGACATTCATCGCAATTTTGGTGTGGCACGCCATGTGCTTGGGTCGAGGCAGCTATTGCCGGAAGGCGACGCCGGTGGGCGGACGCCCGACGGGATCAACAACAAAATGAACGAATGGAGAACGTAATGAAGAAGTCTCTCCTGGCGACGGTCTCTGCGCTGTCCGTCGGCTTGGCTTGCCCTGCTTTCGCCGCCTCCTACACGACGGTCGATATTGGTAGTTATGTCAACTCGAGCGTCGCCATCAATGCATACACCTATCCGACCGGGTTAAGCACCGGCAACAAGGGGCTCGGCATCCCGTTCCTCATTGCCCAATACCCGTCTGGAAGCGGAGTCGAAGGGACCTGGAACCCGGACTTCGCGCCCGGCAATTATTGGGGCGGCCCTATCGTAGGCACTTCCCTTACGGTGAGTCTTGCTACCTTTAATATTTCCGGTCAAGCGTCGTTCTACGCGCTGTTAAACAACTACTATGGTACACCAGGAGCTGACGAATATGACATCACTATAAAAGCGACCAACGGCGATAGTGTAACCTATCAATCGATCGGCGGTGTCGATACGCGCGACTACAACACCAACATTTTTACTAACACGATCGCCAACACGACGACTGAATGGTTTGACAACGGCATCGGCCAACGCTTCGACGTGCGGGAATTCACTTTGCCAGCGAACTTCGCCTCGGATACGATCGCCAGCTTTACCATTACGCAGGTCACACAAGGTTACTACGGTGACGCCGCGCTGTTCTCCGGGCTGACGTTCAGCAGCCAGGCGCCGATCAGCTTTGTGCCCGAGCCTGCCTCCCTCGCCCTGCTCGGCACCAGCCTGTTTGGCCTCAGCCTGATCCGTCGCCGCCGCGCCTGACCCCGACTGTCGGAAATCTTTACACACTCTCGAAACAGGGCGGCATCTCATCCGGTGCTGCCCTTTTCGGTCGGTTCATGCCATCGTGATCGGTTGAAAAGTTTGGTCGCCAAACCCTTCGGGGCCCTGCACCCGGTACCATGCGGCGCACAAGCCCCTGTAAAGTCTGTAGAACGCCACTCGTGGTGGTTGCGCACCAGCAGCGTGCTTGCTGCTTGCCCCGTCCCAAACACGATGTTGGTTAGAGCAAAATCCAGGTTCGGCGGCCGACTGGCGGCCCTGTGGCTTTTCCACCGACCCGTTGCCCGGCGCTAGCGGTTCGGTCCCGTGCAATTGGACGTTCTCATCGCCGGTTGCTGAACCTTCGGATGGCGACGCATTGGCGGCGTCGCGACCCTCGAGGCGGCAGCACAACCAGGAAGCACATCCAGATGGACCGACCGGGGAAAGCGGGCCGCGCCAGCTCAGTGTCCTTTCTCCCCGGCGTGCTCCCTCAACCCCGACCAGATCAGCCACAGCACGCCGAACCCGATCACATTGAATCCGAACACCGTCAGCGCCGTCCGCCATCTTTGCGGCATCGTCGCCTCATCCGGCCGGCCTGGCTCCACCACCCGCTCCAGAAACAATTGCTGGCGGCGGGCCTCGACGCGCGCCGCCTCCAACGCCGACACCGCCTGGCTGAGTGAGCGGACCGAGAACTCGCGTTCCAGCATCAGCCGCTCGTATTCGGCGATCTTGTCGGCAAGCCCGTCCGAGCCGTTGCCGACCCGGGCGCGCTCCAGCGCAATCTGCCGCTCGATGGCGGCGGCACGGTGCGCCAGGCCGTTCATCTGCGGGCTGTTCGGCGCATTGCCCTGCATCTCGCCGATCTGCGCCCGCAGATCGGCCAGTTCGCCCGACAGCCGGCCGATCAGCTCCACCACGATCGCCGAGTTCCGGCCCGGGTCCAGGATCAGCTCGCGATTGCGGAACGCGGTGATGGCAATCTGGTTGGCGATGCGCCGCTCCTCGGCCTGGGTCACCTCGGCGGCGGCCACCCGCACGGCGTCGTCCTGCAGCCTCACGTTGAGGCGGTTCACCAGATCCTCGCCGAAGGCCAGCAGCTCCGTCGCCACTTCCTGCGCATCCTCGGCGCGGAACGCCTGCGCCCGCAGCGTGGTCAGGCCACTGCTGCTGTTCACCACCACGCTCAGCATGCGCTGAAAATAAAGGTGCAGCATCTCGTCGGAGGGGCCATAGAAGATCGATGGCCAACGGGCGACGAAATCGGCATCGGGCGGGCCGTAAATTCGCTCCAGGTTGAGCCGCTCGCGCAGCCGCCGCAGGGCATCCCGCGAGGTCAGGAAGTCGCGGACGGCGTAGGCGTCGTCTTCCGAGCGCGACATGCCGGCCAGTTGCAGCAGCGCATTCAGGCCGCCGATGGTGCTCGCCGGCTTGGCGGCGGTGCGGATCACGAATCGCGCCTCCGAGACATAGCGGTCGGTGGCGATCAGGCCATAATACGCGGCCGCCAACAGTGTCGGGGCAAGCACCAGCAACACCCGCAGCAGCCGCCCAAGACCGGCGCGGGAGCGGCGAACGCCCAGGCCCCACCGGCCGATCGTCCGGCCGCGCCTGGCAATCGTGCCGCTCCAGCCCTGGTCTGCCTGAGACGCGCGCATGCCCAAACCCTCCGCCGTCCGGTCCGAGACGCTGCTTCGATTTCCCGAGCGGTGCTGCTATCATGCCCGTGCCGTGAACGCCACCGCGTTTCCCTGAGCGAGTTCGCATGCCTGAAGCACCTGACGCATGGTCGGACCTTGTTGAGTTGGTCGAGCTGTCGCGGCCGTCGCCCGCCGGCACCTTCGCACCCGCGCCATCGCCGCCACCGCGCCAGCACAGGCTGCGGCGCCTGGCGGTGCGGGTGCTGCTGCTGGCCGTGCTGCCGGCGCTGATCGCCGCGGGCTATCTGTACGGGTTCGCCGCCGACCGCTATGCCTCGGAGGCACGGTTTGTTGTGCGCAAGGCGAACGCGCTCGGCCGTCCGGCGGGGGGATCGTTATTGCCGGATGAGGGAGCGAAGGGTCTCGGCAGCGACGATTCCTATGCGGTGCGCGACTTTTTGCTGTCGCGCGACGCGCTGCGGCTGGCCATCGACCAGGGCGGCTTTCGCACCGTGCTGGGGCGCAGCGGCGGCGATCCGTTCTGGTCGTTCCCCGGCCGGCTGACCGGCCGCACCGACGAGCAACTCTACAAGCTCTACCAGTCCATGGTCACGATCGATTACGATTCCGGCAGCGGCGTGACCACGCTGAAGGTCCAGGGCTTCCGCCCAGAGGATGCCCGTGATACCGCCGTTGTGCTGATGCAGGGGGCCGAGAACCTGCTGAACCGGCTGAACGAGCGGGCCCGCGCCGACAGCCTGCGCGTCGCCGAGGGCGAGGTCGCGCGCAGCCGCGCCCAGGCGCGGGCGGCAGAGCAGCAACTGACCGACTTCCGCAACCGTGAGGCGGTGATCGACCCGACCCTGCTTGCCAAGACCGTGCTTGACACCATCGCCGCGCTGTCGCTGCAAAGTGTTGAGACCGCGGCGCAGATCGACATAGCCCGCCAGGCCTCGCCCAACAGCCCGCAGATCGCCCCGCTGTCGGCGCGCCTGCGCGCTTTGCGGGCGCAGATGCAGCAGGAACGTGCCTCGCTCGCCGGCGGCGACCGCTCGTTCGCGCCGCGCATCGCCGAGTACGAGCAACTGGTGCTGGAGCGCGACTTCGCCGAGCGCAGCCTGCTGTCGGCGATGGCGGTGCTGGAGGCGGGGCGGATGGATGCCTTGCGCCAGCAGGCCTACCTCGAGCGCGTGGTCGAGCCGCGGGCAGCCGACGAGGCGCTGTATCCGCACCGCCCGCGGTGGATCGCCGGCATCTTCGCCGCCGGTCTTGCCCTGGTTTGGCTGTTCCGCCCGACCACGGCCGGCGCCCCCGCCCACCCGCGGGCATGAACGCGCCGTTTCCCCGTCTCGCCACCCGGCCGCCGGAGCCGGAGCGCGCCATCGTGGCCACGGAGGTGGTGAAGGAGTTCGAGACCGAGCACGGTCCACGCCGCGTGCTCGACGGCATCAGCTTCCGGGTCGGCGCTGGCGAGCGGATGGCCGTCCTCGGCCGCAACGGCGCGGGCAAGTCCACCCTCATCAAGGTGCTGGCCGGGCTGCTGCGCCCGACCGGCGGCCATGTCCACCGCGGCCTGTTCATGTCCTGGCCGCTGGCGCTCGGCGGCGGCTTCGAGGGCGAGATGACCGGCTACGACAACATGCGCTTCATCTCGCGCATCTACGGCGCCCCGTTCCGCGAGATGCTGGAATTCGTGACCGACTTCTCCGAGCTTGGCGCCGGCATCTACGAGCCGGTGCGCTACTATTCCGACGGCATGCGCATGCGGCTGGCGCTCGCCGTGTCGCTGGCGATCAATTTTGAATGCCTGCTGATCGACGAAGTGATCATGGTCGGCGACCGGCGTTTCCAGGTCAAATGCCAGCGAGAGATATTTGAGCACCGCCAGCACTGCGGCATGATCCTGGCGGTGCATAACACCGACGTCGTGCGCGAGTATTGCAGCCGGGCGCTGGTGCTGAAGGACGGCCGCGGTCGCGTGTTCGACGACGTCCATCTGGCCTGCGAGATATACGATACGTTGTAGGCGAACTTTCCCGCGTTCCGCGGCGCTTCCCGCCGGTCGCGCGACGGGGGGTGCCGGTCCCGCTCCAGGGCGAAGGTGACGCTGCCGGCGCGAATTCTTGAAATCCCGATACGGGCCGGCTACGCTCCGCCAGGCTTGGGACCACAGCATGCTCAAGACATTGATCACCCAGCGGCTTGCCTCCCTGGGCAACCTTCCCGCCGACGACGTCACGCAAGGCGATCGTGCCCGCGATGCCGGTGACTGGGCGGGCGCGGCACGCGGCTATGCCCGGGCGCTGGAGGCTGATCCCGGCAAGGCGCCAATCTGGGTGCAGCTTGGCCATGCCCGCAAGGAGCAGGGCGACCTGGCAGAGAGCGAGGCGTGTTACCGCCGGGCGCTGGCGGTCGATGACGGCGACCCCGACACCCATTTGCAACTCGGCCATTCTCTAAAGCTACAGGGGCGCCGGCAGGAAGCGATTGACGCCTATCTCATCGCGCTGCTGCGCGATCCGGGTCTTTCCGCCGCCCGGCGGGAACTCGAGGCGCTCGGCATCGCCGACGGCGATCTGGCGCAGGTGCTGCGCCGCAGCTCGTTGCCGCCGGCGGGCCCGGTGCGGGGAATGGCCACGCGCATTTTCGGCGGCACCGATGTGGCGGCCGGCGATCGTGCCCGCGATGCGCGCGACTGGCCCAACGCCGCGTTCCACTATGCCCGGGCGCTGGAAGCCGATCCGGGCAACGCGCCGATCTGGGTGCAGCTTGGCCATGCCCGCAAGGAGCAGGGCGACGTGGCCGGGGGCGAGGCGTGCTATCGCCGCGCGCTGGCGGAGGACGACAGCGTGGCCGACACCCATGTGCAGCTCGGCCACGCGCTGAAGCTGCAAGGGCGCCGGGAGGAAGCGCTCGACGCCTATTTCGCGGCGCTGCTGCGCGATCCCGCCTTTGCGGCTGCCCGGCGGGAACTCTACGGCCTTGGCCTTTCGAGCACCGATCTGGTGCTGGCGCTGGGCCGGGGCTCGGTGCAGGCCGCCCGGCAGCCGCGCCCACCGCGCCTGCCCCGGGCGTTGCTCACGCTCAATGGCCTCTTCAATGGCGACCAGCGGCCGGATGGCAACGGCCCGCCGGTGCTGCTGGAGCACATGGTCCGGCTGGAGCCGGGCGCAATTGGCGTCTATGTGGACATCCAGTGCGTGCCGGCGAACGAGCTGCCCGGCAACGTCATGGTGACACTGGCCGCGGACGGGCACGTGCTCGATCTGGTGGCGCAGGAAAGCAGCTTCGGGCCGCATGTCTACACGTGGCGGGGCGCCTGCGCGTCGCCGGGCGACTACCGTTTCACCCTGCGCGGCGACCTCGGCGCCGGTGCCCTGGTTCGGTATGCGGAAATCAGCCTGCTCGATCCGGCCTCCCCGCGCATCGCGCCGGTTCCCCTGTTCGAGGAGCTCACCGCCCCATCGCTGGGCGAGATCAAGAATCTGATCATCGGCACCACCGGCGTGTGCAACGCCAGCTGCATCCACTGTCCGACCAACAAGCTCGCGCACACCGCCCGCACGTCGTCGGACATGCCGATGGCGCTGTTCCGGTCGCTGCTCGAGCAGATCCGCGACAACCGTATCCTGGTCGAGGGGCATATCAGCCTTGGCCTGTTCGGCGACGGGTTGACCGACCCCCATGTGGTGGAGCGGGCGCGGCTGCTGCGGACCCAGTTTCCCGACACGCCACTGCACGTGAACACCAATGCCGCCGCCTATGACCCGGCCCGGCATGCGGCGCTGCGGGATTTCGCGACACTGGTGGCGGTGCACATCGAGTCGCTGGACCCGGAGCGCTATGCCCGGCTGATGCAGCCATTCCGGCTAAAAAACGTACTGCCCAAGGTCCACCGGATATTGGCCGACATGCCTGGCGTGGCCGGCATCACCAGCCCGACGCACCGCGAGAACCTGGGCGAACTGGCGGCGATCCGCGACCATTTTACCGGTCACGGCGTGCGGCTGCCGCATTTCAGCCGGCTGTCGAACCGCTGCTCGCGTGAGGACATGTATCGCGAGCTCAGCCTGGCGCCAGCCGCCGGCACGTGCAACCAGTTCGCCGCGGCCGACCTGATCGTGGACTGGGACGGCACCGTGCTGCTCTGCTGCAACGACTTTCAGCGTCAGGAACCGATCGGCAACCTGTCCACCACGCCTTTGCTGGAAATCCTGGGCGGAGAGAAGCGGCGGCGGCTTTTCGATATTCTGCGAACCGGGCGCTGGGACCAGTCGGCAACCTGCCGCAGTTGCAAATTCGACTGCCACCACAAAATCCCCGAACTGGTGCGGGATCGTCTGGCATCGGCGTGACGCCGGGCGCGGCTTAGCCTGGCTCGGGGGTGAAGGAGATGCCGTCCAGGCCGAGTTCGCCCTCGATGGCACCATGTTCCAGACTCAGGCGGATCTCGAGCCCCTCGCGGGCAGGCGGCACAACCACCATGGCGGAGGCCGCAAACACCCCCGCGCGCTCGACGGTGAACTGGCCGCCGCCGAGGTGATCCGGCCCGAACAGACACAGCGCCAGACGCGCCCGGCGGGCGGATGGCGAGAAGGCCAGCGTCGTACCCATCCGCCACCGTCCCGGGGGAAGGCGAAAATAAGGGCCGTAGACAAGGTTGCGCGCGCGCCCGGTCATTTCGATGATGCGCGGCGCGGGCTCGTCGTTGGGGCGGTCGCCCCAGAACAGGCAGCCGCGCGGCCAGACCACCTTCAGCCGCACGCCGATGCCACCGTAGCCGAAGGCGGGCACCAGGACGGCCCGCACCAACGCCTCGTCCTCGGCCGTAAGGACAGGATGCACCGCCTCGGGCGGCTCGGAGCCGAGCAGCGCTGCGTCCAGACCGGTGCCGCCTCCGGCAATGCCGAACCGCGCCGACAGGTCGGCCAGGGCGCCAGCGTCCAGGGGCACGCCGAGATGATCGAGCAGGGCGCCCAGCGTCTGGGCGGCGTCGCGCCTGCCGTCGCGCGTCAGCGTCAGCGCGCCCGGGCACGCCACCAGTTCGCCCTGGGCGGTGGCGCAGGAAACCAGGTGGCGCAGCGCCGGGACAGGACCGTGACCGGCGGCGCGGACGTCGTGGTAGGAACTGGCTGGCTGGTCAACCACGAGCACAGCCCGCAGGACGCCGGCCCGCACGGCGGCGGCAAAGCTTTCGCTGACGCACTGGGTGGTAAATATCCGCGCGGTGGGTTCCGCTTCCGGCGTCACCCGGGGAATCCAAACATCGTCCGCGCCGGCATTTTCCAGCACGGGTTGAACCATTGCAACAGCCGCGCCGGCCAAAGCCGAAACCCAACGCATCATTGGCCCGGGGGGGCCGGCAATGAGCAGGTCCATGCTCAGACCGCGTGGAACATTCGGCAATGCGTCACGCACGGTGACTTACACATTGAACCAATCGGCAGCATGGTGGTGTCGCGTGGCCACTTTGCCAAACCCGTCACGTCCACGCCGCTCACTTCACCACGCTGTTCACCTGTACCCCAGTGACCGCCGGGCTTACCAGCAGGTTGACCAGGTTCAGTACCTTCTGCAGATCGGTGATCGGCGCATTGGACACGTACAGGACATCCTTGTTGCGCATCGGGAAGCGGTGGGCGAGGAACAGCGACTCCGGCTGGCGCATGTTCAGATGATAGACGATCGGCACCATCCCGGCCTGCGCGGGCACGCCGCGTACCTGCGGCAGTTGCTGCGCCACCGCCTGCGGCTCGTAGCGCACCACGAACAGCCCGGCGGGGTCGGCCCGATCGTCGAGCAATCCGCCGGCGTGCCCGAGCGCCTCCTCCAGCGTCAGGCCGATTGTCTCGAAAGGCACCACGCCACTGCGTCCGGTGGCTCCCATCGCGGTGAAGGTCAGCGGGTCGTGCACCAGCGTCACCACGTCGCCCGGCCGGAGGAAAACATCCTCCTCGGGTTTGTCGAGCACGGTCTGCAGCGGCACGCGCTGGGTGCGCCCGTCGCGCGCGAGCACCACGACGATGTCCTGCACCGCGCTGTGCAGGCCGCCCGCGCTCGCCACCACATCCAGCAGCCGGTCGCCCCGAACCGACAGCGGCACCCGCGCGCCAGGCCCGCCGTCGCCCACCAGCGTCACGACATTGCTGACATTGCGGGTCACGCTGACCAGCGCCTGCGGATCGATCGCCTTGTCGGCCAGCCGCGCGACGATCGCCCGCTCCACCTCGGGCGGGGTGCGGCCGGCCACGTGGACGCGGCCGGCGAACGGCACGGTGATGGCGCCATCGCGCGCCACCGTCTGTTCGGGGATCACGGCGGTGCGCGACCCGGCGCTTTCACGGTCGACGACCGGGCTCGAGAACAGGCCGCCCGGTCCCGCCTCCCAAACGGTGATCTGCACGCTGTCGCCGATGCCGATGCGCTGCTCGCCGGGCGGACGGTAGTCGCCGAAGCTGTCGCTCAATGAGGGCGGGCGGATCGCGGCGAGGACCGCCACCGCCGGCGCGTCGAGTTCGACCACGGCGACATCCGGGTGTTCCGTGCCCATGTCCAGCAAATCGCTGCGGTAGGGACCCGAGCGTGGCAGTGTCGAACAGCCGGACAGCACGGACAGCACGGCCAGGGACGCCAGCAATTTGGAAATTTTCACCAATTATCCTGGTCCCCGGCGGGTCAGCACCAGCACACGCCAGAAACGGCGCCGGATCGTGGTTTGCTGCATATAGGGCGGTCGTTCTCCGGTCAAGCCGCGCGGTTCCGGCCTTGCCCCCGCCGCCGGCACGTGACAGAGACGCGGCATCACAATGTCGGGAAACCGCGCGCATGCAACCTTCGCCTGCCGCCGCCATGCTGGCCGCCTGCCGCCACGTCACCGCGCGGTGACGGCAATGACCCGCCCGCCCGCGCTGTTCGACCTCAGCAACACCGCGTGGCGCATGGGCACGGGAATTGCCACCTATGCCCGGAACCTGGCCCTGGCCGCGCGGGCGGCGGGCTACGGTGCCGACGCGCTTGTCAGTTCCGACGTGACGGTCGATCCGGCGGACCCGGTGCTATCGGACGTGCAACTGTTCGATTTTCGTCCCGAACCTGTGCTGCCCTGGCTGGTACCGACCCTCGGTGCCATCCGCGGCGTGGTGCGAACACCGTTCGGATTCTCGCCGGCACGGCTGCCGCAGGCAGGCGCCGTGCTCAGGCCGCCCGCGGCAGCCGCGCAGCTGGCGGCATTCACCGACTTCTATGTCGGCACCAGAATGTTCGAGGCCGCACGAACTGGATTCTACGTCTATGGCCGCTTTGCGCGCATCCGCATGCCACAACCGCCGGCGTTGTTCCACGCCACCCACCCGCTGCCAGTGCGCGTGGCCGGCGCTCCCAATATCGTCACCATCCACGACCTGGTGCCGCTGCGCCTGCCCTACATGACGCTGGACAACAAGCGGTACTTCTATCGCCTGGTGAAGCGGCATCTGGCCGATGCAGACCATATCGTAACCGTATCAGAATACTCGAAGCGCGACATCATGGCGTTGTTTGGCGTGCCGGAGACGCGCATCACCAACACCTATCAGGCGGTAACGCTGCCCCAGCAAGCGGTCGATCGCAGCGATGACGAGGTGGCGAACGACATCACCCATCTGTTCGAACTCGATCCCGGCGGGTATTACCTGTTTGTCGGCGCGCTGGAGCCGAAAAAGAATGTGGGCCGGCTGATTGACGCCTATGCCGCCTCGGGTTCGCGCCGGCCACTGGTGATCGCCGGCGGCGCCGGCTGGCAGAACAAGCAGGAGCTGGAACGCATCAGGGACCCGCGCTTCTCCAACTACCGGCTGGTCGATTCCACCATTTCCAAATTCGAGCGGGTGCGACGCATCGAATACCTGCCGCTTCAGCAACTCGTCACCCTGATGCGGGGGGCCCGCGCCCTGCTGTTTCCCTCGGTGTTCGAAGGCTTTGGCCTGCCGGTGCTGGAGGCGATGAGCCTGGGCACGCCGGTGATGACCTCGAACACGACCTCGCTGCCGGAAGTTGCCGGCGACGCCGCCTTGCTGGTCGATCCACAGGATGTGGGCGCGATGGCGCGCGCCATCCGGCGCCTCGACAACGACAACGATCTGCTCGGCGAGCTTTCCAGACGGGGCCGCCGGCAGGCCACCCTGTTCAGCATGGAAGCCTACCAGCAGCGCATCGCCGCGCTGTACGGGCGGCTGCTGGGGTAGCCGGCCCAGTGCCGTTGGCCACGCCAGACCCGCACTCGCCGGGATGACATCGCGCCTGACAGAGCGAACCCCAACAGCGTTTGCTTCGGACCTACCGAAGCCACGGACTTGCACGCCGTATCGTGGCCGGCGCCGGCACCGCCCACGGCGTGGATGACCCTGTTCGGACGATATGCTCGCGCACCCGCCCGCCCGAAGCGGCGGCCAGCAGGCGAAAGGGTTGGATCGCCGCGTGCCAGCAGGGATGGACCCCGGGATCGTGGTCCAGCGCGGCTCCCCAGCGCGCTTCCATCACCGCCCGCTCCTGCGCGTTGCGGGCGGCCCGCCAGGAATCCACATGGTCCAGGCCACGGGTCTTGGATTCGTGATGGTACAGCGTGATGGCGGGCGTCCACAGCACCTTCAGCCCGGCCGCGCGCAACGCCAGGCAGAGATCGATGTCGGCATAGGCCACCGGCAGCCCCTCGGCATCGAAACCGCCCAGCTCAACGAACCGGTCGCGGCGAATGGCGAGGAACGCCCCTGTCACCGCCCCCATGGCGTGCGTCAGTTGCCAGCGACAGGTGGGACCCGGTTCGTCGGAAGCGGCGAACAACCCGTCATGGATCACCGATCCCTTCCAGCCGAACAGCACCCCGGCGTGCTGCACCGTGTCGTCATCGTAGAGCAGGCGGGCGCCGACCGCTCCCACCTCCGGCCGTTCCAGCAAGCCCCGCAACCGCGCATCCCACCCGGCACTGAGCATCCGCATGTCGTCGTTGGCGAACACCAGCACGGGAGCCTGGACCAGCGCGGCGCCCTCGTTGTTCAGATGCGACCAGTTGAACGGCTGATCACGACGCAGCAGGCGCGCGCCGCCGGTCGCCATTTGCCGCAAAGTGTCGAGGTCCGCCGGTCGGGAACTGCCGTTGTCGATGACGATGATCTCGAGCGCGTCGGGAACCGCCGCTGTCTGGCGGAGGCTGCTCACCATCTCGTGCAGATCGGCCGCGTTGTCGCGGGTGGGGATGATGACCGCCAGCGGGGCGGTCGGCTGAAGCGAGTGCCAGCGGGGATTGCCGCCGGGCACCGGCTCGATCTGCCCGCCCAGCCCGGCCGCCGCCAGATACGCCTTCACCCCCTCGTGATGCTCCGCGGCCACAGCGGGGCCGGGCGCGCGTCGCCAGACCAGCGGATACGGCACGTGCCCCACCTGCCCGGCCGAGGCCAGGCGCAGCAGCAGGGCCGTCCGGGCGGCGGCCACCGAGCCCTGCGGCAGCGAGGGAAGCGCCGCCCGATAGACCTCGCCGCGCAGGGCGATGGTTTCCCCGTACACATTGGCCTGGAGCAGGCTGTCGAAATCGACCACCTGGCGAAGCACCGGCGTGCTTCGTTCAACATGGCCGCGTTGGCGGATTCCGGCCTCCTCGTCGCTGACGAACGCCGCCGCGCCGCTCCAGCCGGCGGCGGCGGCGAACCAGGCAAGGGCTTGCGGGTCCAGCATCGCGCCGGCCGCCAGCAGCAGAAGCCACTCATCCGCCACCGCGCCGGCGCAGCGCCCTTCCGATTGCGCCGGCCCGGCGCCCGGTTGCGTGCCGACCCAGCGGACCCGCTGATCGGCCGTGCCGGCAAGCGCCGCGACGCGCTGCCGGTCCGGGCTGTGCCCCAGGACGGACAGCGTCCAGGTGCCGAACGACTGCGCCTGGATCGCGCCGATCTGGGCGAACAAGGTCGGCAAATCCTCCCGTTCGGCCAGCAGCACGATGTGAAACGCCAGACCCGAAATGCCGGGCGGCGCCGGGATGGGGAACACGTCGCGGAAACTGTCATAGGCGGCGGTGGGAAACGCCGTGCGTGCCCGCGCCTCCGGCAACAGGCTGGCCAGCCGGTCCAGATCGGCCCGCATCCGGGAAATGGCGTCGCCGAGCGTCAACAGCGCCTCCACCCCGCCGCCGCGCAGTTCCGCATCGAAGCGGCGCCTTCCCTGGCCGGCATCGCCTGCCTCGGCCAACTCCTGCGCCGCGCCGGGAAGGTCGGGATCGAGCTCCAGCGCGCGCCGGTATTCCGCCAGCGCCCCGCCGCGGTCACCCATCGCCTTGAGCAGGTGGCCGAGCTGCAAATGCGTGTCGGCCTGATCCGATTGCGCCAGCGCCTCGCGATAGGCGGCTTCGGCGCCGGCAAACGCCTGGGAATCCTTCAGCATGTTGCCGAGTTGCACGCGCAGGTCGCTGCGGCCGGGGGCGAGAGCAAGCGCCTCGCGATAGGCCGCCGCCGCGCTGGCCGGGTTGCCGCTGTCGCGCAGGGCGTCGGCGTTGCCAACCAACTGGGCAAGCCGTCGTTCCGCCGCTTGCGGGTCGGCATGGGGCGGCACCGCGCCCGCCGGCTGGCGTGCCGCGGCGAGGAGACGGAGAAAATGTCGTTTCACGCGCGGCGGGGCCTTGGCATGGCGGGTTTCCACGGGGGTGGCGAAAACTCGGCAGCCGGGCGGAACCTGTCAACGCCTTTTGCCACGCCGGGGCGGACAATCACGATGCCGCGCGGCGGCTCAATTCATCTCGATATGGTCGCGCACCCGATAGGTGACGACCACGCCGGCCAGGGTCATGGCCGCCGAACTGGCGGCGAGGTAAGAGTCCGTTGGGAAAGGGGTTTCAAGTCGAACTGGACCGATTGGAGAATCCGGTGGTTTGTATAGGACAGCTGACAGGCGTGCCGATGGTGTGGACTGCCGAGAATCGCGGTCGCTACGACCGGCGTGGTCAAAGATATCCGAGCAACCTGACGAACGAGGAGTGGGCGGTTCTGCAACCGCTTCTGCCGGTTCGCCAGGGGCGCGGTCGCCCGCGGGCGCATCGGTTGCGCGAGGTCATGAACGGCATTCGCTATGTCGTGCGCCATGCCCAAGGACCTGCCGCCGTCGAGCATCCGCCACGATTACTGGCGTCCGCTGTCCGGCGGCGGCCACATGGAGCAGATCAACCATCGCCTGGTGATGATGGGCCGCGAAAAGGCGGGCCGGGAGGCGAGCCCGACGTTGGCAATCATCGACGCCCAATCGGTCAAGTGCGACGCCCCGCAGGGGGAGCGGGGATAGGATGCAGGCAAGAAAGTCCTTGGGCGCAAGCGCCACATTCAAGACGCGGTTCATCGAGTCAGTGCAGGTGGCCGCGAGCCGCGTCGCCGCGGTCGTCAAGCGCCCCGATTTCGCCAAAGGCTTCGTGCTTCCGCCCACGCGATGGAGAGTTGAGCAAAGCATCGGGGCACTGACTGGCTCATGCCGCCTGGAGCTCGATTACGAGACGCTGACACATGCATCCGCTGCCGCCATGTCATTCGCTTCCATCACTCGGCTGCTCGCGTCCATAACTATGGAATGACCCTTTCCCAACGGACTTTCAGGACGACATCTCGTGGACAAGAGATAACCGCGAGTGAATTCTCAATCGCGGTTACCGTTCAGTTGAACAACCATGAACGACAGCATATCCCATGTTCATGCTTGCATTCGGTTGTTCCGTCATGCCGTAAGTGCCGGCGCTACATGCGTTTCACTAGCCGAACACATACGGTACCAATGGGATGAGCGTTATCCCAATGGCCAGAAGAATCGGAATCCATTCCCGTGATCCGAGTGAAGAAAATAGTTTCATTTACACCCTCCTGTTTGACGTTTTCACCGTGCTGATTTGATCCATGTTGCGCGGTGGCTATATGAGTGGGCAGCTTTTCGAATGCCGCAAGATAACACCCATGAGGAAAAATCGGAAATCTTGCATCTGCGCTTCCTCCGGAGCGTCACCCGGCGGCGGACCCGGGAACGCCGGGAAAGGCCGCGGGCCCGTTGCGGCGGCCTGAGCCGGTAGCAGCCCGTTGACAAAGTTGCCACGGCCCGATTCGTTGCGCTGACGGAGATGGGGCGGCGGATGGCGTCGGGGCGGCGGCAGCAGCGGCAGGCGTCGATGATGGTGACCTGGGCGGAGTTGCCGCGGTTGCCGGGGCACGTTTTCTACGACCGGCCGCGGTCGTCCGTCGGCGCCACCGGGCGGCTATTTCCGCATGCTGCCGCTGGAGGTGCACGACAAGGTGTTCACCTGGGTGCTCGAGCGGCTTGCCGAGCGCGGCCTGGTCAAGGGCGAGCGGATTCAAGCCGCGCGCCGAACGGGTGGAACGCGGCTTCGCGCTGATCCTTGATCGCGGCGGCATGCGACGGGCCTGGCTGCGCGGTCGGAAGAAGGTGCGGAAGCGCTATCTGATCCACGTCGCCGGATACAAACTGGGATTGATTATGCCGCTGCTGACCGGGGCGGGAACGCCCCGGGTGGCTGCGCGCAGCCGCGGCCAGGGATGACCGCAGGCCACCGCGGCGCAGCGGCCTTGACCAGCCCGAGCGTGCCGGCATGCCCTGTCAGCAGCCGGGCCGGCCTTGCGATGTCGGCCGCATCGGGCGGGCCAGCCAGCAGCCACGGTGGCTTTTATTGCGTTATTTGTTGGTATGGTCCGAGCCCGATGGCTCCAAAAATAAAACTGTCTGGCGTGGCGTGCCGCCCTAACAGGAATCTGCTCGGCGGAGATCCCGCGCCTGGCGGGCTTGCCGCCTCTCTCGCGCGCGGCACGCGGCCTGCGGCATTCCCACCATTTGCTTGTGTAATGGTTAGACCTCTGATTCCCTGTGCCTTTCTCGGGTCGGGGCGATCATGGGACGACAGGGTGGAGGGCTTGGCCATTTTGGGGATGCCCGTCGTGCGGCGGTGGGAAGTGATCGTTCAGCCGAGGTGGACCCGCAGGCGGGCAGGCGATTGGCAGGGGGTGGACAGGATACCGCTCATCATTGAACTCCCTGCTGATACCATCGCGCTTTTCCGGCGGGTTCGCAGAGCGGTGGACATTCATTCACCAACTCTCAGTCCAGCCGCCGCCGCGTCACCGCCACCGTGGCCCCCACCGCCACCAGCGCGGCCAGGGCCAGCGCCGCAAGGTTTGGCAGAACCAGCTGCCATACCGTTCCGGCCAGGAACAGTGTCTGCAACACCGACACCAGATAGCGCACCGGAAAGACATGCGTCAGCGCCTGCAACCAGGCGGGCATGGAGGCAATGTCGAACAACATGCCCGACAGCATCAGCGCCGGCAGCATGGTGGTGAGGAAGGCCAACTGCGCCGCGACGAACTGGCTACGCGCCAGGGTGGAAATGAACAGTCCCAGCGCCAGCGCGAACAGCAGGAACAGCGACGTCGCCGCCCCCAGCACCAGCAGGCTGCCGCGGAACGGCACGCCGAACAGCAGGACGGCCATCAGCACCGACATCGCCATGCCCAGCATGCCAAGCCCGAAATAACATATCAGCCGGGCGGCGATGATTTCGCCCATGCGTGCCGGTGAGGCCAGCATGCTCTCCATCGTGCCGCGTTCCCATTCGCGCGATACCACCAGCGCGGTCAGCAGCGTGCCGACCATGGACATGACGAACGCCACCATGCCGGGCACGATGAAGTCGGCCGAGCGCAGCTCCGGGTTGAACCAGTAGCGGTGCTCCAGCGCGATGCCGCCCGATGGCAGCAAGCGCTTTTCCTGCGCGCGCCCGCTCGCCCAGGTGAGCAGCGCGCCCTGCACGTAGCCTTCCAGGATGCGCGCGGTGTTCGGGTCGGTGGCGTTGGCCAGCAGTTGCGCCGGCGCCGGCCAGCGCGAGGGGCGCATCAGCCGGGCGGAGAAATCCTCCGGCAGCACCAGCACCCCGCGCACCTCGCCGGCGGTCAGCAGGCGCCCGGCCTCTGCGGTGCTGCTGGCGGCCACCGGCGCGAGGTAGGGCGAGGCGGCAAGCGCCTGGATAAGCTCGCGCGTGTCCGCGGCGGGCGCCTGCGTCACCACCGCGACGCGCATGTGCCGGGCATCCAGCGACACGCCGTAGCCGTTCACCAGCAGCAGCACCACCGGCAGCAGGAAGGCGATCAGCAGCGAGGAGGGATCGCGCAGCACTTGCAGGATTTCCTTGCGCAGCAGGCCGCGCAGCCGCATCAGCGCCGGAGTCATGCTGCCTCCACCAAACGGATGAATGCGTCCTCCAGCGTCGGCGCCGGCAAATCCGGGCCGCGCGCGCGCGCGCGCAGCCCGGCCGGGGTGTCGGTGGCGATCAGCCTGCCGGCGCTGATGATCCCCAGCCGGTCGCAGTATTCCGCCTCATCCATGAAATGGCTGGTCACCAGCACCGTCACCCCCGCCTCGGCCAGCGCCCCGATGCGCGCCCAGAAGGCCCGGCGCGCCAGCGGATCGACGCCGGAGGTCGGCTCGTCGAGGAACAGGATGTCCGGCCGGTGCAGCAGGGCCGCCGCCAGCGCCAGCCGCTGCTTCACGCCGAGCGGCAAGGCCGCCGCCACGCTGGCGCGCACCTCGCCCAGGTCGAACCGGTCCAGCGCCTGGGCGATCGCCACGCCCCGTGCTTTCCGGTCCAGGCCGTACACCCGGGCGAAGAAGGCCAGGTTCTCGCCGACGGTCAGCTCACCATACAGGGAAAAGCGCTGCGCCATGTAGCCGATGCGCGCGCGCGCCGCCGCCGGCGCCCGCATCAGGTCCAGCCCGGCCACCCGCGCCGACCCGCCGGAGGGGCGCAGCAACCCGCACAGCATGCGAAAGGTGGTGGACTTGCCCGCCCCGTTCGGACCGAGCAGACCGAAAATCTCGCCATGCGCCACTGAAAAGCTGACATGGTCCACGGCGGTGAACGGGCCGAACCGGCGCACCAGATCATGCACCTCGATCGCCGGGCCATCGCCGCGGACGGGCTGCTTTGGCTCCACCGGAGCCACCGCCGGCGCGGTGGCAAGCCGGTCGATGAACCCGTCCTCGAAGCGCGGCGCCACGGCGACGAGGGTGCTGCCCCCCAGCGCCACCGGATCGGGCGGCGACGCGCCCGCGCGCAGCACCAGCCGCAGCGCGTCGCCTTCCACCGCCACGTCCAGCACGGCGGGATCGACAGCCGCCAGCCGCCCTGCCAGGCGGCGGCGCGCGGCCGGCACCGCGAGGGCAAACACCCGCCCGCGCAGGGCGGCGAGAAAATCAGCCGGGGGCGCCTCGGCCAGCATATGCCCCTCATGCAGCAGCAGCACCCGGCCGCAGCGTTCGGCCTCATCCAGATAGGCGGTGGCCCAGACCACGCCCATTCCCTGCTCGCGCCCTTCCGCCAGCATCGTCGCCACCATGGCCCACAACTCGCGCCGCGAGGCGGGATCGACCCCCACCGACGGTTCGTCCAGCAGCAGCAGGCGCGGCCGGGCCAGCAGCGCGCAGGCCAGCCCCAGCTTCTGCTTCATGCCGCCGGAGAGCCGCCCGGCCAGCCGCGCCGTGAACGGTGCCAGCCCGGTGAACCCCAGCAGTCTTGGAATCCGTTCGGCCCGGACTTCCGCCCCCAGCGCGTGCAGGTCGGCGAACAGCGTCAGGTTCTCGCCGACGGAAAGGTCCTCATACAGGCCGAAACGCTGCGGCATGTAGCCGATGGCGGCATGCGCGGCCTGGGCGTCGGTGGCCATGTCGTGGCCAAGCACCGTCACCCGCCCGGCGGTCGGCCGCAGCAGTCCGGCCAGCAGGCGCAGCAGCGTGGTTTTTCCCGCCCCGTCCGGCCCCACCACGCCGGTGATCATGCCCGGTGAGAACGTCGCCGACACGCCGTCAAGCGCCACCACCGGCGCCGCCTTGCGTCCGCCGGGAAACACATGGCGCAGCCCGGCGACCTCGGCCAGCATCTAATGAAGCCTTCCCATGGGACCCTTCCTATCACGGGCATCGGGTTCGTGAAGGAGTGGACCGGAGCGGCATCGGCGCGCCGCGATGGCGCGACGGGTTTCCTTCACGCAGGGACGGCCAAACCGGCGTCCGCGAGGCCGTGCGGCGCGCATGTTTGCCGGACGGCAACACTAAATGACTGCTGCGAAAGCAAATTTCGCATTTGAGTGGTGTAGAAAGCACATAACTTTATAGCATCACAAGCACGTGTACAGCATGAACGCAGCGTGATCCAAAAAAGGATGCCGAGCCGGCCGCGTTTTGAAATTAGGTGACTGTGACAGAAATTGGCTATGTAAAATATTCCGACATTCTATTGGTGATGGCCGACTATTCGGCTTTCAGGCGCGGCCGTTCGCCGCCATTAAATTACGAAACCGTATTTGCTGTAAAATATAAACAATGACTTATCCTTTAACTCGATTCGTATATGGAGGAATTCCGGGTGGTGTCGGAAAAATTTACATCTTTGGTGCTTCGGTGCGACAGCGAATCCGCTACAGCGTTATAATAAAAGCATTTTCCATAATTGGCACGCGGCTTGCTATAGCTGGCTTGTGGTTGCGCCTACCAACGTAGGCGGGCGATCAGCCGGTCGCCCGACCACGCACGGGAGTGCACGACGAACAATCACCAACTCGACGAAAACCCTCGAAGGAAGGAGATGAGGAAATGACACGTCTCAAACAGATCAACATGTTCCCGACGAAAATGCTCGTCAGCGCCGCCACCGGCCTTGCCGGCGCGATCGGCCTTGCCCTGGCCTCGGCCGGCAGCGCGAACGCGACCCCGCTTACGCTCACGCTCAGCGCCGAAGACCTGGTCACCAGCCAAGTCTTCACCTCGACGTTCACCGATTCCGCAACGCCTAACCTGATCAGCCTCGGCGCCGGAAGCACCGGGGGAATCGATTTTACCGGGGAACTGGCAACCGCGTTGGTTGGCGGCAGCCCCGGCAACACCAACGCCCTGCTCACCAGCGCGCTGACCGTCACCAACAGCAGCACGCATCAGTACCAGTTGACCGCCTCCCTCACCGGCTGGAACTTCACCGGTCCTGACAACAAGGTTTCCCTCACCGGAAGCGGCACGTGGTTCAATACGCCAGGCTCCGTCCAGACCCTGAATTTCTACGATGACCCGACGAACAACGGGCTCGCGGGGACGCTTATGTAGATGTGTCAGTTAGCTACCATATATAGTGAAGATCTGGGCCGAGGTTCGCGCCACCGTTGCGAATTACGAATTACGAAAAGCTCTGCCTAAACCACGTGATTTCTAGATTGATGCCCCGGCGCAGCAGCCGGACCCAATGAGCTAGATGTTGTGGTCGCCTGACACATCTACATAAGCGTCCTCGCGGGCCCTGCCCAGCTGGTCGGCACCTACGTGTCTCCGGCCGCCCTCAATCCCACGAGTTCCTACTCGTTCTCGCCGGGCACAACTATCCTCGCCACCCCCGACACCGGCTTGTTTTCGGAAACCCTCACGTGGTCCTACCAGCTTGCCCCGAACGGTCAACTGATCAGCCGGGGACAGGCGGAAACCAAGATCTTCACGCCCGAGCCGGCTTCCCTGGCCATGCTCGGTGCCGGCCTGATCGGGCTTGGCTTGGTGCGTCGCTCCAGGCGGGCAGCCTGATCACGCGATAAGACCAACGGGAAGGCCGGGCAATGTTGCCCGGCTTCCTATCGCGGCAGATGTTGAACCTCGCGCATCAACCGCCGAGCGCGATCGTCACCGGCATGCCCTGGCGCAACCCGTCATCGGGCGCGGTGATGCGGATGCGCAGGCGATAGACCAGCTGGGAGCGCAACTCCGGCGTTTCCACCGTCTTGGGGGTGAACTCGGCGACCGGCGAGAGGTAGCCGATCCGCCCGGCATACTCATGCCCGCCATCGGTACGCACCCGCACCTCGCGGCCGGGCGCGGCCAGGCCGAGCAACGGCTCCGGCACGAAGGCGCGCACCCAGACCTCGCCGGCGATCGCCATGGAATAGACCGGCGCGGAGGGCAGCACCACCGTGCCCGGCTCGATCACCCGCGTCATCACCACGCCGTCGGCCGGCGCGGTCAGGCGGGTGCGCGACAGCCCCTCGGCGGCCAGCGCCACCGCCGCCTCGCTCTCGCGCAGCGCCGCGCGCGCCGCCTCGATCTGTTCGGCGCGCGGCCCGGCCACCGCGGCGGCCAGCGCGGCACGCGCCAGCGCCAGTTGCGCCCGCCCGGCATCCAGCACCATGCGGGCATCGTCGTAGGACTGGCGCGAGGTGGCATTGCGCTGCACCAGATCCGCCTGCCGGGCGAACGACGCCTGCGCATGCGCCAAATTCGCCTCCGCCGAGGCGACCGTGGCGCGCGCCTGGTCGATGTCCTCCACCCGGGTGCCGGCCAGCAGCAAGGCCAGATTGGCGCGCGCCTCGTCGCGCCGGGCCAGGGCCAGGTCGCGCAGGCTGCGGGCGGTGGCGTCGTCCAGTTCGCCGACGAGATCGCCGGCATGCACCGCGTCGCCCTCACGCCGGGCCAGCGTGGTTACCCGCCCCTCGGTGTTGAACGCCAGGTCCACCTGGCGGATCTCGACATTGCCGTAGAGGGTGCCCGGCGCGGGAACGGCGGTGACAATACGCACCACCAGCCAGACGATGCCGGCGACCGCCGCCAGGGCCAGGATCACAACTGCCGCCCGCTTCAGCGTCACATCAATCCCCGTGCTGAAAAACACGTATGGCCGCGGAAAGCTCCGCGCACCTTGACCTGCATCAAGCCCCCCTGCCGCCGGCTTTGTCCTGCGGCCGGAGGAAACCGAAGCCGACGAAGCTAAAAAGGCTTCTTGTCAGTGTGGACGGCGTGCGCGGCGGGTGCGGCGCGGACGGCCTGAACCGGCGGTGCCGCATGCGGCGCGACGCCGGAAGCAACGCCGGCCGGCGGCGGGCCGGGATGAAAGCCCGGCGCGGCGGCACCCGGATGGAATGCGGGGGAAACGACAGCAGGACGGACGAACCCACCGGGATGCCCGCCCGGTGCCGGACCACCATGAACGGGCATGCCGCCCGGAGCGGCCGGATGCACCCCGCCGGCAACCATGCCCCCGGCATGCCCCACCGCCACGTGGTCATTGCCGCGCAGCCCGCGGCCTTCCGGATGGAAGTGCTCCAGATGCGCGCGATAGCCGTCCGGTGCGCCATGCCATTGATGCCCGTGGTCGTAGTAACCCCAGCCGGCGGCGCCGGCGAAGACGAGAAACACCGTCTCCCCGGCGATGACCGCCGTCGGCACGCCCCCGACATAGGCGATGCCGTCGGCGCCATTATCACCGGCGACGGCGGCGCAGCACCCGGCCTGCGGCACCGGCGAAGTCGCCGCCACAGCCAGGTCCGCCGGCGGGTGCAGCCAGGTGCCCCGCCGGTTGTCCAGCGCCTCGCGCTGCTGCACCCGATAGGCGTCCGGCGCCTCGGCGGAAACCACCGCGGCGCCGTTCACCAGCGCGACCTTGGCGATATCCGTCCCGTCGTTCAGCAGGCAGATGTAATTCCCCGGGACGGCCTGCGGCTGGCAGGTCAGGGCGTCGCCATGCGTGGCGATATAGCCCTGCAACTGGGCCGCATAGGGCGGGCCGAGACCTTGCAGCCCGTCAAGCACATAGGTTTGCCCTTCGGCCACCAGGGTCGCGGTGTTCTTCACCGCCGGGTGTTTCACCAGCCCGGGCGGCGGCGGCAGATCCGACCACAGCCCGCGCCGCGCCGCCTGCGCCGCGGCTTCCTGCTCGCGGTACGACGCGGGCGCGTCGTCCCTGGCGCGGGCCGCACCGTTGAGCAGGGCGACCTCCGCCACGTCGGTGCCGTCCGGCAGCAGGCAGACGAAATCGGTGCCGTCGGCCGCGTGGCAGGTCAGGTGGTTGCCGCTCGATGCCAGGAACCCCTCCAGACCCCGGGCCGCCTCTCCCGGAAGGCCGATGATGCCGTGCAGGGTGAATGTCTGGTCGGCGGCGGCCAGCGTGGCGGTGTCGATCACCCTGGGATGGTCGAGGCTGACCGGCGCCGGCGCCGGGGCAGGGGCCTGGGCGGGCGCCAATATGCCGGCGGATGGCAGCGGGTCGGGACTCGGGATAGCTTCCTGCACGTTGTCGCCCGGCACAACCTCGCTTGGCGGCGCGGCGAGGGGCAGGCCAGTGAAAGGCTTGGGCGCCGTACCCGACATGCCCGCGCCGGGCGGCTCGTCCACCCCGGAGGGTTGCGCCCGGGCGGTGCCGGACGCGACGAAACCGCTCGCCCCCAGCAGGCAGCCCCCTAAAAACAGGCCCGGCAGCGACCGCGATGGGCGACCCGTCGGCATCGCGGCGTCCTCTCCGCAAATGGGGCAGGCCGGCTAAGGCCGCGTGGGTGTCACCCAGCCAGCCGGCGCACCCGAATTCGCGCCGCTCGGCGTGGCCTGCAACGTGGCCAGCAGGCGAGGGGAGGGGCTGCCGTCAGCCGGCAGGCCGTTCGCCTGCTGGAATCCGGCTATCGCCGCGCGCGTCCTCGGGCCGATATAGCCGTCCGCCGAATCGCGCAGGTAACCCAGCCGGATCAGTTCGGACTGGGTCGCGCGGACCAGCGGGTCCGGCGCGCTGACCAGCCCCAGGGCCGACGCCGGCGCGCTGCCACCGGACACACTGCCACCCGGGGCGCTGTTGTAGTTGACGATCGGCGCGAAGCCCGGCACCTGATGGCCCTTCGCATACATGCACTGGGAAAAGGCGTTATCGTACTGCTGCTGGATGCTGTACTGCGCGCCGGTGCTGGCGTTGGCGCCGTACAGAGCGCCGCCGCCGGCCCCGGTGGCCGCACCGATCGCCGCCCCGGCCCCGGCATTGCCCGCCGCCCCGCCAATCGCCGCCCCCAGGCCGGCCCCCAGCACCGTGGTCAGCACCGCGCCACCGGCGGCGCGCTGATTGGCGGACTCCGCCTGGCCCCTGACCTGTTCCTCGGCAAAATACTTGCAGCCGGCCAGATCAGCCTGAAACACCTCGAAGCTCCTGCCGGGTCCGGGCATCACCTGCACCGTCGGGCCCATCGGGGTCGCCGCGCAGCCCGCCAGCATCACCAGGATTGCGGCGGAAACGACGACCTGCCGGGGGGCAGCATGGCGAGCAACCATAACGGGAATCTCCACTCGAACTCTTGCGTCTGGAAAATGGTAAATGCCCCGGCGGACCGGCGCAAGCATGCCGGGTCCCATCACATCTTATTGCAACTGCTGCTCCTCACCGCCATGGTCAGGTCAACATGGAAGGATCGCGGCCATTGATTGACGGAGCGTCAGCACCGCGCGGGTCCAGGGCCGCACCCGGGCGGCGCGCCACGTGTTGACCGCTCCGCCCGCATCCGCTTGAGTTCCCGCCCCCTTCGGCCGGGAGCACGCTGCATGGGTCTGATCCGCGATGGCATCGCCGCGCTGGAGGACAGCCCGATCGCCGATGTCTGGCGCCTGGGCCTGGACGTGCCCGGCCTCATCGGCCTGTGCGGCGGCGAGCCCGACATGCCGACCCCGCCCTTCATCTGCGAAGCCGCCGGCAAGGCGCTGGCCGACGGCCGAACCTTCTACGCGCCCGAACGCGGCATCCCCGAGCTGCGCCAGGCCCTGGCCGGCTACCACCAGCGCCTCTATGGCCTGGAGATTCCCGACCAGCGCATCACCGTCACGCAATCCGGCATGAACGCGGTGATGCTGGTGGCGCAGGCCATGGTGCAGCCGGGCGACAACGTGGTGGCGGTCACGCCGTGCTGGCCGAACATATTGCGCGCCATGCAGATCAACGGGGCGATGATCCGCCAGGCCCCGCTCAGCCGCGGCGAAACGGGCTGGAGTCTCGATCCCGGCCGCGTGCTTGAACTTTGCGACCAGCGCACCCGCGTCATCTGCATCGCCTCCCCGGGCAACCCGACCGGCTGGTTGCTGCGCCGCGAGCAGGCCGCGGTGCTGCTGGACCATGCCCGCCAGCACAACATCGCGCTGCTGTCCGACGAAGTGTACCACCGCATCGTCTATGACGGGAACGCGGCGTTCTCGCTGCTGCAGATCGCCCAGCCCGGTGACCCGGTGTTCGTGATCAACAGCTTCTCCAAGTCCTGGGCGATGACCGGCTGGCGCATCGGCTGGATGATCCATCCCGACGGCCTCGCGCCGGCGATGGAGAAGCTGATCCGGTTCAACACCTCGGGCGGCCAGCCGTTCCTGCAATATGGCGCCATCGCCGCGCTGCGCGAGGGCGAGGAGTTCGTGTCGTATTTCGTCGAGCGCTGCCGCCGTGGCCGCGATGTGGTGAACGAGCGGCTGGCCCGCATGAAGCGCATCCACAACATCCCCGGCAACGCCGGCTTCTGCGCGATGTTCGAAATCAGCGGCGTCATGGACACGCTGACATTCTGCCGGCGCGCGGTGACGGAAGCGGGGATCGGCCTGGCCCCCGGCATCGCCTTCGGCCGCGGCGCCGAGCGGATGGTGCGGCTGTGCTACGCCAGGGCCCCCGAACTGCTGCACAGCGCCATGGACCGGCTGGAGCCGTTCGTCTCGGACTACCGGGCGTGAGCCACCGGCCCTGGCGCCGCGCCCCCCTCCAGCCGCCCGGCCCCGTCAGCCGACCATCACCGCCTTGATGTCCCCGGTGCGGGACAGCACCTGCATCCCCGCCATCGGCCCCGCCCCTTGCAGGCGCACGTCGATGCGGGCGTCGCCGATCGCCAGGTTGCGCAGAATCACACGCTCGGCGAAGGCCGGCAGCACCGGGTCGTCGAAGCGCACCGCGCGCGCCGCCGGATCGAAGGCGATGCCCAGGCAGGCGGCCAGCAGCCCCAGCGGCGCCACCGCCGCCCAGGCCTGCGGCGAGCAGGCCACCGGGTAGAAGGTCGGCCCCTGGCCACGCCGGCGCGAGAAGCCGCAGAACAGCTCCGGCAGGCGGCGCAGGTCGATATGCGCGCTGGCGTCGAACAGCGCCTGCAGGATGCGCGCCGCCTCGATGCGGAACCCGTAGCGGGCCATGCCCATCCCGATCAGCGCATTGTCGTGCGGCCATACCGAGCCGTTATGATACGATATCGGGTTGTAGCGCGGCTCCCCCATCGCCACCGTGCGTACCCCCCAGCCGGAGAAGCCGGCCGCATCCATCAGGGTGGCCGCCAGCACGGCGGCCCGCTCGGTGGACGGCACACCGCACATCAGCAGGTGCCCGGCATTGGAGGTGCGCACCCGGCAGGGCCGCTTCTCACCGTCCAGCGCCAGCGCATAGGTGCCGAGGTCCTCGCACCAGAACGACGCCTCGATGCCCTGGCGCAGCCGCGCGGCCTGCGCCTCCAGCCCGGTGGCGCGCCCCGGCTCGCCCAGCGCCCGCGCCATCCGCGCCGCCGCCAGCCGGGCGGCATAGGCGTAGCCCTGCACCTCGACCAGCGCGATCGGGCCGGTGGCCATGCTGCCGTCGGCGTGGAACACCGAATCGTGGCTGTCCTTCCAGCCCTGGTTGGCCAGCCCGTTGCCGCCCATGCGGAAATATTCGATGAACCCGTCGCCGTCGCGGTCGCCGTACTGGTCCATCCAGTCCAGCGCGGCAACAATGTGCGGCCACAGCCGGCGCAGGGTGACCAGGTCGGCGGTGCGCTCCAGATAGGCGCCGGCGAGCATGACGAACAGCGGGGTGGAATCCACGCTGCCGTAGTAACGGCGGAACGGCACCTCGCCGAGTTCCGCCATCTCGCCGTAGCGCACCTCGTGCAGAATCTTGCCCGGCTCGGCGTCCGCCGCCGGATTGACCGTCTGCGCCTGGTTGGCCGCCAGGTGCAACAGCACGCCGCGGGCGATGGCGGGGTCCATCCACAGCACCATCAGGGCGGTCAGCAGCGCGTCCCGGCCGAAGGCGGCGCTGAACCATGGAATGCCGGCATAGGGGAAAGGCCCCTCCGGCGTGTCGGTGACCAGCATGGTCAGGTCGGACACCGCGCGCCGCACCGCTTCGTTGAATATCTCATTGGAGGTGTTGATCGAGGCCGCCCGCCCGGCCGACCGGCGCAGCGCCCGGCGGGATTCCTGCAGGCAATCGACATATTCCTTCACCACCGGCCGCTCCGGCGGCGACGCAAGGTTGCAGGCAATCTCCAGAAAGAACACGCCGCGACCGCCCGGCGGCAGGTCCATGGAGAATTGCGCCCGCGCGCCTTCCAGGCGGGTCGGCGCGGGATCGAAGCGGATGGTGGTGGTGCGCCGGCGCTGGTCCAGCCCGGTATAGGCGAACACCACCCCATCCATCGCCAGCGCCGGCGGATGGTGCCGCCCGCGCTGCCCGCGCGCCGTGCCGCGCACCTCGAACAGGTCGGCGAAGTCGGCGGCGAAGTGCAGATCGAGCGTTACCGTGCGGGCGACATCGGCGAAGCTGCGGACCAGGATGCGCTCCCGCAAGGTCGCCTGCCACAGATAGGTCGAGCGGCGGATGTGCAACTGGTCATGATCCATCACCAGCCTGCCGCCCTCGAACAGATCGGGATTGGTCAGATCGCTGGTCAGCGTGGCGCTGTCATCACGCAGGGTTGAGCTGAGCAGCATCGGCCGGCAGCCCTCCAGCAGCAGGACGAACAGCGACAGATACCGCGTGTCGCGGTGATACAGCCCCTGGGTGCCGCTCCCGCCCGGGGTCATGTTGCCGTTGCGGTCCAGCACCGCGAAGGTGTCGCCGTGTTTCAGCGTGCGCGGCCGCGTCTCCTGGGTGCTGGCGGTCGCCGGAATGAGGTACGAGTCGGTGGGGGCGGCGATGTTCACTGCGAGTCCTGCTGAGGGAATGGCCCTCAGACTGGGCCCGCCGCGCCACCCCGGTAACCCGTGCCGGCTTCACGCTGTCGTGAGGCGGGAAAATCCCGGGCTGGCGTCCCGTCAGCCCGCCAGCGCCGCCCGCACCGCCGCCAGCGCCTCGTCCGCCCGGCTGCCGTCCGGGCCGCCGGCCTGCGCCATGTCCGCCCGCCCGCCGCCGCCCTTGCCGCCCACCGCCGCCGCGGCCACCCGCACCAGTTCCACCGCGCTGAACCGGCCGGTCAACTCGGGCGAAACACCCACCACCACGCTGGCGCGGCCCTCGTTGGTGGAGACCAGCGCCACCACGCCTTCGCCGATCTGCTTGCCGATCGCCTCGGCGATGCCCTTGAGGTCGCGCGCCGGCACGTCGCCGAGGTTGCGGACGGCCAGCTTCACGCCGCCGATCTCCTCGACATCCGCGGCCCCGCCGCCGCCGGTCGCCAGCTTCTTCTGCAACTCGGCCACCTGCCGCTCCAGCCGCCGCCGCTCCTCGAGCAGCGCCGCCACGCGGTCGGGCACGTCGGCCGGGGCGATCCGCAACGCCGCCGCCACCTCGGCCAGGCGGCGGTCGTTCTCCGCCACCAGCGCCAGCGCGGCCTCTCCGGTCACCGCCTCCACCCGGCGCACCCCCGCGCTGACGGCGCTTTCGCCGACGATGCGGAACAGGCCGATATCGCCGGTGCGCCGCACATGGGTGCCGCCGCACAGCTCCACCGACCAGGTTTTTCCCTCGCCCTCCGGGCCGGCCTCGTCCGCGCCGCCCATCCCCACCACGCGGACCTCGTCGCCGTATTTCTCGCCGAACAGCGCCATCGCGCCCTCGGCGACCGCGGCATCCGGGGTCATCAGGCGGGTGGTTACCTCGGTGTTCTGGCGCACCTTGGCGTTCACCTGGTCCTCGACCCAGGCGAGGTCGTCGCGGCCGATCGCGGTGGGCTGGCTGACGTCGAAGCGCAGCCGGTCCGGGCCGTTCATGCTGCCCTTCTGCGCCACATGGCTGCCCAGCCGGCGGCGCAGCGCCTCATGCAGCAGATGGGTGGCGCTGTGATGGGCGCGGATGGCGGTGCGCCTTGCGTGGTCCACTTCGGCCAGCACCGCGCCGCCGACCACCGCCGCGCCCTCCTCCACCCGCCCGAGATGCACGAACAGGGCGCCCAGCTTCTTCTGGGTGTCGGTCACCGCAATCCGCAGCCCGGCGGCGCTGATCACCCCGGTATCGCCCACCTGGCCGCCGCTCTCGGCATAGAACGGCGTCTGGTTCAGCAGCACGGCGACGTCCGTGCCGGCCTCGGCGCGCTCCACCGGCTGCCCGCCCACCACCAGGGCGACGATCGATCCCTCGGCCTTCTCGGTGGAGTAGCCGAGGAACTCGCTGGCGCCGACACGCTCGCGCAGTTCGAACCACACCCGGTCGGTGGCGGCCTCGCCGGAGCCGGCCCAGGCGGCGCGGGCGCGCTTCTTCTGCTCCGCCATGGCGGCCTCGAACCCGGCCACGTCCACCCCGCGCCCCTGCTCGCGCAGCGCGTCCTGGGTGAGGTCCAGCGGGAAGCCGAACGTGTCGTACAGCTTGAACGCCACCTCGCCGGCCAGGGTACCGCCCTCGCCCAGCAGCGCGCTTTCCTCGGCCAGCAGCCCCAGGCCGCGCTCCAGCATGGCCTTGAAGCGGGTTTCCTCCAGCTTGAGGGTCTCCTCGATCAGTTGCTCGGCGCGCACCAGTTCGCCGTAGGCGGCGCCCATCTGGCGCACCAGCGCCGGCACCAGGCGCCACATCACCGGCTCGCGCGCGCCCATCATGTGGGCGTGGCGCATGGCCCGGCGCATGATCCGCCGCAGCACGTAGCCGCGCCCCTCGTTGCCGGGCAGCACCCCGTCGGCGATCAGGAAGGCGGTGCTGCGCAGATGGTCGGCGATCACCCGGTGGCTGACCTTGTGCGGCCCGTCCGGGTCCTGGCCGGTGGCCTCGGCGCTGGCGAGAATGAGCGCGCGCAGCGTGTCGGTGTCGTAATTGTCGTGCTTGCCTTGCAGGATGGCGGCGAGCCGCTCCAGCCCCATGCCGGTGTCGATCGAGGGCCGCGGCAGCGGCGCGCGCACGCCGGGCGGCCCTTCCTCATACTGCATGAACACGAGATTCCAGATCTCGACGAAGCGGTCGCCCTCGGCATCCGGGCTGCCGGGCGGACCGCCCGGGATGGTGGGGCCGTGGTCGTAGAAGATTTCGCTGCACGGGCCGCAGGGGCCGGTGTCACCCATGCGCCAGAAATTGTCGCTGCTGTCGATGCGGATGATCCGCTCCTCGGGCAACCCGGCGATTTTGCGCCACAGCACCGCCGCGTCGTCGTCGTCGCTGAACACCGTCACCGTCAGCCGGTCCGCCGGCAGGGCGAAATCCTTGGTCACCAGCGTCCAGGCGTGCAGGATCGCCTGTTCCTTGAAATAGTCGCCGAAGGAGAAATTTCCCAGCATCTCGAAGAAGGTGTGGTGCCGGGCGGTGTAGCCGACATTGTCCAGGTCGTTGTGCTTGCCGCCAGCGCGCACGCATTTCTGCGCGGTGGTGGCGCGGGCATAGGGGCGCTTCTCCTGGCCGGTGAAGACGTTCTTGAACTGCACCATGCCGCTGTTGGTGAACAGCAGGGTGGGGTCGTTGCGCGGCACCAGTGGGCTGCTCTCCACCACCGCGTGGCCGTGGCGGGCGAAGTAGTCCAGGAAGGTCGCGCGGATGTCGTTGCTCGATGCCATGGGGCCGTTCGGTCCTGACGCGGATGGAGTGCGTCCGGGTCAAGTAGCGCAGCGCCCTGCCGGAGTCACGCCGTGGCGCAACCCCGTCCGGCGGGCCGGCCCGCTCCATGGCTGGCGGGCATGCCCGCGGGGCGCTAAACCAAGTGGATCCAGACGAGGAGTTCACGCCATGTCCCCGTGTCCCCGCCTGTTGGCAGCCCTGCCCGTGCTGCTGGGCGTCGCGCTGCTGGTGCAGGGCTGCCAGAACGACGCCCCCCCGCCGCCACCGCCGCCGGCTGTCGCGGACCTGACCAATGCCGGGATCGACGCGCTGCGCCGCCGCGATTGGAGCACGGCTGTCGCGAAACTCGTGCCGGCGGCCAACCAGGGCGACACGCGCGCGCAGGTGACGCTGGGAATCCTGTATTTCACCGGCCTCGGGGTTCAACGCGACTTCGCCGACGCGGCCCACTGGTTCACCCCGGCGGCCGAAAAGGGCGATCCGGTCGCCGAGTACAATCTCGGGTTGTTGAACGACCTCGGCGGCACCGGCGTGTTGCAGGACCATGCGGCGGCGGTGCGTTATTACCAGCTTGCCGCCCAACAGGGCCATGCGGAGGCGCAGTACCGTCTCGGCCTGCTGTATGAGGACGGCAGAGGGGTGCCGCAGGATTTCGCCCGTGCCTTGGCGTTGTTTCGCCAGGCCGGCGCGGGCGGCTATGCGCCGGCCATGACCGCGACCGGCGTGCTGTACGCACAGGGCCGTGGGGTGGCGCAGGACGACCGCCAGGCCCTGCTGTGGTTCAACCGCGCCGCGGACGCCGGCGATTCCGACGCGATGGAGCGTATCGGCGACGCCTATAATCAGGGGCTGGGGGTGCCGCAGAACCACGCGCGGGCGCGTGAATGGCTTCAGCGCGCCGCGGCGGCGGGCAACGAGATGGCGGCACGGCGGCTGTCCATGCCGCAGACAAGCGAGTAGGGCCGCGCGGACCGTCGCCGATCAGAACAAATATCCCGTGCCCTGGCGCACGCGATGATCCGGAACAGGCGGGTCGAATCAACCGGCTGCTGGCGCCGCCTCAATCCCGGCAGGCAGCGCCAGTTTCACCTCCCCGGTCCATTTCCGGCGCCGCTCGACACGCCATCACATGATTCGCCTCTGCATTGCAGAGACATTCCCGGTCAGTTTTGGGAGTTAATCCGCGCCCATTTCTTCCAGGCACCTCGATATCTCTGGCTTTTCCGTCACCAGCCCAAGCTCAGACGCCCGCACTTGCTGCTCGATCCATTTATATGTCCGCTCAAGCCCCTGGCGCAGCGGTCGTGACGGTGCCCAGTTCAGCTTTTCGCGGATCAGGCGGTTGTCCGAATTGCGGCCGCGCACCCCGGTCGGCCCGGCGATGTGGCGCTTGCCGATCGGCTTGCCCGCAATGCTGGCAACCATTTCAATGAGCTGATCGATAGTCACGATTTCATCGGAACCAATGTTCACTGGGCCTTCGAAGGATGAACGGTTCAGCCGCAACACACCTTCCAGGCATTCGTCGATGTAAAGAAATGATCTTGTTTGCCTGCCATCCCCCCAAATCTCGATCCCGTCGCCCGGCCGTGCCAGGGCAACCTTGCGGCAGAACGCGGCGGGTGCCTTTTCCTTGCCGCCCTGCCACGTGCCTTCGGGACCAAAGATGTTATGGAAACGCGCGATGCGGTTCCGCATGCCATAGTTGCGGTTATAGGCAAGATAAAGTCGTTCGCTGAACAGTTTTTCCCAGCCATATTCGCTGTCCGGGGCGGCCGGATACGCACTGTTTTCGGCGCAGTTGGGATTGTCCGGGTCTTCCTGGTTGTACGCCGGGTACATGCATGCCGAAGACGAATAGAAAAGACCGGCAATATTGCGTTGCCTGCATACTTCAAGCATGTTGAGATTGATAATGGCCGAGTTGTGCATGACGGCGGCATCATGAACACCCGTGAAAATATAGCCGGCCCCCCCCATGTCGGCGGCGAGTTGGTACACCTCGTCGAACCGGCGGTCGACAATCTCCCGGCACGTATACGGATCGCGCAGATCGGCGATCACGAAATCATCCGCTACGGTCTCGGCGTGTTCATGGAATTTGATGTCGGCGCCGCGAACCCAGTAACCTTCCCGTTTCAGCCTTTTTACCAGGTGACCGCCGATGAAGCCACCGGCTCCGCAAACAAGCGCTGTCTTCACTTCACGGCCCCTACATATCTGAACACGGTTGCATTCTCAGCAAAATGCCGCCGCATCTGTAATCGGAGGCGATTAACATTCCGTTTCTTTTGACTCACGGCGGCGGGCCGGACGAAACTCGGCGCGGCTCGGCGATGAACAACATCGCCGGCAGCGCGGCCACAACCGCTGACGACGGTTTCGCGTCGCCGTTTGTCCGGCGATGGCCAGCTTGCCATTCCCGTGCCGCGCCGCTACCTGCAAGGAACCTGCCGAGGAGACCCCGCATGCGTTCATTTGTTGCCGTGGCCGCCCTGCTGCTGGCCGCCCCCGCGGCGGGGGCGCAGACCGTCACGGTGGAGCAGCCCTGGGCACGCGCCACCGCGCCACAGGCCCAGGCCGGCGCCGTCTATGCCACGCTCACCGCCGCCACGGCGGACAGGCTGACCGGCGCCAGCACCCCGGTCGCCGCCAGCGTCCAGGTGCATGAGAACATCCACGACAACGGCGTGGTGCGCATGCGCGAGCTGGAGGGCGGCCTGCCGCTGGAACCTGGCAAGCCGGTAACGCTCGCTCCCGGCGGCTACCACCTGATGCTGATCGGGCTGAAGCAGCAGTTGAAGCCGGGCGACAGTTTCCCGCTCACCCTCAGCTTCGCCAACGAACCGCCGGTGACGGTGACCGTGCCGGTGGCCGCCGCCGGCGCGGCTGCTGCCGTGCCGATGGACCACATGCACATGCATTGACGCCGCGCCCCCGGGAAGGCCAGGGCCACCGCCCCGGCGGGCTAATCCTCGTCGCTGGTCCGGCGGGTCAGCACCTCGCGCTTGCCCACATGGTTGGCCGGGCCGACGATGCCTTCCTTCTCCATCTGCTCGATCAGCCGTGCCGCGCGGTTGTAGCCGATCTGCAGATGGCGCTGGATGAAGCTGGTGCTCGCCTTGCCTTCCCGCGACACCACCGCCACCGCCTGGTCGAACAGCCCTTTCTCCCCATCGCTCGCCCCGGCGATGCCCGACATGGCCAGGCCGTTGCCATCGTCCTCCTGCGCCTCGGTGACTTCCTCCACATACAGCGGCTCGCCCTGCTCGCGCAGGAACGCCACGATTTCCTCCACCTCGCCGTCGGTCACGAACGGGCCGTGCACGCGGGTGATGCGGCCGCCGCCGGCCATGTAGAGCATGTCGCCCTGGCCCAGCAGTTGCTCCGACCCCTGTTCGCCCAGGATGGTCCGGCTGTCGAACTTGCTGATCACCTGGAAACTGATGCGTGTCGGGAAATTGGCCTTGATGGTGCCGGTGATCACGTCCACCGAGGGGCGCTGGGTGGCCATGACCACGTGGATGCCGGCGGCGCGCGCCATCTGGGCCAGCCGCTGCACCGCCGCCTCGATCTCCTTGCCGGCCACCATCATCAGGTCGGCCATCTCGTCGATCACCACCACGATGAAGGGCAGCTTTTCCAGCGCCAGCGCCACCTCGTCGAAGATCGGCTTGCCGGTTTCCGGGTCGAAGCCGGTCTGCACCCGCCGCGTCACCACCTCGCCGCGCGCCTGCGCCTCGGCCACCCGGTCGTTGTAGCCGCCGATATTGCGCACGCCGAGCTGGCTCATCGACCGGTAGCGCCGCTCCATCTCGCGCACCGTCCATTTCAGCGCCACCACCGCCTTGCGCGGCTCGGTCACCACCGGCGCCATCAAATGCGGAATGCCGTCGTAAACCGACAGTTCCAGCATTTTCGGGTCGATCAGGATCAGCCGGCACTGGTCGGGCGACATGCGGTACAGCAGCGACAGGATCATGGCGTTGATGCCGACCGACTTGCCCGAGCCGGTGGTGCCGGCCACCAGCAGATGCGGCATGCGGGCGAGGTCGGCGATGATCGGGCCGCCGCTGATGTCCTTGCCGAGCGCCAGCGCCAGCCGCCCCTGCTGGCGTTCCCATGCCTCGCTTTTGAGCAGTTCGCTCAGATACACGGTCTCACGCTTGCTGTTCGGCACCTCGATGCCGATCACGTTGCGCCCCGGCACGGTGGCGATGCGCACGGCGGTCACCGACAGGCTGCGGGCGATGTCGTCGGCCAGGCCGATCACCCGGGCGCTGCGGATGCCCGGGGCCGGCTCCAGCTCGTACAGCGTCACCACCGGCCCCGGCCGGATCTCGACGATCTGCCCCTGCACGCCGTAGTCGGCCAGCACCGACTCGAGCAGGCGGGCATTGGCCTGCAACGCCTCCTCGGATGGGGCGCCGATGGCGGCGCGGGCCGGCGCCGGCTTGAGCAGGCCGAGCGGCGGGAAGCGCCAGCCGCCTTCCAGCGGCAGGGCCTCCTGACGCGCCGGCGCGGTGGACTGCTTCGCCGGCGGGGTGAATTTCGCCTTCCCCGCCGCCGGCGCCGGTGGCACGGCGAGGCGCGGCTCGCGGCGCGCCGCGTCCGGCGGCGGCTCCGGCGGCGACTCCGGCAGCTGTGGGGCGGCGGCGCGCGGCGGGCGGGTGCCGTTGATCCGCTCCAGCAGCGACAGCCCGGCGCCGCCGGCCCGGCCCAGGACCCGGCCGAGCAGACCGGCCAGTGTCCGTCCGCCCTGCGCCGACCGCGCCACCGCCTGCCCGGCGACGCGCCATTCCCCGGCGGTCAGGCCAAGCGCCAGCACCACCAGCATCACCGCCAGCACCGCCGCCAGCGCCCAGACCAGCGCCGGCCCCACCGGCCCGATCAGTTCCGCCCCGGCGGCCAGCGCGTCCGCCTTCAGCACCACGCCGGCGGCCCCGCCCGGGCCGGCCACGGTTGGCCAGGCGATGGCGATGCCGTGCGGCCCGGGAACCGAGGCCAGCACCGCCGCGCCCACCGGCAGCGCGCCCAGCAGGGCCGCCAGCCGCAGCGGCAGGTTGCCCAGCCCGCGATGCGAGCCGAGCCGCCAGGCCCAGGCCAGCAGCGTCACCCCGGGCAGCACCCCCGCCAGGCCAAAACCTTGCAGCAGCAAATCGGCCACCAGCGCGCCCGGCCCGCCGGCGAGGTTATGCGCCGCCCGGGCGGTGGCGGTGTTCAATGAAGGGTCGCGGGGGTCGTAGCAGGCCAGCGCCACCAGCAGCGCGAGGCCGGCCAGCGCCAGGAACACCGCGAAAAGTTCCGCCAGCCGGCGGTGGACCAGCGTACGCACCGCCTCGGAGGCGAACCCCCCCGACGGTCGGCGGCCCTGAACGGCAACAGCCATGCGTCAACCCCCGCTTCGCGGCCGACTCTGCCGCCGGAACGGAAGCATACCGCATAAGCCGCTGACGGCAGAAGCGTGGGCTGAAAAAAGAAAACCCTCCCCCGCGCCGCGGGAGAGGGTTGTCCGTGGCCGTCCGCAAAGAATTACCCGAGTTGCTCGCCGTGCAAGACCACGTCGAGACCCTCGCGCTCCTCCTCCTGGGTCACCCGCAGGCCGAACACCGCGCCCACCACCAGCAGGATCACCAGGGTGGCCACCGCCGTGTAGGCGATGGTGGCGCC